>SDBU01001033.1_pt1 | contig 40959 bp, 41 predicted proteins | sample 2277071 | NCBI WGS metagenome assembly SDBU01 (sample SAMN10397929, study PRJNA504765) | marine sediment metagenome | isolation source: marine sediment core GS08_GC12, 126 cmbsf | place: Arctic Ocean: Gakkel Ridge, Loki's castle | collected 2008 | reverse complement strand
GCTCAGGGAGGTAGTAGCACAGTTCTGACGCTATCTCAGTTGGTCATTTCTGGGTCGCACGCTGGGGGAACTATAGACATTGATAACAGTGGCGGACCTGGAGTTAGTATCGACTCGTCTGTTACTGATGGCGTAGTCGTAGGCGCTGGTGGTGGTGGGGACGGTGTTGTGGCTAGTGGCCATGGTGCTGGTGCTGGTTTCTACATGGTGGGCGGTGGTGCTGCCGGTAGTCTGGGTCTTCTCATTGCAGAAGGCTTGTCTATTGACACAGTTGACGTTACCGGTACGACGGCCTTGACAGGTGCCGTCACGATGCCTGCCGGTCTGACTACGGACATCACGGGCAATCTTAGTGGTACCGTCGGTGTAGCCACGGCACTTGGTGCCAACTCCATTACGGCCGCCGCAACCGCCGCCGATTACTTGGTGGAAATCCTAGCACAGGTAAACGCAGGACTCGATACAGCAATCCCAGAACTCACGGCTATAGCCGATGCTCCCGCAGCCCCAACCTTGCGTGAAGCCGCGATACTCGGGTACATGTGGCTCCGCAACGACACGCAAAGTACCGCCACGGAACGTCGTATCTTGAATGATGCCGGTGCGGAAATCCTTGACGCCACGATGTCCGACGATGACACGACGTTCTCCCAGGGAAAACTGACTGACCCGTAATGGCCATCGACACCGAAAACAGACGACGTTCAACATTGGCGGTGCTGCCAATCCCCGACAGCACAATTGGTGCAGCAGACCGCCTCCAAGCAACGTGGCACTATTCGGGTATCCTGGTCGTGGAGGCATGGACCGACCCCACCTGCACCATCACTACAGACGTCACGATGCCTGGAAATTCGGTGACAACAGACGTAACCAGGCCCGGAAACACACTCACGGACGATGTAACAATGGCCACCGACTCAATCACGGATGATGTTGGGATGGGCTGTGGCCTGCAATGAGAGGTGAGATATGGGCGATTATGCAGAGACCATAACACTTTCCGACGTCACAGTGGGGAATGGCTGGATCGGCATCAACAATATCACGCCCACCGTGAACGAAGCAACCCCAAGCGATGATCTGGTTCGGGTGCGCATGACCTTTGCGCTCGGCCAAACCCGATATGTGCTCGATTCAGAAGCCGGAGAAGATGGCACCATCACGATTACGGATGCCAGCGGATGGTCGGCCAGTATCGCCGCCAGAGACGACTTCCTCCCGCGGGCTGGCAAGTGGGCGTTCGAGATTGATTTCTACAGGTCAGGGCAGGACTCTCCTTGGACCCTCTACCGGGGGGTTCTGACAGCCCACGACAACTTGGATTAGCTTTTCGTCGCCCGCCGTGCGCGGGCGTGGATTGAAACTACGGAACCTACGTGCAGACGGCAACGGTGCCTCGGAAGGAAGACAAAGATGGCGACGATTAGTCGGCGAACACCGACTCCCCCTGCTCTAGCCGCTTGCGGGCATGGGCCACGGCCTTGCGTTTGATCGAATCAGGCAGCTTCTTCCCGCGTTTGATCGAATCGGACAGCTTCTTCCCGTTGGGGATGATGTCGTTGACCATCAGCCGCCTCTCGGAATCAGTGAGTGTCGGCACCAGCGTGGGGATCTCCATCTCGTCGCCGTCGATCTTAACACCCACGGTGTACTCCGTGGTCACGCCCCCGCCGGGCAGCTTCAGTTCGCCCAGGAATCCCTTGCCCTTGGGTGCGCCGCTCTCGCGCCTGCCGTAGGGGGCCTTGAGTGGCTCCAGTTTGGCTTGGCGTTTCTTGTACTCAGCGTACTTCTTAGCCCGCTCTGTGTCCAGCCACGGAGTGCGCCACTTCTGATATGCCGACTCAGGTAGCCCGTAGAGCGTAGCCAGCACCTTGCCGCGGTCGGTGTACGCCGTCTTTACGCCATCATCCCCCTTCTCGCTGCCGGGCTTTCCGTCATTCCCCGGACGCCAGAATGACTCGACGAGCAGTTCTTGGGCCTCGTCGTGCGAGATACCCATTTCCTGGAGTGCATCCCGTGCAGCGGTGCGTGTTTTCAACTGATCTTCGTAGGTCTTATTCTTCGGGTCGTGGCTGGCTGCCGCTACCTTGACGACCTCTTCGCGCTTCTCGTCTTTGCGGTCCTCGACCAGTTCCAGTTGGTCGGATGACAGGAACTCAGAATAGGCGGGCGAAGGCGTATCCCACTTCATGGCCTTCAGGTCCTTCGCGAATTGCTCCTTGCGCTTTGCGGGCGTAGCCTTGCGGTACTCCGTCCGCGGCCCGTAAGTTGAAACTGACGCACCGAAGAACGCTTCAAGCCCTGCGAGCGTGCCCTGCTTGACCCCAAGTTCCCGCTCGGCATCCACTATCTCCCGCCACGTCAGCGGTGTGACGCGCTTGACTACAACGTCCGTTGGCGACACCACGTTTCCAACCACGTCCCTTCCGCTCGCCCATTCCAGGATCGCAGACGGCCCTGTGCCCATCTTGTACTTGCCGTAGTTGACGATGAAGTCAGCCGCCGTCTGCCCCCCATACTGAACATCCTCGCCGTATATCGACTTGATCTCGCCCTTGCTGGTCTTCATCTCCCCTGTGAGTACCCTCGCCGCCAGCACGAGGGCTGGCATTACGCCGCCTTCGTCTGCGACTCGCGTCTCGCCCATCTTTAGTTTCCATGCGTCACTAGACCGCAGGTCCAGTTCGACGGTCGGTTTCTTTTCCTCATCGTCGCCAGCCGCGAGCATGTAGATCCAGTACGTGATCGCCATCTTCGTCGCGTGGCCCATGAGCGTCTGTATGTACAGTTTCGCCATCGAGACCCGCATTCCTCGATCGGCGTTCCATTGCCCGATCTGTTTCGGTGTGAGTAGCTGAAACGGCACAATGAAGTCCGCCTGGATTCGGGACCACGCCCAGCGTCGAGCCAAGAAGAAGAAGTCCAACCACGGGTTCCCGCCCTTTAGTCCGGTCCCTCGTCCGCTGAAGATGTTTGAGGTCCGGCCGGTCCGTTTTATGTCCTCTTCCAACCACGGCTTATGCTCCCCGCCGTGTTCTTCAAAGAACGCGCGGGCTGCCAGCGTGTCCCGCTTTGAGATGTCGTACATATCCGCCTTCATGGTATTGGCGAATGAACGGTTCCCTCGCTCCATTATTGAGTAGAGCTTAGCCCACGTCCGAAGCGGCAGCCACAATAGGTGCTTCGTTTCCTCAAGCCATCGAAGGACGCCAGACTGGTACATCTCTTCCAGTCGGTTTTTCGGGCCGGCTGGGCGCGTGAACTCCACGCCGCCCTGATGATATTCATGCGCGTCCGGGCGGTTCTCAATGTTTTCCGTCGCGGCCAGAGCGATCCGTGCGCTGAACGACGCCTGTATGGCATTCACTGCGGCGACGAACGCTCGTATCGGGTGCGAGCGGGCGTAAAAGAACCCCTGCCTCTTGAAGAACGACCATTCCAGTCCAAGCATTAGGGACTTCGGGATAAAGGACGTGGTTTCCAGCAACCCATGCCCGATCCACTGACCTGCGTTCCATTTCGCACGCTTGGCCTTTTCCATCGCGACCATAGCCTCGTACTGGACCTTCTCGATCTTCAGTTTGTTGTCGAGGATCTCGTTATCCACGGGGGTTGGTTTGCGTTTCGCCGGCAGTTTGCCCTTGGCGGCCTCGTCGCGGCGTTTCTCCCAGAAGGCCAACTGTCGCTGTTGCGACTTCTTGTAACGGGCAATTCGCTTGGCGTCTTCTCGTGCCTGGTACGCCGGGCTGGCCTTCCTCGCTTGGTCGCGAATCTCCTGAAGCCTGTCGAGTTCCTGCTGTAGCTTGGCCTTTGCGTCCGACGTTGGCGCTGGCTTGGTGCCCTTGGGCGTCCATCGCCCTTCTTTCAGGGCCTTGGTCTCTGCCTTGACTGCCTCGATTTGCCGCCCCAACATCTTCTCGGCCATTGCCAACCGCTGGGCATCCGTCAACTGCTTCCGACCCGGCTTCTTCGCCGGTTGGAATATCTTCTCGTATTCAGACTTCAGTTGGTCCCGCTGCTCACTCTTCTCTGCCAGTTGGTCTCGCAGGGCAGTCAGTTCCGCGTCCGGCTTCAGCAGCGGGCGTCCATCAATGGGTTTTGCTAACCGTTCACGCTTGGCAATCGCTTCTTTCAGGGCCTCAACGTCTTTGCCGAGCACCTCCAGGCGATTCCGGCCCGCTGTTTTAGCGGTACTCAGGGCGGACTTTAGTTGGCCTTCGCGGGACTCAGCGGAAACCGGCAGGTCCTTCTTGAACTTGTTGTACTCCGCAATCAAGGCCCGCTCGATACTGTCTGGCGTGGCGTGCTCCCGCCCACTGGCCTTTGGAAGTAGGTTTTGGTCGCGCAGGCGACGCGCTACTTCGTCGGGAGCCATGCCCTCGTCGAGCCACTTCTGGCTTTGAGTAATGGCGTTTTGTATGTCTTCGATCTTGCGTGTCTGCCGAATCTTGCCTTTGATGGCGCGCACTTTAACGTCGATGTCTTTGGTTGAAAGTCGTCCCAGCACGCCGTACTGCGAGATGGCGTCGCGCGTTTGTGTCCGCGTAATGCCCGGTATTGCCTGTTGCATCTCTGCGTGAACGGCATCGACAACCGCTTCGTACTCCTCAATGCCTGACTCCACCGCCCATCGCGTCAGTTGATCGGCCAGGGTACGAAGCGCCTCAGCGTCGTTTGGATCAAAGTCCAGCGGTTCCGCCCTTGTGTCCTTCGGGCGAGACTCCCATGCCTCTTTGAATGCGTCCACTTGATTCGGGTTGAGCTTGCCCATTTCCGCAGTGACGCGAGACATGACCTCCAGGAGGGAATCCACCCCTAACGCAACATACGATTCAATGACCTTTCCCGCAGCCTTGGTGATCTTGACCCACTTGTCGGCCCGCTGCTTCGGGTCAGAGATTGCCCCCATCTGAGACAGCGCAGCCCATGCCTCCTTGAATCCCGCCACCGCTTCGGATGCCTGCTTCTGCAACCGCGCCCGCTTCGTGCCCTTTTTCTCTGGCGATGGTTTCTGCCTCCTGGCTACTTTTGCTTCAGCGAGTCGTCTCTTGACTTCCTCTTCGGCCAGTTTCTTTTGAAGCTCGTCGTTTCTGGATTCAAGTTCCTTAATGCGGTCGGCCTGTTCCGCATACTCTTTCATCTGCTCGGCGGTTGGGTCTTCACCTACCGTTTCATTGTGCTCGCTAATGATGGCGGCAAGAGAGAAGTCGGCGTATCGCTCCGCCTTACGGCTAGCTAGCGCTCGCCCTGCCTCGGACCCTACTGCATCCCAAACCTTGACTGTTCGGAGTAATTCGTCCAGGACGTCTTCGCCCGCCGCACGGCGGTTCTCCAGGTCAGCGATGTGTTGCCCGATGGCAGCGTTTTCTACCTTGCCGACGCGCTCGGGATGCTGCTCTCCTATCTCCACGAGCCGCAGTCGGGATTCCGCGTCTGGATAGTCACGGCGAGCCTGCTCCTCCCACTCTTCAAAGGTTTCTTTCTCTGTTGGAACTCGCTCAGGCAAGCCACGTTTGGCTCGCAATTCCTCGGTCTTGGCGTGCTTTGTGCCTGTGGTTACTTCCGGCTGGGGCTGGACGGCTTCCATGCCCTCGGCTTCACCCGTCTGGCGGAATTTCTCCCACTCGGCTTCCAGCACAGGGCGAATACGGTTAGTGGCCGCTTGACCAATAGTCTTGGCTACTTGTTCCAGGAAAGCAGCAAACTTCAGTGTGCCGGCCTTGGCGAACTTCGCCGTCAACTTCGCGGCGCCAGCAACGACCTCTGGGTCAAGGAATAGATTTGCCCCCAGCCCCTTGCCCTTCAGCATCTTGCCGAAAGCGTCCAGTTCATCTACTGCTTCCTGCGATGCCCTTTCTGCGGCCTGCTGGAGCTTCGTCTTGGCTTCTTCAGCGGCCGTTTCACCCGAAACGGGCTCGGCCACCATATCGTCCGGCACGCCTTTGTCCGGGAATAGGTTCTTCTGGCCCGGCAGCCCTTCTTTTGCAAACAGGGAGCCCTGCTTCCCAGCCTCCGACTCGACTTCCTGTGGTTTCGGCTTAGGCTCCTCTACCTCACCAAAGATGTTTTTCTGCCCTTCCGTTGGTTGTTCCAGTCCCGCCTTCACCCTCGCTTCACGCACAAGGTCGCTGTCGGTTGTCCACTTATCCCATCGTTCCAGTTCTTCGCGTATCCGTTTTGCTTCCGCCTCAATTGACTCGAAGTCGCCCGTCAGCCCCATCTTTTTGGCCGTTTCAGGACGACGCAAGGCACCTTGTACCGCAAGAAGACGGTCTTTGAGAGCGGAAGTGATATCCGCTACGGCCTTGCTGATTTGCTCTGCGTCACGAATGGCCGAATCATCGAAGCCAAATAGGTCTCCTTGCCGCTCCTTTGGCTTGGGGCCGAACTGTTTGAGAGCACGCAAGAAATGCCGCAACTCATCGGCAGACTTTTTCTGGGCTGCCTGCAACCCGGCGACTTGGAGTCCTTCATCGCCGCGGCCTACGTCTGAGATGCTGGCGGCTTTTTCTGCGGAGACCTTTCCTGCTCTGAAGCCGGCCCAAACATCTTCTGATGCAAAGCGGCCCACCATGAATCCCGTTTCCCCCTTAGCCCTCGCCAGTAGTCCTTGCCGGCGCGCTTCCGCCTCGGAGATTTTCGTTGCCCTGAAGAAGTCGGCATAGTCTTCAACCTTCCCCTGGCCTTCCAGGATATTCAGTTTAGCGCCCATCGCGCGGGCGTCTGATTCTGTAACCCCATCCTGTTGCCGCACAATCCGAGCGGTCATGGATGGCACGTTCTCTCGCTTAGCCAAATCAAGACGATGATGCCCATTGACTGCCCATAGTTTGCCGGCCTTATCCTCCCATACCAATATGACACCACCCGCCAACGGGTCCCATTCACCTTGCAGCTCTTCGCCCTCCACAACGCCAGTTTTCTTGGAAATACCAGTCTTGAATTGGAATCGACTGGGGTCGACGTTGATATCCTCGGTAGGGACTTGGACGACATCGCCCGTTGTCATTCGTTCGGTGGCTGGCTGAGCCTCCTGTGCCGATTCTGGCTCCTGTGCGGCCTCTGTCGTCTTGGGGGCGGCCTGGGGTGCCGCTCCTGGCTCCGAAACGGGTTTGGGGGCCTGCTTCGGCTGCGGGGCCGCTGGGGGCGTTCCTGGGGCTGCCGGGGCTGTACGCTGCCCTGCAATGTGCTCCCATGCCTCCTGAATGTTTCCATGTTGTTTCCGGGCTACCCTGCCCTCTGGCGTTCCGCGAGACCATTTGTCAAACGAAATGCCACGATCCTGGGCAGCCTCGATGGATTGCTGCATTTCAACCGGAATACGCACGCCCGTCGCTTCCGGGGCCTGGGGGGCCTCCGGAGGCGGCTGGCGTTCCCGCTTCCGCTTGGCCAATTCGAGCGTGGTGGGGGACGCTTCCAGAAGCTCGCGGGCCCGGTTGACGGCCTGTATTTTAGCCGTGCTGCCGCCGGCGTCCGGGTGGGCTGTCTTCACGCTCCGCCTGTAGGCAGCCTTGATGCCTTCGGGGCTTAGGTCATCTGTAGCCTTCAACCCCAGCAGCTTCAGTGCAGAGTTCACCGCTTTCTGGAGGCCGCCAAGCGTCACGTCTGCCACTCGACCACCACGCCGCCGGGTACTCCGCTTCCACTCGGCCACCTCTTGTTGTGCCGAGGCTACCAGCTCCATCTCGTGCTGCGTGTCCTCGTCAACGGCCTGCGTCTCCGCAATTGGAATCCCCGTGTTGTTCCCCTCCACAAACACGAATTGACCGTCGTTGGAAACCTTCGTAACGCGCTTGGGCTTATTAAGCTGGTCTTGGCCGTGGCTTGTCCATTGGACGTACTGTCCAGTACGCGGGGGCTCTGTGGGTGGCGCAGGTTCCTCTGTGGGAACGGGCCTCGTTTCATCCGGCAGGTGGATAACGGAAGGCTTCTTTTCCTCTACTTGTACTTCCGGTGCTGGAGCGACTTCGCGAGTCGGCTCCGGCCCGACTTGCCCTTGGCCGACCCCACGTAAATCTTCGCCGCCTTCTGCTTCCCGTACTTTTTCTTCAGGGCCTCGTATTGCTTCGGCATCTTGGGTCTCCTGTTCTGCTTGTTGAATCGCTGCGTCCAGTTTCTTCCGGACCTCCTTTCTTGATCCGGTGATACCGATCTCCGCCGCCAACCGCTTGAGATTTTGTGGTTCTGCCGATCGAATCGCCCTCAGCTTTTCCCCGCCGGCAGACAATACATTTATGCCCCCGCCCATTGCTGCACCCGTTGCGGTGGCCATTACCGCCGCGTCCGCCAGCCCCTCGTCCCACGGCCTGCCCAACGCTCGGTTTTGTAAGATTTGCTCCGTAACTTCCTGGGGCAGTTCCTCGACGAACCCTTCCACTACCGCCCCGCCGATAATCTTCCTGACTACGTGCCCTCTTGCTTCCTTTGGCAGCCCGGACACGAAAACCACATCAATGTCGGTAATCCCCAGCTTCCCCGCGATTCTGCTGCCAAGAAGACTGAACAGCCCCGTGGTCACGCCGGCGCCTGCGGAAAGAGCCGTCTGTTCGAGTCCAATTAACCCATCATCCATTTGGGATCGGACGTTTTCAGCCATTGCCCCGCCGACCACCATGCCTTCTCCGATGGCCGCCGCCACGCGCGGGGACAAGCCGATGGTTTTTACCAGCGTGCGACCAATGCCCGCCCCTCCAAGCATCATCGGAATTGATTTGGTCACCTCCGATGCTACTAAGTTCGGGTGCTTCGCTAAGACGCCGACCTTTTCCAAAAGGCCCTCCGTTTCGGCAAACGACTCGCGCCCCTTGTGTTCCCGCGGGGTTTGCATTGCGCCAAGCACTTCCTGGGAAGTGGCGAGGTCGAGGCCCCCTGCTTTCTCCAGCCCGCGATCTACAGCTTGGCCGATAAGTCCGGTTTGGAATCCTTCGCCCTTGATCGCATTATACGGCGCCTGAACTAGGAAAGTCGCAGCATCGAGAAGACCAATAAAACCCTGCGCCGCTAACACCACTCCCTGTGCCGCGTCACGAGCCCTACGCTGTCCCATTTTCCCAAGCCCCTCCAAGCCTTTGCCTCCAGTGCGGGCGGCTTCCACGTTTGCCTGCTTCCAAAGTTCCTTCCACTTCTCTTCGGTTATCGTCTCGCCGAATTCCCGCTCTCCTATCTGGTTCGCGCGCCTGAACCATGACAGGTGATCTTCATCCGACAGCGCAGCTTGGTACGCCATTTGGTAGAAATGGGTCTGTACGCGCGCCGGCTTCAAATACTCAGTGAGCCTCCCGTCTATCTCATTCATCTTGTCTAAGTTGCCCTGGATATCCTGCGCCCGCAGCGATGCCACCTCATCGCTAGGGGGCGTATCCGGGAGCTTGCCCAACAACTCCTGGAGACTCTCCTTGCGTTGCGCGTATTCCCTAAGGGATTTCACGAAGACCTCGCGCCGCTTAGCGTTCAGATTCTCGTATGGTCCCCCGTCCTCCATCAGTTGCTTTATCCACACGCTCTCACTGTTGGCGAGTTTGGAAGCGCGTCTCACGTCCGTTAATCTAACAACAGGCGGAGGGACAGTAGGCAACTCATCTTCTGCGGTATGTCGGACCGTCTGCTGTTGCACCATATTTTGGTACTTGTTCCTGAGTTCGTTCTCGGTCGCCTCCTCCTTCTCGTCCAACTCGCGCAACTCTTTCATGTAGGCTTTCATGCGGCCCTGCTCTTTGAGCCCCAGCATCAACTCCGTTACGTATTGCGACGGCCCCGCTGGCGCATCGGGCGGGGCAACGGGCTGCGGCGGCCGGGCGGGCTGCTGCGGAATATCGCCCGCCGGCATAACGGGAGCTAACTCATCCATTGCGGGCGGCTGCATGGGTGGAACGGCCGGCCCCGATGCCTGTTGCGAATCGTCTTCATCGACAAGTAGTTTGTCCCACCACTTGCCGCCCGCGACCGCAGCGCCACCGCCTTTAGCCGGAGCTTCGTCCACCACCAGAAGGTTGTCCCACCAATTACTCATCGCTTCACCTTTCTAAGCATCTTGCCGTCGAACCGCCGTAGGCCCTCTCCCGGAACAACGTAAATCTGCCCATCCTTGAGATCTTCTTCGCTCTTCGGCATCTTCAGTGGGGGTTGGTTCCAACGGTCAGCCCTAGCCTTTTTTGCATCAATCTTTGCTTCAAACTCGTCGCGAGGCATAGTCAGAAGATCGGCAGCTACGCTCGATTCCGGCCCGGTAAACGCGAATCCTTCCGGGGGGGTCCATCCGTGCTGACCGTCTGGCGTCTTCCGCCACACAAACTCCATAGCTTTTGCGATCTCCGCACCCTTGCCTGTTGGCTCGGGACGGTCATCATCTGGGGGCAGTGTTGACTCGGCCGGCTGGGCTGGCGCCGGCTGGGCTGGCTCCAGCTCGTCTGGCGGCGGCGGAACATCGACAATAGGCGCCGCCCTCGCCTTGTCAATGGCGCCGAACACTGGATCAGGCGGTGGCGGGGCTAGTTCGACGCCACCTGCTGGATCGGGTTGATCAGACGGCGGTTGAGCTGCTTCGGCCTGCGGTTGAGCTGCTTCCATCTGCTCTTGGTACAGTTCTTCCATCTGCTCTTCAATCAGTTCAACATCATCCTTAAGAGACGTCACCTCATCGGCGGAAAGTTCCTTGTCTGATTCGCTCCCCTTAGCCGCCGCCACCGCCCGCTTCGCTTTATTGAGCTGGCCCTGTAGTGAGTGCATCTGCTTCCGCCTGTCAGCCTTAGCCTTGGCATCGTCGGCCTTGGTTTTCGCATCCGCTTCGGTCTTGGCCGTGGCCTCTTCTCGCTGTCGTATGCTTTGCTCGTCTTCCACGAACATTCCGTCCTGCATGTGTCCGAATATCACCCCCTCGCCGTCAGGTCGCTCTGGGGATACTGTGCCGTCTGGTAACTGAAACCGTAGCCCCTCGTTCGATTTCTCCACATCGGTTTTCGCTGACGGCGCGACCAGATCCTCCCTGGCCTTGTAAATCTTGTCAAGCGCCTCTTCCCGTTGCTCTTTAGTCTTGCTACGGTCGCCACGCGCTGCCATCTCGTCGCCGTAGGACTTCCGCATAGGTGCCTCATGTATGGTCCCGATTAGGTGATCGGGAAACGCGGGCATCCGCTGGTCGATACCCTCCACATGCAAGTCCCACGCTTCGTCTCCTAAGTCCTGCTGTCGGGCCGCCCCCTGCTCCTGCCGCTTCAGGTCCGCATCGATCTCCGCCTGCGACGTGAACTTCGGCTGCCAGGCAGACTGAATGGGCTCCCCCAGCCGGTACTTCCGGGCACGCGCTTTCTGCGCAGCGCGATTCGTAACGGCCGCCTGCCCTTCAAGGGGCACAGGTTGTCCGGCCGCGTTCGGTGCCGCAAGCGCAAGCGGGTCGGTCCACTGCCCCTCCATCGGGGCCACAGCCCCGCGACGGGCTCCGGCTGCCCCCAGTCGCTGGCGCTGTGCCTGCTGCCGTCCGAGCATGTCCATACCGTACTTCTGCCCGCGCCGCTGACGGGCCGCCTGCCCTGATGCGTATGCGCCGATCATACCGGCGGCTACGTCATGTCTAAATGTGATTGCCATTGATTTTCTCCTGTATGAATTCGCGCCGCTCGGCCCGCCGAATAGCCCTGCTTGATTATGCACTTATCGAAGGGGAAGGTCATTCAAACCTCTCGATGAACTTCACCGCCCGCCATGGCGGCATGTGGTTGGCCGCGTCGTGGGTGTCGTGCTCGTGGGGGCCTAGGCTTGGGTGTGCAGGTGTTGCGCCATCTGAGCCACTTGCATAGCCACTCCCTGTGTCTAGGCTATGATCCCAGTTTTGTCCTGAGTGGTCGTGGTCCGCGTGCCCCTTCCCGGACGTCGTATCGTGGCCGGTCGGGGTGACACCAGGCCCGTGCGTCTCCGCGCCGCCATCTTCGTCGATCGCGATCCATTTCCCCACCCCGGCTCCCGTATCCACGCCAATCGGAATTCTACCTGCCATGTCGAGTGTCGCCCCGCTGACGCACTCCTGCCAGCCGATGCGGATCGCCGCATCGACGTTGACCATCTTCACCGTCCCTATCGGGGCGTCGGTGAACTCGGTAACGATGATCTTGTCGTCGCCCTGCTGCACATAGCCGACGACGCTGCCGACAAACAGGGCCGTATCCTTCGACGCACCCCTAACCGGGGTTGTTATATCGAAGGCATCTCCCGTCTCGCTGCTGTCGTCCGTAGCGTCGTAGTCACATGCCTTGACGCTCACCGTCTTGCTGCCGGCCGTCGTGCCGTTTCCGCCAGTGGGCTTCCCTTGGCACCGACCCCACTTGATCACATTGCCGCTGTCGATCAGTATCCAGTTGACGTACTTGCCGTTGTGGTCCGTCAGCTCGCTGATCGCATCGTCGAGATCGTCAGGGTGCCCGCCGGTGGTGCCGCCCGTCGTGCCGGGATTCTGCCCCACCCGCCAGTCGATGTCCGTGGGCGACGGCGGCACATAGTTCTGCCCCTGTGCTGGCCCCTCGCTCACCGACCCCTGCGTCGGAAGAAACGCAGGGAATATCTGCCCGATCTCGTAGTAGTCCTGCACCCTGTTGCCGAACGGCTTGGCGACCGAAATGCCCGGCTTGTCGTCGTTGTCCTCTTCGTAGTCGACGAACTTCAGGATGCGAGTATCGAACCCCCGGCAGATCACGTAGTCCTCGTACTCGTCCGCCGCCGCCACCTGCATCATGGCGCAGTAGGGATGGACCCCTTCTGCGCGCAGATTGGCATACCCGCCCCCGATTGGATCGTGCGGGGTGTGACCGAAGCCAGGGGTTGCGACACGACGCTTGCGGTGACCGTATCCACCGGTGGCGCGATGACGCTTTCGGCCTGGAAATATGATTCCCATGGCGGCCCCCTCATCTTACGTCGCAGAGTAACTGAACCAAACTGATGGCGCCTTTCGTCATGGCCGTCGAATCGTCGTCGAGCGTCATCTTGATCCGAACGTCGAGGAGGTCGCCGGGACTTAGGGTGGTTGGGGTGATGACGAAGTCGACCATCTGGAAAGTCGTGTTGTTCATGTTTTCGGCTGTCGCGGCAGTCAAGCAAATGTCGCTTCCTGAGACCGAGGTTGCGGTTGTGTCCGTTTCATAGACCTCGATGTCTAAGGTGGCCGCTACATCCGCTGCCGCAGTGACCATCCCGGCCCACAGGCGAATCGTGACGCTCTGCCCTGCTTCGTATTCCCACGGCAGTTGAAGCTCGCCACGAGCGTAGTAGGTCGTCGCAGCACCGTTTTTGCCAATGTTGCCTGTCTGGAGAGTCGGAGCGTCCGTTCCATAAGCCCCGGCGAAGTAATCAATTGCAGCGGGCGTACCCCAGAGTTCAATCAGGAAGATGCCTCCGGTGTAGAGTATGGCAGTGTCACCGCCCATCGCGGCGAGATAGAGGTAGCCATCCGCCGGGGGGACGGTAGTCAGGAGTTTTGGTGTCGCGACAGCGCCAGTAAACACACCCTCGCTGTCGTACAATAGTGTTTCCGTGAGGTCGGTGACAAGCCCATTATACACCCCGCTATCTTCGGTAGCGGAATAGAGGGCCAGGTCATCATCGCCCCCGGCGCCTGTCTCAATACTGGTCATCGTGCCGTAAACGATGGTGCCATTGACTTCCTTGGTGATCCGGCCGATATGGGCTTTACCTCCAGCGGCGACGCCGATGATGTCGTTTTCAGTTGCCACGGAAGTGAGTCCCGTCAGGTCCAGCAGAATCTCCGTCTTAATGAGCCCGCCCGATCTTGAGATGCGGTTCTCGCAGATCGTACCCGTCCCGTTGTAGATTCCAGCGCCGGGTGCCATGGCGGCATGGCCGTGGTCCCGGAACCGACTCAGCGGAACCGTGAATGCTTGCAGCGTACTTTGGGCGAGAATGGTGCTTCGTGCTTTCAGCGGCGAGATAGAGCCACCGATACGCAGGTCGCCTCCGACAATCAAGTCTTCGTATATGCTTGACGGGTTTCCCATTGGTACATCTCCTTTAATTTAAGGGGTGATCCAGGCGGGTTGACTGGATATGAGGGTTCTGGCATAATAAGGCGAGCCGACCGGAAGTGGATAGCTTCCGACGGCTCTAATCACCATCACAGACCTAACACGGAGGTCGTTCAGATGACTGACAGCAATTCTACCCAGCTTCCGCCCCGCGTGGAAGACGAGACAGGGAATGTTTACGGGAAGTTGACGGTGCTGAAGCGAGCCCAGTCGCGCACTGTGGCAGCCTGGAACTGCCAGTGCGAATGCGGCAACGTACTCAGGGCCCTCGGCGTCAATCTTCGCATGGGGCGGCTTGCATCGTGCGGCTCGTGCGGGGTCCGCGTTGCTGGAGTAATCAAGACCTCCTTTGACCGTCGGGCCTGGAATAAAGCATATCACGAGGCACTCCAAGATGACCCCGTGGGTCGTGAGCGCGAATTGGCGCGGAAGCGGATTTCGGAGCGCAAGCGACTGCGGAGGCCCGACGCGCGAGCGGCCAAGAGGCAGGCAGATCGCGAGCGGCGATTGCGCCTCCTTGCCGAAAACCCACAATACGACGCAGAACGCACTGCGAGGTCTTATAAAAAGGCCAAACTTGCCCTCTTTCGTGTCCTCGGTAGCTGCTGCAAGCGGTGCGGAATAACGGACATTCGCGTCATACAATTTCACCACACTGCTGGCGACGGTAAGGAGGACCGCAAGGGACCAGCGGGACGCTCCTATATCCGGAGGCTCCTCAAGAGACTTTCTGACGACCCTGAGGCAATCGTCGCTGTATGCGCCAACTGCCACATCATCATGGAATTGGAGTCCTAAGACAGCGAAACCCTGAGCCTCCGGGGATGGGCCCGTAGGCTGGGCGTCGTCCACCGCACTATCCAGCGGCGACTTGATGAACAAGGCTGGACTATGAAGCAAGTTGTTGAGCATTACACTGAATCCACTTTGACGTAAGTCCTTACGTGGCTTAGGGGGCCAGCCAACCCCCGGCCTGGTCCCCAAGCGAAGCCACCATTTTAGCCATGTCGGCCCACTCTGGAGAGGTATCTTCCCGCCGCTCGACGAAGGAATAAAGGCCAATCAGCAGGTTGTTTCGCGTGTCCAACTGGTAGGCCATGAGCTTTTGGTTCTCCGCGGCCACATCTCTCCAGCCTTGCATTCGCGCCACGACCGTATTCATGTGGTTCTGAATGACCTGTAGCCTGAAGTTGGCCACTTGCACGTTCTGATCGTGGAGGTGGTGCTTGTTCTCCACGTTCTCGCGGTTCAGCCGGTCGTTGAGTGCCTGAATCTGCTCGTCCAGGTCTCGTCTGTTCCGAGCCTTGATGTCCACTCCCACGGCTGAGGAATAGAGCCCCCTGTTGGCGAGGTCTTGCAACTGAACTGCCAACGTGGCTGCGAACTGCTCCTTGATTCGCGCCAACTCCGTTCTGCCCAAGTCCGTCAGCAACGCCTCTGTTGTCTCTTTGTGTATGTCGTAATCCAACGCAAGTTTGTTTCGGGCTTGCGCGGAAAGCTCATCAATCTGGTCCATGTACGTCGAGAGATCGCCGATGTAGATGCCCATGTCCGCGTTATGCACATCTGTCTGCCACTTGAAGTGTTCGTGCGAACTATGGACCATCGTCGTCCAGTTCTCCACTATCTGATTGTAGCGGACTTCGTTGTACTGTCTCGCGGCATTCGCCGCAACGGTGTACGAGTTGCACAGACCGAGTAACGTCTCTTTCGGCGACAGCCCCTCCTTACCCAGCGCGTAATACGCCGTCGGCGGGGTAGTGGAGTTGTCTTGGGCTACGTTTGTAATCTCCCACCCCTGGGCGACGAGCCAGCCCATGACGTTCTCGGGAATGCCCGAAGCCGTCTGCGAGGTCCACCATGTCGTCAAGTAGGGATTCTCAACTCTAGCCGTGGCAATCCGGCTCTGGCCTGGTGGCTGTAGATGAATAGTAGGTACAGGTATAGCCGTCATGGTTTACCTCCGTTTACACTGTCGAGCCGCTGTGCTACAATGCAAACAGCCAGACGGGTCGGACCGTCCGGCTGTTCTAACCGATCTCGTTACTGGAGAACGATCATGGCTGAAACTGATTCTATCGTGATTCCGCCCCAAGTGAAAGACTTGACTGGGCACGTTATTGGACGGTGGACCGTATTGAAGTACCTCGGAACCGATAAACATGGTCACGCCAGATGGGACTGCCAGTGTTTGTGTGGCACTCGCCGTGCCGTGCTGAGCAGTAGTCTTGTGCGGAGAATATCGCTCAGTTGCGGATGCCGCAATCGTGAGGTAGCCACCGCCCTGTCTACAACCCACGGCAAATCCGAGACGCCCGAACACCAAATATGGTGCCATATGCGTAGTCGGTGCCACATCCCAACCGACACGGGCTATCACAATTACGGGGGGCGCGGCATTACGGTCTGCGATGAGTGGAGAGAGTCGTTTGCTGCGTTTTTTGAGGACATGGGTGAGCGGCCATCTTCGGAGCACAGCATAGATCGCATCGACAACGACGGTAACTACGAGCCAGGAAACTGTCGCTGGGCCACGACGAAAGAGCAGGCCCGCAATACGAGGCGAAGTCGGATGTTGACGCTCAACGGAAAGACCATGTGTGTGACCGATTGGGCCAAGGAAATCGGGCTTACTCCCAGTGCGCTGTTGTATAGACTGCGCTTGGGCTGGTCGGTCGAACGTGTATTGACTGAGCCTCGTCGTCATCGCCACCTCCCGCTCTGACTTCGTGTCATCGACACCGATTCGTAGGCCCACGTCCCTGATTCCGCCCATAGCCACAATACGACAAACAGGGCCCTCGTTCTCGGGTAAGTCATATGCGACCTGCCGGCAGCGAACGTCCCGCTCGCAGCGACGTATTGCGAGTAGGCAGTGCCCGCCACGGCGGCCTCGATCGCGGCCTTGCCGTTTGCAGCCGCCTCTTCGGCGGTATCCGCCGCGATGATTCGCCACGTCACGTCGGCGCTGCCCGTTGCCATGTTCCCCTGGAGATTCTGAATGCGCCCGTAGGAAATTCCCTGCCCCAAATGGAAGGGCCCAAGCAATACGTGGCTGTCCGTGGTGTCCGTGTCGAACGGCCAGAACCCATCCCTCTCTGTGTCATAGAACCAGGCTGGTGGTTCAATGTCTTCGCCTTCGTCGTCTTTGTCCAGGTGAATGTAGACGCCACGATCTGGGTGGTAGTAGTTCAGGATGCAGTCAGAATCATCAATCCCTGTCAGGTCCTCGGGGATTCTGTCTTCTGATACCGCCTTCAGGCCACTTCCGTCCGCCTGCACCTGATATAGTCCTTGATCGGACATGAAATACACTGTGTCGTGCTTTACGCACCAAGCAGACGCGCCGAGTATGCCCACATTGTCCGATACGCGCCGCAGCAGCCCAGTGGCCGGGTCGCCCTGAAGTACCCACGTCTCTGTGGCGGTGAAGCACAAAAGGTACGCATCCTTGTGTGGCACCACCGCCACCACATTGCCTCCGACCGCATCAGCAACTGCCAACTGAAAGAGAATGGGTCGGGCGGCGTCCGAGACGTCTGCGTCTAAATCGGTGTCCGTGGAATCCCCCTGTCGTGCCGCGGTGATAGCGTTGTCGGAGAAGGTAATTGCCCGGTCGCGGTAGACTGGATCGGGCTTGGCAATCACTGGGTTCGCCGTGTGCGTCCCTGTTCCATTGCTTGTAATTGCCGCCGCAGAACCACCCTTCGTTGCAGACAATTGAAAGGTGTCGGTCTCAGCGGCAATGATATAGTAGTCAGTTTCCTCCGACAAACCTTCGGGCAGCGTGGTGGCTGTCGTCAGTTGGACTCGCATACCATCCGTAAAGGCATGGCCAGTTGCAGTAAAGGTCTCCGTGGTGTGATCTGCCGTGAACGTATCGGTAGTCTGCCCAGTGAAAGAACCTCCCCGCAACCTCCCCGAAAGAGCGTCCTCAAGACGGCAATTTATCGCCCACGGCGTCCCAAACTCCGTCTGCCGCCCTTGTGGGCGCAACCCGAGCCTGCGGGTCACACCCAGACGGGGGAAGACTACCTGGAGCGGGGGATTACGTGGCATGGCTTATCCGTCAATCAATTCATGGTTCCAGAGAAACAGTGAAAAATGTGTTTAGTAGTCGCCGAGATTGATCCAGGTAAATGTTGCAGTGCCAGACAGAAGCGCCACGCTGCTTGCGGTGGTCACAACACCGATGTCGAGAATCAAGTTGAAAAACGCCTTCTTGGCTGTAGATGTGCCGTCAAAATGCGCACTGGCCGCAAGAGCGCCCGTGAGTGCGTCCACGCCCGCAATGAACGTCAATGCTGTTTCGGGCAGTAAATTCTCATCATCGCCACTGATAGTTGCGTCAGAGGGGATGGTAGTACCCAACGCCCAGTCGCCTTCGCCGGTATTGCTGATGTTGGCATCACCAGACACATCCAAGCTAAGGTCGGCTGTAACGCCAAGTATGAGAATGCGGCCTTCCGGGAATGTGTACAGTTGTTCGTTGCCAAACGTGGCGGCATTGTCTGCCACCCACGGCACAGTGATGGGCGTTGACGCTAACGTTATCGTGGTCCTATGGATAACGCCGTCTCCGTTTTCGACGCCCGTAATGCCATCGCCAGCAGCAACAGAGCCATTGCCTGCACCAGTAATTAGTGCGTTAGTGACCGTCAGCGTCGTAATCGAAGCCGTCGTCGCGGTGATCGTGTCGAAAGTGCCCTCCTCGACTGCCACGTTCGTCCCTTCCTGGGCGATGGCTCTCCAGCGGTAAGCAGTGCCGATCTTGACCGACCAGAAGAGGACGTAGTCACCAGCGTCGGCGAAGGTAATCGACGTGTCGCCGTCTCTGTTGTATCCGTTCGTCACGGTCAGCACCAAGTCTGCGCCGTCCGTTTCGAGGACAATGCCGGCCAAAACGCCAGCCCTGGTCGGCACGGGCAAGGTGCGTGCGCCACCGCCAGTCGTATTGACAAGGCAAATCTGCCCCCACATGCCGAACACAATGTTTCCGGCACTGCCTGGATCTTTCAGTAGGCCCGGTCCGACGTTGGGGGTGAACGCTTTGAATAAATCTTCGAGAGTTCGGTGTACAGACATAAGTCTACTCCTTGTGAAAACCGGACGACTACGGCGCCCGGGAACGTGATGTCCATCGTCTTGCGAGGCATGGTTTACGCTGTGCCCCATAGCTCAATGAGGAACATACCGGCTGAGAAGTCGGCGTCCGTGGCGGCGCCAGCAGCCAAGTACAGGTACCTATCCGCAACGGGGACGGTAGTAAGGGTGGCGACCTCCCCGGCCGCCCAGGCACCATGATTGAGGTGCTGAACCTCGCCAGTCATGGAACCTGCCAGGCCCTCGTCATTCTGACCATCATCTTCGATGCAACTCCAGAAATCCACATCATCATTGCCACCGGCTGGAGTCTCGAAACACGATATCCTGCCACCAACGAGGGTGCCGTTCAGCGCCGCAGTGATCTGGCCGAAGTGACAGTATTCCACATTACCATCGTCACCGATGATGTCACCGGCCGAACCCGTGCCATTCAACCCGGTCATGTCGATGAAGATCTCGGTCTTAATGAGACCGCCCGTCCTGACAATGTTGTACGTGTTTGCATTGGTTTGCCCAGCAACCCAGCCGACGCCGGGTGCCATGGCGGCACTCAATGCCAAGGTAAGTGAGTTGAGCGTAAATGTCGTGGCCGAGAGACTGTCGAAGGCACCCTCTTCCACCGCCGCATCCGTCCCTTCATGGGCAATAACTCGCCAATAGTACGTGCCACCAACGTCGATCGACGCGAACCGGACGAAATCCCCCGCGTCATCGAAAACAATCGCCGTATCGGCGTCGGCATTGTAGCCGCCGGTAACTGTCAGCGTCAGGTCACCGCCGTCCTCGTAAAGCACCAATGTCCCGACGATTCCCGCCTTGGTCGGCCGCCGAAGCGTTCGGGTATCACCAGTGCCGGTAGTAACAATCGGGCACACGCCACCGTCCTTGTTGATGACGATGGTCCGTGCTGACTCGGTTGCGCTGTAGCCGGGATCTTTGATGATCGCCGGGGCATTGTACAACTCGTGTCGAAGTCTGATTGGAGAAACCATTAGGAACATTCCTTTCGGAAAGAGGTACAGGACGCACTCGCGCCCAGAGGAAAACAGTTAATCTTTGTCTGTGTGATCGTACCAATCGAGATTGATTGAATGCGTATTGGCGTTCGCATCACCACATGTGATCATCACCATGTAAACGGTATTCTGTTTCAGTATGATCTCCTGCGAGCCGCGGCTCGACCCACCGATAGTCACCGTTGGATTAGACCCGCCACCAAGGGCGTGCCGCTCGATCTCCAGTGCCGAGCCAATTTCCCAGTCAGTGTCGTCGCCTGCAATGTCGGCATCCTGTAGCTTCGCCTCTGTCCACGCCGATGCACCGCCCGTAACGGGGGTGGTATGCTGGCTTATGAAGCCGCTCGTGGCCGAACTGTTGCGGTTGCGGTTAAAGATCGACAATGCAGCAGGTTCTCCCGCAGCACCGGTGACAATCGCCACGGCTTCGTAAATACGTGCAGTCGCCACTTGCGTCGCATGGACGGCCGCGACAAAGTGCCCCCACTTCGTACTGTCCGGAGTCTTAAACGTAATCGCCGAACGGTCGCCCGAACCGGTCTCGGTATTCGACCAGTGACACGTAAACGAACTGCTGGCGTTGATCTTGTGGTGATCGTAGTCGATCACCACGAGTGAATGAGTCGCTAGGTCCAGTCGGGCATCTCGATACAAGTTAGCAGTTCCGTCGCTGACTCTTCCTCGCATGGGAGTTGTCATTGGTATTCTCCTTTACACAGCAGTGTGATTTGTGTATAAATACGGCTAGCTAGAGGTCCACCCCTCCGTGCTGATCGTTCCAATTCTGGCCGCTCGCATCCAGTCGCTAGAGACACTGTGTCTCGCATCGCGTGGGGCGTCGGGGCCTAATGTTGTTGGACTTGATTTCTCCTGATCCGCGCGAATAGCTGCCGGAAGTAATTCCAGGAACCGTTTCTCGTGGACCCCTTCGCCGTCATCAAGATTGTGCTCTGCGGCTGCCATGCACGCTTCTGTGATAACGGCGGACAGCGTTTCGCCACCGACTGGGTACAGGTTGCTCGAATCAATCATGGTCGGCCGCAAGGTCATAGGCACCCGCAGCACGTATGCCGCATCCGGAGTTGGGTAGAACGCCAATCGCTTGCGTGAGCCTACCGTGGGGTCGAATTCCACAGTCCGCACAGAGTAGTACACCGGCCGATCGAAGTACGGATTGTTCATCTGGAATTTGCGAATCTGCTGGTCGTGCCGCTGCTCAACCGCGGGGTACAACTCGTTTTGGTCGGGGTAGTACGTCAGGGCACTGTCGCCCGTCACGGCCTCGAATGCCGACGCAAGGGCAATTTCCGGCCGTGCTAGCGAGTAAGTTGTAAGAGCGTCCACATCCACTGTCAGATCGTCCAGGGTGACCTCGTTGTCGCCGCCCCGGGTGTTCACGGAGTAGTAGCTGTTGCTGACCTTGAGGATTCCGTCTGCGGCCCAGCTCGGAAATGTTCCGTCTAACGTCAGCGCCACCACACCGTCAACTACCGCCACTGTGCCAGTGGTGTACGGTGCTGTCGTAGTGACGTCCTCAATGGGCTTGAAGAAGCTCCAGTCGTGCGATGCGTAGACCCGGCGCAGGCCATCACGGATGATGTCGTCAATGTCCAGAACGTCGCTATCTGACAAGGCTGTCCGCTGTCCAAAGGACTCCCGGCCCACCCTTTCAACAAGGTTGGTGTAGCTGACCGTCAATGCAGTCGGAGTAGCCATTACACACACTCCCTAAAAGGAACCGGCGGCGGGCGAACCCGCCCCCGGTGGCCCAAAGGCTTACTCGTACTGGGCACAGGCCCACCAGTCCAGATTCATCGTAACGACAGTATCGCCGGCGGCGTCCTTGATGCCGATGATCGGGGCCATGAACACGTCGTCGGGGAACGTGGCCGCGGCGCACTCCGTTGCCGTCAGCCGCGCCGGAGCATCCGTGTCAAGAGCAGCTCCATCGACGTACCACTCCACCGTTTTCGGGTGGGCGCTGTAACGGAACCCGAGCTTCTTGTACGTCGTGGCCGACGCGGTGAAGGTTGCCAACGAATCCAGCTTGGTCTTGGTCGCACCGTCCTGGTACGTCTGACCATCGGCCTTATAGGCACCGTCGAAGTCGTCGGTTTCGCCCTTCAGCTTCACGTATCCGAGGAAGTTCTTGTTGGCCAGGATCTGCGTCGTATCAACCAGTAGGCCATCCGTAGCCCCCATACTAACCTCACCAAGACCAAGAGCGATCGCAACCTTGGCGGTCTCGATGTTGGAGATGCTGAAGCACGCCTCGAACGCAAGATCGTTATTGGCCAGATAGAACGGAGCACCGAGGCCACGCCCCCACTGGAGATACAATTCATCTTCCGGCGTGTCGCCGGCAGTGACGAATGACACCTGCCCCTTCACCGCCGACGTGTCGGCGATTTGCTCGATGGTGCCACTTGCCGTCTTATACATCAGGTACGGACCCACTAGGGTCGTCGCCTGAAAGGTAAAAAAGTCGTCGAAAAAACCAAATACGGAATTCCCGCTTGGAGACTGGTACGACGAACCGCGGGGAGTCATGTTCGTCGGCGCTCCAAATCCACGCCACAAGCGCGGAGAAAAAAGTCTTGTCGAAATTTCTGTGAAATGCGCGTCCATATCGGACTCCTTTTATGAAAGGTGGGTGTTGTCCCTATTGAGTTATCGAGGCTACTTTTCGATCACTCATACTGGGCACAACCCCACCAGTCCATGTTGACCTGAAGCGCCGCGTTACCAGCTTGACTCCATATGCCTAGTATCGGAGCCAGGAATACGTCATCGGGGAACGTATCAGCAACATCACATTCTGCCGACGTCAGCTTGGCGGGTCCACCCGTTCCAATTGCCAACGCACCGTCCACGTACCACTCCACAGTCTGCGGATGGGCGCGGTAGCGGAATCCAAGCTTCTTGTACGTCGTTGCCGACGCAGTGAACGTCGCAATTGCGTCAAGTTTCGTCTTCGTGGCACCGTCAACGTAGTCACCGCCAGCATCCTGGTACACTCCGTCGAAGGAACCAGTAGTTTCACCGACCACTTTGGCGAAACCGAGGAAGTCGGCAGCAGCAGCCATGACATCACTGGCCCACATCGCGGTAGTGGCACCCATGCCGACATCGCCAAGTCCAACACCGATGTTCCACTCCGACGTGGTGATGGCGGAAACGCTAATGCAGCACTCGAACGCAAGGTCTTTGTCCGCCAACTTGAACGGCGCACCAAGTCCTCGCCCCCACTGAATGACTGCTTCATCAGCGGTTGTCCCGGCGTCCAGGTTGATAGCCAACAGGCCCTTCCGTTCCGCAGTGTCAGGGATCTGTTCAATGGTGATGCCACTGTCAGTACCCGTCCTCAGGATCAGGTACGGACCCTCAAGGGTCGTCAAATGAAACGAGTGGAAGTCATCAAAGAACCCAAAGGCAGGATTCCCGCTTGGGGATTGGTACGAGCTGCCCAACGGGTTCATGCTGGTTGGCAAACCGATCCCCCGCCACAGTCGCGGCGAGAGCAGTCTTGTCGAAATGTCTGTGAAATGCGCGTCCATATCGGACTCCTTCGTAAAAGCGGGAGTTGTCCCAGCTAAGGGTGGGTGTTGTCCCTGAAAGTGAAAGTAAAAGGGGGCTCCTGTTTAACCTCGCTGCCCCCGTGCGAGGTCGCAAGGCTACGCAGTCTCCGTTACCGTGTTCGAGCAGTAACCCCGGAAGTTCGCCCGGCGGTTGAAGCACACAAGTTGCACCGAGTCGTCCATGCACCGTACACGGACGTTGCTCATCTCGGGATGCTGGAACGCCTTCCGCTTGCGCATCTGGCGACCTCGGGCGTAGTAACATCTGAAGGTTGCCCAGTTCACGCCGAGGATGACCCCGTCCGTGCGGAGGTTTGCGCTGGCGGAATTCGTCCAGGCAGGCACCCAATTCAGCGGGACGCCACGGATGTAGACCGTGCCACTGTGGGCCGCCATGTCGTCGCCGATGTTGTCGTTGCCCAACTGGAGCAACTGACGGGCTTCTGCCAACCGGCTGTGCGTGGTCAGCAGTTCCCAGTCGTGGCGCTTCTGGTCCACGATGTCCGGTCTTGCAACCGGCGGCACGAACTGGCAAAGGTCCATCGAGTTGATGGTCTTCTCCACGAAGTCGGCCCGATCCACCGTGACGTACGGGAACGTCCGGTTCTTCCACTGGTCGTACTCCGCCGGGTTGATCCCGCCAACGTCTGCCCAGCCTAGCGGAGCGTCACCGTTGAAGCCCTCTTCCGCATTGTTGTCGGTCGAGCTGTCGTCCGTGGCGGTAATCCACCAAAGCAGCGACACGGGCGGGAACGGGCTCACCGTCGAGGCAGACGGCCCAGCACCGAACATCAGGTCCTCCATGCCGGTGTAGAACGACGTCATCAAGTCCGCTTCGAGCGACTCAAGGTAGTCGTAAATCTGCCGGCCGCCGAGTTGGAAGATTTCCTCGTCGATGTCGTAGTGGTAGTTATTGGTCGTGAGACCCCACTTCAACTCCCCTTCGCTGAGGACGTTCACGCGGGTCGTGGAGTCCCGGTGGTACAGCCCAACAACTGCGAAGTTGTCGTTCGTGTCCACCTTGACCTTCCACTTGCACTGCGATGTGCTCATCGTGTCCTTCTTGAGATTCCCCGAGAAGAGGCGCGATGCGTACTTGTACTCTTGCAGCGGCAGGGAGATATCCTGCGCTGCCAGCCGATCTTCACCAGCGAATTTCTGGTGAATCCCAGCCACAAAATCATCAATCTGTTCAATTCCGAGTGCCATTGGGCAACTCCTTTATTCAGGCCCGCTCAAGTTCCCTGTAGAGCCGGTCGGCTTCGTCCCGTACGTCTTCCGACGGGTCTTGGGGGCGAGTTGCCCCGCCGCCTTGCCGGCCATCGCTCTGCTTGGAAATCTTGCGGGTTCGTTTTTTCAAGTCTTTCCTGCCGAGTTCTTCCGCGAATACCATTCTGGTCACGCGGTTGATTAACGACTCGGTGATCTCCGTTGGACGCCCCAATTGCTCAAGACCGATCTGCTGGGCTTTCACCGCAACGATCAAATCCTGCCGCCGCTGAAGCTGCTTGGGGTTTTCGTTATCAGTCTTGCCGAATAGATCGGCGTGACCGAGTTTGTCCACCAAGTTGTCGAAGTGCTGGATTTCCGCCTTGGCGTTAGATTCGTGGAAATGCTGCTCCAAGGCGTCCAAGCGAGAATCGTACTGTTGACGCTGAGATTCGTGCTGTTGACGCTGAGATTCGTAGTGGTCACGCATCCGCGTGAATTCACTGACGATCCCCTCGTCGTACACGTCTTTGTCTAACTTGACCTCAAACTGACCTTCGACCTTTTCCCCAGCGGCGGGAGTCTGGTCGTCGGCTTTGGGCTCTTCCTTCTTCGCAAACTTGCCCTTCTCGTCACGAGCAGGGTCTTTGTCGTCTTTGCCTTCCGATTCGGCCATTGCCTTACGTCCGGCATCCAGTGCGCTCTTGTCGAAGAGTCTCAGCGCCCGGTCCAGTTCCTCGCGACTGGCGAAATCGGCAAGCTCCGATTCCTCGATACCATACGCGGCTACCTCGGCTTTCACGTCGTCGGTGAGCCATTCCTGGCCCTCCAGCGCGTCGCCGGTCTCCTCGCCTTGGCCTTCGGCCTCGGCGGCATCGGCTTTCGCCGTATCATCGCCCTCGGGGGCGGCTTCGCTGCCGGACTTTGTCTCGGCAGGTGTTTCCTCGTGTTCGGTGTCCGCTGGCTTGCCAGCGTGTTCGGAAGTGATCTGCGCGTCGGACTTCTGCTCACCGGCGCGTTCCTCTGCCACCTCCTGAACGACCTTCTCAACGTAGTCGTTCACTTCCTCTTTTGTGGTCTCTTTCGTAATCTCGCTAAGTGTTTCTACTGCCATTGAATCAGTCTCCTGTTATTCTGGCTCTGTGCCAAACCGGTCGTCTGGCGTGTATGTGTCTGACATGCTTGTTTTGCTTACAAATAGCTTGCGTCCGCATGATATGCTGCATGTCCGCTGCGTGTCTTTCCACGGAATAAAGGCCGCTTCGCACGCAACGCATCTGTGTACTGAATACCCGTGTCTGGACAGGTACAGCCCCAACCTGTGTTTTGGGTGCTGGGCGTGATGGCACACAGGGCACAACGCTACCCCGTTATCCAAGTCAAGTCGAAAATCTGGATGTTTGGCGTATGACTTAACATGATGCGCCTGTAGCCTATCTTTCGCACCGCACCGCACGCATTTCTGGTCTCGAAGGATTACCGCCTTCGCCCACCGCGTCAGTTCGTTGTTCTGCTTCCGCCTCGGCTTATTTCTTCTGTCCTTCCTTCGGCTCTTCCCCGAACACTTGTTGGAACAGAATTGCCTTGCTTTCGTGTCGTGCGACTCGTTTGCGAATACCTTTCCGCACCACTGGCACACGTAGGACCTCCGGGGTTGCTTGTCGCTTCGCGTTTTGTTCACCGCCCTGGATCTGCCCGTGCGCCACTTGTTGTGACACGCTCGACTGCAACATCGCCCCCTGCCACAGCCGAGAGTGGATTGCTTTACGCGAAACTCTCGCCCACAGGCTTCGCAGTTCGTGAGAACCGAAGGCTTTCTTATTGTTGTCCTAGTCGCCATGACTAAACCTATTCTGTTTCCGGCTGAGTGCCGAAACGGTCATCGGGGGTGTATGTGTCCGACCAGCCCCCATCTAAATTGACCTTGTTGCCGCGATATCGCTGCCAGCCGGTGGCGCCCTGTTCACCGTTACTGGTGTACTCAACTGCGCCGTCGACGCGGATATTCACGCCGGTCAACTCGCCTTTGTCCTTCAACGCCTGAAGTTTGGCCCGCTCCGCCGCAACTTGGTTCGGAAGCACGCCCATTGAGTCGGACACCCGCGGCTTGTTTTCGCGGCAGGCTGTTGCGATCATCGGCACGCCGAATACCTTCGACCTCTTCGGCTGTCTTTTCGTTTTCATGCGAGATTCTCCGAATCCATCCAGCCGAGAACTTCATTACAGACTGCAATCATCAACCGCCCCTCTGGCGACTGTTCGTCGAATTCCTTGGTGTCCGACCTCGTGAACCCAAATTCCGGTGCCAGCCGCTCGTATGTGTCATGGAAGACCCTCGCAAGTTTGACTGCAGTAGGCGTCATGCCGGTCGCCTCCACATTGCCGCAGCCATTTGCTTCTTGAGCTTCCATCCGCATTTCTGACTGCATGTTCGCTGGCTCGTTCTCGCGACCACAAACGCCGCCTCGCAAACCACGCAATACTTAACCGCTTTCCCTGCTGACGCCACGAATCGCTCCAGAGGCAGGTACGGGTGCTGTGCGTGATATGGCACAACGGGCACAATGCCACACCGTTTTCCATGTCGTAGCGTAGTTCTGGATGGTGTTTCCAAGACTTCAAGTGATGGGCCTGCAAGTTCTCAAGAGCATCACACCGCACACACTTTTTGTCTCGTAAAATAATCGCCAACCGCCACTTCTCGTGTTCGTGAGTCCGGCCATCTCCACGTTTCCCTTCTTTGCCACGTGTCGATTTGGCGGCGCAGGCACGAGAGCAGTATTTACGCTCCGGCTTTGTCTTTCTTGCGGAAAACACCTTGCCGCAACACTGGCACGTATACACCGGCATCCGAGATGTTTGAGCTTTTCCCATGCACTTCCTGCTACAGTATGTTCCTCCGCCGTTGCGGATCTGGTTGGGCGCGACAGAAAAGGCCGCTCCGCACTGCTTGCAGGTCCGCTGCTCCATTGGCTGTCTTTTGAATTTATGTTTGCTCATCAGGCGGGTGGCCTCCCCATGGAAGCCGCTTGCTGACTGTTTATTTGGGGCTTGCCGCCCATCAATGCTTGCTGGAGCACGTTACCGCGTGATTCTCGCGTCCCGCCGGTCGGAACGCTCTTGCGAACTGTCTCTCGGCTGGTAACTGGACTCTGCCGTACTGTATTTTGGTCCCCGCCAAGCATTGGGGCAGGGTTGGCAAAGGTTATGAATCGCTTGAACTCAGGGCGATTCTTGAGCCTAGAGATCTCCTCCACGATGGCCTCTGCATCTAAAGTAGCCCCAGACGCCTGGAACATCGGCCAGAGAGGTGCAAGCTGCTGGAGAACCTGGAATAGCTCCTGGAGCTTCTGCTCGGGCGTCTTGAAGACCATCGAGTACGGTTCAACGCGAAACTCGTAGTCCTCGAATTCGCCGTCCCGGTAGTCGGGCGTCCAGTCCGAGTTGACTTCAATGCCGCTGTTGCCCACGGGAACCGAGCTGTGTAGTTCAAGCGTCTGGTCCTCCCACATCAACCTCCCAAGGTCCAGGATGCACTCTGAGGCGAAGGAAACCGAGGCCATCCGCATATCGGCCACGTTCTTCGACAGCTCCCCGTGGATCATCTGTTCCTGGCCCAAGGTAGCCGCCTGTGCCCCCAGGCCACCCATCGCCTGAAGGTTGCCGCCGAAGCGGTCGAACTCTTCCTGGATGAACGACGACATCGCCATATCCCGCTGGTCGATGCCGCCGACTTCGACTTGGTTGATGGATTTCGGATCTCCGATGCGAACCCACTTATTGCGACCTGCTGTGCGAATCTTTTCTGCATCGTCTGATCCACCCGGCGGGTAAGCATTCACAACCCGATGCGCGTCGGAATCCGCCTCCATCCGAACGTGGAGCCGATTCTGCTGGAGGTGCATCCCGAACAGGTTGACTGCGGGAGAAGCAGGAATGATGCGGTCTGGCACGTCGCCCAGGGAGAGGAACTTGTACGGCCCGGCCTGAGAACCCGTCCAATCTCTTTCGAGGAGTGGCTCCAGGTCGTTCTGGTAGCACGGCATCGTGACGATGGAGTTGTTTTCCGCGATCCACACGTCCTGAAGCCACACCATGTCCTTCAGGTCGTCGTCTTCGGACGTACTGACCCCGATTTCTCGCGCGGCGCCCGTGCCGTCGTATGCTTCCCGGCTGGTGGGCGAGAGCTTGTCCTTGACCTTCTTGTCGTAGCCCGGCTCGTCCATGACCTTCTCGTAGTCCGCCCGGTAGCGGTGGCCCGCGTACCGCATCTTGCTAATCTCTTTGGCGGGCATGTCCACGATCAGATCGTCGAGCGAAACCCGATTCAGCCACGGTTCACCCGGATCGAGCCACACGTCTTCCTCGGATTCCAGCAACCCGTGGAATCGAGTGTCGGTGTCGCGCATCATCACCACGCCACACCCGAGGCAGAAGAAGGCGTCCAAGACGATAGACCTGAACGTCTTGTCCAGGCCCATATCGCCGATGAGCTTATTCAGGTTGACCTCGAACCGTGACGCGAATGGCAATGTTTCCATTCGCGGGGTCGAGACCAGAACCCGCGGGTTGTTGGCGGCCAGAGCGACCGTGTAGATACGGGCCGTCTGGTTAATCAGGTTGACCAGAATCTTGCCTTCATCTTGCGGTGTCGTGGTGTCGTACCACGAACCGCAGTAGTGCTCAATCATCAGCTTCCGCACGCGACGATGCTTTTCCAGGTCTTCGCGCGAAGACTTGATGGCCTTCAGCAGCCGGCCGCGTTTTTCGGAATTGGCAAGGTCGATCATCGCAGTACCAAAAAAGGGGGCGGCACTTCGCCGCCCCCGTTTAAGGCGCGATGTAAACGGCATCTCTGCGGTAGCTACTCCGCGTGTGCCTGTTCAGTGGCTGGCTAAGAGCCAACCCCCACGTTATCGTGAGTCATCGGGTTCTACCTCCGAATCTGGAAAGTTCAGTCTTGCAAATTCTCCAAAGTGCTGTCTGGCCATTTCGTCGTATGCTAGGGCCGCCTCTACTTCAGTGTCGCAATACCGCCTATACGATTTTCCACCCGGTTGCACGCTTGCGACCCACTTCTTGCTCTTCTTGTGCCGGCACACGCCCTTGAACACACTTTGGCACCCCTTTTTCCTTCGGGGCTTCCTGGTATTGGCAATGTTTTGGCTTCTAGTGCATAGCCGAAGGTTCTCTTTTCGATTGTCTAACGGGTCTCCGTTGGCATGGTCAACTTCCACCCCCTGAGGGGCGTCTATGATGAGCCTGTGCATCATCATATTCGTGTAGGCACAGCGACCACCCTTTCTGGCTGTCCACCTGTGCTTACTCACCCTCTCGTAGTCTTCGGCGTCAATGATGGCCGTCAGACCGTCGTTCAGCTTGATTTCGACCACTTCTGAAGCTACATTACTCATATCAGACCTCCTTACTAGGTTTGATCGCCGCCCCGATGGTTGCTGCCATGCGGGGCTTTTGTCGTTCCCATCGGGTTTTACCTCCGAATCAGGTGAATTCTTCGCCGATCTCGACCGGACAGTCTTCGCTGCACAATGCTTCGTACAACTTGCGAAAATCGTCCTGCTCCTGTGATGGCATTCCCGCCAAGCGTCGGTACGGTGGCCGAAACAGCACAGCCGCGACCTCTGCTACTTTTAACAAGGCCCGGGCATGTGGCTCGCCAAGGATTGCCCTCCAATCGTTGTGTTCATCATTGCTCATCGGGTTTTACCTCCGAATCATCGGTTGGGACTTCTGTTGGTTTCCTGGGTCTCCCCGGGCCTCGTTTCGCGGGCTGGTCAGCTCCCTCGACCTGCGTCTTCGCGGCCACCAGGTGCAGCACCGCCTGCGTAACCTGCTGCATCGCGGTCGCATTCAAATTGGGGCGAACCCGCCCCAGCACGAACGCAAGCGACTCGTTCAGTGTCTCCGTTGGCCTCGGGAGCGCCTTGTACTGCGCCTTCGCCTGACTCAGGTTCAGAATCGCTTGTGCGGCCTTCTGTATATCGGGAGCCGCCGTCTGGGCATTCTGCAAGGCAGGGATTATCCCCTCGGCAACCTGAATCGCCCTGTCCAGTTTTTCACTGATCGTTTCTTTCATCGGGTTCCACCTCCGAGTCAGTTGAATATACCAAATACAGCGGGATGCTCGTTACCGGAAACTCTGCGCTGTGATCCACGCCGGGAGTTCCAAATGGGCTGTCCTTGGAAAAGGACAGGTGTCTCATGGGTTCATCGCCTTCAATCCCCTCAGTGTTATCGAGGGTGTGCAGGTACGCTGTTGGTTCGGTTGGCATCGGGTTCTACCTCCGAATCAAGGTTATGGCCTCTTGCTCCAGTATGCAACGAATGCCATCGCATAGCCCACAACAATCGCAATCACGATGAATCGAAGCAGTCCCAGTATCGCCACAAGTATCTCGTGATCTGTCATCGACTCAATTTTACCGTCAAGTGGCGGGTCCGGGTGTCGCGCCCGGCGGTCTCGGCTTATGAGGCCGGGCTGAGCACTGGCCCACCCGCGTCAATATCCTATTACGTCACGAATCCCAAACCCGGGACTCCCTGTTTTGGCCTGTATCGGCTCCTGATCCTCTCTCCACTTGAAACTCCCATATTCGGGAGTCTGACCAGTTTCCTCGCTCGTGTCAACCCTAGCTCCTGCACTATCCGTCGAATAGACTAGCCACACCCCGCCCATGGCAATGGCACGATCGCCGTGATTCTTCTGGGTTGCACCCTTATTCTTGGTGGGCGCGTGGATGATTTTGTCCCCGTCCCACTCATACTCCCCGCATTCGGTAATCATCTCTTTCGACCGCGGAATGCACCGCCCCGTCTCCATTGCCAAGGCTAATTGCTCGAACTGATCGGCCTTGTCGGGGTCTCGGCAGGGCCAGCCGGGCTTGCGGCTTTTCTTCTGGGAGCCCAGTTGCGTCACGTCCCGGAAGAACACGTTCCCGTAGTAAGCCGTCTCCATGATTTCCTTGGCGAATCCGCCGGAAACCCCGGAATCTTCCCACCCCAGCAAGGCTTTCCGCAGCCAGATGCACAACCCGACCACCCGGCGGGCGAACGGCCGCGGCTCCAGCCCCTTGGTAGCGTATTCGAGCACTTGCTCGCCCGTTCGGTCGTCCAGCGCCGACATGACCGAATTCGACGCATAGGCCCCCACCCCGCCCGAAGCGATGTCGCACCCTGCCGTGAATGGGCCGAGGGGTGGCGAGTGGTCAATTCCCGGCCTGAACCACAGCTTCAACGGGCCGTCATCACGAGGGAGAAGCCCCGTAAGAGATAATGTCTCTGAGTCAAACACCGGCGTGCCCCGCCAGACGGGAGGCTTGCAGTGTTCGCGTTTCATGCGGTCAAGGAGATCCGGAGAGAAGCACTTGCCTGTTGCGCCGCGAGGGTTGCGATCGAGCTGCGAAGCGATCAGCCGCGGCGTGGCGGTCGGCCTGAGACACCGCATGTCGTACCAAGGTGACCGAACCACCCCCTGCCACTTGAACCCCTTCCGTTCCAGCCTGGCATAAAGGTTGGGGCTCTCCGCATGGTATTTGTCTACCGCTTCTTGATCTTCAGGCTTTCTCGCTATCGGTTTCCCGTCACGAACGATGTAAGAGTGCTTGCCGTGTTGAGGGTGATCTTTCCAATCGAGGACGAGATATACGCCGTTCTCGGCGGTGTCTGGATTCTCGCAGGCTTCGTGAAAAACTCCCTGATCGGCGTACCTCGCACTGACCATCCTAATTACATTTGTCACGTCGTGCAATGCGGCCATCACCTCCTCGTCTTTGCCGGCAGAAATGAAATCACGGGCGCCAAATTCGTCGCAGGTGAAAACGGTGTTGTGCGTCACAATACAATCGTCTGTTAAGTAAAGCCCGTCCTCTGCTTCCACTCTGATGCACTGAACATCTATGATGCGCGACGGCTCCACCGCGACGATAGAACGTCGTGGTTGGTACTTGCTTCGTTCCACGTACTTGTGTTTTTTTCGCGAAAGCTTAAAAGGGTTCATGCCCTTAGGCATTGCTATTCGCAGCTCGTAGATAACATCCTTGGGGTCAATCACTCCCGTGCGTTCGTATTTTTTCCCCTTAAGCTGTGTTGCTGAAATCATGCCAGTCACCCCGCCTAGCGATTGCACAATGAACCGCACGTCCTCAACCATCTGTCTCGAAACGGAACAATAGCAAACCTTTGCGCTTGAAGTCTTTGTCTTTCGCAAAGCGACCCATCCGTCTGTATCCAACAGCCCTCTCAATAGCTCCAGCCGATTTTTCGGTGACGCCGCATATTTGTAGCAATTCGGGATGAACTTGGTGTGCGACGTCTTCATCCATAACGACATGTCACGCAGCGCATCGGTAACTGTATTGACTTGCCCATACCGACGCACGCCAGTAGAAATGCGGTACTCAATCTGTCCGCATCGAACCATGGATAGGCCAGCAGGTAGAAGACTCCCAATGGTTTCAGCCATTTCCTCGTCTGTTGTGGTAAATGTCGGCGAAGAGTGCCGAAAGCATCCATCCCCCAGCAAGCACCCAAGCACATAGGGGTGAATCTTTAGTTGATTCTCCGAAAACTCCACAGGCGAAGTGATTGGTATTTGATAGTTCCATGCCTTCTGGCCGCCTCTGTCTGCTCTCAATGACTCGCGCAAATCACGAAGGGGCTTTGTAATTGGATTGTGGTCTTTTCTGGAATCTCGGCTCCACCTTTCCGTTACTGTCCACAAATGGTCATCACAACACTCCGTTGACGCTCCGTCGCTGAACCGAACGCGAAATGCTTGCTTTTTTCCAAGAGGATGTACGCTTATTACTTTGGTCGGCTTTCCACTCGCGCCGATCACAAAATCCCCAGGTGCAATCTCACCCATCAGTCTTGGCCCTTGCGGCGTCAGCACAGATGAATCGAGAGGCTGTGCCGCCCTGCCACCGGCCGCAACGTCTTGCCCGGCAGCAAAACCTCGCAACAGCGAACCATTCTCCTTGTTGATAAACGTGTGCTGCCCCAGGTGCCTTTCGTAATTGGGCTGCATCCAGACCGGCAGTAGCTGGATGGCCCACGCAACCTTCCACAAAATGGTGTTCGAGTCCGTTTTGGAATCGACTAGGTCTTCGTTCCGCGTCACGTATCCCGCCGAGAACATCCGGTCCCGTAGCCACCGGCGCAGGTCGACCCACAGATAGCCGAACGTCCCGCCCTGAGCGCGGGCCTTGTCGAGAATCACGTCAACGGAGCGCTCCTCCCGTTCGGCGACAGCGATGGCTTCATCCATCGCCACGAATACGGCGGCTTGATGATCGTAGGGAATGAAGGGCACGACCTTGAATCGGGCACGCGGATCGTAGCCCCAGCAACTGAATGCCATAAACGCTAAAACGTCATCCATGCACATTTGGTACAAAGCGTCACGAAACGATTTGTCTTCCATCGCTCGTTCGCGGCATCGAATGCGCCATTTGAGGTTTTCTGTGGGATCTCTTGGTATCAGCCAGCTTCCATTGGAGGCTCTGCCAAAGAAATAAGGACACGCTTCTATTGCTTTCTGGTTGTCTATCATGCTATTATTTCCCATAGTCTAAACGAAGCCCGCGCGGCCGTGGAAGCCGCGGCGAGCTTCTCAACACCACCTGAACAATGGAGGTCCAGGCAATGTCTGATTCCAATTCTACCATCCCCGAAGGTTTTCGCCAGATTCCCGGATTTCCGCGTTACGCCATTGACGCGAACGGGACCGTACTTTCAACGTGCCGCCCCGGACGCGCTAATGAGTACCCGTGGAGTGAAGCCAAGCCACTATCTGCGGTAACAGCCAAGGATGGATACCTAGCATTCAATTTGTGCATGGACAATGGACGAGTAAAACAGCGAACAGTCCACACGCTGGTTCTCACGACGTTCGTGGAGCCACGCCCGAATGGACTCGAATGTCGACACCTGGATGGAAATAAGCTGAACAACCATGTCTCAAATCTCGCATGGGGGACTGGTTTGCAAAACCGACGCGACAGAATACTCCACGGAACGTCAAGTGAAGGAGAAAAAAACGGGTGTGCTAAATTGACGACATGCGACGTATTGGAAATCAGGCGAAGGCACAAAAACGGCGAGCTACTACGACTTCTTGCTGACGATTTCAACGTGTCTATCACTGCCGTATGGGCGGTCGCAACACGTCGAACATGGAAACACGTCTGACGGCATCACTTCCTCTCCAGTGCTTCCTGCAAGGACATCAGCTTCAACCTCTGTTGGTCAGTTGCTTGGACTTCGTTTCCGTGTGAGTCCCACCCCGAACGCTCTGTGCGAGCAAACATTTCCAAATATGGTCCAGGGCTCACTTGCTCTACCAAATCAAAAAACTCTGCGGGCTTCTCGCTGTGCCTTCCACGAGGCCAGTTAAACCATGTGCCCCTTGTTTTTCCGAACGGATTGCCCTGTCTTGGGCCTTTACGACACACCAGCACGCTCTCCGTGTTGGACTGAAACTGGCCAGTTCCAAGTCCAGGCTTGCACCATGTCAGCATTTGCCACGGTTCAAATCCCCACGCTCTCGCCACTACGTAGCCCCAATCGACATGCTGGTTAAGTACCCATAACCACAAATGCGACTGCGGCGCTGTTGTCGGTGCCATTTTGGAAATTTCTTCCACCGTCAAAGTCTCATAATGCTTTTGCGGACGAGCCTTGTCGGTGTATCGAGTTTTCCACGTCGATCCGAGTGCTGGCGTCCAAGGCGGGTCCGCAACCACGCATCGGTAAACAGCCGTGTTGTTAGCCTGCTTAGTCATTTCTCATCCTCGCTCCAGTGCTGGTTCTTTCTTCCGCTGCATAATCTGGAAGTGCAAACTCTGCCATTCTTCCTGCGAAATCACGCCTGCCATCCGGGCCATTTGGATGACGCCACGGCGGTATCGCACGTCCTTCCGGTCCCCCAAAACCGTCAACATCGAATTTCTGTGACGGTCGTGAGCTGTGACGTTCATCCTCGCTCCAGTGCTTCACCAAGGGACATGACTTTAAGCCTTGCTCGCAACGTCGACTCCTTCAACCCGTACAAATTCGCCCATCCCCGAATTGTATTGCGCTTGCCGTTCAACTCGATTCCGCACTTTCCACAGCTCGCGGTATGCCCACTGCGCAAATGATCCAGCCGGGCCGTTACCTCATCCCCGCATGCGCACTCGCAGACGAATTTGCGCTTGCCCGTGGAGTCGACCTCGTAAATGACCCGCAACTCGTTGAACTGGTCGCCGGCCTGTACTTCGATACGTTGCATCAGCGTGCCTTTATCGCGTCGGGGGTGTCAAGGCTTGTTGCAGTTTCCGCTCCAATCGCCGAACCCTGCATGTGCATCGTACCGTATCGCGTACTGTCCAATCACTCCGTTTCCGTGCCGACCCAACCAGCAAGCCCCACTCGGCAAACAGCGTATCGTACTCATACTCGATAGCATCCTTCCATCTTGTGTGCCAATTATGACCTTGCTTTTTGGAACCGTCCACATAGTAGGTCTGCTTCGTTACGCGGGTAACTCGACCAACCCGAATAAAAGGCTGCCCGCGCTTCCATTCTATTCGGCAAAGCCGTTGATTTAGTCGGTACTTCATCATTCACCTTTCGCGCCGGGGGTGTCAAGGGCGGTTAGTCGAGCCGCTTTCCTCGCTGCTTCCGACAGGGCTTCATCCTGTTCGTGGTGGTACACCTCCCACGGGTAGGGCACGCCAGGTGGAAGCGGGATGCCCGCCTTCCAGCCGCCTCGCCTGAGTATCTCAGCGTATTCCGTGGCATTCATCCTTCACGTCCTTTCGCTCACCTCCCAGGCCAAACGTAGAGCGGCCGAGTCGAATACCGGCTGCCGGCTCCATACGGATTCCGGGTGCTGTAGGGCGAGTACCTGCTCCCAAATCTGCCATACGGATTCGATGTGGACTCTGGATGATAGCGGTTCGTGGATAACCTGCCGTAGTAGGTTCCATTACGACCGTAGAGTGCTGGCGCCTGTGTCGCGTACGGGTTTCGCCAGGAATAGTTGCTACGTGGGGCCCCGTACCGTCCATAGGGATTTAGTAGCCCGTCCGCAGCGTGCGGATTTCCCGCCCCATACGGGTTTCTCAGCGAATTCGGGTCGTACCGATTCGCATTCAGGTCCCCCAACTGCCCGTAGGCGGGGACGACAAACAGCAAAACCAAAAGCATCACAAGGTACTTCATCGCTCATCCTCCAAAGGAAAAAGGGAACGTAGGGCCCGGTTCGGGCGCTACCTACACAACCGAATCTTCTCGCTTAGCCTCTCCACTGCTTCCCTTGCTGCTCGGATCGGGCACGCCGGCCATGGCATTGACGCACGCAACGATACGTTCGAGGTCGCCTTCATTCACGTCTGGATACCCCATGCAATCAGCACAATCGCCGCCGGCAGGGTATCCGTCAATGACTCGTTGGCCCTTGGCGTCTACAATGGTTTGATAGACTTCGCAGTCGCTATCATTAGCGCTGATAATCTTCCACGGTTCGGGTGAGTGGTTCATGGGGTCTCCTTAAACGATTCTTGTTCCGCGATCGACAAAAACCAGCCGTCAGTTTTGGCATTCCATCCGGGGAGATAGAACCCCAGCGTCAGAACGCACATCAAGCCAGTGAGCATATCGCCCCAGCCTGCAACCCACCGTAGTAAATACCATTTGCAACTGCGGTTCATGGGGAGTCTCCTTTTGGTTACGTACCCGGCGAGTCGTACCGTTTCACTTTGACGACGATGGCCTTTGGGATGTGGGTGGTGTGCCGCCAACTGTTGGTCGAAGGATACCAATCCTGGCCGACGCTGATTGTCTTGTCGTCTTCACGGACAAGGAATCCGGCGGTCTCGACAATGAACTCGGGATTCAGTTGCTCTTCGGTACATTCCTCATTTTGGAATGACGCGTCAAGCCACTTCACCCAGACAAATCGTTTTTTCTTCACTTCTGCACTCCTAATTCTGAGTTCTGAATTCGGTCACTCACCCCTCTGCGGCCTCGCGGGCTTTGGCGAGCATTGTAAACACCTCCTGAAATCGTGGCTTGATGGGCACGTCCCCGGACATCCACCGCAGAGAATCCCAGTCTACGCCCGAGAGGATGGAGTGGGCATGCGAGGTCGCTTCCAGCAGTTTGGCCACAATGTCTCGCAGCCGCGCGATCTCCCGCTCTCTCTTGCATAATCCGCACTCGCAGGCGTCACTGTCCGACAGCATCCGGCAGTTGCCCCGCATCCTGTCGGCCTTCGCGTCGGCAAGTTCGGCTTGCAGCCGTTCGATCTCGCAGTGAGGGCATCCATGCTCAGTCCAGTTTGCCGCAGTCAATCGTCCGTGTCCCTTCTCGCACTTGATGAATTGAATCGTGCAGTGCTCCATTCCTTCTGGTAGCTGTGCTTGCAGCCGCGCGATCTTCGCCTCCATGGCCCGCCGGTTCTCTTCCAGGGCCGCGTTGCGTTGGACGGTCTCGCCGGCGTCGCCGTTGGCTTCGAGGTCGTGGAGATTCGCTTTCAGTTCCTCAACCTTGTTTTGGAGTTCCCTGATGGTTTCGTTGCGTTCTCTGCCGATTTCGATGGCTTCGGAGGTGGCCTTCCTCTCGGCGGCGAGTTGCTTGTGGAGATTAGTGGTATCCTTGTAGTTGTCTTGTTTCAGGTCGTCAACGTGCTTTTGGAGCAAACTAATAGTTCTGCTGCGTTCCTTGATGTTTGTTTCGAGCATATCAGCGTGCGACTGAAGGACGTCCATGCCTCCTTGCGTTTTTCTGAGTTGCTCCCGGAGTTTGGCGATTTGGGCGGCTTGGGCATTGACACGTGAGCAAATGGCACAGCTACTCAGTGTGCCGGGGCCCCGCATGACGTCCTGTGCGGTGTTCCAGGCTACCCGCCAAGCCTCTTCTACGACGTCGCGCTCAGTGTGACTATTGGGGCCGTGTCGCCAGTTGCGGTAGGCGTTCATGCTTTCGCCGGACTGAAGCTTGACGGTGTCGACTTGTGGCTCCGCCGGCTTCACCAGGGTCGCGGCCACCAGTTTTCTCACCGCCTCCTGTCTACCGCGTGCGGCTTCGGCGGGGCAGAAATGGGCTTCCTTCAGTTGGTTCCTCAGGTCTTCGATGACGTCAAGGAGGACCGGGAACTCACAGCTAGTGTAGAAGGCGTCTCTCGTGGCTTTCGCCGAGGCAACCCAGGCACGTCTTGCAGCCTGTTCCGCTCGAAGGTACGGAACGGAGCCTGCGTGTCCTCTGTTGGCGAGGTACTCGGCAGTTGTTTCCCAGTATTCCTTGAACGTCATGCGTCTACTCCTTTTGGTTCGATAGGTTTCGCTGAGCCATTTCCTCGACCGAACGACACATCCTATCAGCATGGACCCAGAAACGCAACCCCAGACCCACCGCCAACCCACAAATACATCGCCGGGACTCCACGGAAACCCCCCACCCGTGACGGATCAATTTCCGGCTGACTTCGCCTGAGCCTCCCGAATCGCATCGTGCATCCGGCCGTTGACAGTCGGCTTCTCGCTCGCTAGGTACGCGCTTAGAAACACACGCTCGTCCAGGTCGTGCAGTTTGGCCCACACACTCGCCCATCTCGCTGCCTCTCGTCGCTCATATTCCCGATACCAACCATGATCTCGCTGCGACAACGGCGTTCGGTAGAAACCGTCACTATCATCCTTCCGGGGAGTCAAAGCCTCCTCTAAAGACATGCCCCGCTTCATCCGACTCCGAATTTCGCATGGCTGGTGGCCAAAACGAAGGGCCAACTCCCCAATCGGAACCAACTCTCCGTGAAACTCCACCACCCCGCGGTCGTGCGGTTCCATCACCCTTTCCGCTGACCAACCCGCTCGCAATCGGTTGTAGATAACCTTCTCGGGAACTTCGCATTGCGAAGCCAAAGACGCCGCCAACTCAACCAGTAGCACCTGTTCGCCATTATGCTCAACACGAAGTGTGTTCCGCCTGTTTCTCGCCTGCTCCTGAGAAGTCGCCCAAACGCAATTCTCCGGCTCGTAATTGCCGTCGTTGTCCACCCGATGGATCGAATACCCAAATCCAGGACGACGGCCCATGTCCTCCAAAAACAATGGAAACGAGTTCATCCACCGACCGCAAACCTCGATCCCACGCCCACCGTAATGCGGCCAGCCCATGTTATTCGGATTCGTGCAACGCTGCCTCATCGCTACCCAAGTGGTGTATTCCAACGTCCCGTGACAACCATGAGACTTGTTCCCACCACCGTACTTGTGACCCCGCTCAACTGCCAACTCCCTCGCTAAACATCCACATGACTTCGTCTTCCCGTTGCGTAACAAAGGAAGACGAAAACCACGAACCGTCCCGCACTCGCAGCGACACTCCACTATCCGAGAAACCGTCCCATTCGGACTCCGTACCGATTCCAGTTCCCGCAATACCGTCAATCGACCAAAACAATCACCAGCAACAACAGGCTTCGCAATAGGCATGATAAATCCTCCTGCCACATATCATACCATATATCCCTGACGGTGCAAGGGCAGCTTAACACCCGAAAATTGCATGTCCGATCAGGCGTATATCGTATAGGGAGTCAGCGACCCCGGGGCCCGGTGCGGTCGGATTTCCGTTGGCCGAGTCGATGACCGATGCCCTGCTCGCGCTGCCCACACAGCACGCGCCACGCTCTAGCCTGCCACGCTGTGGTGGCTACACCTGCGCTACGCTCGAAGCCATGGCCCCTGTGCTGTGCGTAGCCATGCCCATGGGCCTGCGCCTACGACCGAGGGCCCCATCTTCTCACAACTGCCTGGCTTTCGCCCCTCTGTTGGATATGACACCTGACACCCCAAGATGCTAGAGCAAGCGATTGCTGTATGTGCTGCTACAGCAACGAGTTACGCACATGCTGGCCACCTATTGCAAATAGGTATGTAACCCGAGTTGGTGGTTCCCAGTCAGCGGTCCCCGCTTCACCATGCTTTCCTAGAGATTGCTTGACGCCCGCCCCTG
>SDBU01001032.1_pt1 | contig 40959 bp, 36 predicted proteins | sample 2277071 | NCBI WGS metagenome assembly SDBU01 (sample SAMN10397929, study PRJNA504765) | marine sediment metagenome | isolation source: marine sediment core GS08_GC12, 126 cmbsf | place: Arctic Ocean: Gakkel Ridge, Loki's castle | collected 2008 | reverse complement strand
AATAGTTGCCAAAAATGGCAGACTATATCAAATGCAAATTAAAGAGAGTGGCTATCTAAAACTAGTTGTGTATAAAATGAATTGGAAATCTCTGTGATGTACTGATTACAATTAAGATAATAGTGACTTGCCCCACATTGTATATCGTCAAATAATTCGGACACATGCCCTGATTTTCTAAGCGATGGTTTGTTTACTTCTCCCCAACTGAATGGATGCAGATCCCCCCCTCCCTTAAGTTGAGCATGCGAAAGAGAGGCTGGCTGGGGTGAGGAAGGAGTAGAGAATATGAAGATTTCATCCCTTTAATTTGATATAATAATTCGGAATTCCAACAGTGCGCCCGTAGCTCAGCGGATAGAGCAGTGGACTTCGAATCCGAAGGTCGGGGGTTCGAATCCCTCCGGGCGTGCCACCTTTACCCTGGAAATTTAATGTTTTCCTTTCAACCCTAATACCATAGTTTCAGCGTAATTCAACCGAATTTGTGACACCAGTGTGACATGGGGATAAGTCTATTGTATTTTGTAGGGCCTCACTAGACTCAAAATCCAGTTCACCTCACGTCGAGTGTGGATTCGACGCTCACCTCATTACTCTATTCTGGCTGATTTTCCAATAATATTATCGTTTGGTAAGATAAGAAAACTCCTGAAAAGTAATTTTGACGGAGAATACTGAAATGAAAGCTTATGGGCAAGAATATTATTCAGTTGGTTACCTTGATGAGACTTATTGTGTTGATTGTCTTTCCTCTTATGTCGATATCATTTCTGATAATTGTCTAGAAATACTTCCAGAAAGTGAATGGGATTATGTACCAACTTGTTGTGTTTGTGACAAAGAACATACGTATATGAAGATTGTTGGTTTATCGGATGGTGGCAACTTCAGGAAATGTTGATGTTTACTTAATTTTCATTAGCTCGACACGTCTATTTTTCGCTCGGCCCTCTTCTGTATCATTCGTTTCAATCGGATTTGTCATGCCATAGCCTTTTGAGACCAGACGCGAAGATTCAACACCGAAAAGGACGATAAAATTTCTTACGGATTCGGCCCTCCTGCCGGACAAATCAAGGTTGTGCTGAGCCGCACCGGTATTATCGGTATGGCCTTGAATCTCGATTTTAAGATCCGGATAGAGTGTCATCAGTTTTACAAACTCAGAGAGAACCTTCTCAGCTCCCAACTGAAGTCTGTCGCTGTCCACAGCAAAATTAATTCCATAGACCGCAACGCGGCCTTCGGCATCAAGAGCTTTTTTTAATTCTTCCGCTCCGAAACTCAAGACTGGGACCAATGGTTTTTCGTCGATGATATCCAAAGTGTAATCAGCAGAAGCTATAATCAGTTTTGCCCAGGTTGTGCCTCCATCTTTTCTAGGAACCGAAAAAACCAAAGAATTACTTCCTTTGCTGTGCTCTCTACCGCCTTTTTCCAGAGCCGCTGAAACATAGTTTCCAATTATTTCACCTCTAGATACACTCTTTATTTTTACTCCATTGCTATCTAACAGTTCATATCGCAAGCGCCAATATTCTCCACTTACATCTTTTGAAACTCTCATGCCGCCTTCAACAACTCTGATCGTGAGCGTAGAGTATGATTCATGCCTTGAAGATCTTTCGATGAGGCTTGATCCAGGCATTGGCTTAATAACTGGGTGTTCCAGCTTCTCACTATCCTGAAATGCAAGAATAGATAAAGAACTCATGATCAAAAAAATAGAAAACAAAGTGGTTAATGCGATTTTTTTCATTAGTTTTCTCCTTTTATTGTTCTTTTTTCTCAGACTGATAGGCGTTCAATAATTTTTTACTCTGGAGCATTAAAGCTGAAAGTAGTGTGATGAGAGCTACAATACCTAGTATGATAGCCATGATGGTCCAGGATTCTCCTGCTGCGATTCTCATGCGGCGAAGTAGGAGGAGTCGCTCTATCCAGATAAGGGCACCACAAATAAGGTAAATTTGATAGATTCTTATAATCCACTTCCGCTTAATAAGAAAAAGGAAGGGAAAGAGAAGGGCTGGCGGGACCAATAAATTCAAATCGGCTCGTGAAAAATGGGCCGCAAGCAGCACACTAGAGATGATAGGGAGAATAAGATATTTTGTCATAATGAACAAATTATACCATGTTTCTTCCATGCAAAATCATAATTTTTTCTCTATTTGACAGAGACGGCGCTTATTATTATCCTGTAACCCTATGAAATTGTTGCATCAATCTAATCTATGACTTCAGGAGACAGATATGCGTGGACGAATCATTGTTTCGATATTAACCGTTTTCCTTTTCGTCAATTTGGGTCTAGCTTCAGACCAGGAAAATTGGCCTCAGTTTAGAGGTCCTGGTGGATTGGGGATTACCAAAGATGGCCGGAAACTGCCGGTGGAATTTGATCAAACAAACAATATGATCTGGAAGGCTGAAGTGAGCAAAGGGTATTCTTCACCGTGTGTTTGGGAGGACCGGATTTTTATAACTGGATTATCGGATAAAAAATTAGAGACGATTTGTATAGATCGTAACAATGGAAAAATTCTATGGAGGCAGTCAGTTACACCTGAAAAAATCGAACGTATCCATCCCATAAATTCTCCGGCAACTCCAACTCCCACAACAGATGGAAAATACGTTTTCGTCTATTTTGGCTCCTATGGATTACTCTGCTATGATTTTGTAGGCCGTGAAAAATGGACCAGAACTCTTCCTCCGCCCTTGAGTATGTATGGAACGGCGGCGTCACCGATTATGGCAGGGGATTACCTGATTTTCTGTAACGATCAAAAAACAGGATCTTACCTGGAAGCCATTGATCCTGCGTCGGGGGAAACTGTTTGGAAAACACAACGGGAGAAGTTTCCCGCAGCCTGGTCAACTCCCATGCTCTGGAAGAACAATGGAGTCGATGAACTGGTCATCTATGGCATTTGGTGGATGACGGGCTACGACCTAAAAACCGGAACAGAGAGATGGTCGGTGCCGGGCCTTACGGATGAACCTTGTATAACTCCTGTAAACGGAGAGGGATTAGTGTTTACCACATCGTACAACATGAAGAACAATCCTGAGGTGATCGGGATTCCCGAATTTGATGAGCTGTTAGAAGAATACGATGAAGATAATGATGGAGAGCTGACCCGAGAAGAAATCAAGTCCAATCAAAGTATTCTTTCGAGATATGATGCCGACGGAGAAGGGGACCATCCTCTGCGCGGTTTTTTTAGATTTTTAGATGTGGACCGAAGCGGAAAGATCACTGTCAAAGAATGGAGCAAGATGATTTCCTTTCTCAACAGCTTCAAACAAGAAAATGCTCTAATGGCGATTCGTCCATCCAACGATCCTGAAAAGGAGCCCGAGGTCATCTGGAAGCACAACTACGGAGTGCCCGAATGTCCGTCACCTCTCTATTACGATGGCCGTATCTATATGGTTAAAAATGGGGGGATTGTTTCCTGTTTGGTTGCAGAGACGGGCGAGTTGAAATATCAGGATAAACTGAGAGTGGGTGGGCCTTATTACTCCTCACCGGTCGTTGGGGACGGGAAAATTTATGTGTCCTCCGCACGAGGTGTGATCACAGTTTTTGAACCCGGAGATGATCTGAAAGTTTTAGCGCGAAATGATTTGAGGGAACGAATGATGGCCACACCGGCGATTGTTGATGGGACGATCTATGTGCGGACTGAAAAAAATGTCTATGCTTTTGGACTCTCCAAGTAGTGTTTTGCGATGAACAATATGATTAAAAATGATGAAAGCCATTCAAGTTGAAAACCTGACAAAAAACTTTAACGGTGTTGTCGCTGTGGACAATATTACCTTCACGGTGGATACAGGGGAACTCTTTGGCCTTCTTGGCCCAAACGGGGCCGGAAAAACGACAATGATCAACATGCTGTCCACTCTCCTGAAAAAAACATCCGGTTCAGGGAGAGTCGCTGGCTTTGATATTTCCAAGAATAAAAATGATGTCCGGCGCAGCATTGGCGTTGTTTTCCAGGAGCCGGCGCTGGACTCAAAACTCACAGGGAGAGAAAACCTTGAGTTTCATTCTATGATGTACGGAATCGGGAAAGAGGACAGGAAGATAAGAATCAAAGATGTTCTTAATCTCGTTGACCTGACTGACAAGGAACGTGTCCTGGTGGAGAAGTATTCTGGAGGTATGAAGAGACGTCTGGAAATCGCACGCGGTTTGATCCACAGGCCGAAGGTGCTATTTTTGGATGAACCCACACTTGGGCTCGATGCACAAACCAGACGCAATATCTGGGATTACATAAAAAGGCTAAATAGAGAAACGGATGTCACTATCATACTGACCACTCATTACATGGAAGAGGCCGACTTTTTATGCTCACGGATTGCTATCATGGACCAAGGCAAATTTGTAGCCCTGGATTCACCATCCAAGTTAAAGGATATTCTTGGAGGTGATGTTGTCACTCTGGAAATTGAAGGTAAAACAGATGAATTGATCCATTTGATGAAAAGCCTGGAGTGGATAAAAACTTTGACTCAACACAACGGTCATCTGAGCTTGACCCTGGAGAAAGGGGAGAGGCGAATTCCGGAATTGATCAATTTAGCCAACAAGAATGATGTCCGGGTCACAAGTGTGTATCTGCGGAAACCCAGTCTCGAGGATGTGTTCCTTCATTACACAGGCCGGACGATTAGGCAGGAGGAATCCACTCAGGCCGAGCGGAACAAGGCCATGATGAAAGGGCGGATGGGGCGAAGACGATGATAAGCCGAACCGCGATTTATGTTCTGTGGCTGAGGGAGATGAAACGGTTTCTCCGTGCGAAATCGCGAATTGTTGGGACTGTGGCCATGCCTCTTTTTTTCTTGGCATTTTTAGGAATGGGGTTCAAGAGAATTGCTGTGCCGGGGATGACCGAGGAGGTAGATTCTTTCCTTTTTCTCGTCCCGGGGATATTAGGGATGAATTTGCTGTTCTCGTCGACTTTTGGCGGCCTTTCAGTGCTTTGGGATAGAGAATTCGGTTTTCTCAAGGAGATCATGGTGGCTCCGGTTTCCCGTATTTCGATCGTGATGGGAAGAATTGCCGGCGGGGTGACAACAGCTTTGATCCAAGGATTATTTATACTGGGGATTACAGCTCTTTTTGGATTCCGGATAAAGTCCTTTCTTTCCCTGGGAATGGCGATTGTATTTATGATGTTAATCTCCGTGGCCTTTCTTGGACTCGGTCTTATATTTGCCTCCAAGATGAAAGATATGCAGGGATTTTCCATGGTAATGAATTTTGTGATTTTCCCATTGTTTTTTCTCTCAGGAGCTATTTTTCCCGTGGAAAACTTCCCGCCTTGGTTGAGATACATTTCGTATCTCGATCCGCTGACATACGGAGTCGATGGATTGAGGGGGGTGCTCGCAGGAATCTCTTCTAATTCCATTCTCTTCAATTTTGTCATGATGGTGGGTTTTGCGATGATCATGATCTTTCTCGGCGCATATTTCTTTGAAAAAAGTGAAAGTGTCTGATTTGATTGGATGACAGATAACCTTTGAGGATTTTTTAGAAACAGTGACTTTTCTTCAGTCTTAGTCTTTTTCCTTGGGTTCGGGGAGTTTTTCGACTGAATCTTCACTGACAAGTTCGAGCTTATCTGAAAATTTATCGAGACGTTTATCGGCGTCATCAAACTTGCTTTTGGCATTGACCAGATGTGAGCCGAGGACTTCAAAGTCTTTTTTGAATCGGCCCAAATCTCCCTGAAGCCTGGAGAGGGATTGAAAAATGGCCTGGGCCGACTTTTCGATTTGAAGGCCTTTAAGTCCCAACACGATTACCTGAAGGTAGGCAAAGAAGGAGTTGGGGGAGACGGGGATCACTCTTTTTTGTATGGCGTAGGAAAAAATGCTTCGTTCTTCTCCGAAGTTTTCATCCTTGAGAATGGTTTCATAATAGATATTTTCTGCTGGGACGTACATAAGGGCAAAATCGAATGTGTGCTCGTCAGGGAGAATATATTTCTTGGCAATTTCGGAGATATGTTTTTTGACATCTGTGACGAATTTTTTTCGCAGATCTTCCTTTTCTTTGGGATTGTCCTTGATGAGATATCTTTTGAAATTATCCAGCGGAAACTTCGAATCAATAGGAACGAGGTTGGTGCCTATTTTGACGACCGCATCGACGATATCACCGCTTTTGAACTTATACTGGAGGTTGAAGTGGGCGGACGGGAGGATTTGTGAGAGCAGATCGCCGAGGAAGAGCTCACCGAGGCCTCCTCTGAATGTCGGAGCTCGCAGCAGGTCTTCCAAATTAGAGATGCTTTTGGCTTTGTCCAGAACCTGTTGTGTGGCATGTTCCACTTTTCCTAGGTCTTTTTTGACTTCCCCCAGAGCGCCTCCTATATCGCCCGTGGTCTTTTGGAATTGTCCGCTCAGGTTCTGCAGCTGTTGGTTGATATTATTTGTGAGCTGGCCGATCTGCTGCTGCATGAGGGAGAGAGCTTTACTGTCATCTTTGGATTCCCGTAAACTTTCGATTTTGTGTGTGGTGTTCCGGATGGACCAGATAAGGAAGACAAAGAGGATTAGGAGTGCGGCTCCAAAAATAATGATAAAAAGTGTTAGATCCATATGGCGTCAAATTATGCCTGGTCATTATAAAAGAAAACAAAAGAAAAGTTAAATTGACAACAGAAAAAGACTTTTCTAAACTATAGGGGCTTTATGGCCCGTTAGCTCAACTGGTAGAGCAACAGACTCTTAATCTGTAGGTTGAAGGTTCGAGTCCTTCACGGGTCACTGTCTTTTTATGGGGTAAATCCCATGTTTTCCTTTAAGCACCATTAGTCATAATTAGGCGATTTTAAGCACAATCTGTGACATATTTGTGACATGGGATAGGTCTATTCTTTCTAATTTGACCCAGCCTTCGCTTTGTGATAGTTGTTCAAGAGTTACTACAAGGGACAATAAGAACTGAGGGGAAAAATGAATCGTTACTTAAAAATTATGTCTTTGTTTCTCTATATTGCATTCTTTTTTATTGGATGCTCAAATCAAGACAAAATAGAGAGAATCTTTGAGGATGGCGTAGAAATAATTGTAAATCCTCTGAAACCTTATAAATTAAAAGATAGATTTCCATCCTTTAAACTTCAAGAAGATTTTAGAATAGATACTGAAGACGATTTTTATGCTGAAATTGGACTATCAGAGATAACATCGTTTGCACTAGATTCAGAGGGAAATATGTTTTTAATAAATCCAAGACGTTCTGATTTCTTCATTTTCAAATTTGATAATTCTGGCAGCTATGTCAAGCGCTTTGGAAAAAAGGGACAAGGACCAGGCGAAATACAAAGGGCATTTTTCATTTGTGTAGATGCCAATGACCGTATTGTGACAACTGATTTAGCTACAGTGAAAGTCGTTTTTTTTGATAATAGTGGTGAACTATCTGATGAAATCTCTCTACCGCCACAAACGGCTGGAGTCCTACCCATTAGAAAAGGAAATTACTTAACTGTAAGAAGAGTGATGGACCGCTCTGGCTGGCAACCAACATATGGATTTGCATTGTCAATTTTTGACTCTGAGTTCAATGAGATAGTAGAACTGGATAGGTCAAGACCTTCAAGTTTTCAGACACAAAATAAATACATAGGAACATACATGGCCTTCCATTGGGAGGTTTTTGACGACTATATTTATGTAGGGAATGAAGAGAGAGGTTATGAAATTTTAGTGTTTGATTTAGAGGGGAATCTAATCAAAAAGATAAAGAAAAAATATAAACCCGTTAATACTTCTGAGGAATACAAGAAAGCATTTTTAGAAAGATATTCAGATAACGTTTCATACACAAGTAGAGTAGTTTTTCCAGAACATCTGCCTCCCTTCAATTATTTTTTTATCAGTGATGAGGGGTGGCTATTCGTGATGACTTATGAAAAAGGAGATAATGCTGGAGAATATATCTTTGATATTTTTAGCCCTGATGGAGTTTTCGTGGGAAGAAAAAGCCTTAGCTTTCAAGTAACTGGTGCCTCAAGAGGATTATTCACATCTGCAATAATTCAGAAAAACAGATATTACCATCTTCACAAAAAGGAAAGTGGCTTTAGTGAGTTAATTGTATACAAGATGATTTGGGAATAAATCGCTTTGAACCTTCTGGTCTTCAAAACCAGTATGGGGCCGTAAGAAGCCCCGGGTGGGTTCAACTCCCACACCTTCCCGTCAGCCTGTTTTCCCCTGGTGGATTCTTAGATTTGCTGATTTACTAGTTTCAATCCCAATACCGTATTTTCAGCAATTTTCAACAATTTTTGTGACATATTTGTCACATGGGAATGAGTCTAGTTAAAGCAACAGACTCTTAATCTGTAGGTTGAAGGTTCGAGTCCTTCATGGGTCACAAACTTTTATGGGGAAATCCCCTTGTTTTTCTTTAAGCACCATCCTTTGGATTCCATTTAATTGTTCTGTTGATCGTTGGGATTTAGTGGAACAAAGGTTCTAAATAGATCATTATCTCAGGCAGAATATATCAATGTTTTGACTTGGCAGCCAAATCCGGATAATCAAGATGTTGTTAAATACAGAATTTTTCAGAGAGTTGGAAACAACCTCCAAGTATTAGCGGAAGTCGACGCGGGAGAAAATGAGTATAGACATAGGAACGTACAAAAGACTAAAGGATATGACTATTGTATTGTTTCAGTCAATGATTTTAATTTCGAAGGAATTTCGTCTTGTTTCACTATTCAATAGAATAAACTTCTGTTTCACAAAACGGATTTATCTTCATTTTTAGAAAAGTACATAGATGTTGCATGAAATATTCAAAAGTCAATTGACAACTTTTCCTCAGGTGGCTAATGTAAGAGATAATCAGCTATAAAAAGAGATATAATAGTGAATGTACAAAGTAATAATAGAATACTCGTCACAGGAGCTGCAGGTTTTGTCGGAAGTCATCTCTGTGAAACGTTAATAAAAAACGGCTGTGAGATTGTGGGATTAATCGGACCCACTTGCGACACCCAATGGATCAAGAATCTCGATATGACTTTCATCCGAGGGGATATTACGGACAAAAAATCATTATTGAAGGCCGTCTGTGGGGTCAATCGAGTCTATCATCTGGCTGGGATGTTGGGCAGCGCTAACAGTGATGCAATCTTTAAAAATAATTATGAAGGCACAAAAAATCTCGTGGATGCCTGCTTGGAGAACGGTACAAAATTCGATCGTTTTTTATTTGTTTCCAGCCATGCCGTCATGGGGCCCACCCCAAAAGATAAACTTTATAATGAAGACATGGAATGCCATCCTGTCAGTGATTATGGAAGAAGCAAACTCTTGGCCGAACAGTATCTTCAATCCACTAACGGACAACTGCCCCATACGATTGTCAGACTGCCCATCGTTTTTGGACCAAGGTCTTTTAGGGGGTTTTTTTCTGTTTATCAATTGCTAGAAAAAAGGCTTCATTTCAATTTTGGAAAAGGGGAATCCAACGTGGGATTTGTCCAGGATATGGTTGATGGGATGATTGATGCCTCTCAAAGTCAGAAAACTATTGGGAAAGCCTATTTCATTGGCGATAAAAAGACCTATTCTCTTAATGAGATGTTTGAGGCGATTCAAAAAACAATAGGGAAAAAAACTATTAAAATTACGACTCCATATTTTGTAGCGTATATTTTTGCCGCTTTTTCTGAGTTGTACGCTAAAATGAGCGGCGGTCAAGTCCTGCTTTTTAGGAAAGATTTCAAGTATCCTTTTTGGCGGATGGATGTGAGTAAAGCCGAGAAAGATTTTGGGTTTAAGACCAAAGTTCCTCTTGAAGAGGGATTAAAAATAACAGCCGACTGGTATAAAAAGAATGGATTCCTCTAAGATGACATGATCGTAGTGCTCTCTTTAATAGTATTTGCCATCGGCTACTCATCCTATTATTTTATGTCTCATTCCAAACACATCCATAAACGCCTAAGCCGACAATTTGGAGAAGATAGAATTTTTCTCATATGGATTGTCTTTCAGAGGTTGACCGGCGTGGCTTGCTTGGGTTTTTTCCCGGGACTTCTGGTGTTGTCTCTTTCATTCTGGCGTTTCTCGGATCTAGGTTTGGATTGGAACTTGTCAGGAACGACCATATTCTGGACATCTGGATTGGGGATATGTGTACTGGTTATCAGTTATTTTTTTTCACAAAAGCCTGAAAATTTCCAAACGTATCCACAAATCAGAGACAATCCTTGGACAATCAAAACCGTGGTCATCAATGCCGGGAGCTGGTTGGCCTATCTTATTGCGTATGAATTTCTATTCAGAGGATTGTTGTTGTTCACTCTCTATTTTGCTCTGGGATTATTGCCTGCCATTGTAATAACAACTTCTCTTTATGTCCTGGTCCATATCCCTAAAGGACTAAAAGAGTCCATAGGCGCTATCCCGTTTGGTGTGGCTCTTGGCCTGATAACTCTTGAAGCAGGTTCCATTTGGCCGGCGTTTTTTATCCATGCGATACTTGCACTGTCCACTGACCATTTTGCCCTCCGTGCTCATCCGGATATGCGCTATCAAGCGATTGGAAAACTTAGAGCAAATTAGATGCCGAAAAAAATATTTGTCAGCGGAGCCACAGGTTTTATTGGATCACACTTGGCTCTCCACTTGGCTGACGAAGGGTATACCGTTCATGCATTGTTCCGGTCATCTCAAAAAGCTAAGATTCTGAAGCATAAGAATATCCATTTGTTTGAAGGAGATATCTGCGACAAATCCAGCCTTGAGAGGGCTATGACTTTGTGTGTAGAAGCCTATCATCTTGGTGCGTTTGCCCGGTTGTGGGATAAAGACCCGACCTTATGTCAAAGAGTCAATGTTGAAGGAACGTTAAATGTCCTCGATACAGCAGTCAAGTGTGGAATAGAAAAAATTGTAGTGACGTCGACTGCTGGAGTTCTGGGGCCTTCAAACACAAAGCCCGTCGATGAAAAGTGTGAGAGGACAACCAAATTTTTTAATCCCTATGAGTTGTCTAAGTGCGAGATGGAAAAAAAGGTGATGGAGTATGATGAGGAAGAGCTGAAGATTGTTCTTGTCAATCCCACCCGGGTTTTTGGTCCGGGTATTCTGAGTGAAGCCAACTCCGCGACAAAGATCATACAGGCATACCTCCGGGGCAAGTGGCGAATTATACCGGGTCGCGGACACAGCATCGGCAATTATGCCTTTATCGATGATATCGTCAATGGACATGTTTTAGCGATGGAGAAAGGTATGCCCGGGGAACGCTATATTTTGGGAGGAACCGATCTGAGTTTTTTGGATTTTTTTCGTATTGTTTCCGAAGTCAGTGGCCAGACCTTCAGGATGATACAGCTGCCCGCTCCATTACTGATGAGTATGTCCGGTCTGATATTCTTTTTTTCTCGTCTTCTTGGAAAGCCCCCACGGATTGCTCCTCAGTGGGTCAAAAGATATCTACAGAACTGGGCTGTTTCCAGTAGAAAGGCGGAACTTGAATTGGGATATACAGTGACGCCGATTGAGGATGGTATCAGGAATACGGTCCTGTGGCTTCGCAAAAGGGATATTAAATGAAAAATGAAAATCTGGATTTCTTTACTCTCATTACTGGAGCCAGTGAAGGCATTGGAAGAGCTCTGGCCATCGAAGCTGCCAAAAGAGGCTGGAATCTTGCTCTCGTTGCTCTTCCCAATGAAAATTTGCAGAAAATATCGGAGAATTTGAAGCAAACTTATCAAATAAAGACAGACTTTTTCGAAATTGATCTAACAGATGAAAAGGCTCCACAGTTGGTCTTTGAATGGTGTCAAAAAAGGGGTATTCAATTGAACAGGCTTATCAATAATGCAGGTGTAGGTATGGGAGAACAATTCGACAAGTTGCCTTATGAATTCTACGAAAAAATGATGGGGCTGAATATGGTATCTTTAGTTTATTTAACCAGATTATTCCTTCCGGAGTTAGAAAAGTCTCCCACAGCCTCGATCCTCAACGGAGGCAGTTTGGCCGGATTTCACCCTTCACCCTATAAATCGGTTTATGCGGCATCCAAATCTTTTGTCATCATGTTTTCTCTGGCCTTGAGGGAGGAGCTGTGCCGATCAGGTATATCTGTGAGTGTTTTGTGCCCGGGATCTGTTCCGACCAACGATGGCGCCAAGAAGCGGATACCTAAAAACGGCTATTTAGCCAGAGCGGCTGTGTTATCCTCAGAGCAGGTCGCCAGGATTGCTTTGAACAAAATGGAAAAAGGGAAAGCCATTATTATTCCCGGCTTTGTAAATAAATTATACTATTTTATTGGGTATGTTTTTCCGTTTAGGTTAAGAGCCAAGTTTCTGTCCAAACTGTTTCGGAAATACTATCTCTTAGGAAATGGGAAGTGACATCGAGTGATTGTCTAAGAGGATGCTCCCGGAACGATATAAACAGTTGAATTTTGTGAGTTTTTTTGGTATCTTCATTGTTTACCTGGATTATTCACGAGTCGAGGTTGCTACAGATGCGAGGCATCGGCACATGAAGCTGTGGTTATCCACGGCGAACCGTCCCAACCTAACCCGTGTCGTAACGAAGTAGATGTGGTAAGATCGGTTCGCCCCCCTGGGGTAAAAAAAGCTGACAGTTGATATAATCCGGTCAACGAACAATGTGATGTTCACGGATACTACTAACATCGTTCTATCAGATTGATATCATTTTAGAGAAATGAAGGTGTCAGCAGTTTTTATGAATAATTTAGGTACAAGTTTTTGGTTGAAGAGAGAGGTGTCTTTGAAAATATATAGTGACTTTGACAGTAAATTCAGGTATGTGATAGTGGCAGCAAAAAGAGCTAAGCAGTTATTAAAAGGATCCAAACCCAGGTTGGAATCTAAATCTAAAAATTTGATCCGGATTGCTCAGGAGGAGGTCAGTCAGGGATTGGTGGAGTATATAATTATCGATTCCCCTCCGGAAGAACTTCTGGTTTCTGAAAGTGAAATATTCATCGGTGAAGAACTCAGCATAAATGAAGAAGAAGTAAAGGAAGAAGTGAAAAAAGCAGAAGCGAAAAAAGAAAAGAGCCCTCTAGATAGCCTTCAAGATACGATTAAGAAAAAAGTCAGCAAGAAAGTGGGCAAAAAAGTCATAAAAAAGAAAGAATAATCCTGTCTATTCTCCATTCAGAATTAGAATTATGGTTTTTTCCCGAGTTCAGTGTAAAGATCGATGTAATTTTTTTTTATAAAATCTGATCTTGAAAATCCTAAAGATGATGCGAATTTAACGATGTGATTCTGTTTTCCTTCCAGTTCAATAAAATCTCCGACAGGGGTTTCGTCTAAACAAATATTCAATTTTTTTTTCCTGAAAACAGTTCTGAACTTATCATACTGAAATTTTGGCACAAGGCCTAAAGATTTGATGATTTTTTTGATCTGATTCGCATTTTTGACTTCTGTTTCATATTCTTCCCGGATTTTGAACTGTCTGGATTTTTGAGGAGAACCTTTGAATGTTAAATAGGTTTTTCTTTTAATTTTTCGCAATCGGAAGGCTTGTTTTTTTTTGGTTAAGGAAAAATCTGGAAAATCATAGAGTGTGTTCTCCTCAAAATAGCGTTCCTTCACCAGTTGTGCTCCTAGTTCTACAATCTTGACAGCCATTCCTTTTGGATTTTTAATTTGGATTTTTACTTCTATTTCGAGCATCGAGAAATTCCCTTTCTTGGTATTGAGATTTATAGAGATCTGTTCAATACAAAGTCTGAAACCATTGCGAGGGTGTCTCTAAAGATGGATTCAGGAAACAAATTTATCAAATCTTTAGACATGAGAGCGAATTCCTCCGCCTTCTGGAATGTGTATTCTAAAGCTCCATTAGATTTGACCATGTTGAGAATTTCTTGTATTGAATTATCGGACAGTTCTCCTCCTTCCAAGATTGTGGCGATCCGGCTTCTATTTTCTGTTCCATCAACCCTTAAGGTGTAAATGAGAGGAAGAGTGATACGTTTTTCATTCAAATCTAAAAGTATGGGTTTGCCGAGAACACTCGCATCTCCAGAAAAATCGAGAAGGTCATCGATCAGTTGAAAACTCATTCCAAGGTTTCTTCCGAATGAGATGAGACGGTTGAGCTCAACTTCAGTGGCTCCCCCCAGTATTCCCGCAATCTGGCAGGATGCAGCAAAAAGCGATGCTGTTTTCTTGTCTAAAATTTCCAAGTATTCGTGCTCTAAAATGTTGAGGTTCCCACTCATATAGTATTCAAACAATTCCCCATCGATCATTTCAGCTGAAACATCGGTCAGGATTTTAATGATGTCATTAAAATTGCTTTCGAGAGAAAGCCCAAGAGTCTTGATGTACAAATAATCACCCAGCAGGACTGTGATATTAGGCCCCCATTTGGTATGGACGGTCTCTTTGCCTCTTCTCGTGTCGGAATGGTCGATGATGTCATCATGAAGAAGGCTAGCCGTGTGAATTGTCTCTACCAACGCAGACATGCGGATGTGCTCTTTCCCTTTATATCCAAAGAGTTTTGCACAGAGAATGAGGAGAGCCGGCCGGATTCTTTTCCCACTTTTCTGAAAGAGATAGGAACTGATCTCAGAAATGATGGGATTTGAAGATTTGGAGAAGACCTGGAGGGACTTTTCCACCTCATCTAAATCGCCTCTGATATTTTTGTAAAGTAATGCTAAAGAAGGTTTTCTTTTCAAATGAGATGAGAAATAATCTTTAACTTCGTTTTTCATTGTCTCGGGACTGAATTCAGCTCGATCTTTCATAGTCGGCCTTATCTTAACATCTCAAATTTGATATTTCAATTCCAAAGAGAGTGGTGAAATTGAGGGTTGTTTGGTCTGAAAAGTCAGGCCAGGAAATGTTTTTTATCTCGGCAATATATTGACCGATGTCTTTAACGAATTTTGGTTCATTCCTTTTTATCTTTCCTCTGAGGGGGATGGGAGTCAGGAAGGGGCAATCGGTTTCTATGAGGAGGCGATCTAAGGGCATTTTTCTTGCGACTTCTCTCAGTTCATGTGCTTTGGGAAAGGTGACAATCCCAGAGAAAGAGATGAGAAAATTTTTGTCCATCATCTTTTGAGCAAAATCCCAGTCTCCGGTAAAACAGTGAAGAACTCCTCCTCTGGTGTACTTCTCTTCTTCAATACAGTCGATGATGCTTTGAGAGGCTTCGCGGCTGTGAATTATAACGGGCAAATCCAGTTTTTTTGCCAGGTTGAGCTGCTGCCGAAAGGCGAGGACTTGAGACTCCGCAGCAGAGAAATTGTAGTGAAAATCAAGGCCGATTTCACCGACAGCGTGAATCTTTTTGTCTTTTGCCAGGCTTTCAATTTTTGTCAATGATTCTGCCGTGAAATCCTTCGCCTTGTGAGGATGAACCCCTCCGGATGCATAAATATTTTGGTGAGTTCTGGTTAGTTCTATTGTGATGTGGATACTTTCTGGCTCTGTGATTTCTGCAGGACAGAGAATGGCTTTGATCCCTTCCCGGAATGCGGATTGTATCACTTTAGAGCGGTCTTCATCAAAAGCGGACATGCTCAAGTGAGCATGAGAGTCGATGATAAAGTGTTTTTTGTCTTCGATTTATTCTCTTGCCTATTGAAGAATAAGGCGGACCAGAAATCTGAAAGGGATAGCTCCATGACTGAGCACTTCAGATAAAAAATCTTTTGGATTGTATGAATCGCCTTTTAGTTCCTTGTACTCTTTTTCCAAAGCCTTGTATTCCTGCAGTCCGACATAAGCGTAAGCATTTGCCAAGGGATTGAGCAGAATTTCATTCCATACTCTCTCTGCTTCGCTCTGCGTATAAAAACCGACTCGGGTCATGTAATTGATGGCATCCTCTTTTGTCCAGGTGTCTTCGTGAGTATGGAATTCGACCATGAAGCTGACAACGGGACGCAAATCGTATTTGAGTTGGTTGAGTCTGAGTTTGAGGTCATAGTTGCCGTATCCTGATTTCACCATCTGTTCCCCAAACATATAGGGCCAACCCATAAGGACGGGCATATTTGGAAAAAGTTTTCTGATCAGGGATGCATTGGAGTGGGTTTTGACAGCTGGTACAAAACATCCGGGGTAGATGGTTCCGGCTGTCCAAAAAGGAAGGAACGCATTCGTGTATTCTTCAAGAAACAATTCGAGATTATCTGTTTCCAAGCCTTCAAGGAGAGGTGAGATCTGGAGAGAGAAAGTTCCCGCTGTATCATAGGGGGCCGGGAAAATAAGCTTCAACCAGGATGTCTGCAATGCCTCAGGTGGAGCCAGTACAACTTTAAGAGAATCGGCCGGCAGATCGGCAAACTGATTGTCTTCTAGATAGCTCTTGATTTCCGGGATGAGAGAATTGACCTTAGCGGTAAATTCGTCCTTTGTCACATGATCGCCTTTTATCTTGTCGAATACATGGGATATAACGGAGTAATACAGTTGGTCCTCGTTGAGGTTGGCGGGTGGATCTTCGATATCAAATACGGGATCCATGATTTTGTAAATACCAAAAACGAGTTTAAACATCTCATTACGAATGTTTTTGGCATCGGCTTCGGCCTGGGCAAGCAGTTCCTGTAAGGGGATATTATTCTGAAAAGTAGTGCGAACAAGTCTGGCATGGGCTTCACCAAGCCTGAAATTTCCCGTCGATCTAGCCAGGAGTTCATTCTGAAGGAAATTCTGGTAATCATCCAACGCAGGGATGACCTTTGCCAGATTGGCCTGCAGTTTGGTCTTAACACTGTCGGGACATTGGTCAATGATCCCAGGGAGTTCATTGTGATAAAAATTTATTATAGTTGGGAATTGATTGATAGCGGTCTGTGTGTAAATCTCGGCCGGAGTTTTCAAATTCTTTTTGGATTCTGATATAAATTTCTCTAAATTTTTTAATCGTGAGTCCGCATTTTTTGCCAGTGCTTCTGTAGGTGTAGATCCTTCTTTAAAAAGAGCTCGAATACAGTTCAATAAAATTGTATTGATATAGATAGGATTGTAGTCCCACGGGACAAGCATTTCGTGCTGCATCACATCAATATCTAAAGCATTGACAATCAGAGCATGATCGATATAGAAATCCGGACTTAAGCTTTGACTGTTGATATCGACCACTATTTCTTTATTAAAGGCGTCCATTTCATCGCGCCTTTTTTCAATGGCTCTTTCCCTGAAATCCTCAAGTTTGTCATTGTATTTATCGAAACCGGCGAGAGTGGCTGCAGTCGGAAAAAACTTCCAATAGGCATCAAAATAGGAATCCAGAAGTTTCTGGAATTTCTCATCTTCAGCATTTTGCTGAGAGTAGAGCTGAGTTGTGCTTATAACTACAAAACTCAGTGCGAATAACAGAATAGCTGTTTTCTTCATCGAATCCTCCTTTCTAGTTTCTTGTTTCTAGTTCAAGTCTTCTAGATCTGTCTTCAGGATCTATGTGTTTATCTATAAAGCTAAAAGTTGCCAATTACTAAAAATTTCCTGACTACCACTTTATCACCGCTGATCCCCATGTAAATCCCGAACCAAATGCCGTCAAGACAACGATGTCTCCTTGTTGAATTCGACCATTTTTGACGGCTTCATCAAGACCTATCGGGATCGAAGCGGCCGTCGTGTTGCCAAAGCGATCGATATTTCTTATGACTTTCTCGATCGGGATATGCAGAATTTTAGCGACCATCTGGCTGATTCTGTCGTTGGCTTGATGAGGAATCAGATGGTCAACATTTTCTATAGTTAGTCCATTGTGTTTTAAAGCGATCTGAACAGCCTTGGGCATTTTTTCCGATGCATTCTTGAAGACTGCCTTGCCATTCATTTTTGGATAATGCCTTTTATCTTCTATGAATCCAGGGTAGAACGTAGGGCGGTCTTTCGGAGATGGGGAATCCATCCAGAGTTCAGTGGCAAATCTTCCGTCTGCAAAGAGATGCGTGGAAAGTATTCCGCGGTCATCGTCTAATTCGTTGGGCTCAATAATGACAGCTGCACTCCCATCTCCAAAGAGTACGGCCAGATCTCTCCCCTCATCAGAATAATCGAGGTTTGAGGATTGGACTTCCGCAGCAACGAGGAGGATTTTTTTGTACATGCCTGCCTGAATGTAACTGGAGGCGATTGAAAGTGCGTAAAGAAATCCACTGCACTGATTGCGAACATCCAACGCACCAATCTCTGCTAATCCTAGTTTTGCCTGGACAAGAACCCCTATGCCGGGGAAATAGTGATCGGGAGAAAGAGTGGCGGCGATAATAAAATCAATGTCCGATTTATCAATCTGAGCGTCTTCGATCGCTCTCAGGGCTGCCTCGGTGGCTAAATCTGAAGAACCGACGCCTTCTTCTGCGTAGTGCCTCTCGACGATCCCTGATCTCTGTCGGATCCATTCATCGGTTGTGTTCATGACCTTTTCAAGATCATGGTTTGTCACAACTTTGGGAGGGACATAGTGCCCCGTCCCGGTTATAATCGCCTTTATACTCATGTTTTAAATTTAGAATGATTATAATAAACGAAATAAAGAAAATAAAGCAAGAAAAAAAAGCTTAACCATGTATGAAGCGGAATTCAAAATATCTCCTCTTTCTTTAATCATTTACGTCTATTCTCCTTCAATTGTTTACTTCTATGGCTTTGTTTTGTTGAACTTTTTCTGTGGTTGATCTATCATTGTTTTTGTGAGATTGATGAAAAGGAGAAAGTATGTTCTGACTTTTCTTCTCGTTTTGATGGTATTTTCTTATCTGGGGAGTCAGGAAGAGGATCTTATCAAGATTGATGCTTCGATTAATCCCAGGCGTCTTTCTAAAGGAAATGAAGGGAATGTCGTTATTAAGTTTATCGTAAAAGAAGGCATCACTATAAATCCTCAACCTTCCTTTACTATAGAATTGAGTCCGTCGGAGGAACTTGTTTTTGCCAAAAATTTTTTTACGGCATCCGACCTCGAAGTTGAAATATTGGAAGATGAAGGAAAGGAATATCTGGTTCTAACCAAACAGATTGAGATTACTTTTATAGTCAGCGATGATGCTGTGAGGGGGATGCATTCCCTTGAAGGGAAAGTCAAATATTTCGCTTTTTCCAAATCTGAAAATTGGTGCTTAAAAACAACGACTTTGTTTACAGCTTCCTTCTACACCCGCTAATAGGAATTAGGGCCAGGCCTGCAAAACATGAATAACTTTTTACAGGATTATATGAATATCGAGAAAGTTTTTCATGTTTTGCAGGCCTGGCCCTAAAGCCATCCTGCGATTTTATACCAGTCAATTGTTTCTTTTACGGCCTCTTGAAATGAGAGTTGTGTTGTAAATCTAAGTTTTTCTCGGACAGCATCTGTATTGACAATCCAGGCCGGTTGTTTCATTTCAAAATATTTCTCTCGACTGAGGATGCTGGGATTGTTACTGATTTTTCCTAAGAATTCTGCCATAATGTACCCAGGGTAGAGGGTGCAGAATGGCAGTTTAATTGTCTTGAGATTCACGTCCAGAGCCCGTCCGGCGGCCAGTCCCAGCTCGTCCCAACTGCGAGGAATTGGGTCAGCCACATGGAATATTTCTCCACTTTTTAAGGATTTCCTTATTGAGAGATCGAATGATTTGATCAGATCTTTCACATAACACAGACTGATGAGTCTCTGTTTTCTTCCGAAAGAGGGGAGGATTCCCTTTTTGATGAATTTAAAATAGGGGAGAAGAACAGGGTCTCTTGGTCCAAAAATGGTGGGAGCTCTTAAAATGGTAAGAGGGAAACGTTCCTTGAATTTGAGGGCTTCATTCTCAGCTTCTAGTTTGCTTTTTCCATAGGGAGTGATTGGGGCCGGGGGGGCATTTTCCTTGACTGGACGGCCGTTGAAACTGGGCCCGCTGACGGCCTGGCTGCTTAGGAGAACAAATCTCTTCAAGCTTATTTCTTGGGACTGCAGTGCCTGCAAAAGACTTGCTGTCCCATATTGGTTTACTGTATAATAATAAACTGGTTTGATGGCTTTTGTGATGCCAGCAACATGAAAAACAAAATCGAGATCACTGGGAAGTAAAGGAATAGAAAATAAGTCACCTTCAAGAATATGAAGATCAAGCCCCTCCAGCCATTTCAGGTTTTTTCTATTCCGGACTAATACGTAAATGTCGGCGTTTCTCTGATCAAGAAAATGCTCGATCAGTTGGCTTCCTATGAATCCTGTTCCTCCGGTGATGAAGATTTTCATTGGTCAAATTGTATGGAATTCAGCGAGATTGGTCAAACAGCGATGGGACACAGAAGAAAAATATGATTGTTTTTGCTAAAATAAAAATAAGAATAGATTTCCTTCATGGAGGTTTTAGTGGGCCTTTTTGATAAGTGTTTAAATTTTACACGTGCGGATGAAGCCAGACAGATTGGTATGTACCCCTATTTTACACCGATTCAAAAAGTACGGGGCAATACAGTAAGAGTTGACGGCAAAAAAATGATCATGGTGGGATCGAATAATTATCTGGGACTGCTTGATCATCCCAAAGTTCAGAAAGCAGCGAGAAAGGCTATAACGAGATATGGAGTAGCGACATGTGGGTCAAGGTTTTTAAACGGAACTCTAGATATTCATGTCGAGCTGGAAAGGAAGCTCTCAGAATTTCTGAGGAAGGAAGACGCCATTGTCTTTAGTACAGGATTCCAAACAAATTTGGGAATTATCTCGACTGTAGCCGGCAAGGGAGAATTCGTTTTTGCTGATCGTGGTGATCATGCGAGTATAGTAGATGCCTGCCGGCTATCCTTTGCCACTGTCCATAAGTTCAAACACAATGATATGAGTGATCTTGAAAGACTGCTTGCCTCTGAAGAAAAGGAAGCCGGGAAGCTGATTGTTGTTGATGGTGTATTCAGTATGGAAGGGGATTTATCGAATCTCCCGGAAATTGTAAATATTGCCAAAAAGTATGACGCCAAGATTTTGGTTGACGATGCCCATGGTGTTGGTGTTATGGGAAAACATGGAAGAGGAACGGCCGAGCATTTTGGTCTTGAACATGAGATTGATCTTGTGATGGGAACATTCAGCAAGTCTTTTGCTTCTTTAGGAGGGTATGTTGCGGGTGAGAAGAAAGTCATTCAATACATAAAACATCATGCTCGATCAATGATTTTTTCTGCCAGTATGACTCCAGCCTCCGTGGCAACAGTTCTGGCCACGCTTGAAATCATTAAAAATGAAACGGAACGTAGGGAAAAGCTGTGGGAAATAACAAAGAAAATGAAATCCGGGTTTGAAGCTATGGGATTCAATACGGGGCCAACAGAAACACCCATTATTCCGGTGATTATCGGCAATGATGAATTGACATTCCTGCTGTGGAAAATGCTCAGGAACGATGGCATTTTTACCAACCCTGTTATCTATCCGGCTGTTCCTAAAGACCAAACTCTTATTCGAACGAGTTATTCTGCTTCACATACTGAAATTGAGTTGAATAAAGTGCTTTATTGCTTTGAGAAAAACGGCAAAAAACTTGGACTTATTAAGTCATTGGAACAAATTTAAAAATCTTCGAGTTTAATACATGATGAAAAAAAAGATAGCTTTAAGCATATTTACTGTTGTCCTTTTCCTTGGCATGGGTTTTTCCCTTTTGAGATCGGCCCAAACATCTGCTCAGATCCTCCCTGTTGACCAAATCAAAGCCGGTATGAAAGGGAAAGGAAGAACTGTGTTTGCCGGAACAAAAATTGAAGAGTTCAATGTTGAGATATTAGGGGTTCTCCGTAATTGGCAGCCTAAAAAGGATTTAATCTTGGCCAGGCTTGAAGGGGGTCCACTTGAAAGAACTGGTGTTATGGAAGGGATGAGTGGCAGTCCTGTCTACATTGACGGCAAATTGATAGGAGCAGTCTCCTACAGTATTGGCTCCTTTTCTAAAGACGCCTTGTCCGGGATTACGCCCATCGAAGAAATGCTTAAGATAGAAGAGAAGGAGCTTCCCAGATCTTCCATTTCAACTCGGATTCCGGTGAAAAAACATATGACTCTTGATGATCTTTTTGAGATTAACAAGGATTATTTAAGGTCCAATTCTGCGAGTATGGTTCAAGGACGGACGCTCACTCCTTTGAGTATTCCTCTCGTTTTCAGTGGATTTTCTCCAAATGTCTTCGAGAAGACGGCGTCATTTTTTTCCCGGATGGGTTTTTCGCCCATCAGTGCAGTTCCATCGGGCCAGGCTTTGGAAGACATCTCTTTCCAAAATATTAGACTTCGCGGGGGAGATCCTGTTGGTGCCCAGTTGATTTCCGGTGATATGGATATGACTGCCATAGGCACGGTCACTTATGTCGAGGGCAATAAAGTACTGGCCTTTGGCCATCCTTTATACAACCTGGGTAGTGTAGATTATATTATGACCAAGGCAAAGATATTGACTCTTCTTCCCAGCCTTCAATCATCCTCCAAACTTGCTGTCACGGACATTCCTATAGGCCGATTTACTCAGGACCGCAATGCCGGTATTTTTGGAGAAATAGGAAAAAGTCCAAGGCTTATCCCTATAAATATCAAACTTGTTAACGAAAGTGAAGAAAAAAATTACACGGTCAATGTCATCGAAGATAAAATTCTAACACCTTCCTTGGTCAATGTTGTTATTTCCAATATTCTGAATACCGAAGAAAGAGCCATAGGAGATCTCTCACTCGAGCTCAAAGGAACGGTTTTTCTGGAAAACGGAATGAACATTCGTCTTGAAGATCTCTTTTCCGGCAATAATGATTCCTCAGCATCAAGCATTTCAAGTCTTGTGTCTTCGATCGTATTTTACCTTACAAATAATGAGTTTAGAGATTTATCCATCCACAGAATTGACCTTGCCATTAGGGCCTACGAAGGAATGAAAGTGGCTTTTCTGGAAAAAGTAATTCTGGACAAATATGATGTTTCTCCTGGGGAAAGAATTCAAATTAAACTCTATACACGGAATTTCCGTGGAGAAGGTGAACTTAAGGATGGGATTTCGTTCCAGGTGCCCAACCTGCCTTCAGGATCAGAATTCTACCTTGTTGTTGCCGATTCAATGTCTTTGCGGCAGGTTGAGTTGAGGCAGTATCAGACTCAAGCTTTTATGCCCAGGAGTCTCAACCAGCTGATTAGACTTTTGAGCAGCCTGCGTAAGAATAACCGCATCTACATAAAAATCATCGGTTCAAAACCAGGGCTGTTTCTTAAAGGTGAGGAACTGCCAAACCTCCCCCCATCAATGAAGTCGATGTTTTCATCGTCTCGAGCAACGAGTTCCATTCCCACGGAACTCAAGACATCCACGCTCGCTCAATTTCAAATTCCGGTGCCCTTTGTTTTCCAAGGGCTTTCGGTGATTCCAATTAAAATAAAATAAAAAAAAATAGAATGAGTATCTGGAAAAGTAGGAGACTTTGAGTATGAAAAAATTGCGTTATCTTTTCATTGGCTTGTTGTTGATCTCAGTTATAGCTGCCTTTGGGGTTATCCCTCAAAAATGGACACTGATTAATTTTGATGATTTCCTCACTGGGAAATTTGAGGGCATATCTATCACCTATGACGGAGTTCTTTCTCTGTCTCCCAAAGAGGAAATTTTCGATGGTCCTGATGAAGAATTCTACCTCTCTCTCCTGGTTGATTCGAATGGTTCATCATTCCTTGGGACTGGCCATAATGGAAAGATCTATAAGGTGACTACGGATAAAAAGTTTGAACTGTACTTTCAAGTGCCCGAAATGGACATCACATGTCTGGCCCTGGACAGAAGAGGAAATCTGTTTGCTGGGACTTCTCCAAACGGAAATATCTGGAAAATCACTGAAGAGGGAAAGGGAGAGGTCTTCTTTAATCCTCAAGAAAAATACATCTGGGATCTGGATTTCACACAAAATGGAAATCTACTGGCTGCCGTTGGTGAGGGAGGTGGAATCTACGAAATTACCCAGGAAGGCGAAGGAGCTCTCATTTTTGATGTGAAAGAAAATCATATCCTCTGTATGATGTGGGATGAAGGTGGAAATCTTATAGCTGGAAGTGGGGGACGGGGATTACTCTATCGTCTTGAAGGCGGAAAAAAAGCGGCTGTTCTTTATGAGTCTCCATTTGAAGAAATAAAGAGCATTGTTCTGGGTAGAGACGGAAATATCTATGTAGCCTGTGGTGGAAAAATCACTCAACCGCAGCCTGAAAAAAACACGGTTTCTCCTTTGAGAGCCGCTACGGATATCACCATTACCGTGTCCGGGGATGCTGCCGGCTCAATTCCAGCGGTCATCCTTGGGGACAATCAACCCAGTTCTCTCTATAAAGTCAGTCCTGACGGCATCGCCACTACTCTGTGGCAGTCCCACGATGAATTAATTTACACACTGCTCTGGAATAATCGGAAACAACAACTCCTTTTTGGGACGGGCAAAAATGGGAGAATTTATGCGATCGATTTGAATGAAAAGGTGTCTCTTCTCATTCAAAGAGATTCTGAGCAGATTTATCTCCTTGAACCCTATGAAAGTAAAATTTACACATTGTCGAACAATCCCTCAAGTTTATTGGTGCTTCATCCGGAACAGAGGTTTGAGGGCGTTTACACAAGCCGGGTGTTTGATACAAAAAATATATCATCCTGGGGAAAAATCGATTGGAATGCAGAAGTTCCAGACGGTGCTTCTCTCCAGATTCAGACAAGGAGCGGCAATTCGTTTGAACCTAACCAAACATGGAGTGCATGGTCTCCGCCATACAGCAACATCCAGGGAGAACAGATGCTCAGCCCAAAAGCGCGTTTTCTTCAGTTTAAAATTCTTTTTAAGGCCCTTTCAGGACGGGCCACCCCCCGGTTCCACAATGCCACATTTTTTTATCTTCAGACGAATGTGGCTCCTCTTGTTTCCAAGATCGAGCTTCTTCCTTCAAACGAAGTGTTTCTCAAACCTTTCAGCCAGGATGAAATCATCTGGGGGAAGGACATATCATCATCCGATAAGGCAAAGAACAACCATAAAACAAAAATGTATATGGTCGCGAAAAAAGTCCAAAGAAAAGGATTCCAGACTGTTGTTTGGGATGCCGAAGATGAAAACGGAGATTCGCTTCTTTTTTCTATCTTTATCCGTAATGAGGATGACACCCGGTGGCGTATTCTTAAAGATGGCTGGGAGGAAAAAATATTTGTTTTTGATACACTTTTCTTCCCGGATGGGAATTATTTTATCAAGATTGAAGCGGGAGATTCCCCATCAAATCCTCTTGGGATGGATTTGAAATCAGAAAATATCAGCCGCCAGATTACAATCGATAATTCACTTCCTGTGGTCAAGAACTTCCAACTGAACAGGGACAAAGACAGAGTGACTATAAGTTTTTTAGCCGAAGATACCTTTTCTTTTATCAAGGACGTGCAGTTTCTTATACGGCCCGATGAGTGGAGAACGATATTTCCTAAGGATGGAATTTGTGATTCTAAAATAGAAGAATTTGAAGTGACCGTGCAATTGCCTCAAAATGCCGATAACCTTCTCACGATAAAAGTGAGAGATAGCCGGGACAATGTTGGCGTTGCCCGCCAGATCATCAAATAAAAAAGATGGGGCCAGGCCTGCAAAACATGAACTATTTTTTCTATTTAAAGTATTCTCCTGCAAAAAATAATTCATGTTTTGCAGGCCTGGCCCCAAATCTTTATTTAACTCGTTCGAGGTATTTATTTTCACGTGTATCAATGCGGAGAACATTTCCCTCTTTAATGAATTGAGGGACATTTATGGTGATGCCTGTTTCCAGGGTAGCCGGCTTGTTACTTGCTGTTTGAGTGGCACCCTTGAGATAAGGTGCGGTTTTTACTACTTTGAGTTCGATAGTCAAAGGAGGATTAACTCCTACGGGAAAACCTTCAAACATTTCAATGGAGAATACGACATTGGGTGTTAAATAATTCACAGCAGTTCCCAGTGTGTCGGAAGACAATTGAATTTGCTCATAATTGGCCAGATTCATGAAAATGTATTCATCACCTTCCTGATAAAGATATTCCATTTCTATTCCCTCGAGATAGGCCTGTTCAACCCGATCTTTCGAACGAAATCTATAGTCGCGCAGCGTTTTGTCTTTGAGCTTCCGCAATTTAGCCTGGATGATGGCCTGTCCTTTTCCCGGAGTGACGTGTGTTGTTTCCAAAACCTTGTAGAGTTCCCCTTCAATTTTCAAAATCATGCCTTTTCTTACCTGAATGGCATTAATCATGATTCCTCCCGATTTGTCCTTTAAGATTCAATCCTGACTCCTTCTTCAATGTGTAGGATAAAAGGTTTGGTGTCCAATCTCCTCAATGCTTCAGCCACCTCTTTCGCTCTTTCCGGGGCATAGGCGAAGACGCACCCGCCTCCTCCTGATCCGTTGCCTTTCCCACCCAGTGCTCCAGCCTGAAGCGCGGCATCGAGCATCTTGTCAATTTTTGGGATTGATAGTTTCAAGTATTTCTTTAGTACTCCTTGCTGGCGGGAAAGAAGACTTCCAAATTTAACATGATCGAAGGTCTCGGATTCAAAAAGAGATTCTCCTTCTGCTGTCAGATCCCTTGTGAACAAAGTTCCTTTTATCAGATTGCTCTCTTCTTTGTCCAACCGTTCGATGTCTTCCAAATATTCCTTCAGAGGTGAACTGTTGAGTTGAAACTCCGGCTTCTCTTTTTGGATTTTTCCCATCCCACTGAGAACATGGGTTTTGATATATTCGAGAGTTCCAGTCGTGTCTTTTCTCTGCAGGGAGTCAGCCAGCACAAAAGATCCAAGAGTGTTTTTAAGTTTTCTGACCTTAAACTGATTTTCAAAATGGATTGAAATCACGCCTCCCAGGGCAGAGGAGTAATGATCCATTTTTCCGCCTGGTTCATTGAACTCAGCCACCTCCGCCATAAATGCCAGATTAGCAATAGCATCCGGATCTCCGGCTCTTTTATCACGAACAGCTTCGAGAAGAAATTTCATCCAAGCTACGGCAAGAGCAGAAGAACTGGCTGTTCCGGAATTGATAGGAATAGTCCCCCGGATCAGGCAGTTCCAGCCGGAATCCGGAATCTTGCCTTCTCTCTGTAATATATTGATACCACTTTTCAGATAATCTCTCGCTTTGCTGTATTTCAGTTCTTTCCTAAGCTGAAGATGTTCTTTCTCTCCGATGTCCGGCATGTCGACGTCTATAATGGGATCACGGCTCCTCTTTCCGGAGATGGTGATACGGAGGTTTATAGCCGCTGCAATTATGGGAAGACCAAAATAATCCTGGTGTTCTCCAAACAGGCAAATGCGTCCAGGGGCCGATACTTTCAACTCTCGTTTATCCATGGTCTCTTATTATGCAAAGACAACTCTCCCTGTCAAGATATCGTTGAGTCGACGAAGAGTTGATTTTGGCCGGATATTCTATTATTCTGGCTCAAGAAGAACAATGACTGAAATTTACTTTTTAGGAACAGGGGGTTGGATTGCAACCCGGGAGAGAGACAATACATCTTTGTTGATCCATCACGACAAACAGCTTGTCCTGGTTGACTGCCCCGGCAGTGTTATCCAGAAAATTAAAAAAATTGATCTTGAACCTGAAATGATAGTCTCTATTGTGATCACACATGTGCATCCTGACCATATTTACGGTCTGCCATCATTGGTACACAGTTTGATGCTTGTTGAAGGCACGATCAATTTGTACGGAACAGAGGAGAGTATTCTTTTTTGCCGGAATTTGCTCGATCTTTTTCACCTCCGGGAGGAAAAGATAAAATGCCGGATAAATTTTGTTCCTTTGAAATCAGGGGGGGATTTCCAACTGCAGCCGTCTCTTCACTGTTCTTGTCTGGAAGTACCTCATCATTCTTCGTCACTCGCTTTTATTTTTGAATTTCAGGAATCAAACAAAAAACTGCTGTTTTCCGGAGATACACCCATCCACTCTCCAATTTTTGAGGCTGCCAGAGACATCGATTATCTTATCCACGAGTGCAGTGCTCCCAGAAGCTATTTTGATTTGTACCCTATTCTTTATGATATACACACCAATGCATATGATTTGGGCCGTTTGAGCCAGAACAGCAGTGTGAAGTGCCTTATTCCCTGTCATATTTTTGGTGATCTTGAATTTTCCGAGTCAGAAATTGAACAGGAGCTCCTTGAAAATTATTTGGGCCGTCTCGTCCTGCTGAAAGATCTAGAAAAGGTAATCATTTGATTGAAGTCAACCTTATCCTTTTTAACGGGGCTATCTGGACAGTCAATCCAAACCGGCCGTGGGCGGAAGCCATCGCTGTTTCAGGAGAAAAAATTATTGCCGTTGGTTCTTCAAAGACCATACAAAAGTTAAAAGGATCTGCCACAAAAGCTATCGACCTTCAAGGTGCTTTTGTACTTCCAGGATTTATCGATAGTCATACACATTTTTTGAATGGTGGATTTTCTCTGTCCAGTATTCAGCTGTATGAGGTGAAGAGCCGGGAGGATTTTGTCTCCAGGATAAAAAATATGGCAGACTCTCTTGGGAAAGGGGAATGGATTCTCAATGGAAACTGGGACCATCAAAAGTTTGATCCTCCTCAGCTGCCGCACAAAGAATGGATCGATTCTGTCACACCAGAAACTCCTGTTTGCATTAACCGGCATGACGGCCATATGGTCCTGGTCAACACGGTCGTGATGAAGATGGCAGGGATTACCAACGATTCCGTCCCTCCCTCCGGTGGAGAAATCATCAAAGACCATTTGACTGGAGAACCCACAGGAATTCTGAAAGATGCGGCCATGGGTCTCGTTACCCGTCACATTCCGGAATCCTTCCAGGATGAAAAAATAAAAGCTGCTGCCGCCGCCATGGAACATGCGGCACAAATGGGAGTTACCACTATTCATGATATGAATTATGAGGAAAGCGCTCCGGCTTTGGAACAACTCTTGAATGACGATAAACTTACGGCCCGCATCCATGGGTATACACCCATATCTCAACCTGAATATTTTTCGACAGTGAAATCAAAAATTCCTCCAGATCAGTTTTATTTAACACTGGGAGGGTTAAAAGGATTTGTTGATGGTTCGTTGGGGTCTACAACGGCTTTTTTCTTTGAGCCGTATACCGAGAATCCACAGACATCGGGGCTCCTGGCTCCGGATATGTTTCCAGATGGGGATTTGGAAAACCGGATTTTGCAGGCCGATAGAGAGAGACTTCAACTGGCTGTCCATGCGATTGGTGATAGAGCGAACCATCTCCTCCTGGATATTTTCGAAAAAGCTATAAAGGAAAATGGTGTGCGCGACCGGAGGTGGCGCATTGAACATGCACAGCATCTCCTTCCTGAGGATATGGAACGATTTGCAGAACTTGGTATTTTGGCTTCGATGCAGCCCTTCCATGCCATAGATGATGGGCGATGGGCCGAAGAAAAAATTGGGGAAGACCGTGCTCGACACATGTATGCTTTTCAATCCCTGTTGGACAAGGAGGCTGTTTTGGTCTTTGGGTCGGACTGGACAGTTGCCCCGATGAATCCCCTATTGGGAATCTACGCAGCCATTACACGAAACACGCTCGATGGAAAAAATCCTGATGGCTGGTATCCTGAACAAAAAATCTCTATAGAGGATGCCATACGAGCGTATACCTTAAACGGGGCTTATGCAGAGTTTGCCGAGGGCAAGAAAGGCTCGCTTGAAGAAGGGAAATACGCTGATATTGTCGTACTCAGTGATAATTTATTTAAGATTTCTCCTGTTGACATCCCTAAAACCCAGGTCTTAATAACTCTTATGGGGGGGAAAATTGTCTATAAAAAGTAGCCGGTAAAAATGGTCTTTATATATTTTGCAGCACTTGTATTTTCATTTGTGATTTTATTTAAGGCTGCGGATTATTTTGTTATCGGAGCATCGGGAATTGCAGATGTCTTTAAGATTCCAAAGTTAATCGTTGGCATTGTTCTTGTCAGTCTTGCAACCACGGCCCCTGAATTCAGTGTTTCTGTGATTGCCGCTTTCCTTGGCAACCTGGAAATCTCTCTGGGAAATGCTGTTGGATCTGTTATTTGTGATGACGGTATCGCCATTGCCATGGCGGCTTTATTTGCTCCAGCCGCCATCTTTATTAACTGCCGCCTTCTCAAATTCACGGCTGTTTTTCTTATCTCCATCGACATTTTTGTGTATCTCCTCATCAGAAATGGGGTTATCGGGCGACTGGAAGGTGTTCTTTTTCTTTTGATCCTAGTGGTTTATTTCGTAATTGTCATCAAGAATCCGAGATACAGAATGGATGCAACCGGAGGAGATGAACCCATTTCTCATGTTGAACATGAGGATTATCTGTTAAAAAGAAAAGCTGAGATCAGGAGATGTTTTCTCTTTTTACTAGGAGGAGTTTCTGGGGTAATCCTGGCCAGCTTTATTGTCAATTGGTCTGCTATCCATATTGCCGAATATTTTTCCATATCAGAGACTGTGATCGGTTCAACAATTGTGGCCATTGGAACCTCCATCCCTGAAATTGGAATCTGTATCACTGCGGCAAGACGAGGAGAGGGAGAAATGGCTGTCGGAAATATTCTCGGAGCCGATGTTTTGAATGTTCTCTGGATCATCGGCTCGGCAGCGATTGTCAGACCTCTTCAAGTTGAATTGCAAGTTATCAATTTCACTTTTCCCTATATGATCCTTATCGTTGTGGTCATGTTGGCCTTAATGAAATTCGGCTGCCGGTTGACCAAAGTGAAGGGTCTTGTTCTCCTTTTCATGTATTTTGTTTATCTGGGATTAGTGGCGGTATTATTTACTTAAAATCGACCCAAAAAAATACTTAAGAAGTATAAAGAAAGGGGCCGAGGATTCAAGGATTCGAGGGGTCGAGTGAAATACTTATTAAATCTTCAAAAAAACCCTTGAACCCTTGAATCCTCGAATCCTTTGTATAAGCTGAACCAACTAATCGAAAGAAGAACCAAAAAAAAATATTTCATAGCGGAAATAAATTGACTCATTTTTATAATCTGATATTATAATCTGTCTCTTATATTTTTGGAGGATATTATGAATATTGGAGTTGTCAATCAAAGCTCCAAAATTGAGAATAGAACAGGGTTAACCCCCAGCAGTGTTTCTCAATATATGTCCCCTCGATGAACATGAACAGAAAGATTATGAAAAAAATAATCGCTGAAAGGTTTGGCCTCTAATAATAAGAACTTGTGAGTTTAACATGGACAATGAAAAACTATATAAAATTATCAACGATTCAAGGACAGATCAAAAAGAACTTATCCATATTCTTCATGCGCTGCAATCGGAGTATGGTTATATTCCTCCTGAATCCATATCGGCTATTTCCAGGCACTTGAAAGTTTCGGAAAGTGAAATATTTGGTGTCCTGACGTTCTACAATGCTTTCAGTCTTACACCAAAGGGTGAGCATGTTATAACTGTATGTTTGGGAACGGCCTGTCATGTCAGGGGAGGCTCACAGATTGTTGAAGAGCTAGAGCGAAAACTGGATGTGAAGGTAGGAGAGACAACATCAGACGATAAATTCACTCTTGAAACCGTTAATTGTATCGGCTGCTGTGCCATCGGCCCGGTTGTTGTGGTTGACGAAAAATACTATTCCAATATCACACTTAACAAAATCGATTCTATTCTAAAAGAATATAAAGAGGATAAGGAATGATCATGGAGAAAATTAGTCATCCCAGTCAATTGTTGGAATGGAAGAGCACAGTGCTGGCCAATCGTCCTCATTATAGTAAAACAGTCGTGATTTCTTCCGGTACCTGCGGTCAGGCCAGCGGCTCTCTACCTGTTATCGAAGCCCTGGAAAAGGAATTATTGAAGAGAAATCTAGAGGATAAGATTGAGATTAAAATTACAGGCTGTCATGGATTCTGCGAGATGGAGCCCAATTTGATCGTCTATCCGGATGGGATATTTTATAAAAAACTGACGCCTAAAGATATTCCTAAGATCGTTGAAGACACACTCCTCAACAATAAGACAATACCTTCTCTGGTTTTTGAAGATGCGAAATCCAAGAAAAAAATTTATGAACAGGAGGAGATCCCTTTTTATAAAAAGCAGATGAGACTGCTGACAGAAAATAACTTCAAAATCGATCCTACAAAGATCGAAGATTATATCGCTTTGGATGGATACCAGGCTTTAAGCAAAGTTTTGTTCAACATGACTTCAGAGGAAGTCATCGAAGATATTATTACTTCCGGTTTGAGAGGGCGGGGCGGGGCAGGATTTCCTGCAGGCAAAAAATGGGAAATCTGTCATCGGGAGGAATCCCAAGAAAAATACATAATCTGTAATGCTGATGAAGGTGATCCGGGTGCTTATATGGACAGAAGCCTATTAGAAGGGAATCCTCACAGCGTTATCGAAGGGATGACTATCGGAGCCTATGCCATTGGAGCTTCGGAAGGTTTTATCTATGTACGAATGGAATACCCCCTGGCCGTCCGTCATGTGACAGATGCGATCAAACAGGCTAAAGAACTGGGTTTTCTCGGGAATTCAATTATGGGATCTGAATTTCAATTCGATATCCATGTGATAGAAGGCGCAGGTGCTTTTGTTTCCGGAGAGGAAACATCACTGATGGCTTCAATAGAAGGCCGTCGTGCTTTTCCAAGACAGAGGCCTCCCTATCCTGCTCAGAGCGGCTTGTGGGGGAAGCCTACCAATATCAATAATGTCGAAACTTGGGCCAATATTGCTCCCATCATAAGAAAGGGAGCAGACTGGTATGCGGGAATTGGGACAAAGAATAGTAAAGGGACGAAGATTTTTTCTCTTGTCGGAAAAATCAATAACACAGGTCTTGTTGAAGTCCCCATGGGGATCACTTTAAAAGAGATCATCTATGATATCGGAGGAGGAATCAAGGATAATAAAAAGTTCAAAGCCGTCCAAACCGGCGGACCCTCCGGAGGATGTATTCCTGCAGAGAAATTGAACCTTCCTATCGATTATGACACCTTGGCAAAAGCCGGTTCGATCATGGGATCGGGTGGTATGATCGTCATGGATGAAAATACGTGTATGGTCGATATTGCTAAATTTTTTCTTTCCTTCACACAGGAAGAATCCTGTGGGAAATGTGTTCCATGCCGGGTTGGAACCAGACAGCTGTATGAGATTTTAAACCGTATCACAGAGGGCCGAGGGGAAGAGGGGGACATAAAGAAGTTAAAGAGCTTGGCCAAAACCGTCAATTCCGGTGCTCTGTGTGCTCTGGGACAAACAGCGCCCAACCCCATCCTCACAACTCTTAAGTATTTTCTCAAGGAGTATGAAATCCATATCAAGGAGAAAAGTTGTCCGGCTCTTGTCTGTAAAGATTTGATCATCTATTACATTGAACCCAATAAGTGTGTGGGCTGTCTTCTCTGCAAGAAAAGTTGTCCGGTCGAGGCGATCGCCGGAGAAAGAAAACAACTCCATGTGATTGACCACGATCTGTGCATAAAGTGTGGTGCATGCTTGGATGTTTGTCCATCCAAAGTGAGCGCTGTGTTTAAATACACGGGAACAAAAAAAGATAAATTGACGAAAAAGACTTCTCCGAAAAGAGTAAAAAAATGAAACTTGTTTTAAACGGCAAAGAAATTGAAGTTGAAGGCAGACCGACAATTCTCCAGATTGCCAGAGAAAACGGTATCAAAATTCCAAGTCTGTGTGACCATGAAAGATTGACCCCTTTCTCCGGCTGCCGCCTCTGTCTAGTCGAAATCGAAGGGCGCAGGGGATTTCCTCCTTCCTGCGGGACATATGCAGAAGAAGGAATGAAGATCAAGACCGACACGCCTCAACTCAAGAAACTGCGTCAGCAAATTTTGGAACTTATTCTCTCTGAGCATCCCAGCGCCTGTCTTATCTGTTCGGAAAAAAAGGACTGTGATGACTATAAAGCCACAATCAGGAAAGTTGGAGAGACCACAGGATGTGTCCTGTGTCCAAACAATGGACGTTGTGAGCTTCAGGATATTGTTGAAGTTCTGGAAATTGAAAACGTCCAATTTCCTGCACTATATAGAGACTTTGAAGTCAAGAAGAAAGATCCCTTTTTCGATCGCAACTATAACCTTTGTATTCTCTGTGGACGATGTGTGCGGATGTGTCATGAAGTCCGGGGAGCTTCCGCTATTTCATTTGTGCATAGGGGTTCGGATGAAGTGATCGGTACGTTCTATGATAAGACTCTTATTGAGGCAGGCTGTCAGTTTTGCGGTGCATGTGTGGACACTTGTCCGACTGGGGCCTTGACCGAAAGGGCTTTAAAGTACGAGATGCTTCCAGATGGACAATCACAAACGATTTGTCCTTTTTGTGGAATAGGGTGTGTCCTGGATGTGAATTTGAGAAATGGCAAAATATTGAGCACTCGTCCGGCTAATGGTACGTCTTTAAATAGGGGACAAGCCTGTGTGAAAGGCCGCTTTATTTTAAAGGATGTTGTCTATGCATCCGGGAGAATCAGAACTCCTAAAATCCGGAAGGGGAAAGAACTGGAAGAGGTCGGTTGGGGCGAAGCTCTTGATTTTGCCGCTCGAAAACTCAAGGCCTATAAAGGCAGTGAATTGGCCCTTATAGATTCACCGCAGATGTCTATTGAAGACATTTACGTAAGTAGAAAATTTGCCAGGGATGTCCTCAAAACAAAGAATGTCACGGCTTCACCTGGATTTGCTCCCCCATCCATTTATCAGTCGCTGTTTCTGGATAAAGGTACACTGTGTCCACTGAATTTCAAATTGAGAGACATCGCCAAAGCACGGACCATAGTTCTAATGGGAACAGATTTAACAGTTTCACACCCCATTGTCTGGCTGGAAGTGCTGGAGGCTGTGAAGAATGGAGCCAATCTCGTCGTTGTTAGCCCTACAGAAATTGCCCTTACCCGTTTTGCTACTCAGTGGCTGCGCAATAGAGCCGGCAGTGAAATCCATTTGCTCGGCTATCTATCGAAGATCATTCTTGAACAGCAAGAAGCGTCGGAACTGAAAGGAATTGAAGGATATGAATCATTTCTCAAATCTTTGGGCATGCTATCTTTAGAAAGATCGGTGGAATTGTCGGATATAAATGAGTCTCAGCTGAGAGATACAGCTTTGTCCCTCTTAGAAGAAGGAACTGTCGCCTATCTGTTCGGCACGGAATTGACTTTTCTTTCTAAGAGAAATATGGGGGCTTTGGCTCTTAAAAATCTGGCTCTAATGACATCCGGACAACTTTTCCCTCTTGGATTAGAAAATAATATGAGGGGACATTTTGAACTGACCCATTTTTCTTCCCTCAGAGATATGAAGATAGATGATTTCATAGACTCTGTAGAGGATGGCCGGATCAAAGCTCTTTACGTCATGGGGACTATTCCAAGGTCAAAAAAGGCACGGGCCGAATTTTTAGTTTTCCAGGGAAGCCATGAGAATGAAATATCGCAGAAGGCTGATGTTGTTTTTCCTGCCGCGACGTTTGCAGAAGTGGAAGGTACGTATGTCAATATCGAAGGAAGGATTCAAAAATGTTTTCCGGCCATTGAGCCGTTGGGGGAGGCCAGACCAGACTGGTGGATCCTTGCACAATTGGCTGAGCGGTTCAAACTCACGGGCTTCAAATACAAAAAACCTGCGAGTATCTTGAATGAAATCCAAAAGAACAATTTTGGACTGAATAAAGCCTCTGCGGATGACCTGAAAAAAGGAAAGGAGATTTTTGTCCAGGAAAGGAACGAAGAAAAATCCCAATTTTTTCCTCTTGAGTTTTTGACTGAGATTCCTGGTGTCAGCAAAAAATTCCCTTTTCTTTTGCTGAATGATTATAACCTGGATGCCTACAGAACTTTAATTCTTGATCATGTATCCAGAGGAATGGAAAAAATCAGGAATTCTGATTGGATTTCCATATGTCCTGAAGATGCGAAAAAAATAGGAGTGGAGAATGGGGATAAGATTGAAATTGTGTCAGAACTGGGCAAAATGATAGGTCGAGTAAGATTAACGAATACTGTCCGTGAAGGAATAGTCAAATCTAGTTTTATCGCGCTCGGGTCTGATGATTTTAAATCCATCCGGGTACTTCCAGTAAAAATTGAAAGAGGATAGACATGCCAAAAATACTTCGAAGGAAGCGGTTGGTCCCAAACGTACATCTTTTAGAAATTGAAGCTCCACAGATTGCAAGAAAATGCAAGCCCGGTCAGTTCGTCATAATCATGCCCGATGAATTCGGGGAAAGGATCCCTCTGACAATCGGCGACTGGGACGAAGACAAAGGATCGGTTACGGTTGTGTTCATCGTTGTCGGTACGTCCACTCATAAACTTTCTCTTCTGGAGGAAGGAGATGACGTGCCGATATTTGTCGGTCCACTTGGGAAAGTCTCAAAAATTGAAAAGTTTGGGACAGTCATCTGTACAGGAGGATGTTTTGGAATTTCGGCCATTTACCCCATTGCCAGAGCCATGAAAAAAGCCGGAAACAAAGTGATCACCCTGCTTGATGTTAAGGCCAACTATCTTCTTTACTGGGAGGAGAAACTGCGCGCCGTCAGTGATGAATTTTTAATTTCGGCAAGAGATAACTTTTATAACTGCAAAGATTATATCCCTGAAGTTCTTAAAAATGTCGTTAAAAAAGAGAAAATCGACAGGGTGATTTCTATTGGCTGCACCTATCTGATGTATGTATGTTCTCAAGCCACACGGTCGATGGGGATCAAGACTATGGTCAGCCTGAATCCTATCATGGTGGATGGGACAGGCATGTGTGGAGCGTGCCGTGTGACTGTAGATGGCAAAACTAAATTTGCCTGTGTGGATGGGCCTGATTTTGATGGTCATCTTGTTGACTGGGAAGAGCTGTTTACCCGGAGGAAATCTTATTTTGATGACGAGATCCAATCTCTTAGTGATTGGGAAAAGAAAACTTTCCCTTAAGAAGTTTTATAAAAAAGAGTGAGTGATGACGGAAAACAAAAAACAAATGCCGCAGGAGCTTAAAGAAAAGCTCAGAGCTGGATTCAATCTTGAATGGCGGAAGGATCTGCGAAAATCTTTTCCTGTCAAAGAAAGGATGAAGCTTTCCCGAAAAAAAATGCCTGCAAGAAACCCTGAGGAACGTAATAAGGAGTTCACTGAAGTGAACCTTGGTTTGGATATGAAAAAGGCTCAAGAGGAAGCCCGGCGGTGCATGGATTGTGCCAATCCTCAATGTGTGATGGGTTGTCCTGTTGGGATCGATATCCCCGCCTTTATCAAGTTCATTGAAATCGGAGATTTTGTCAAAAGTATTCGAGTGCTTAAGGAAACCAATGGTCTCCCTGCGATTTGCGGGAGAGTCTGTCCCCAGGAGACACAGTGTGAGGCTGTGTGCACAATGAAAAAGGGGACGGGAATTTCCGTTGCCATCGGGCATTTGGAACGTTTCATCGCCGATTATGAACGTGAGCAGGGTGAAATGTTTATCCCTGAACTGCTCCCCCCGACAGGGAAAAAGGTGGCGATTCTCGGTGCTGGTCCGGCAGGTTTAACGGTGGCCGGTGATCTGGCGAAAAAGGGCCACGAAGTCACAATATTTGAAGCTCTTCATGTCGCCGGGGGAGTTTTGGTCTACGGAATTCCTGAATTCCGGCTGCCTAAAAAAATTTTAAGGGCGGAAGTCGAGTACCTTGAAAAATTAGGTGTTGAAATCAAAACAAATTTTGTTGTAGGGATGACGGCTACTATGGAAGATTTAAAAAAAGAAGGCTATGATGCCTTTTTTGTTGGAACTGGAGCCGGGTTGCCAAATTTTATGCGGATTCCGGGAGAAAATTTGATCGGTGTCTATTCGGCCAATGAATATCTCACTCGTGTCAACCTCATGAAGGCGTATGCTTTTCCTGAGTATGACACACCGGTCTTTCAATCAGAAAATGCAATTGTGCTCGGTGGGGGAAACGTGGCCATGGATTCGGTGCGGACTGCCAAGAGACTGGGTGCTGAAACATCGACAATCGTCTATCGTCGTTCGAGAGTGGAAATGCCTGCGAGGGTCGAAGAGGTCCATCATGCCGAAGAAGAAGGAATCAAATTTCATTTCTTGACCACCCCAACAAGATTTATCGGAGATGATAAGGGATACTTGAAAGCCATGGAGTGTCTCAAAATGGAACTGGGAGAGCCGGATTCATCAGGCCGCCGCCGCCCTATACCCATTGATGGTTCGGAATTCATCATGGACTGTGATATGGCTGTCGTGGCCATCGGAAACAGCCCCAATCCTCTCATTCCGCAAACTACTCCGGAGCTCAAGGTTGGAAAATGGGGGAATGTCGAAGTGGATTGGGAGACTATGGCCACAAGTATGGAGGGAGTTTTTGCAGGTGGAGACATCATCCGGGGTGGTGCGACGGTTATTCTGGCCATGGGTGATGCCAGAGTTGCAGCAAAGGAAATCGATAAATATTTAGCAACAAAAAAAAATCAAAAAAAGAAAAAATAATTCAAAGAGGCAAAAAACAGGAATCTTCTCCGATGAGGCAAACACATCTTTTTATGAAACAAGACGGGCACATCGGAACGGATGAGTCGGGAAAGGGGGATTATTTTGGCCCTCTTGTGGTTGCAGGAGTCTATCTTCCCGATGATCAGAAGGATGGGCTGCTGGAATTAGGCGTCAAAGACAGCAAAAGAATCACCGATAACCGTGCAAAAAAACTGTCCGATCTTATAAGAGAAGGGTACTTGCATTCTCTGGTGGTTATTGGACCTGAAAAATACAATGAACTCTATGCAAAATTCAAGAATCTCAACAAACTGCTTGCGTGGGCGCATTCACGGGCGATTGAGAACATACTGGAAGAAGTTTCCTGCTCTCTTGTGATAACAGATCAGTTCGGAGACGAACGGTTCGTGATCAATGCCTTAATGACAAGAGGGAAAAATATTGAACTTATACAAAGGCATAAGGCTGAAGAAGATATGGCTGTCGCGGCGGCGTCCATTCTTGCACGGGCCGAATTTTTAAGGCGTATGTATTTATTGTCTCAAGAGTTCGGTGTGGACATACCAAAAGGATCCTCACCGAGATCAGAGGAAGTGGGCGCAGAACTGGTCAAAACGCACGGTCCTGAGATCCTGAATAAAGTTGCCAAAAAACATTTCAAGCTCACACAAAGAATTTTTGATGCCCTCGGATAATCCTAAAGGAGAAAGGGATGGAGGAAGAAACAAAAAAAATCTTTCATGAAGACGCTTACAAAATTGAATTTGAAGCCAATATTGTAGAGAGATACCAACAAGAACAAAAATTTGTTCTTGTCCTGGATCAAACATGTTTCTATCCGGAATCCGGAGGACAGCCTTCCGATAACGGAACTCTGAACGGGATTACGGTTGTTCATGTTGAGGAGAGGGAGGGAAAAATTCTTCATTATCTTGAAAAAAACCTCTCCGGGGAAAAAGTATCGGGAATTATAGACTGGGATGTGCGCTTTGACCATATGCAACAGCATGCCGGGCAGCATATTTTATCCCAGAGTCTTTTCGAACTCTTCCAAGCTAAGACTCTGTCTTTCCATATGGGAACACAGTCATCCACTATTGAAATTGATAAAAGGACTATTTCAGACGAAGAGAGTGAACGGATTGAGGAAAGAGCCAACACGGTCGTGTTTCTAAACAGCGAAATCAAGTGCTACTTTGTTGCAGAAAAAGATATCGAAAAAATCCCGTTGAGGAAACCTTCACAGAAAAAAGGTCAAATTCGTATCATTGAGATCTCTGGTTTTGATTTTTCTGCCTGCGGCGGCACACACCCAAAGAGGTCTGGTGAGATTGGCCTTATTAAAATTCTCAAGTGGGAGAGAATGAGAAATAATGTGAGATGTGAATTTGTCTGTGGGAGACGGGCGCTTCAAGATTATTCGTTAAAGAACAATATCCTGCGGCAGATTGCCGTGCGCTTTACTGTGAGCGAGAAAGAAGTCCCTGCATCCCTTGAAAAACTTTTATCGGAACTTAAAGATCAGAAGAAAAGAAATAAAAAGATATCGGATAGGCTTATCCAATTTGAAGTGCAAAAAATGGTTCAAGCGGCAGAAGGGCTTTTTATCAGGAAAATATTTTCAGATAGCACATACGATGAAACAAAACGTTTAGCCTTAAACATCATAAATAGTGGTGAATTCATTGTCCTTTTTGGGCTGAAGCTGGAAAACCGTGGACATATTATCTTGGCATGCTCAGAAAGTCTGGGCATAGATATGAGAGAATTAATTCCTATTGTATCACCTTTGGTCGGGGGGAAGGGCGGCGGCAGCCCTTCGCTAGTTGAAATATTTGCTAAAAACACAGAAAACACCGAAAAAGCTTTAGATCAGGCTAAGAATTGGTGTCAGACATTGAAAACCTTTGGGGTCAGGCTTTCAAAACTTGAATAACTTTCTTCAGAAAAAAAATAATATCGAGAAAGTTTTTCAACTTTTAAAAGCCTGACCCCGATTTCTTAAAGTTTTCAATGTCTGACACCAATATTATTCGTAGCGGAGGGCGGTGATTGGGTCGAGGCTGGCGGCTTTTTTTGCCGGGAATATTCCGAAAAACAGTCCGATCGAAACCGAGACGGAAAATCCGAGAATAACGGACCATGAGGTCACAGTTGCAGGGAGTGGTGTGGCGGTTTTAATGAGAAAAGCGATGCCAAAACCTATCAATATTCCCAGGATACCTCCGGTCCCTGTGACAAAAATGGCTTCCATCAGAAATTGTTTCATAATATCCGATGACCGAGCTCCGATGGCCTTTCGGATGCCGATTTCTCTGGTGCGTTCTTTGACGGAAACAAGCATGATATTCATGACTCCGATTCCACCAACCAGTAATCCGATG
>SDBU01001031.1_pt1 | contig 40992 bp, 63 predicted proteins | sample 2277071 | NCBI WGS metagenome assembly SDBU01 (sample SAMN10397929, study PRJNA504765) | marine sediment metagenome | isolation source: marine sediment core GS08_GC12, 126 cmbsf | place: Arctic Ocean: Gakkel Ridge, Loki's castle | collected 2008 | reverse complement strand
GATGACCGCGCCGGTTGACGGGAGCAGCAGGTCGTTGCCCACGGACACGTCGCTGACGAAGGTGGGCGTGGTGTCCCATGCCGTAGTCCCGGCCCCTGTGCCGATGAGCACCGCCCCGAGCGTTGGCGTGCCTGCCCCGGTGCCCAGCAGGGTCTCGATGGCCACGATGGCTTCGTTCGCCACGCCGTGGTAGTTGCTGTGGATGTGGGCCTCTGTGCCGTCGCCATCGAGCTGGATGCCAGCCAGCGTTGCCGCGGCCGGCAGCTCCGTTGTCGTGTCCAGCGCGGCCGGATATGCCGTCGTGCCTGCCATCAGATGCTCGCCCCTCCTGCGCCGGCCGCGACCACGGCCTCCGCCACCTTGGCCTCGAAGTCATCGAAGCCGTAGACGTTCTCGATCACGATGGTGACCCCCGACCCTAGGCCCGCCATGATCCCGCCGCCGGTAGCAACGCCCGCAGCCAGGCCGGCGCGGACGGGGTCGAGGTTGGACACCCCGGGGTTGAGCCGGGTGAAGATCTCGGCCAGGTTGCGCAAGGCGTCGATTGTTCTCTCCGACAGACCGGAAACGACACCGCTGGTTAGCCGCTGCAGTGCCTCTGTAATCGAGCCGGCCCCACCAATCCCCAGCAGCGCCGATGCTGCCCCGCCCAGGTTCAGAGCGCCCAGGCCGCCGGCCCGACGCAGCTCCGGGGCGTCGCTCTGCAGGACTTGCGCCCGCAGCCGGCCTACCTCCACCAGCGCCCCCGCTGCCTCCTCGGCCGTCAGCGCCTCTCCGAAGCGCCCGCGCGCACGCCCCCGCTCACTGACCTTCAGTGCCTCGTTCGTGCGGTCGAACACAATGCCCAGGATGTCAGCTACCCGCTGCTGCTGGTCGATCTTTACATCGGCCGCCTCTTTGGCCAGGCGCTTCTCTTCGTCGGCCGCCCTGGTGGCGTTGCGGATAGTGGCGTCGAAGATCCGCGCCTCGTGGGCAAAGAGCGCCTGGCGATCAGCCCGCTCCCGCTCCAGCCTGAGCCGGTTACGGTCAGCCAGCGCCTCACGCTGATTGTCAAGTCCCATCTCCAGGGCCGACTGCCCCTCGATGCCCTGCGCCATGAGCGCCCACTGCTCCGCCTGCGTAAGACCAGCATCAACGATGGCGGCATTCGACTCGGTTACGGCGTCCCGGACCGCTTGGGCGTTATCGCTCCAGACCTTCTGGAAGACACCGCCGAACCGCCCCACCGCGGCCTCGTGGTCAATCAGTGTGCCGCCGATGCCCTCAATGTCATCGTCGAGCTGCCGCAAGGCTATGCCCGCCTCGCGTGTCTCCCGCGCCATCAACGGACTGATGAACCCGCGCATGGGGTCCCGCGGCCTGGTCACCGCATCCATGCCGGCGGTGAGAGGCTCCAGGCCCTCCCGTGCAGCGTCCTTGGCAGCTTCCTCCAGCTCCCCGAGCTGCTCGTTGAGGCCGCCCCCGCCCGTCAGCTTGTCGATGTAGAAGCTCGTGGCCGCCGTGGCCTCATCAAGCATCTGCCCGAGGATGATGATCGGGCTGACAGGCCGGTCGGCCTGGTCGCCCAAGTTGCGCAGGGCGTTGCCGAGACCAATGAAGGCAGCGGTGGCCGAGGCAGCGACCACGAACAGCGCCCCCACCTTGCCGGCGATTGCCACATGCAGGGCCGTGAACGCAGTCGCCAGCCCGCTGATGCCGGTGGCGGCGATGGGCGCCGCTATCCCGATCACACCAACGCCCGTCGCCACGCCAGCCAGGGGCACGAGGACCTTGCCCAGTCCGCCGGCCAGCTCCGGGTTCGCTGACACCCATTCGCTGATCGGCGTCACGATGTCTCGCACGCCGCCGGCGACGTCCACGAGCACCGGCAGCAAGGCGGTGCCCAGGCTGATACGCACGTCGGTGAGGCTGGAGTTCATCTTGGCCAGGGACTGCGCCGACGACTTCTCCATCTCCTTGAAGGCTGCTGCGCTATCCCCCGTGACATCGGCCGTCGTTTCAAGTGCCTCGGCGAACACTTCCGACTGCTCGCCCCCAAGCACCAGCACGGCTTGCAGGGCCTCAACCGAGCCCACCAAGCGCCGCAGCTCAGCGTCGTCGCCGGCCGCGGCAATCATGTCCCGGAAGGCCCCGATCAGTCCTTTGGACTCAAGCTCAGCGGCACTGAAGCTAACGCCGAGCTTCTCCATGACCTTTTGCTGCCGCACCGTGGGGGCGGACACCGCCTGAATGGCGGCCCGGAGCTGGGTCGTGGAGACGGCGGTATTCCCGGTCACGCCAGTCAGGACGCCGAGCGCTGCTGCCACCTCCCGAAACTCAATCCCGCTAGCTGCGGCGATCGGCACCACGTTGAACAGGTTGGCTGACAGTTCCCCGAAGGTGGTCTTGCCCAGCTTCACGGTTGCGAAGAGGAGGTCGGCGGCTTCCTCTGCCGTGATGTTCTCGGCGCCGTATGCGTTGACCACGCCAGTGAGCCCATCCACCGCCGTCTCGAGGTCGGTGACGCCACCGATGGCGGCCTCCCCGGCAGTGCGCAGGAAGTCCATCACGTTGCCGGCCGGCACACCCGCCGAGATCGCCTGGTACAGCGCCCCCGTGGCGTCGACGGCGTTGACTCCCAGCTCCCTGGACAGTGCCCGTGTCTGGTTGGACAGGTCGGTGAGCTGCTTCTCGGTGCCGCCCATCAGGGTGTTGACTTCGCGCATGCCCTTCTCGAAGTCGACGGCACCCTTGGCGGCAACCCCGAACGCGGCCAGGGCAGCGCCGCCGATCAGGGCCATGCTGCGGCCGGCCTTGTTGAAGCCCGCCGTCATCTTCTGCGTCCGGGTTTGGGTCTCCTTCTCGACCTTCCCGAGCGCGGATTGCAGCCCCTTGATGTCGCCATCGAAGAGGATGGTCACCTTGTTCTGACCGCTAGCCGATACCACCCGGGACTCCTGTCTTCGAGAAGCTGAGCAGGTTGGCCTCGTTTATGTCCTCGACCTCCGGCACCGTGCCCGGTGGCGCCGGGGCGGCCGCTGCCAAGACGGCCCACATCTGCATCAGGGTGTCAGCCGGCTCGGCCAGGAGCTGCGACGGCAGGCACCCGTACCGCTGGCACAGGCGGTCCATCCACTCGGCCCTGGCCAACGCCTCAGGCTTGCTGGTGGTGGTGCCATCGGCCCGCACTACACCGGGGCCGATGGCCTGCCACTCGGTTAGCTGTCGGGTAAAGGGCTGAGTACAGCCTTCCCCGCCACGGCGTCGTCCCACCCGCTGGTGATCTGTCGGAACAGCTCCAGGGGGATCTTGCGGATGCCGGCCGGCGTTACGGGCACAGGCTTGTCGTCGATCTTGAGGTCCCACGAATGGATGACGTGCTTGGCGAACTGTTTGAACAGCTCGTCCGCTGCCAGGTTGCGCTGCAGGTCCTCGATCTCCATGTACTTGTCCAGCGACACGGAGGTGATGACCACCACCTCGGCGTTGGCCCAGGGCTCCGTCAGCCCCTGCAGCGTTACCGTCCGGACGGCCTTCGTGAGTTCGAAGCCGCCGGTGCCATTCTCGTCTCCCATGTGTCCTCCTTGGGGGCTAGCTCCAGGCTGGGACTGTGCCGTCCGACAGGGCGGCGGGCACGGTCCACTGGACCGATCCGTCCGCCGCCCTGCTGAGGGCGTAGTCCGTGTAGATGCACTCCTCGTCGATGGTCTGCGCAGACAGAGCGATGACGGTCTGCCGGTTGATGCTGGTGCTCGGGATGGTCTTGAACACCGCGTGGCTCAGGTTGGCGGCATCGTTGAAGTGCCCGTTGAACGTGGCGGTGAAGTCCGCCAGGCCCAGCAACCGCTCCCGGGCCGTCTTGTCGACGCCCGTGGTGTCGTGCTCGCCCCTGGGCGTGGCGAAGTCGCAGGTCATCACATCGTTGCTGATGACCTGCCCCGTGCCGGTCCCGTCGTCACAGGTAACGGCGAGTGCTGGTGCTTCCTTGGCCACTGTGCTCCTCCCGGCCCCGTGCGGGGCCTTGGTTTACCAGGTGGGTATTGAGCCGTTCCCGAGCACGCACGGCGCCGACCACGTCATGGCGCCCGTCTCTGCCCGGGAGACCCGGTAGTCGGTGAAGTACGCCTCCGCCGACGAGGTCTGTCCCGACAGGGCGATAGCCACGGTCCGGATCACAGACGAGGTAGACACCGACTTGAACACGTCGTGGCTCTTGTTGGCGGCCACGTTCACCCACCCGTTGATGGTGGCGCTGTAGTCCGCCAGGAGCAGGATGCGTTCCCGCGCCGTCTTGTCGGCGCCGGTGTCGTCCGCTTGGTCCCTGGGCGTGGCCCAGTCCACGGTGAGGACGTCGTTGCTGATGTCCCGCCCCGACTCCCCCGCATCGTCCACCGTCACGGTCAGGGCTGGTGCCTCCTTGGTCATCCCCTACCCCCTCGCGCGCAGCACGTTGGAGCGGTGCGCGACCTCGTTGAACTCGTCGGTGAACTCCCCCGGTGTCACCAGGCGGGCTTGCCGGCCGAGCTGCCGGCGTGCCAGCAATGGCTCGGTGTCCTTGGGCAGCCAGTGCTCCCGACCGAAACACTGTTGCCCGGGCGGGAAGGTGAACTTGACGAGCGCATCCCCGGCGCGCTCCTCGGTGAAGCGTCGGCCCGACTCGTGCCGGATGTAATCAGCCCGGCGCCGGTTGAGCTGCTCCATGGACGGATCGTCGGACGTGGTGGGCAGGATGGTCACCCACCCGGCCAGCCAGTCCGGGCAGGCCGTCTCGGAACACGCGGCCCGACGCCAGAAGGCGTTGTCCGTCTCCCCGTGCAGGGTGTCCGGCTTTGGCCGGGCGATGGTGAAGTGCTGGCGGTTGGCCTCAACTGTAGGGTTCATCAGCTCCCGTCCACGTCGTCGTACGACTCGCCCCGGCGGACCGCCACCAGGTAGTCAAGGTCGGCGAAGGTGCCAGTACGGGCCACGCGTAGGTAGCGCTCAACCGTGCCGGTAACTGCCACGCGCTCACCCGTGGGCTCGGCGCCATCGGCTACCGCGGTGAACGACAGCACCGTGGCCCAGCCCGTTGATCCGTTGGCGCTGTCCTCGATAGTGACCGTCGGCGTCCCGCTGGCGATGTCCACGATCTCGAGGTAGGCCGTCATGCCCTGATCGGTCGTGGCGCTGGCCCCGCTGTCCACGGCAGAGCCATTGCCGGCGCTGGCGTTGAGCTCCTCACCGGCGGTGAGCATCACCAGCCACTCGAGCGGCGTCCCGTTGGCCCTCGCCGGGACAACCGCCGACACGCTGCCGTCGGCACCCTTGGTGAGCTGGTAGTCGATCTGTTTCGCCACCATGCCGGCGGCCACGTCGCCAATGGCCCCACCCCACGCCCACAGGAGCACCACGTCCGAGGTGGGCAGGGCGCCCAGCACGTCGTGCGCACGGGCAGTGGTGGGGTTGAAGAACGACGCCCACTCCATGTCGCCGTCGGACCGCAGCAGGATGCGCTCCATCGCGACCTTGTCGAGCCCCGTGACCGGCTGCACGCCCCGTGGGCTGCCGGCCGAGTTGATGGCGCCGACGTCACCCGTCAGGTTGGTCCCCTGCGAGTAGAACAGTTGCGCCTCAAGTGCCGCCTTGGCCATGTCTTCAGACCTCCCGGATGAGCCCTTGCTCCAGCCAGGCTTCCCGGCAGTCAGCCGGGATAAACACCTGGTCCACCATGTCACCCTCGAACAGCGACAGAGCCCTCTTGCCCAGCTCCTCGACACGCAGGATGCGGATGTCCTTTGGGATGCGCCGGGGGTTCAGGACCTTGTACTGCTTCCGCTTCGCCATCGGGCCTCCTACGGTGTCACCGTCGCGCTGTTGTTCACATACAGGGGCACCGTGATGTCGACGGTGCGGTGCATGACGTGGCTGATGTCCTCGTACCCCCACACGGCCGCCAGGGTCTGGCCCAGGATGCCGCCCACATCGACCGTCATCACCTCGCCGCCCAGGTCGGCGTCGCCCACGAGGTCCGCCTCGATCTGGGAGGTGGCATAGGCCAGTTCGGCCTCGACGGAGTTACCGCCGGCTACCTCGGCCAGCATGTTGCGGTACAGCCGCACCACGACGATGTGGGACTCCCGGGTTGCCCCGTCGGCGTACAGATCCACCACCCGCTGGCTGTTCATGATGATGGCCGCCGTGATGCCATCGGCCTCGGGCGGGCCGGTGGGCTCGCCTATCTGCGAGGCCTGGACGTGCCCGCTGCCCTGGACGTAGGTGTGTATGCGCTGCAGGGACGCCGTGACGTCGTATGCCATCAGCGCCCCCCCAGCCCGCGGCGCAGCTTGCCCAGGTGCGCCCGGATGATCTTCGGCACGGCGCTCTTGTTGAGCCAGTCCTTGGTGCGGCGGAAGCTGGCGTAGCCCTTGAACCTGGTGGTCTGGTTGCGCCGGCTGGTGCCCTCCAGCCACGGCCCGTAGACCACACCCCCGTCGTCCAGGGTGGCTGTCAGGCCGCGCCTGGCGAACCTGTTGTTGAGGTTGCGCCGATAGTTCCCCACGCTGGCGGCACGGCCTGCCTCCGCCACGGACAGGTACACCCCGGCCGGCCGGGGGCGCAGGGTCTGCAGCAGCCGTGTCGAGCCCGTCTCGACCGCCTCGCGCACGATGCCCCGCATGACCGCCTCGGAGGACGGCTTCCCCTTGCCGTTGAAGGCCGGCCCGCTGAGCACGGACCTCATGCTGACACTCATGCGGCTATGTGCCTCGCCCGGCGCAGCGGCCCCAGCGTCGTCCGCTCCAGATCCCTGATGCCCCGGGCGCTGAACTCCCGGGCGCCGTCACCCGAGCCGATGGCCCGGCCCCAGGCCGCGCTGCCCTGGGCCAGCGAGCTGACGGCGTAGGCCAGGGCCAGCTCCTGCACGTCCTCGGGCGCCACGTAGCGGGTGATGGCCGTGCTGTTGGCGTGGGTGACGGCCGTGGTCCCGTTGTGCGCCCGGACGATGGTCAGGGTGCGGGCCACAAGCACCGGGGCCTCGTCGCTGTGCGTCGCCACCACTGTGCCCTCGTAGGCCCGCACCACCGCCAGGTCGTTGGTGCTGATGGACAGGATAAGCATGCGCTCGGCGTCCACCTGGATGACCTCGCCGGCGATCAGCTCGTGGCTGCCGTCCACGGTGACGGTGGTCTCGGCCATGTCCTTGGCGAGGGCGCCGTCGATCTTGATGGCGCCCCGGGCAGCGTAGGCCCGCTCGCTGACGAACACCTGCTCGCTCTCGATGAGCAGGGTGGCCCCCACGTCGATGAGCCCGGCGTCGCTACACACCATGCTGGTGGCCGTGGCGCTGGAGGCCAGTCCGGAGTCCACGGTGCCGGCAGCCCGGGACTCGGCAGCGTAGCCCCACACCCCGGCCACGCTGATGCTGCGCTGCGGGGTGTCGCCCGACTCCAGGGCGGCTGTGCTGGACAGGTCGATCTCGATGCGGCTGTAGGGCGGGCCGGTGTTGGCCGGCTCGAGGAAGAAGTCGTCGCTGCTGATGGTGGTGGGGGTGTCGTCCTGCGCCTTGGTCAGCAGGGCGGACACGCTGCGCAGGTCGGTGTCAAGCTCCACCACGCTGCCCACGGCGTGGCGCCCCGGGAAGCGGTACAGGCGTGTCTCGGTGCGAGGAATGAAGAACCGCCGGGCCAGGCGCTCGATCTTGCGCGTGGCCGCGCCGGCGGCATCGTCTATACGGCCGTCACGGGCGCTGTCGAACAGCTTGCCCGCGGCCTTGATCTGCTCCCGTGAGCAGTACCAGCTCAGTGCCATTCCTCACCCTTGCTTTCCCAGGCGGTTCGTGGCGGGTCTAGGTTTTCTGGTCAGGCCAGCGGTAGTTCCCCAGCGGGCAGTTGCGCCGGCCGTCCGGGTGGACATCCAGCACGTGCCCGTCGATGGGGCAGGCCGCGGGCGGTGCAGCGCGTTCGGCCTGCTGCACCGCCCGGTTCTGCTTGATGATCTCCCCGAGCTGCTCCCAGCCCATTGGTGCCTCCGAGGTTAGCGCTCGTGCCAGCCCATGTTCAGCTCGTAGGTGGCCGCGGCGGACTGCGACGGCCGCCAGAGCACCAGGTGGTAGCTATGGCCCGACCCCAGGATGATGGGCGGGCACGGGATGAGCCGCTCCGACTCCAGCACGCCCTCCGTGAGGGAGCCCGAGGCAATACCTGGCTCGCCCCCGAACACGAACAGCAGCACATCACCGACCACCGGGATCACTTGCGCCCGGAGTGCCGAGTGGTGGACGATCCGGGCCGCGTTGCTGTTGGCCTCGCCCGGCACCACGGCGCCGAACTTGGCGATGGTGATGACGGAGTCGTTGGCCGGAGCGGCCATGTTGGGGTTCAGGACTGTGATGTCGCCCCCGCCCGAGCTGTACGTCCTGCCATCGTCGACGGTGTGAGTGGCGTAGTCAATCGTGCCGGCGGTGCCGGCTGTCTTGAGCGCCAACCGAATGTAGTCCAAGTACACCCGCCGGCCCGGCGCGGCCAGGGTGTTCTTGATGAAGATCAGCGCCTTCTCGGTGTCGTGCGTGGTGGGCGCCGTGTGCCCTGCTACGGCTGTCCCGGGCGTGACGTTGCGGCCGATGAAGTACCCGCCCTCGTCGGCCCACACCTCCCGGTTGACGAGCTGCACGTAGGGCTCGCCGTAGCCCGTGCCCCGCGGGGCCGTCGAGTCGGCTGTGCCGTCAGCCTTCCGGGGCGTCGGGAGCGCCCTTGCAACTTGCAGAACCATGTCCGTGTCCTCCGGCGGTCTCCCGCCCATGCCCGCCGCCGCTCAGGGCGACGGGCGCTGTGGTAGCCCGCCAGGCTACGCCGCTGCGACAGGTGTGAAGGTGGCCGCTGCCGACGCCTTGTAGTAGGCGGCGTACGGGATCTCGACGTCCGTGCCCTCCTCGGCGCTCACGATCACCTCGATCCGGACCTCCTCGTCCGCACCAACGTGCCCGATGCTGATTGTCTGCCCCTCCAGCCCGGCCAGGTCCTCCGCCCGAGCTGTCGTCTGCGAGTCGATGTCCCGGCGCCAGTTGGTGCCGTCGATCTTGCGGGAGACGGCAAACGAGATCGTCTTTGAGGTGGTGTAGATAGCGACGAACCCGGTCGTTGCCTTCTTCAGATCGAGGTGGACCTCCAAGTCGGAGATCGGACTCCCCGCCACGGGGGTGATGGTCAACAGGGCGATGCCCCGATCCGTGTAGACGGCGGCATCGTCGTCAATATCCGCCTCACCGATCGACTCCCGCTGCGTGAGCATGTCGAACAGCGAGAGGTCGTTCATCTCGGCATCGGTGCCGATCTTGCCGTGCAGGTTGTCCGTGACGGCCGAGGTCTCCACGCCCACCAACGTCGCATTGGCGTCCAGGAGCGTCTTGGTCGGACTCCCCGCATCAGTGGGGTTCAACGCCGGGAACAGCGTTGCACTCTCATCAACGGCGTCCTGCTCCAGGTTGTTGAAGCAGATACAGGAGCCGGGGTCGAGCATCTGGCCCAGCGTGCCGCCGGCCAACAGGTTGTCGTGGATGATGCCCGTGGCCGCAGCCGAGAACTGGATGCCGCCGAGGCCAGCCTTGATGTCCGTGACGGTGTTGCCGTACACCTCGCAGTCGGTGTGCGCCTGTCCCGAGTTGATGGCCCCGATGTCCCACGAGTTGGTCGTGGAGCCGCCGACGAGTCGGTTGTACCGAATGGTGGCCCGCACTGCGCCCGTGGCCTCGATCTCCACCCAGGCGTCAGGCCCCTCGGCCGTCACGACGGCCACGTTGTACTCGAGCGTCACGTCGGTGGCGCTGGCCGTCAGCGTGATGTTCTCGAGGTCGTTGGCGCCGCTGTCCCAGTGGCAGCCCCGCACAACGGCGAAGGCGGCGTTGACATCGAGCGCGGCCCCGCCGGCGCCAGGTGCCGTGGTGGCTTCGTTCCAATAGATGTTTTCGACCGTGCAGTTGGCGGCATCGATAGCCATGCAATCGCCGGCCACGGCCTGCGTCAATGTCGGGCGGTTAGTCCCGCGGCCCAAGCCCACGATGGTGAGGTCGGCCTTGTCCAGCGTAATCTCAGCCGTGACCGTCTCGCTGTGCCCGGGCAGCACCACGATGAGGTCGCCCTGGCTGCCCGTGCAGAGGCCGATGGCGTAGTCGATGGTGGCCACAGGCTTGTCGGGGTGGCTGCCGTAACCGACTGCGTCCGAACTATCGGTCGCGCCGCTGTCCACGTAGAACACGTTGCCGGTCTGCTTCGTGCTATCGGTAATGAACGGCAGCCCGCCAGGCACTCTGTTCCACTGCAGCCCGCTCCTGCTGGCCACAAGCGTGGCGCCACCCGAGGGCACCCGCATCCAACGGCCGCGGTACAGGAACATCGACTGCAGGCCCAGCCACTCGCGCACGTGCAGGTAGGCCCACAGTGCGACGAAGGGCAAGGGCACCAGCCCGTTGATGGGCTGCAGGCTCAGCCACTTGCGAGCGAACCCAGCCGAGGCGAGTAGCTCGGCCCTGATGTTGGCGTACAGCCACACCAGCCAGCGGGCGTGCAGCACGGTCCTGGGGTGCAGCTTGCGCAGCGACCGCAGGAAGGCCCGGCGCGTGCGGCCCCGGAGCTGGTCCAGGGGCACGCCGGGCTGCTCATCGAAGAGGCTTGCGAGGGCGGCCAGCAGGGCCACCAGGACGATCATGGTCACTCGACGCAGGCGGTTCATGCCTGTCCTCCTTGCGCTTTTCAGGAGTGTGTACCTTTGTTGCGCAGCCGCACCGGCGGCGCCGTGATCTCGGCCCGCTGGGGTGCGCCCCGGCCCCCGCTAGGGCGCACCCCGCACCGCGGGCATGGTGCCCCTGAGCCGGCCGCTCGATGGGGGCACCTGGGTGTCTGTTTGGTGTGGGTCATGGATGGAAGCGACAGGGCAGGACCCGGTCACAGATCTCGCCGTCCTTCTTTACGGCCGTGCAGGTCACGCTCGGCATCGCTGTGCCGCACCGTGGGCAGGCGTCAGGCGCCGGCGCCGACCAGTTGCGGCCGCAGCCCGAGCATCGCTTATCCATCGTCGCCTCCAGGCTGGGTAATCAGCCACTGCGAGCCGCACAGCGTGCAGTGCTCGATCTCCACCGGCAGGCTCCAGCGGGCCTTGCAGTGGCCACAGTGGAGCACCCCAGCCTCGTCGTAGTGGGCGGTGACCACCCGGCCCGGCAGTGGCACGTAGCCCTCCCGCCGGCCCACACGGACCTCCCACCAGCAATCGACGTCCTCGGGTAGCTCCCCCGTGACCTCCACCCACACCCGCACCTTCGCCCGCAGCCGTGCCAGGGCGGCCGGCGGGAGCAGCTCGCAGACGGGGTCATACCACGGCAGCACGAACGGCTCGCCCTCGTACTCCAGCACCTTTTCGTGCCAAAGCGTCGGGGGCATGCCGCCCGGCACCTCGCGCCGATTGCCTTGGACTACTGTGACCAATCCGGCCTCCTGGCCTACGTGCCCGGGTCGACGTACACCTGGCTGGCAGAGGCTGCGCCCTGCAGTTCCTTCTGCGGGTAGGCGTACCCGTACCGGGTCGCCCAGGCGGCCACGTTGTCGGTGCCCGTGCCGGTGACCTCGGCCACGTAACCCCGCACCTGGTTGAACCCGTTGTCCACGTCCAGGTCCTCAGCTCGGATCTCGATGACCATGAAGTCGCCGTCGGCATCGAGCGGGGTGTCCGTGTCGTAGTTGCTACCCGACCCGCTGGTGGTCAGGTCCTTGGTGGTGGTGCCGTCGTACTGCTGGATCTTGGCCGTGTCCAGGTCGTCGGTGGCGTTCCACGTGCCCAGCACGAGGAAGAACACCGCCCGGCTGTAGTCCTTCATGGACACGTAGTCGGTCTGCGCGTTGTTGGCGCCGATGTCCTGCCGGGCAGGCTCCCCATCGACATCGTTGATGTTGTCCATGTCGGCAAACGTGGCGTGCTCGCTGAGCCTCATCATCTGTCCGTTCCCCCCATTGCTCAGGGCTACCCCCGGAGGGGCATCCTCACTGGAGTGTTGCGCTGGGCCTAGCGGGCCGCCAGCTTGACGATCGGGCTCAGCGTGTCGCCGCCGTCACGCGGCGTCAGCGCACTGTCGAGCCAGCAGCGGCCAGCCAGCCGCTCGATGAACCTGAACACCACCTCGCCCTGGGCGAAGCGAACGTGCTCCGACATGGCCATCGCAATGGACTGCCGGTCGCCGATGAGGTAGTAGCTCAGGTCGGTGAAGTAGATGTCGCCGGTGGTGCCCAGCGACTTGCACTTTTCGGTGAACACCACCGGGCGCCCATAGATCTGGAACACCGGGCTGTTCTGGATGGTCTGCATGAACACCGGCACCCCACCCGTGCCCACGTCCTTGGTGAGGCTGAAGAGCTGCGGGATGGTCGACTGGTTGGCGATCCAGACGCTGTTGTCCACCGAGCCCGGCAGCATGCGGGCGAACATCTTCTCCAGGTTCTCGGTCACGATGGACGTGGCCACCTGGCCGCCCTCCTTGGCCACAGTGATGGTGGCCGGGGCGTTCAGGAGTCCGGTGGGCTGCCCGGCGCCGGTGCCCTCAATGAAGGCCACGTCCTCAAAGTACGCCAGGGCCTCCGGGAACACCTCGGTGATGAACGCCTGCAGTGCCGCCGTCTCGTCCGCCAGGAGCTCCTCGGTGATGGAGGTGTACCCCACCAGCTTCATGGCCTCGAGCAGCACGGAGCTGAACGTCGGCTCGCTGGCCGTGGCCGTGGAGCTCTCGGGCGACCAGTACGCCTGGATGCCGCCGTAGACGTTGGTGCTGTGCGTCGTGTCCCGGATGGCCGGGTAGCGCAGGGTGGAACTCGACATGGGCACCACGCGCGCCCGGGGGCGGATCACCGCCGCCTCGAGCGTGCGCCGCAGCAGCTCGGCCCTGTACTCCTCAGGCACCAGGAAGCCGCCGGCGTCGCCCTGGCCCTCCCCGAGTACCCGGGTAAGGCGCGGGTCATGGCCAGCCCTGGTGGCCTGGCCGACGGTGCGGACCCAGTCGGACATGGCCTTGAACCCGCCGGTGGGATCCGGGGTGTTCGGATCGGCGCTCTCGCCGGCGTCCTCGGGCAGGCGCTGCACGCCGCCACTCTTCAGGGCATCGGCCAGCGTGGTCTCGATGGACTCGGTCAGCATCTCCCCGATGACGGTGCCCAGGTACGCTCTGAACGCCGCCGGGTCGTTCATCAGGTCGTTGTGCTCTTCGACCGTGGTGATGTGGCCTTCGCCGTCCATGTCATGCCCCCTTGGTGATCGGCCCGTCCCCCGGGCTGAACGTAGTTACTCGGTCAGCCCTGCCACCGCGTTGGTGACGGCAGCCTGGACCCTCTCACGCAGCGCCCTGTCCCGGGCCAGTCGTTGCAGCACGGCATCAACCGCACCGCCCTCGATCTCTGCTATGCGCCTGTCCACGTCGGACTTGAAATCGCTCAGAGCGACGGTCACTCGGTCCAGGAGCTCCGTGGCCATGTCCTCCACGCCCACCTTCACGATGGTGGGGTCGGGGTTGGTATGCCACAGCGCCGTGTCCACCATGTGGGCCACCACGGGGTCCAGCGCCCGGCCCAAGCCCTTCATGCGCTGCAGCCCGTCGGGGTTGCTCGGCACGGTGACCTGCGAGGCCTCCAACAGGAGCTGCCCGTTGAACTCGAAGGTGGGCCACCAGCCCTCGTCGCCAAGCTGGACGGCCTTCTCCATGTCGGGGATGAACCCGACGCTGTAGGCGCCCACGCCCCGCTTGATGAGCTCCCAGGCCCAGTCAGCCTCCTCGTTGCCGGCACCGATGAAATACTGCGCCGTGCCCACCAGGCGCTTGCCCTTGACCTCCATCTTGGTCCAGGTGCCGATCTGCGACTTGAGCGTGCCGTAGTTGTGGCTGGACAACAGCACGGGGTGCCTGTTGAAGTCCTTCAGATCCCAGCCGGCCACGCGGATGATGTCGCCGTCGCGGTCCAGGGTCTCGCTGGATACGACGGCCTGCACGATGCCGGACTCCGGGTCCAGCACCTTGACCTCCCCGGCCACCACCAGCTTGTCCCTGCGTGCCTCGTCGCCCATGTCGCCCCCTGAACGCAAAGTGCCCGCCACACGTTCCGGTAAACGTGAAAACGGGCACGGGGCCACTCGGACGGACTACATATGTCGGGCGCTGGGCACAGGGGCCACGGTGCGCCGGCTACCTGCACAGTGTAGGCGGGCGTCCGCATGTGCGCAAGTTACAGGGGCGCAGGACGTGCATGCGTGCAGCAGCGGAAGGGCGCAGGAGCTGCACGTATTGGGACTTGACACTGTGCCGTCGGTGGTATAGTCTAAGGGCATACCGAGCATAGGAGCACACCGATGACCAAGACATACGAAGTGAAATGCAGCGACTGCCGGACCACCGTACGGACCACGACCGAGATTACCGAGAGCTACGCCGGCACAACCTGCGCCAAGTGCCGCCCGGCACCCCGCACGCTGGCCGAGCGAGTGCGCATAGCCAACCACAACGCAGGCCGCTAGCCCCCCCCAGCCCGGCGCACAGCGCCAAGGAGCACGCCACTATGGATGCAGACACGGAACAGTGCAGGTTTGGCGGAGGCTGGAAGTTCATCGTCATGCTTGCCGTTATCCCGATGCTCGTGTGGAGCCTCGGAGAGTGTCTCGGCGTCGCCAGCCGTGATGACCGCCAAGAGGCCCGCATCGACGCGCTGGAAGCCACCGCGGAGGCAATGGTGACCCCGTAGCCGCTGGCCGTGCTCGCCCGCGGCTACAGCCCACCGCCCCCGGCCTGGCCCCCCCCAGCCGGGGGCGGCTCGCGTCAGGCGGGCGCCAGCGCCTCGTGCCGGGCCTCGGCGGCCACCGTGACGTGGAAGTGCCGCTCGGCCACCCGGGTGCAGTCGAAGTGCCGGGCGATCATGCCCTTGGTGATGGGCTCCATGAGGTCGACCTGCATGGTGGCGTGGCCCTGCTGGAGCAGGCCCTGCAGCGCCATGTGGTTGGCCAGGTCCTCTTCCATCACCGCGTGCAAGTGGCGCACCCGCTCGGTGATGGTCTCGCTGGCCACACAGGCCTCGACGTAGAAGCGGGTCACCGCACCTCGCTCCACTCGTGGTTGCACCGCCGGCACTTGAACGGCACCGTGCCGGTGAAGGCCGCCCCGTCCTGGCTGTGCTTGGCGTCGCACTGCGGGCACCGGATGGCCCGGGCCTCCTCGCGCGCCTCGGCTATGTCCTCGGCCAAGCCCTCGCCAGCGTCCACCTCGGCCAGCGGCATCATGCGGTAGTCCACCGCGCACCGGCAGTTGAAGTGCTGCGGCACGGTGTCATCGCCGCTGCTGAAGGCGTCACCGATGGGGATCCAACCCTCGTCCTCGTTGCCCAGGCAGGGCTGGTCCACGTTGCTGCCGAAGCCCTGCGTGAACCACGCCTTCTCTTCCAAGCTGTCCCGGATGGCGATCTGCTTCCGTCCCTGGCCCAGCGCCGTGGCCGTCTCCGTCCTGGCCACCCGCTCGGCCCGGGCGGGGCTAAAGCCAAAGTCGTCCCGCAGCTCCTTCTGCAGCCGGCCCAGGGACCAGCCCTCCTCCAGGGTCTTGGCCACCAGGGCGCTGGCCCGCTGCTGTGTATACGGCAACACCGACGCAGGCCCGTCGATGAACAGGAGCTGGCCCTCGCGCATGCGGGCGTACGCGGCCGCCCGCTGCTGCATCTCGGCCAGGGGCATGTCGGTGTCCTGCGCCCGCATGACGAACTCGAACACCCGCTCCAGCTCGGTCGCCACAGCCTCCCCGTGCTTGCCGTGCCAGTCCCAGTCGTAGCCGAACACGTCGCTGGCCTCGGGGCGCTTGGTGCCCCGCTCGTGCTCAGCGAAGAACTGCGCCAGGTACTCGCCCAGGGCGTTGGCCTCGGCCCGCAACCGGGTACGCCACGCCCGTAGCATGCCGGCCTCGGCGCTGGCCACGGGGCTGGGCAGCAGGTCGGCGGGGTCGGTGTCGTCGAGCGCCCTCCGCATCGGCCTGGCGCTCAGCTCGAATGGTGTGGGCGCCGCAGCCTTGAACTCGTCGCCGCCTGGCACCTCGCCCAGCTCCAGCTTGGCCCGGGCCTCGTTGAGCATCACAAACCCGGAGTCATAGCCCCGCACGGCCTCATCGAGGTCCAGCACCCGGTCGTCCGGCGTGGGGTCCACGAAGTTGAAGAACAGCTCCCCGGGGAACTGGCTGGCCAGGTGCATGTTGAGCGCGGCCTTCATGCGCCGCAGCCTGGGCACGATCAGCCACCGGGAGAACAGCCTCTCGCCGGCGTCGGCGTTGGCCCGGTTGACACCCTCGCTGATGCCCAGGGCGGTGGCCGGCATGCCGAAGGCGCCCAGCACCTGGTCCCGGGTCCATTTGCGCAGGTCGATGAACTGCATGTCTCGCTGCGTCAGCTTGCGGTCCACCCACTTGTAGTTGTTGTCGAGGAAGGCCACCCGGTGGGCGTTGCTCTGGCCCCGGTGCGATGCCCGCCAGCGGTCGGCAAACCGCTCGAACTCGGCGTCGTCGACCTCCCTGTCCACTTCGACGATGCCACCTGGCTCCGCGCTGTTGTCGAAGAAGGCCTTGGTCCACTGCGCTGCGGCCTTGTCAGACCCGAGCTCGATGAGCAGGGACTGCACCACGCCCAGGCCCCGGAAGGGGTTGGTGGGCGAGGGGCGCAGCACCGGCATCACGTCGTCCAGGTCCAGCGGGATACGCTGGTTGCCGATCTTGTACTCATAGCCCACCAGGCCGCCGCCGCCCATGACCGGGGTGATGCGGTCCGGTCGGATGAGCTGCAGCTCGAGCGGCACACCGAACCCGGCACGGTCCCGGAGGATGATCCACCACTGCTCACCCACAAGCTCGAAGTGCTGGCCGGCGTTCTCGACCACCTGCATCCTGGGCGTCGTCTTGTTGGGCTGCTTCCACAGGTCGAGCAGCGGGTGCCGCTCCACCACCGTGGCGTTGCCCTCGACGCCGCTCCACAGCCCCCACTCGGCCGCGGCCACCGCTGAGGCGATGCGGTCGATGACGGCGAACAGCCAGGCGCTGTCGGCCATCTTGGTCAGGTTGGCTGTCAGCCCCCTGGTGGCCTGCCCCGTCAGGTCGCCCCCGAAGGAGCTCCACGCGGTGGGCAGGCTCTCGGAGATGGGCGCCTTGCCCCGGATAGCCTGCACGCCCCTGAGCATCAGCGTCATGGTGCCCTCCCTACGCCAGCGCCATCACGGACTGCGCCATGCGCTGCGCCGCGATCTCGCAGTACCGCTCTTCCGTCTCCACGCCCACGAACCGGAAACCCTCGCGCCGTGCCGCCAGCCCTGTGCTGCCCGAGCCCATGAAGGGGTCCAGGACGATGCCGCCGGGCGGTGTCACGAGGCGGCAGAGGTAGCGCATCAGGGCGACGGGCTTGACGGTCGGATGGTCGTTGCGGCGGAGAGCTTCTCCGCGTAGGTACGGGTTATCAATGGGTATCTGGCGGCCGTCATCAGTGATCCTGCGTGCGCCGTCCAGCCCGGCGTTCCGCTCTGCCCGGCTGGCCTTGGCGCAGTAGAAGAACCGGGCGGCGGAGCCGGAGTCGCCATCGTATTGTTTCGGGTCCGCGTATCCGTTGAACTTGCCGTACGTCCTGTTTTCTGCCTTCCGTTGTGCCTGATTGAAACGCCCGCTCGTCGTCTGCGGGAACCCCGCGAGCACTTCGTCGCTGCCGTCGTGGATCAGGTTCGCAGGCCAGCGGCCCTTCTGTTCGGATCGTGCGAACTCCGAACGGTCAAGACCCCGGCCAGCGTCAGGTTCGGCACCTGCGTGGCCTGTGCTCGTGGGCTTGCCTTGCGGTGTCGCTGAGGCTTTGTCCGCGCTGTCTTGATAGTCCACCCGGCACGCGTCGATGTTGAGCGCCCCCGTGCCGTGCTCCTGCACATTAGCGGCGACGGTGTCAGCCAGCGGCTTCCGCGCCACGATGATCGGCTCCCACGCAGGCTTGAGCGCCGTGCCCCAGCCGTCCCACTCGCGGGCGGCGTCGGTCGCGGGAGCGGTAAGCTGATAGCGGGCTGCAACTGAGGCCCCAGCCGCCCAGGCGTGGTCCGTTTCGCGGCTCTGTGGCCCAGCGTTGCTGTCCGCGATGCCGCTCTTGTGGACAGACTCACCTACCACCTTCCGCTCTGCGCCCGCCGCCTTGTCGATAGCCTTCCCCACGTCCAGCGACTTCGGGAACCCGGAGCCGTAGACCCACATCACGACGTCCCGGATCTCCCACCCCGCGTCCTCAATGGCCACCATGAGCCGGTGATGCGTCCGCGTCCCGCCGAAGGCCAGCAGGTGCGCCCCAGGCTTGGCGACACGGAGGGCCTCACGCGCCCAAGTTTTATGCCATTCCTGCTGCGACCGCGCATCCCGAGCTTGGCGCTTTACGAAGCCCTCGCCCGAACGCTGACGACCACCTTGTCGGGAGACACCTGTGTTGACCGTGTTCATCTCGACAGTTCGTCGCATCGAATGGTCACCCGTACCGCCCGGCGAATCCCAGTCCTTACCCATGAATCCCAGCCCATACGGCGGGTCGCACACGATGGCGTCGACCGGCTCCAGCGTCGGCAGCACGTCGCGACAGTCGCCGTGATAGATCGTCACAGCATCGTCCGAGTAGTAGAGCGTCACGCGCTCGGTGGGTCCACCGGGTCCTCGGCCTGCGCGGCCACGTAGCCCAGGGCGTTGCACCGCTTGCACCGGAGCTGGGCCATGTACCGCCAGCCGCGGCAGGTGGGGCACAACTCGCAGTTCTTGGGGATGGTGATGCCCTCGTTGTCGCTCTTGGACGCCTCGAGGGTGGCAGCCGCCAGCCGGGCGTGGGCCTCGTCGCGCGCCTGCCCGGGCATGCCGAAATACGCCTGGGTGGGCTGGATGATGACGGTCAGGTAGCCCGTGCTGGCCAGCTCGTGGAGCACCGCCTTCTCGGCCGGCGCCAGCAGTCCGAGGCTGAAGGTGACGACCGTCTCGGGGCCGGTCTCGCCAGCGTACTTGGTGCGGACGGTGTTGATGGTGGTGCTGTCGACCACGAGGGGGTTCACCGGCAGTCCTCCGTCACCCAGTCCGTGCGCTGCGGCACGTGGGGGCAGTTGTGGTGATGGCGCACGGTCACGGGGCGCAGGAACGGGGGCGTCAGCCAGCGCAGCCAGCGCGCCCACCGGGGCTCGTCTGCGAGGTCGGACCAACGCTTCTCGACACGCACCTCAGCGGACAGGATGTGGGTGACGAGCCGCACCACTAGCTCACCGGCCACACCATCACGAAGGCTGGCTGACACCTCCATCGCGGCGCCTACCTCGTCGCTGATCGCTTGCGTAACCACCAGCCGCAAGCGCTCTAGGGTATGTTCGGTGATGGTGCCCTCTTCCCACCCAAGCAGACCGCTGGCTGCCAGCGCTGAACGGGGGACTACTTCACTCAGAGGCGGGCCGATATTATTCACCGGGCCTGCACCTCCGCTACCAGTTGCTCCAGATGGGCTGCGCTGAGTTCGGCCTCCCGGCCTACGGCCATCTTGTTCGCATCGGCCACGCTCATGTAGACGGCGTTGCCCGTGTCCTTGCGGTTGCGGCTGATCCAGAGACTGTACGCAGCGGTCAGCACTTCGGTGGTGCAGTTCATCGGGGGTCCTTTCGCTCCAGCCCCTGGGCGACCACGATGGCGTACGCACCTGCGACGCCAAGGCCGGCGGGCCACCACCAGGAGCCTACGGCTACCGCCAAGCCTACCACGCCAACGGCCTCGACCACGTTGGCAATGGCGGCACGGGGAGGGCGACGTAGACGGATCACAGGAACCTCACACTCCCCTCGCCGCTGCCCCGGTAGTACGCCAACAGCAGGGCGTCGGCGTCGTCCGGGCTGCGCCCGATGCGCTTGATGGTGTCCTTCTTCAGCTCCACCTGGATGCGGCCGGCGGGGTCGATGGTGTACTTGGGCGCCACGAGCTGCGCCACGGTGGTCTCGTCCACCTCGCTAAGGTCCCAGGCCCGCTGCTGCGATAGCTCCCGGCCCACGGCCCACCATATCTCGGACCGCAGCTTGGGGAACTTCACCGGGTCTTGGGGCTTCTTGCTCACGTCCACCGGCACGATGATGGCGCTGTGCTTGCCCTCGTTCTTCAGCGTGCGCAGGTGGCCGACGACGCCCCAGCCGATGCCGATGGTGTCAACCTTCACCCGGGTGGCGCCCGTCTCGTTGATGGCCCGGACGATGTGCCCCACCGCCTGCTCGCTGGCCGGCGTCCGGTGGCGCCAGTTGCGCCCCGCCCGCATGCCCCGGCGCTCGCGGATGACGGTCTGGTCACCACCGGCGCCCACGTCCACGCCCAGCTCGACGGGCAGGTCGGGGTCGTCGGGGTCCTCCTCGTAGTCCGCGTTCTGCTGGCAGGCCCGGATGTCGGACAGCAGCACCACGCCGGCCTCGGCGTCCTCGGGGAAGCGGCCCCGCACCCGAGCCTCGTACACCGGGCTGTCCTCGCCCCAGTCCCGCCGGCGCTCGTCGACCCACATCTCGGACACCAGCAGCTCGGCCACCCTGGCTGGCACCACCTCGTCGGTGAAGTTGGGACTGGCCAGGGCGTCGATGTGGATGACGTTCCACCCGGTGTCGGGCTGGCACACCTGAGCGAAGCGCCCCGTCGGGTCGGTGGGGTTGCCGATGGCCACCACCCTACAGTCGGGGTTCGTGACGATGGTCTCCACAGCCTCCCACAGGGCCGGGGGAATACCGGAGGCCTCGTCGAGCACCACCAGCACGTACCGGGCGTGGATGCCCTGGAAGGCCTCCTCGTCGTAGTCGGCTGGCTTGCGGCCGAAGGCGACGATCTCGTTGCCGATGTGCCACTCGGTCTGGTTGGTGTAGCCCCGCAACCGGCCCCGGGTGTGCGCCCGGTTGATCTCCCGCCACAGGATGGCCCGCACCTGGGCGAACGTGGGCGCCGTGGTAACGGCGAAGGCCTCACCCGGTTCGTGCTCCTCCAGCCACCAGGCCACCAGGCGGGCGACGACGAAGCTCTTGCCGGTGCCGTGGGCGCTGGGCACCGCCGTATGCCGGTGGTCCCGCACCGACTCGGCCACCTCCGCCTGCTTCGACCACAGGTGCTCGCCCAGGCGCTGGGTGATGAAGCCCACGGGGTCATCCGGGTAGCGCGGCACAACCACCGCCAAGCGCTGCCGGGCGACGGCACGGGCCACGACCTGACGGGCTGCTTGGCGCTCGCGGGTGGTGGTCACGATAGGGCGGCCCCCAATATTACTATGAGTAGGGGAAGCCCAAATGCGGGAGCAAGCAGCAGGCCCATACCCACCATAGGGCAGCGAATCCAAAGCGGTACGACGTGCGGACACTCAAAGGTCCATTGCCCCATGCCTAGGTACGTCACCGGCCCGAACTCCGTGCCGAAACCCGGGGGCACTTCTCCTCGCCGCATTCCTTCTCGCTGTTTAGTCATGCCTTCTTGGCATGGTCCGCAACGGCCGCGGCTCACCGCCTGGCCTCGCCCACCAGCAGCACGCAGAAGATCGCCGCCAGCAGGGCCACGGTGGCACCTAGCAGCCACTCCACCATGCGCAGGTCTACGAGCTCGATCATCAGGCGGGCATCAGCTTGCGAACGGTCAGCTCGGTCTGCGTCAGACCGCCGTCGATTTCAGGCGGCATCACGGCGACGTCCACGATCGGCCAGTCCTTCCGCCACAGGAGCACGCGGATCGCTCGCCGTGCTATGTCGAAGTCCGCGGTGACGACCCGTGCCTCACCGACCTCCTGGCCGACAATGCACGCCAGAAGCATCGACTCGTCCCGCCCTCGGTAGCTGTTGAGATAGTCCACGAAGGCCTGTTGGTCGATGTACGCGATCTTTACTCGGCGCGTATCTTCCGTCGTCATCCCGGTCGTCCTTCCCGCGGCCCCCTGCGCCGCCTCCGTTTATCCATATGCCCCTCGCACGAGGCGGAAGCTGTACTCGGTTGCCGGACGGCCATCCACATAGAACTGCGCCTGCCCGCTGTACCTACGGTGGACGGCGTTGCAGCCGGCGCAACCCGCGTCCGCACAAGCGATGCGCTCGATTGGACGGATGGCCGTGGCCGAGTGGGTGCCGCCATTGGGGTCTACTGTTCTCCCTGCCCCCATCATGCCGCCTCCTTGGCGTGGTGTCTGCGCTGGCACCACCAGCATACCCCGTGGTCGTCATTACCCCAGCCCTTGCCCAGCGGACAGAGGCAGGCCGTGCAGGCGCAGGCCGGATGGTAGAAGGTGGCCACGCTGGTGCTGTTGCTGGGTTGGCGCTGGCGACGGGTCATCGGCACCTCTCGGCGCACACCATGTCGGTCTCGGGACGCAGTAGGGCGCACGCACGGACCTCGGCACAGGGTGGCGGCATCAGGCACCGTCCTTCAAGATGCTCTCCACCTCCGCCAGGACAACGGCCAGCTCCTCCGGGGGCAAGTCCAGGCCGGCAGCGATGCTGTCGATCTCCCGCCGCAGCACAGTGACGTCCAGGCTGTCTTTGAGCAGCCCGAAGTGCCTGGCCAGTAGCTCCAGTGCCTTGTTGGCCACGGAGCCCTCGTAGGCGTACACGCCGGTGGGCGTGCCGAATGGCCCCAGCACCTCCACGGCCTGCATGGCCCGGCGGACGTTCTCTACAAGCTGCTCGAGCACCCAGTCACCGTCCACCTGGATGCGGTCGATCTGTGCGGCCTGGCTGGCGGCTACCGCTGCACGGATGTTGCCACGGGCTAGCAGGCGGGATGCGGTTACACGGGCACCGCTGACAGCGTACCCGGCCTTGATGGCAGCCTGAGTGGCGTTGCCCTTCGGGTCCGCCTGGTAGTGGGCGACGAAGCGCTTCTGGCGGTCGTCGAGCGGGCGGTCAGCCACGGGCCTGCTCCCCGCCCGGCGCGGCGCGTGCGGGGAAGTCTCCAAGAACCGGAGCGGGGTGGCCTGTTGTCTGCACGTGATACCAAGCATTCTCGGGGAGAGTCGCCGCGCCTTCGCACCCCTCGGCGGGGCAATACCACGCCTTTCCGTCTGGCGGGTCTTGTCGACTGAACACCGCGTCCGGCGTCCCCGGGGCAGCAGCGAGCGCGGCTCTGAGTAGCACGGTGTACGCCCGCATGGCTGGATCATCGCTAGGAGGGTCGTCGTCCAGTGAATCAAGATGCTGGCCGAGTATCTTCTTAGCCTCAGCCAGCGCCCCCCGCAGCGCAGCCAGCCGCTTCCCGAGTCCGACGTTGGCGTGATAGTCAGCGATGGCCTCGGCGGCATCCGCCTGCCCGTGGCGCTCGGCCTCGCTCAGGGCGGTGACGATGGCGGGCGACATGCACTGGCGGCAGACCATATCGAGGCTGCTCCACACAGGATCGTGGTCGCACTCTTCGTCGGCAACGTCAACGATCTCCTGCGCTGCGTCCCGGGCTGCGTCGTCGGTCATGCTGGTGCTCCATGCTTGATTGCCCCGCACTTGCAGGGTCGGTCGTCATCGAATCCGCAAGTACACCGTTCAGACTGACTGATCCACCACCGTAGGCAGTGGCCACACATCTCGAAGTTGTCGTCACTCCAGCGGTACTTGCAACCGCAGAGACAGCCGCAACGGTCCCAGTCGGGTACGCCCATCACGCCCCGCCTTCCCGGGCCAGCGCCACGCTCACAGCGGCACCGCCTTCCACTGGCCAGTGCGGAGGTAGCGCGGCACGTCAACCCATACCCGCCACGGGGCGTAGTGCTCGCGCGCCATGCGCTCCGTGTCGCCGGCGCACGGTTCGTGACGCTCCCCCTGACAGGGGCGGTGGCAGACATGGCACCTGACGGGCCTGGGGGCGGCCACGGCGTCGGCCTCGTACACGTCACCGGGCACCGTTGCACTCCCCTTCGTGGTCGCCCCAGCAGTCGCCACAGAACGTCTCGCCACAGGCAGCGCAGTAGTCGGTCGCCGGCACCGGGCAGTCGTAGCAGATGTCAGGCATCAGGCGGCGGCTCGCGTAAGCGGCTCGCCAGAATACCGTGCGCCGGCCGCTACCGGACCACGACCAGCCACCGCCCCCACTCGTGCGTCTTGTACGCCGAGCCGGAGCACTGTCGGGGGCCGTGGTTCTCGGTGAGGCGCCCGTTGTGGGTCTGCCTGGCGCTGCACCGCTGGCACCTTCGTTCGGTCATATCGCACCTGTGGGCCGCCTCCTGATGGCAACACTTGCACGGGGGTCTGTACGTTTGTCTTGGTGCTCATGTTGCCACGATGTTAGCGGTAGTGCAACAGGGGATGGCCGGGTTTGCACACCCACAGGGGTGGACACGGGCAGGGCGGGGGTGTATGGTCCTTGACGCGGCTGCCGGGTTGCCCGGAAGTTCTGGCTGGGACAGCACCAAGACGTACGCTCTGGCGCTACCCCCTCGCCGTTCATGCCCAGCTCGGCAGCCGCACAGCCTACAGGCCCCCACGCCCGGAGGACGCTCATGCGCAAGGCACTGACCCGCCCGGTCAAGATGTCGATCTACCTGCCCCACACCGTGAACCGCAAGCTGGCCAGCATGGCCAAGCGGCAGCACGCGAGCAAGGCCGAGCTGGTCCGCATCGCCCTGGACCTCCTCATGGCGCCAGGGCCCGGGCCGAACCCGTAGCGCAGAAGGAGCTGATGCCCGCTGGGGAGAGTCTGGTGGCTCCCCTGGCCGGGCGTACCCACACCACCATGGCCAACGTCACCGTCATCCAAACCCACGTCACCAACAACCCAGCCCCGCACGACATAGCGGTTGCCAGTATCGACGCAACGCCGGAGGGCCTTGCCCATCGGTGGGAGGCCTTCGGCCGCCTGGTCACGGCGCTGCAGCATGTGCAGGGACACATCGGCATCGATGAGGCGTTGTGCCTTGAGATTGACCGAGCGCTGCAGGGTGCACGGTGGCCCCATGCTTGACCGCATCATCGCCTGGCTCACACAGCCCGGCCGCCGGCCGCCGGCACCACGGCGTAGCCACCGGCCCCATCACACCGTCCCGCGCACCGCGGTCTACGACTGCGGCTGCCGCTCCATCCGGGGCGCCGACTACTTCAGCGGCGCAACGATCCGTGAGCCCTGCCCCCGACACCGCCGCAAGGAGGAACACCCGTGCCCCCAGCCCTGACCATCCACCTGCCCTCCAGCCCACACGAGCCGCACGTCTGGCTGGCCTGCGAGAAGGACGATCGGCCCGCCCTGGCCAACGTGGAGGTGTCCCGCCTGGGCGACCATTCGGTGCGCATGGTGGGCGCCAACGGTTTCATGCTGGCCATCGGAGCCTACAAGGCCGCCGGCGACAAGGCTGTGGTGCCACAGTTCGACCCGTTCATGATCCCCGGTGACTACCTGTTCCACGCCGCCAGGCGCCACGGCCGGGACGAGGGCAACCTGCTGCGGGTCAACTTCGATGCCGCCGCTGTACGCTGCCTCCGGGCCGACGGGTACACCGTTGAGGCCGCCATCCCCACCAGCGAGACCGGCGCCGGCACCTTCCCCGACTGGCGCAACCTGTGCCACCTCCCCGACTACGTGGGGCCAGCGCGCATGCCGGCCATCACGTTCGACACCAGGCTGGCAACCACGCTCACGAAGGCGCTGGGCAGCTTGGGCATCACCTACATCGCCAGCAAGAAGGGCGGACGCTCGCCCCTGCTGGCCCTCGGCACCAACGTGGTGCTGGACGAGGACATGGAGGGTGCCGCAGCGTTCGGCATCCTGATGCCGATGTTCTCGGCCGGCTACGGTAAGAAGCAACAGGAGTCCGTGCGACGACTGCACGGCTAGGAGGCCCCCTTGGCTCAGGTAGAACTGCGACTGGCGACGATCGAGAACGTGCGGTTTCAGGGTGCGACCCGCCGCAAGGGAGGAGGGCCGCCCATCAAGGTCACGGCCCGCCTGCAGGTCTATGTGGCCACTGCCCGTGAGGTGGCGGCCATCGAGGACCTGCAGGGCGAGAAGCTGTTCGCTCGGATCAGCACGCAGGAGCTGGCCTGGGACACCGGCGAGGCGCCGGCACCGGGAAGCGTGAGCGTCCAGAAAGTGCCCCCCTGCGACAACTGCGGCCTCACCGTACGTTGCGAGTGTTCGGACGCCGAGCGCGGCGCCGGCGCGACGGACACCGAGCCCCCGGGCGCTGCACCGGCGCAGTCGCCGCCCCCCGAGGAGCAACTGCCAACCGCAACGGAGGCGGCCGACCTCGCGCCGCCCGACCTCGGCCACTGCCACAGCATGGCCCACGTGGACGCCGACAAGGCACCGGCAGCGGTGTGGGCCGGCACCGTAGGCGACAACGCCGAGTTCGGCATGTGCGCCGACTGCCAGGCCGCAGAGGAAACCACGCCGGGCTACGTCGATACGCTGGACGGCATGGCCGAGGTCCGGACACTGCTGCCACCCGACGACGAGATCACCAACGACCAGGTGGTGGCGCTGGCGGTGGAGTTCAGCAAGCCCGCCTTCGTCATAACGACGTGCCTCTACCGCACCCTCAGCGCAGGCATCGAGGCCGAGCAGGCGCTGGACCTGATCGGTTCGGCGGCGGGCAATAAGGACCTCGCCGACATGGAGCTACCCGCCGCTGTGGCCATGCTGGTGGAGGGCATCAACAACCCACCGGCAGCCGAGGGGGAGCCGGGCGACGCTGCCAGCTTGGAGGATCAGGCCAAGGAGGTCGCGGCCATCCGGGCTGAGATCAGAGGGGGGGATGCCACCGCCATACCCGTGTGCTCCAACACCGAGGCCCACCCCGACGAGCCGGGGCTGGCGGTGCGAGCCGACATGGAGGGCACAGCCCTCTGCCAAGCGTGCTATGACCTCACAGCCAGCGCCGACAACAAGATCTTCTGTGCCCCGTGCGGGACCCGCATGGCCACGGAGGACATCGCCGGCGGCAAGGCGTGCGCGGGCTGCGGCATGATGCTGGTCGAGCCCGACGACATGCCGGACAGCGCAGCGTGAACCGGCTCCGGCGATGGCACAAGGGCTGGCGCGAGCGCCGAGCGTGGCGCCGGCTCCGTGCTACGACCCTTCGGACCACAGCAACAATGGCAGAACTTGCTGAGGCCTTCCGTTGCGCCGCACACACAGCGGAGACATACCACGCATACCGGAGCGCCGGGCGGCGAAAGGCACTCGCGGCCGTGGAGTGGGTTGAGCATGAGGGCTGGGGCATGTTCTATTACCTCTGCCCCTCTTGCGAAGGCACGAAACCGACGCACAAACTGGCGTGCCGCCTGGCCGCCGAGCTCGAGGAGTAGCGGATGAAGATCACCAACGTCCACAACCTGCCGGCCGCCATCGTGGAGGCCATCACCAACGACCCGTACAACCGGGGCGACAGCGACATCAGCGTCACCGGCCTGCTGCAACCGCCACGCAAGGGTGCCCTCGACCTGCTGCACTACGACGAGCTCGTAGAGGACGCCAGCGGCCGCATATGGGCGCTGCTCGGCCAGGCCATCCACACCATCCTCGAGCGCAGCGACCAGGAGGCGCTGAGCGAGCGGCTGTTCGCCAAGATTGCCGGGTGGACAGTGAGCGGCCTCACCGACAGCCTGGTGGTGATGGAGGAGGCAGACGCCTGGGCCATCACCGACTACAAGGTCACGTCCAGCTACCGCATCAAGGCCTTCAACCCGGCCGACAGCGACTACACCGCACAGCTCAACCTGTACGCCCTGCTGCTACGGGAGGCTGGCTTCAAGGTGGGCCGCCTCGAGATCGTGGCGCTGATGCGTGACTGGTCGAAGCTGGAAGCCGTGCGTCAGTACGGGGCAGCCCCCTACCGAGCAGTCGCACTGGTGGCTGCGGCAGGTGGCGTGACTCGGGAGGCCGAGAACGAGGCCGCCGCCCCCACTCCGACGCCCGAGTGGAAGCCCGGGCGCTACCCACCGGCACAGGTGGTCCGCCTGGACGTGCCGCTGTGGCCCGACCAGAAGGCGATAGCCTACGCCGAGCACCGGGTGAAGATCCACCAGGCTGCCCGGGCCGAGGGTGCCGAGCTGCCCGAGTGCGACGACGAGGAGCGCTGGGCAAAGTCCGCCAAGTGGGCCGTTATGAAGGAGGGCCGCAGGTCCGCCCTGCGTGTGCTGAACAGCAACGGGGGCGCGATGGCCTGGGCGGCCCACGAGGGCCTGGGTATGCTGGCCGCCGGTGAGTTCGTCCCAGCCTCGGGCATCAGCATCGCCTACCGGCCGGGCGCCTCGGTGCGGTGTGCCGACTACTGCAGCGCCGCCCCGTGGTGTACGCAGTGGCAGGCCATCCGCAAGGGACTGGAGGAGACCAGTGGCTGAAGCAACCGGGGCCGAGGCTGAGGCCTTACAAGCCTACGACAAGCACTCCCTGTCCACCCTGCTGGCCGGCATCAGCGCCGGCCTGGACGCCTTCAAGGAGGAGGGCAGCTTCGGCGGCGCCGGAGGTGGCTACACCTTCGTCACGGTGGAGCAGATGATCGCAGCGGTGCGAGGGCCGCTGGGCACCGCCGGCATCGTGGTGTACCCGGCCGTGCGGGAGACGCTCTACCAAGAACACGGCACCACGGCCCGGGGCACCGTCATCACCAAGTGCACCGTCCTGGTGGATTGGATCTTCCTCGGCCCAGGCGGTCAGACCTTCACCGCCAGCACGCCGGGCGAGGCCCACGACAGCGGCGACAAGGCGGGCAACAAGGCCCTCACCGCCGCCTTCAAGAACCTGCTGCGGACGGTGTTCATGATCGCCAAGGGCGGGGAGGACAACGACGCCAACGCCCCCCCCGAGCGCGCAGGCCCGGCGCAACAGGCCCGGCCCCAGGCCGCTGCACCGCCGGCGACGGACTACTCTGCGGACGGCGGCTATGGCGAGTGCGACGTCCACCCCGGGCAGTACCCGCACCTGACCGGCGAAGGCCCGAACCAGGCAACCGTACACCGGGATGGCGAGGCCTGGTGCTACCGCTGGCGTGACCTGCGCCGTGTAGTCCAGGGTGAGCTGACGGCCCGAGAGTCCGACAGATCCAAGTGGCCCGAGGTGATCGGCCTGGCCGTGCCGCCGCTCAAGAATCGGGCGCCGGACAAGTACACCATCCAGAACCTGCTCCAGCTACAGAAGGCCCTGATGGGCACCACCAGCGCCCCCGCCGGGGCCGACGACAACAACGGGTGGGGATGATCTACGCCAAGGCGTGCCCGAGGTGTCGCGGCGACGTCGAGTGGCGCTCCGAGACTGACGGCTGGCTGGTGATGGTCTGCCTGTCATGCGGCTGGCGCGTGGAAGAGCGGCGCGGCATCGACTCCACCTACACCAAGGAGGACGTTGACCCGCTTCGGACACTGCTCACCAAGCGCCGGCCCGTTCACCGGCCCACGCAGTCATTGGTGCTGGCCGAGTACCTGGCGCGGCATGGCCCGACAGCCACCGCCGTCCTTTGTGAGGTGCTACGGGGCAGCGGCCTCACGGTCGCCACCACGCAGAAGCGCCTGCAGACCCTCATCGGCCAGATCGCCTTCAACCACCCCTCCGTTTTCTACCGGCCCCGGCATGGGGTGCTGGCGCTGGTCCGTGCAGGGTGAGCGTCACCTGGCTGCAGCGGGCACGGGGCGCCAGGCTGCCCCAGGCGGCCAAGGCCGTGCTAAAGGAGATCGCATGGTACGCCGACGACAACGGGGTGGCCTGGCCCACCGTCGAGGGCATCGCCGCGGCCTGCAGCATGGGCCGCCGGACCGTCCAGGTGGCACTGCGATTACTGGAGGCCGAGGGGTGGCTGACCGCGCAGCCGGCCGGGCGCCGGCGGGTGTATACCTTGCACACGAAGGGCGCAGGAGCGGCACCCATGCCAACGGACATAGGCGCAGGAGCGGCACCCGTGCAGGAGCGGCACCCTTCGTCGGGGGCAGGGGCGCAGGAGCTGCACCCCAGGGGCGCAGGAGCGGCACCCCCTTACCTTACTATGACAAGAAAAGACAACCGCGGCAGCGCGCCCGCGCTCACGGATGCGCACACGTGGCTGACCGAGCTCTACACCCTGGGGTGGGCGGCCGACCGGACGCTGACACCCCGAGAAGTGGCAGCGGTGGTCAACGACTTCGGCATGCTGGATCTACTCGAAGAGGTCAAGGAGCACGTCGCCTATTGGCGAGGGCGGCAGAAGCCCGCCGGCAGATGGAACACATATCTACGCCTGCGCAAGTGGTTGCGGAACACGAGGGACCGCTTTGGTGATGCCAGGCCGGCCCACACGCAAGCGGTTCGTCGGCCTGGTGGACGCGCTGACCGCTCACCGCCAGGCGGGTCCTACCCCGCCGTCAGCACCGGGGAGGACCGTTGGAGTGATGCATGACAAGAGCACCATGCCCTCCGAGCCGCCGCCCGAGGGCATGGTGTGGGGCTGGGACGACGATACCCTCGACCAGCCGGGGTGGTGGCGGGCGGTGCGGTGCGCCACCTGCATGGACAGCCGGTGGCTCCGCAACCTGCAGACCCGGGCGCTGGACCCCTGCCCTGACTGCCCCGACGACAGCCCTGCGCTACAGCGGGGCAGGCTCACCTCCCTGGCCTTCGCCCGGGCTGGGCTCTACGACCTGCACGCGCAGCGGTGGGAGACTTTCGACCCCGGCCTCCAGCCCGGGGGGCCGGCACAACAGGCGGCCGCGGCGGCGCTGCGAGCAGCGACGGAGTGGTGCCACGATGAAGGCCCGGCGCAGCTCCTGCTCGTCGGGGGTAGCGGTGTGGGCAAGACTCATCTCATGGAGGGGGCGGTGTGCCGCCTGGTGCAACGGAGCGAGTCCTGCCGGTATGTGCTGTGGACGGACTTCGCCCACGAGGTGGCCGGCAACTTCGACGAGCGGCACGTGTTCCTGACTGGCCTCCGGGACGTCAAGCGCCTGCTGGTGGACGACATAGGCTCGGTGCGGGAGGGGCCGGCGGGAGCGCCGTCCAACGCCCTGCAGGACCTGCTGCTACACAGGTTCGACTCGTACAAGCCCACGCTGGTCAGCGGCAACCTGGCCCGGGAGGACAACGAGGGGCAGGCCGCCTACGTGGGGCGGGTGTTCGGGCCTCGCCTGGCCGACCGCATGCGGGACGGCAACCGGGTGCGCATCGCCAGCCTGTGGCGGTGTAGCAGCCTCCGGGGCACAGGCGTATGACGTACACCGACCGGGTGCTGTGGGCTGTGGGCCTGACCAGCGGGGTGCGGCCGGTTGAGGTGCTGGGCGACATCCGGACACACCGCATCACCATGGCCCGCTGGGCAGCCTGCGCCCTGTTGCGCAGGCGGGGCCTGAGCTACAGCACCATCGGGCGCCTGCTGAACCTGGACCAGAGCAGCGTCCGGTACGCCGTCGGGCAAACCGAGGCATACGAGCCGGGCACGCCCGTACACATCGCCATCGCAGCCGCCCAGGCCCTGCTGGGCAAGGAGTAAGCATGGAGGCCAACCGTGACTGACGCAGACCACACAGCGCAGGCGCAGGCGTTGACTGGCGGGTGGATCGGTAGATTGCCGGGCGACCCTGAGGCTGGCGTCTCACAGGAGGCGCTAGATGAACTTGACACGCTGATCGCCGCCGCCCTGAGCGAGGCCCGGCTCGATGAGAGACAGCGAGGCGACTACTGGACGGGACTAGCTGTGGACGCCTGTAAGCGTTGGCAGGACGCCGAGACCCGGCTGGCTGCGCTGCGGGGGGCGCTGGAGTTTGTCCGTTCCCACATAGTCACGGGGGCATTGCCAAAGGAACAGGCAAATCGTGAGATCAAGGACGTTGTTGAAGCAGCGCTCGCTGCTGCCCCGGGGACGCCAGCGCCACACGACTGCGACGCCGAACTTCGTCAAGGAGTTCTGGACTGGAGCACCGCGGCGATGGGTGTGCAGTGGACATGCTCGTGCGGCAAGCGGTTCGTGCGCATCCATGACGAGGCCGAGGGTGACGCGTGGTGGCCCGCCCCGGGCGGGGAGCAGGGGGCGCCAGCATGACCACCGATAAGACCACCACCCGCTGCGCCGTCTACGCCACCGGCTGGCACCGGCTGGCACCGGATCCCCGACCGCAAGCCGCTCGTGTCCGTGCATCGCTGCCGAGTGCCGGTGTGCGCGTGCGGCCGCACGCTGTACGCCATCCGGGCCGGGCTGCGATGACCCCGTACTACAGCGACGATGCGGTGACGATCTGGCACGCGGATTGTCGCGACGTGCTGCCGACGCTGGAGCCGGTGGACCTCGTGCTCACCGACCCACCGTATGGACTAGCTTTCAAGGACGCCGAATGGGACGCCGAGATTCCCGATTGGTTGCCGCTGGCACAGGCTCTCGCGAAAACTGTCGCGTTTACGACGGCTCCGACAACTATGTGGGATTACCCGCGACCCGATTGGGTGGCGTGCTGGTATCGCCCAGCAGCGCAGTCTCGAACGTCATTCGGGGGATTCAATCATTGGACGCCGGTGCTTATTTACGGCGAGTGTCATCTAAAGGTGGACGTGCGGAACCTTCACGCTATGTCGGTCGCTCAGCCATCGGGATACGCACATCCATCACCGAGGCCCGTCGAGTTGATGCGATGGCTACTGGAAGGGCTAGATGGTGCCACCGTCCTCGACCCGTTCATGGGCAGCGGCACGACCTTGCGCGCGGCGAAAGACCTCGGGCGCAAGGCTATCGGCATCGAGATCGAGGAGCGGTACTGCGAGATCGCCGCGAAGCGCATGAGCCAGACCGTGATGGCGCTGTGAACTGCCTCCCTCGCACTCCGCTGCGGCGCACCACGCCACTGGCCCGCGGCACCACACCGCTGCGGCGCCGGCGCATCCGGCAGGTGTCGGCCAAGCGCGCCGCCCTGGCACCGGCCCGAGCCAAGGCCCTGACCATCGTGCGTAGGCGCAGCGGCGGGCGCTGCGAGGCCCAAGTAGCCCCGGGCTGCACCTACGTGGCCACAGACGGCCATGAGCGACTGACACGGGCGGCCGGGGGCAGCATCACCGACCCCGACAACATCCTGGATCTCTGTCGTGCCTGCCACACCTGGGCGCACGACCACCGCAAGGCCGCCGAGCGGTACGGTGTGCTGGTGAGCAGATGGGGGAGCGCCCGATGATCGACATCCGCGTCGGCGACTGCCGCGACCTGCTCGCGGCCATGCCCGCCGAGTCCGTGCAGTGCGTGATGACGTCGCCGCCGTACGTTGGGCAGCGGGACTACGGCGTGGCCGGGCAGATCGGACAGGAACCCACCATCGCCGCGTTCACGGAGGTGATGGTCAACGTGTTCCGGGAGGTCCGGCGCGTGCTGCGGAAGGACGGCGTGCTCTGGCTCAACTTGGGCCACAAGTTCAACTACTCGGGCGGCGCGGGCGGCGATTACAACGACGGCGGCCTGCGGGACGGGCAGGCGAAGTACGGCGGGTTCCACGACCCCGCGTTCAAGCCGAAGGACTGCCTGCCGCTGGTGTGGTGGGTCGGGCCTGCGCTCATGGCGGACGGCTGGTGGCACCGCTCTCCGAACGTCTGGAGCAAACCGAATCCGATGCCAAGTTCGCAGACGGATCGGCCAACGCTGGCACATGAGGACATGCTGCTGTTCACGAAGAGCGCCCGCTACTTCTACGACGCCGACGCCGTGCGGGAAGACTGGGCTCAGACATCCATTGACCGCCGTCATCGGGCCCGTGAGACACCGTACGCGCCACCCGGGCAGACCGAGAATACCGGCTTGGAACGGGAGTACAAGGGCACTGGCCGCAACCTCCGCTCCGTGTGGACGATCCCTACCTCGCCGTTCCCCGACGCCCACTTCGCTACGTTCCCGCCCGCGCTGGTTGAGCCGTGCATCAAGGCCGGGACCAGCGAGCGCGGGGCCTGCCCGGAGTGCGGCGCGCCGTGGGAGCGGTTGGTGGAGAAAGAGCGCACTTTCGAGTCGGGATCCGGGCGTTCGGGAAACATGCCGATCGGCAAGAACGGCGCGGATTTACAGGGCGGCGGCGAGACGGGGGACATCCGGCGGGGCCCGGTTGTACACGTCACGACGACCGGCTGGCAGCCGACCTGCGACCACGACGCCGAGCCGGTGCCGCAAACAGTCCTGGACCCCTTCAGCGGTGCCGGGACCACCGGCCTCGTGGCCGCCCGGCTTGGCCGCGACTACATCGGTCTCGAACTCAACCCCGGGTATGCCGAGATGGCCCGCCGCCGGATTGCAGCCGACACCGGCGCCCACACGCCCGAGGAAGCGCCGGCCGACATGGCGACGCAGTCGACGTATCTGTGAGGAGGCCCCATGGCCAGCCTGCCCCCCGTGGCCCACGACCACGACCCCATCACCAGCTTCGAGGCCGAGTCGCACATCACCGAGAGCGGCCGCCGGGAGAGCCAGGCGCAGCGCATCCTACGCGTGGTCACAGACCGCCCGGGGCTCACGGCGGGCGACATCGGTGATGTCACGGGCTACGGCCACGTGCCTGCACAGCGGCGGCTGTCAGACCTGCTCGCCCAGGGGAAGATCGTGCGCGGTGCGCCCAGGGTCTACAAAGGCAGCAACCGCCGGCAGTCCACGTGGTGGTTGCCGGCGAGACAGGCGCGGATGTTCTAGCGGCCGGCCACGCCCTCAGGGCCGAGTGTGGCGGGGGTCACACGCGGCTTGGCGGGGAATGTCCACGCCGGCCCCATCTTGTAGGCGCCCGGGATGCGCCCCTGATCGGCTAGGGCGCGCACGCGGCGGGGGCTGATGCCCAACAGCGCGGCAGTTTCCTTGACGGTGGTGCGGTTTGCCATGCTTTCAACTGTAGCACGGGTGTACCGGGTGTGGTATAGTCTGCCGGTAGTAGCCCCACCCCGGCGGCGGAACGAAGGAGACAACGGACGATGCGCTACAAGCTCGGAACGCGGACCGTCCATAGCGGCCACGAGGGCTCTAAGAGCAGGGGCGATGATTGGCCGGAAGGCGTCTGGCTGGAGCCCGGCACGATCCTCACCCTCACCAAGTACTACCCGGCGGACCTACCAACGGGCGTATTTCTCGGCTACGACGATGATGGCAAGGCGATGTACGACGAGGGCTGGCCAGCTTGGTACTTGGCCGAGATCGTGCCGGGAGCCACCATCGGAATTGACGAGGACGAGGTAGTTCCCGCCTAGCCCGCGCTGCGGCGCAGACAGGAGACGGACAGGATGAGCAAGCCAGGCGGCAACTTCGGAACATTTCAGGTGCTCGGTGCGCTCGAAAGGCTCCCGGATAGATGCTTGCTCCCGCTGTCGGGCGACACACCCTGCACGATGCGGAAGGGCCACACATCAGCGCACGCCCCGGGCGTTCTCGTCTACGGAATCACGGAATGGCAGGACGGCGATGATGGCGAGCGCCTTCCAGATGGCCGCGACTTCCTGCCCGCCTAGCCCCCCGGCGGCGCAGGGAGAGGAGACCGGATGCTCTACCGCGACTCAACGATGCCAGCAACCAACCCTCACCGGTTTGTGGCCGATAGTTGGGCGCTCTGCACGGAGTGCGGGCAACTACGCGACACCGCCAACCATCGAGCGTTTGCCAGCGCCTTGAAGCGGGCCGCGGCAAGCCGGCACGAGCCTCGCGCCTAGCATGGAGCGCTGCCACCACCACGTCTACAGGCGGGACACCTACCGCCGGACCGGACGGGGGCCGACCGGGTTCACGATGCACTACACCTACGGCCAGTGCCGACGAACCGCCAAACAGGGCACTCGCTGCACCCAGCACGCTCGGTGCATATGGGGGCACACCCACGACGTGAAGTCCCCGCGCTCCTAGCCCCGGCGGCGCGGGCCGCAGAGAGGACACCAGGGACATGCCGGACCGCAAGGCGCACCTGTTAGCCCCGAACGGCTACCTCACGCTCTGTAGCCGCAAGGCGGAGCGCCTTCTGATCGCAGAACAGGGCGACCCCCCAACCTGTCAGCAATGCCAAATCTGGCAGCTTAGGAACTCTCGCCCGATGAGTAGCTGGTAGCCGCTTCGTCGCTGCCTCCGCGTGCGCTCCCGTGCGCGAGTCAGTCCCGCAGCACCCGCCAGGCGCCGAGGACCATGCCCGTCAGCGCCAGCATCAGCGGCCAGACAGCCAGGCTACCCCTCGCCCACCACGAGGCCCGGTCGGCCGTACGCAGTGCCCGGTCCAGCTTGGCGTGCATGCGGCCCCGGGCCTCACTGGCACCCTGGGCCTGCGCCTCCAAGTCCTCCCGCAGCGCCTTGACGTCGCCCACCAGGCCACCGTCGGCCTCGCCCTCCAGCCCCACCAGCGCCGTGCGGATGGCGGCTATGTCCCGGTCAACCGACATCAGAGCACCCCGCTCGCCAGGAGCGCCTGCGCCAGCTCATCGAGCGTCACCGTGCCATCGTCGATCCTGGCTCGCAGTGCCTCGCGTGCGGTGTCGCGAACGGGCGGGTTGTCCGGCAACACGTCGAAGGTCAGCCGGCCAGCGGTGCCGTCCGTGGGGTTGCCCGCGGCGTCCAGAAAGTCGTCGTGGATCATCACCTCACCCACGCGGCGAGCCGCGGCAAGGGCAGCAGCCCGTTCATCGGGGGTAGTGTAGAACGCTTCGCGCATTGCCGTCTCCTATGCCGCCGTGAGGATCATTGAGGAGCCTAGCAGGACGCTCGTGTCCTCACCCGTCGCCACATTCTGCGCCCATTGAAGCTGGACATTGCCAGCGGTTCCGGCGATCTTCACGAAACCGTCATAGTCGTAGATCAGCGTTTGTGCCCCGCCCGGTTGCTCCGTCCTCTCGGCTGTCACATCCAGGTATGAATTCCCTGCCATTCTCGTCATGCGTCCAGAGCCGCCCGAAGGCAGTGACAGTTTCCAGTCAATCCCAGGTGTGGCGGAAAGGGTAGTGATTGCAAAAATCAACTGGAAGGCATACAGCGTGTTGGCCGCGACGGCGATCACCAGCTCGTCGTCATTCTGAACTGTGGTGTCGTTGTTGATCGCTTCGTTCGCTGTCTTCACCGCGGCCAGCGGGAGCGATTGCGTCACCCACTCAAGGTCTGTCAGGCCGGCATTCGTACGGAGCAACTGGAGCGCACCACCGATGGTCAGAATACCCATCGCCCCGGTGCCCGTGCCGCGCACCAGACCGCCTGCCGCAATCGCCGCGGCGTTGAACTCCAGCCCGCCGACCTCGTGCTTCAGGAACCCGGCTGCCCCCGCGGTCAGCGCCGAGGCGCGGATCGCCATCGTCCCGGCGCCCGTCCCGACGAGCATGCCACCGTCGGCGATCCCGCTGATGTCCGCCTCGATGCCGCCCCGCTCTTGCAGCAGCAATCCACCGGCGGTCAGGAAGTGGGCGAAGTTGTTCTTGATGTGCGTGTTGCCCCACGCCGCCGTCGCAACGTCGCCGGTCGTGATGGTCGGGACCACGGTGTAGGTCATGACAGCGCCTCCCGCTCAGCACGAAGCGCCGCGAGGCTCTGCCCTGGTGCCCAGCCTCGCCCCACCCGCACGTCGCCGATCAGAGCCACAGCGGGCCGCAGCAGCAGCTCACGCTCTATCGCCGCCTTGTTACACGGAAACTTCACCGCGTACCACTTCCCGCCGCTCTCAGGGCTGCCGCATGATGCACAGATAAACACGGGTGTTTGGACGCTGACCATCTCGGCGCCATTGGCACACAAGGCGTTCGGACAGTCCGCCAGCCACCGGCCCCAGTCAACGCGCGCCAGTACCGTCCCGCTGATCGTGGCCTCGCTCGGCCGCTGCGGAACACCAAGCCCCCGCCTGAGACAGATGCCCGCCAGGAACTCCGGTAGGGGTTGCGTCGGCCCTGCCAATGAGGGGCGCGCGGCCGACGTGTCCTCCCAGTGGAGGATGCGATCCTTCACCCAGTCCTGCTCTAGTAGAACCATCGCGTCGTCGACCCCCACTTGGCGAACCCCCACACCCAGGCGTCCGACCATTGCTCGGCGTCGTTCAGCAACAGCACCATGCTGAACTCGTGCCGCCGGCTAAACCTCAAGCTGACGGATTCCACATAGTAGACGCTACTCAGGCCGAACTGCGTGTTGGCGCCCGTCGCCACTACGGCGAGCCGATCGGACACGTCTCGGGTCAACACCTCAATCTTGTGCGCCCGGTCCTTCAGGCCGGACACCCTAACCATCAGGGTCGGCAGCGGGTCTTTCCAGGCCTTCAGCTTCCACCGCACAGCACTCTCGGCCTCAGCCACGTCGGGGATGAACGGGCCTGCCGCCAACGTCGGGAGCGTGCGCAGCCCGTACTTGGTTTGCGAGGCGCTGTCCTCGGCGCGGACCGTCACGTGGTCCGACGCCGTGACCGCCGTGCCCCGGGCCTGCGCCTTCGTCACGTAGCCGGTAAGAGTGGCGTGGTCGTTGGTGAGGGTGACCTTGAGCGTCAGCCCGAGCTTGCTAACGGCTATGGACACGTCAGCCAGGGCCAGGTCCGTGCCGGTGCCATCGTTGACCGACCAGACCTCGATGTCGTTCGTGTCACCCAGGGTGGGCGTCGTCCAGGCGTCCACCCCGATGAGCGTGCGTGCGGCGGCCAGCGTCTTGGCGTCGGCGTAGAACACCATGCTGTCGCCTGGACCGATGCTCGGGGCATCGCCCGTGGTGTTGGCCTGGGGATGCGTCCAGAGGACGGCCAGGCTCTCAACGGTGGGCAGCATCACCGTAGCCGGGATGTCGTTGTAGACACGGACCCGCGGCGACGGCCTGGCGATGGCCGTGTACCGGATCGCCCCGCTGGCGCCGGCGTCGTCCGAGTAGGTGGCCTGCACCGTCTGGTGCGTGGCGCTAAAACGATGGATGCGATCCTCGAACGCGATCTTGCCGCCCCGGGTCTCGCGGATGCGTCCGTTCTCCGTGGCTTCGATCTCCCGGAGCGCGGTAAGAGCCCTCACCTCGGGGCGTACCCACCGGATCATGGTGGTCTGCCCGGTGTCGATGTCCCGGTCGGTGGCCGACCAACCGGCCTTGTCCAGCACCTCTTCTACTGCTGCCCCGGTGGCGATGTTGGTCTTCATGACAACCGCCACGTCGGTGTTCATCGAGGCCAGCGGCCCGGATGCTGTCAGCACAGCGGTGGGCACTCCCCGGGCGTTGTACTGAGGCACGATGTCATCGAGCAGGCCCTGCCAGAGCACGTCGGCGTAGGGATACAGGGCGCGCACCCGCACTGGCCTACCCGGCAGGATGTCGCCAAAGTGGGCACCGCCGGAGTTCTCGGGCGAGTAGTCACCATCGGGATTGTTCAGCACAGCGGTCAGGCGCCCGGCGATTGCCCGGCTCGCGACCTCCTGAGCGGGCTTGCTGCCCGTGGTGGTGCTCCACTCGAGCACGTCGGCCTGGATGCCCTCGCCGGCATCACCGAAGCCGTCATTGCCCCAGTCCACCTCAAGCCTGGCGAGGATGCCGTCAACGCCGGCCATATCCACGCTGGCATCCACAGAGATCGAAGCATCGACGGCAATGCCCACGGCTAGACCTCGTTACCCGGGCGGGCCGCCACCTCGCGGCTCAGCGCCTCGGTGCGCTTACGGGCGGCGACTTCTTTCACGCCTGGCACGTCATACTGAATCCACGCAATGGCGCTCCGGTGATATGCCTGCTGTTTCGCCGAGTCCTCCGCTTCCCGATGGTTGCCTTGATGCCGCGCCGCTCTCAGTCGGGCGGACACGACATGATAGGACTTCAGGTGTTCGTTGAGCTCGTTGGCCATGAGCTCAACGCGGAAGCCATCCTCTAAAACGAGGTCTACGGATTCCAATGCTTCGGGCGGGATCTCAGGGTCCGGGACTTCCGGCTCGGCTCGTTCTGTTTCGTCAGCCACTTTGTGTCCTTTCGATTAGGCCAGCTCGTCAATCACACGCTGCGCCGCGTCCCGGACCTCGGTGATGTCCGCCGTGAACTCGGCCTTCAGCGTGTTCTTCTGGCCCGCGGTCAGCGCCACGGTTCCGGCCTTCCCAGCCATCCATATTTGGTAGCCGATCAGGGCAGCGGACGCCCCGCCGTTCGCGGTGTTCAAGTCTTGTCCGATCTTCTTGAGGTCTGGCATGGTGGTCTCCTACACCGCTTCGAGGACTTTGATACGGGCGTTCGCTTCTTGCAGGGCCTTCACCAACGTCGGGACGAGAAGGCCGTACTCAACATGCCACGGCAGATGCTGGTCGCACTCGGCCCCGATGCTGCACCGCACACAGTCCCGGCCACCTTGATCGTTGATGACCCACGGCGCTATCTTCACCGTCTCCTGCGCCAGCATCCCGGTGTATCGACCGCGGCGGTTCTTGCTGTACCCACCTGGGTCTGAGGCCTCATCCCATCCGTGATCCACGACACGCATCTGGCCTACCAAGTCGAGGGCGTTGATCTCGGTGTTACGGATGTCTGTTTTCAACCGCATGTCCGAGACAAGCTGAATGGCCGTGTTCCCGATGTAGAGCGTGGTCGAGGCCGAGCCCTGCGCGGCGTCGTCAATCTCGTTGTCGCCAGAGTCGGCACCGATCCTCACGCCCGAGGCGGCGACGATATCGAAGACCCAGGAGGCTTTCCCGTTATTGTCAATCGCCAGGACTCTCGTAAGCGTGCCTGCGTTCGACGTGGCAAAGTGGAGGCTGCCAGAGTTTGAAACCCCCCCCCGTGTCTCGTAGATCAGGGCGGTCCCGCCGAGCGTGATGCCCCCCCGGATTTGGCCTGCCACACCCCCGTTGGGTCCGATCTCAATGCCGTACTGAGTCCCGTAAACAGGTGTTGCTGAGGAAGGGTTCACCCCCTGGACAAAGATGTTCTTGGTGACTCCGATCCCACCCGCCGTGATGATCGAGCCGGATGAGGGGCTGGTGGTATCGGTGGCGTCGTCCTGCTCGAACACGCCGCTGTCCATGGTCAGCTTGCTGGCACTGCTCGTCAGCGTTGGGCCGTCCGTGCTGAAGTTGATGACCGCGCCGGTTGACGGGAGCAGCAGGTCGTTGCCCACGGACACGTCGCTGACGAAGGTGGGCGTGGTGTCCCATGCCGTAGTCCCGGCCCCTGT
>SDBU01001030.1_pt1 | contig 41041 bp, 27 predicted proteins | sample 2277071 | NCBI WGS metagenome assembly SDBU01 (sample SAMN10397929, study PRJNA504765) | marine sediment metagenome | isolation source: marine sediment core GS08_GC12, 126 cmbsf | place: Arctic Ocean: Gakkel Ridge, Loki's castle | collected 2008 | reverse complement strand
TCTTAGGTAAATCTATGAAGTATAAAGAAAATTTTGAATTCATAAGACCAACAGTTTTGGCTCTCTCGTTTGTTCCTATCATTTTTTTTCCATTCTGTATATTTGCATCGGCTATACTAATTGCCACTATAGGTGATGGGGCTGCATCTGTATTTGGGCTTAAATTTGGTAGATTTAAGTTCCCTAAGTCGTCTGAGAAAACCATTATTGGATATATTGCGGGATTTCTAGCTTCTTTTGGGATTGGTTTAGGAATCATTTCGATATTCGAACCTGCTTTACTTTTAAGCAAGATCGTATTAATTGCAGTTAGTGGGGGATTTACCTTTCTCCTAATTGATTTGTCAAATATTAATATTGATGATAATATCTTAAATCCGATTTTTTGTGCTTTAGTTATGGGTTCATTATACTTTCTCATGTAAATTCTTAAAAAAAATATAAAATTTTTATAGTATTGCGTCAAAACATATTTACACAAAAGTATATTAAATATATTTTAAAACATTATAAAAGTGAAAGAAATGCCTCGCGTGGAAAGAACAGTAGATATTACAGCCCCAATTGAAAAAATTTTCAAGATAATTGATGAAGACAAAGATTATGCTCGATGGAATATAGTTGTGAATGAAGTTACTGAGCTTGGACCCGGTAATTACTTTTTCAAAACAAATGTTGGTGATGTCACATCTACTCGTGTAGAAACAAATCCTCATGAGAGTCTTTATGCTACTCAAGAAGGAAGCCCAATGACAAGTTTAGGTTATATATTAAAAACGAAGGGAGATGTAGTGGAAAGTACTATCTGGGCGGAATTTAATGATGCAGGACAAGAATCTATCCTTGGAATGGCAGGAGAAATGTTAATAAATAGCTTGAAAAAATTTGCGGAATATCTTGAAACTGGAGGAAATCCAGAAGATTATAACAAAAAGAAAAAATATTGAAACTTGTTCAACCTTTTCTTTTATTTTTTGATACACTTTTTTCTGCTTCTTCTATAGAATAAAAAAGATCTCGATCGTCCTCATGTTTCTCAGCGTAGAAAAACCTGAGAAAAAATAAATTATGAGGGAAATATTGAATGACTTGTATTTTTTGTAGTGAAAGCGAAGGATGTTCATCTGCGTTCTCCTGTATTGTTGAAACAACTTCAAGTTGTAGTTTTCTGAATTCATTCACAAAAGAATAAAATTTCTTTAAAGGATCTTGTTGTTTTTCAATATTTTCTGCGATAGCTTGAGCCCATCCGTATGATAAATTCCAATTGAACTTTATTTTAAGCCATTCACCAAAATGTTTAAAAAGAGGAACTCCTTTCTCAACGATTGAATGTAATTCTAGACATGAATCATATCCAGCCAAATATGTGGATAAGGAATTGATTGATTTGTCTGGAATGAACATACTTGTACGTTTTTTAATTATGTCAATCAAATCGAAAATATTTTTCCTTTCAAAATAATTTTTCATAGTCATGATCTATCAACCAAACTCGTTTTTTTGATTTTTTAAATAATTTAGAAAAAAGCATCCATCTTTTTAATACCTTTAACTTCATCAAATGTAATTCCGAGTGCATCTAACACTTGTTCTAATGCGGATGTCAAGAGCTCCTTATATTTTTTAGTATCAATATCTTGGAGTTTAGCTAATTCAAGTGCTTTTGCTCCAACAGGACCTTTGCTTTTTATAAAGCTTATTGTTTCACCTTTTTGAAACTCTCTCTTAGTAATACTCTTCAATTCGAGTGCAGCTCGGACATGTTGCGGGATGATTTTTATATAATTTTTAAGATCCTTTTGAATAGTCATGTTTATCGCATAATCATCTAAGGTAAACGTGTTCGGCTTTCCGATTTTATTGAGATTTTCTTTTACAATCCCGATAATTTTATCTTTTACATTTGTAAATTGTTCAATATTTGTGATATTTTTTAATATTTCAATTAATTCGTTAAATGCCGTTCTAATGAATTCAGGAGTGTTCTTTTTCTTGGCGACTAAACCTTTTTTATCAACATATTTAGTGCCTTTATAAATACCGAGATAATTTTTCTTTCTGTCTGAAAGTGCTAAAAATTGGTATGTTTTTTCCTCTTCTAAATCTAAATCTAGTTCTCTTTTGCTCCATTCAGTGATTTCTTCCATAGATTCCTTTGAAGGATTTAAAAGAAAAATGGAATCTGTATCCCCATACAATACTTTGATACCAAGTTGTTCTGCTTTTTGGATAGTTTGCTTTATGGAATATTGTCCTATCCCCGTAATGCTTTCTGCTACAGGTAAACAATGTAACGGAAAGTTTTTTGACCCAAAAACTCCATAGGAAGCATTTAAAAAAACTTTTAGAGCTTGTTGAATAGTTTGATAATAACTTCTTTGTTTTTCCGTTGAACTTTTATCTCCTGATTTAGGTTTAAAATACTTAACTCTTATATCCCGGAAAAATCCAACAACATAGGCAAAGATCCCCATCTTTTGAGAGCATATATGATATGGAGTTCCTTTTATTAAGTTGCCTCGATCTTCTTTATGAGGACAGATGACGGTTTCATAGGAAAGATTAAATTCCTTTATTATAGAGGGATACAGGCTTGAAAAATCCATAACAACAACGTCAAAATGAATTCCAGGGACGGGTTTTATTACATATGCTCCTTGGAATTTCTCATCATTCGCGTTAGACATTAATTTCCCCCCTCTCTTTAACTCTGAGATCTCAGATCGTCGAGGTATCAAGTAATTCTTCCTACGGTGTTCAAAATGAAAAATATTTCGTATCCATGTTGAGATTTGCCTTCTAATCATTTCATGGATAGGCATTTTGGTTATCCGGCATAACAAGATGATTAAATTCCAAACTAGCGAGTTGTTAAATTTTGTCAATTCTAACGTTAATATTGAATCTTTAAGATTATACCAGGAAAGGATATTATAATCCATATCTTGGATTTCCTCCTCATGCTGATATTTTTCCTCTCCCAGTAGGGCAGCACTTATTGCATTCAAAGACGAATTTTCATAAACGCCTCCAAAAGCGTATCCAGAGATGCTTCTATTGAAAAATAAATTAAAAATATCAATGTGAATTCCACTTTTTAATTCACACTCTGCTTTGGACATAATACCAAAACCACGTTTCACATGAATGGGATTAAGGTCATTGTTAACTCTCAGCTTCGTGGCCCTATGAAATAAATAATTTAAATCGAAATTATCTCCGTTAAATGTTATGATGATAGGGTACTCCCATATAAGACGAAAAGTTTCTATTAGTAAACTCTTTTCAGATTTGAAGAAGACAACTTTCGCATCAGGAGGAAACTTTTCATGAGGCTTTTTAAATTTGTATCCTTCTCTTTCTAGAATATAAACAAGTTTCAATCCATCGGTAGCAACAAAAGATATACTAATTACTTCTTGTTTGGCTAAACGTGCGTCTGGAATGCCATGATCTTTTTCATCCATACTTACTTCAATATCCATAGCCATACGTTTGACATCGGGTATGGGTGTGATGAAGATATCTAAAAACGCTTCAGCAAATTCCTGAATTTCGGGGGATTCATCTTTGAATAAAGCTCTAAGTTCATTCGCTAATTTCTTGGAATCTTTATCAATATTCTCATAATCTAGCTTTTCTAACTTTCCGTTTTTAATACTGTAAATTAATCCGGGGATTAATTGTCTGTCAAAGATATAATTTAAGTGATAGCGAATATCTGCTTCGTATGCTTTTTTTCCATTTTCTTCTAAGATAGTACGAATATTTGTCCCAGTACCTCCAATATTTGTTGGTGTTTGTCCATAAAGCTTCGTCATTTTAATTTCCTCATCGAATAATAAATCATGGAGTTTAACTTCCTCAAATCGAGTAAAGCCGGAATAATCAGTCAACTTTTTCTTAAGTTTGATGCCCCCAATTTTTTCTGAATAATAGAGTTTTTCTAATTCTGAAATTGGCTCTTTACTTAAACAGTAGGGTTCATGCTCAGTGGTATCGATCCAAATCTTAATCTCGTCAGTTTTTAAATCATAGAATTTACAGAATGCTTTATTTTGTCCACCATCATAATCTACATCAAGTAATAATCCTTGATCTAAATTTTCTACGATTTTTTCAGATGCCATTAGATAACGAATATATTTTGAAGTTACACCTTCTCTGAGTACTTTATCGAACTTTATGTCACCTACTTTTAACCCAAAAGGTACCTTGTTTTCTTTAAAAAACAAATTTTTTGGAATTTCTCCACTACCTAATGTTTCTTCAGGGGAAGTCTTTTCAATTTTTTCCTCTTTTACTAGCTTTGGTTTAGGCTTTGGCTTTTCAGTAGGTTTTTTTTCTTTAATTTCTTCTTTCCTGGTTTCTCTTACTGGTTCAATCCTCTCACTTTTTTTATCATCTACAAAAGAAAACAGGGACTTTTGAGCTTTATCTTCAGTACTCTTCTTTTTTCCTTTTTTTGGAGGCACTGTGCAAACCTTTTAATTTAATAAGAAAGATCTCAATTATTTATAATTAGTATAAGAATCATTATAATACCAACTATTCCTACTTTAATAGTTGTAGAACTTTTATAGAATTCATTAAATTATAAAAAAGAGCAGACTCAGTTGATTTATTTTGAGAGTCTATACATTTTTTCTTTTTTGTACGATAATACTTTTAATCTCATTCAGTAAGAGTTGTTTTTCAGCGATATACCAGTCCAATTGGCTTTTCGAAGGATTTTCTTGAAAAATTACATCTGCAACTTCGTCTATTTCATTTTCGGGAGGTTTCAGCAATTCTCCATTTACATCTTCTCGTATCAATAATATAAGATTATCTGTTTCGAGTGGTTTTATATCATATCCATTTTCAATATTTTTATTTATCGTAACACAGAGTTCGGCTAATCGTAACACAGACTTTTTTAAACTTTTATTCTCCTTATATATTTGAAAAGCTAATTTCGTTATGTCTGTTTTATCAAACGGCATTTTTTTCTTCAGAAATTCAATATAAAAAAAAGATTTTGTGTTCTATGTTCAAAAATCTAAATTAATATTTAATTATTTGTGTTGGATTTCAACTATTCCAAAACAGCAAAATTAAAAATTTATTACAAATTCTTATAATTTGTAGATATTTATTTTTCACAAATATTACAATATATATTTTCAAATAAAATATAGAAAGATTTACGCCTCTGTGGCTTAGTGGTAGAGCAGTTACGTTATTGCGCTAAAAGCAGCTGACTTGTAATCAGCAGGCCGAGGGTTCAAGTCCCTCCAGAGGCTCTACTTATTAATATCGCTCACTAAATTGTATATAATTAGCGTATTGACTATAGAAAACAGGGAAACTTTTCAAACTCAATTAAATATTTAATCTCGGATTTAGTGAGAGATTGAATAGATTATAGTAAAAACTCAATCAATTTTATTTTTTTTTTGTTATTGCTAATTGCCAAAAAATAGGATATTCTTTGAACTTGTTATTGTAGAGGTTTTTATAACTATTTCTAAATATTATATTTAAAAGTGGATGAGAAAAAAGTGATAAATAAAATAAATGTATATGGAAAAAGATTCAAAACAGAAATTAAGAACAGAAAATTGGAAAATGCTTTAGAAATGTCAAGATTCAATCCTAAGTATCATGAGGAAGCTAAAAAATTTACTATCTCGACAAGACCTCATAATTATAAAAACATTTTCTAAATATTTACTCTATTTTTTAAGTCATAAAGAAACTAAATTACTGAAATGTAAAATTTAAAATGTTAGAATCATTAATTTATTAAAAGTATTGGAGGTGTTTGTTTATATAATGGTTGATCGAAAAGTAATGACTCATTTTAGGAAAATAAAACAGACACCAATAGGTATCCAATAAGATACACATTTTCATTTTATCTTGTTTTATTCACTAAATAGAAGTCATAACTTCTCAGAAATGAAGGTTCTAATAAAGATTTCCTTGATTTAGTGGATTCGTAAAAGTTAAATTCCAGACTATAAGCTCTCTTCAATTTTTTGGAGATATTTCTCCAATTAAAAACAAAAATATTAGATTAAATAAAAAACAAGTGAATTGAAAAAATGGTAAAGAATAAACACAACCAGAAGATTGGTTTTGAGTTCTCAAATAAGGGACGTCAATTTGATGAGTATAGACAACAACGTAATACTCGTTCAGTGATTCAAACTAAAGAAATAATTGTAACAGAAGCCATTAACCAACTCCTTGCTATAGGTAAAATTAGGAGGGCAATATCTGTTATCGGAGCGGGAAAAGAAGCAACGGTTCTTTTGGCTCAAGAAAAGGAGACAAATGATTTAATATGTGCAAAAGTCTTTAGGTACTTTACAAGCACTATTAGAAAACGGCTACAGGGAACCCGCCATATTTCAAAAGAAACGATGGCCTCCATTGCTGCAAAACAAGAATACTGGAATTTATATGGACTATATAAAGCAAACATCCCCGTTCCAAAGCCAAGATATCTTTTAAATAATATTATGATTATGGATTTCATAAATATAGAGGAAGATTCCATAATACCAGCCCCGATACTCAGTGATGTGAAAATTAGTGATATCGACGATCCTGAAAATCTACTCTATGAAGCTATTGACATTATTGCTCGGATGTTCTTAGAGGGTAAAATGATTCACGGAGATTACAGTAATGATAATCTTATGATAACAGATAGAGGTTTAGTTACCATGGATGTCTCACAATCCGTTATTTACAACCAAAAAACATTCATTGACACTCCAACACGAATAAGAATTGATAGGGCGGTTGATTATTTACTAGCAGATATTACGAATCTAAATAAAGGATTTTCCAAATATCGTATCTCAATTGATTCTAAAGAAGTATGCCACAATATAATAAAAGAGCTACCTAAGAAACTACAGAAATTTCTGGAAGAAGCAAAGTCAATATTACCCATATCACGCTACATTCCCGAAAGATATAGTGCTAAAGAAATGCAACGAAGAGGAGAATTTCAAAGAAGAACTAATAAGAGATACCAAAAAAAGAAAAGTTAAATTATTTTTTTTATTATAGTTCTATTTGAACTGCAGTAAGTAGTAATTTCGAGAAAAAGAGTGAGTTTATTTGATAACTTATATTTTAATCCAATTATGAATATAATGAGAAAAAATATCAGTTTCATTCGTAGACATTCGAGGAGGGGAAAATGCCAGCAGTAACTTCATCGGATGGTCCGGTTGCGGTGACCGGTGCCTCAGGTTATGTTGGTTCCCATGTGGTGGTCGCGCTGATGAAGCGCGGATATACCGTACACGCTTGCGTAACTCAATTAGACAACCCCGACAAAACAAACCATCTATTAGCACTCAATGACCAATATACTGGTCATATAGAGCTTTTTACTGCCAATTTGCTTGAGGCTGGTAGTTACGATACACCTTTTACGGATTGTAGTGCAGTGCTCCACGCGGGTACACCTATGGCATATGGTGGTGCTAATGACCCTCGACAGGTCTACGATGGTGCCGTGAACGGAACCAAAAACGTCCTAAATTCGGTAAAAAAAGTGGGCACGGTAAAACGGTTTATCTATACGAGTTCCTTTTCTGCCATCCATCACCCAATGAAGTCTGGTTATATCTACACTGAAAAAGATTGGGCTTCAGACAATCGTGAGAACGATCCGAACTGGAATGTAAGCAAGATCGATGAAATGGACCCTTCCATTGGTGAAGTAGCTTATTCGATGGCCAAAGTTGAATCTGAACACATTGCAAACAACTTTGCTGAGAAGGATGGTAGTTTCGACGTCATTTCTGTATGTCCTATAGCTGTGCTAGGACCGCTCCTCTCCCGGATACATGAACGAGTAGGTTCTTGGCAGTGGATTCTTGGTCGCACGCTAGCTGGGAAGACCCTTCAGCGTGCTTGGAATTCATTGTGGAATATTGTAGATGTACGTGATGTTGGAGAGTCACAGGCTTTAATGATTGAAAGTAACGTTTGTAAAAACGGGTCGCGATATCAGTTGAGTGCCACGGATGAATCTGGTGAACTTGACGCAATACAACTTCAAGCACATTTGCAAAAGTTGTTCCCGCAAATCAATGTAGGCGGTCCACCTGACGAAATTAACGCCATCATCAAGAAATATGGTAAGGTTTTCCAAGCACCGTTAGCCCATTGTGACAAGGTACGTGAGGATTTAGGTCTCAAAACTCATGCCATCGAGGATACATTACGTGATACAGGGCAAACCATGATTGATCTTGGTCTGGTGGAACCTGCTTTGAAATAGGTTTGATGGTTTTAAAAAGTCTTTTAAAATATTTTTATTTTTTAATAAGGTTCTCATCATTATGCAAGAAAAAAGAGTGTTAATTACGGGTTCTACTGATGGAATAGGAAAGCAGACAGCCATTGATCTAGCTAATATGGGGCTATTTGTCATTATTCATGGTAGAAATGAGGAAAAAACACTAGATGCATTATCTGAAGTAAAAGAAATTACTGGAAGTGATCAACTCGATTCAGTTTTTGGGGATCTCTCATCATTTGATCAAATTCGTGATATTTCAAATCAGCTGCATAATAAATTTGATTATTTATATTCATTAATAAATAACGCTGGGGTAAATTTTTGGGAAAAAAAAATCTCAAAGGATGGATTTGAATTAACACTCGCAGTCAATTATCTTGCACCATACATGTTAACTTTACTCACTTTGGATTTACTAAGAAATGGAACTTCGAGCAGAATTGTAAATGTTACCTCAGATATTGTTGCCAAATCTATCGATTTTGATAATTTCCAAGACTATCCATATACTTTTAAACCATCTGATACAGGTAAATCGGCTTATGGTATTTCTAAAGCATGTCTTAACATGTTTACTTTTGATCTTGCTGATAGATTAAAAGATGAAGGAATAACTGTAAATGCTGTCCACCCTGGTGGTATCGACACTAAAATGCTAAGAAAAACTATTGAAATGATGAAGTGGAAATTTACAGGTAGTCCAGTAACAGAAGGGTCAAAAGGTTTAGTAAATGCGGTCACGTCTCCTAGATTGGAAGGAAAGACGGGTTTAATCCTGTTTCAGACCCGAGTAAATCGTTCAACTGATATAACATATGATATAGGTGCCAGAAAAAAACTTAGGAAATTAACTGAAGAATTCACAGGCGTGTCAATTGAGGATTATTAGGTCTCTCAACTTGTTTGAAAAGTATTCTTTAATATGAATAGCACACCCCCAATTTATATTATATATTAAAAATATTTTTAGTACTTGTAGATTTATATCCTTGATCCATAAGATCTGAGAAAAATTTTTCTCTCGATTGCCCAGATTTTTCTACAAAAAAAAAAATTAATTTTATCGTTTATATTAATTTATATTCTCTATAATTATTGGATTTCTCTCCTATATAGAATATATAGTAAAATTTTAAAATATATGGTTCAATTTGTTTTTATATATAATTTATTTATTACAAAAATTGTAAAATATGTCATTTCAAACAAGAAAAGTCCAAAAGACTGGTGGTTCCAGCTATACTATATCATTACCTAAGGCATGGATTGAAGAACAACGTGTTGAAAAAAACGATACTTTAGGGATTTTAATTCAACCAGATGGGAATTTATTAATAACACCACAAATAGATCCTGAAAAAATAATTGAAACTAAAGAAATTGATGTAGATAAAATTGGCGATGGGAATTTTTTATTCCGGATACTTATTGGAACTTATGTTATGGGCTATTCTAGAATTAAGATTACATCAAGTAAGACATTTAAACCCTTTATTAGAGATTGTATAACTAGTTTCACCCAAATCGCGATTGGTCCTGAAATTATTGAAGAGTCTAACAATTTCATACTTATTAAGGACTTAGTCGATCCTAGGGAAATGCCTTTCGAAAAAACCATACGACGTATGTATATTCTTGTTCAAAATATGCATGAAAATGCAATTAAAGCTTTCAAAACTGGTGATGAGAATTTGGCGGAAGAAGTAATTAAAAGAGATGATGATATAGATAGATTGCATTGGCTTGTTGGGCGTCAATCACATATCGTGCTAAAAGATATTATTCTTTGCCAAAAATTAGGGATTACATTAGAACAAGCAAGTCATTTTCATCAAATTAGCAGATTTTTAGAGAGAACAGCAGATCATGCAGTTCGAATTGCTAAAAACGCACTGTTAATAGAACATGAAAAAGTTGGGAAAGAATTGTTAGAAAGCATTTTAGTTGCAAGTAAGTTAGCTAGAAGTTTATTGGATAAGAGCCATGAGGCGATGCTTCAAAAAGATATTAATATTGCTAATGAAAATATAGAATCTATAAAAGAGTTAATTCAGGCTACTGAGAAAATAAGTTTAAACTTAAGCACCAATACTGAATCTTCGATTTCCATTGGATACATTATTGAATCAATAAGGAGAACAGGTGAATATGCAGGAGATATCTCAGAAATTATAATAAATAATTTACTCTAGTAGAATTGAAATAAAATCTTCTACAACCTTTCTGCATTTGTTAATAACATTATAAAAGAAACTTCTATTATATGTTTTATAATCCTTGGTATATTATAATTAATACATTTAGGTTTATAGTAGCATGAACAAAATAAATAGGGTCATTCTTTTTATTATTGACAATATTAGATCAGATGATCTATTTGATTTCATCTCCAAAGGCTTGCTCCCTAATATAAGGAAATTAATGGAAAAGGGGATTTATTCTAAAAATTGTATAACTGATTTTCCCCCTATAACTTATCCTACACAAGTATCATTAGTTACAGGAACTTATACTGGTGATTACCGGAAAGAAAATTGTCATGGAGTTCCGTTAATGAATTGGATGGGACGTAACATTTCACCTCCCTTTTTAAGAAATTATACGTCTAGAAATTTGCAGATATATAAAATAAATGAAGATCTTGGTGATAAATGTAAGACTCTCCTTGAAATGGCTGGAGAGGGAAATACAGCAAGCATAGCACAATTTATTAATAGAGGGGCAGATTATTTCTTTCCAGAGAGAAAAACAAAACTTGTGATGTACTATCTTATTCTTGCTGTTTTTCGAAATTTTAAAAAAATGATGGTTAGAGCGAATTCTGCTCTTGTTCAAAAGTTAATTGATGTATTTCGAAAACCCAAAAAGTATTTTAATAATTCTGAACCTCCAATTGCATCATTAATATGGTTTCCAATCCCTGATATTCTCTTACATTATTATGGATCTTCTTCGGAAATCTATAAATTAAACTTACTCCATATTGATAAGGTTATTGGTGTATTAATCAAAAATCTGAAAAAAATGGGGTATTTAGATGATACTGCTATTGCAATCACTTCTGACCATGGAAATTATAAAGCTGAAAAGGTAGGAATACTTACAGATTTCTTTAATCAAAATAAGTTGATTCATTACCATCCTAGGAAAAAAATAAGTGGGAACTTTAATATTTCCAAATACGATGGTGTTGGTTTTTTTAACTTTAAGAGTTCTAACAGGAGAATTACTAAAAATGGGTGGAATCACCCTACCATAAAGGAATTGGAAGAATTTGGGGCAGAAAAAGTGAATTTGTTACAAAAATTATTTAAAATCGAAGGAAGTCATTTAATGTATTATAGAGATGAAGAAAACACGGCCAATAAAGGTATTATTCATCTAAAAAGAAAGATTAACAAATCGAATAAAATTATTTCTGGGACTATTGAATATAGTGGTAAAGGTAATGATTATAAAACTAGGTACAAATCGGAAAATTATGAGGTAGATATATTTAATTACACCAATGATGATAAAGCAAATAAACTATTAGATAACAAGTTTCACTCAATTCAAGAATGGTTAAGTGCTACTCATCACCTTGATTATCCTATGTATCCTGATTTAATCCCACGTCACTTTAAAAATCCTAGAAGTTCAGATATAATATTAAGCAATGATGGTTCTGTTTTGTACAATATTAAGGATGGAAAGAAAAACAATGATAATATTTCCAATCACGATATTGGGCTTAGAAATTGCATGGTTGTTCCGTTAATAATCGGAGGATCGTCAGATATTCCTCAGCAAAAAATAGAATATTGTAAAACAACAGATATTGTACCAACATTGCTAAAATTTATAGGAAAGAAACCACATAAGAGTGTTGTTGGTCAGAGTCTAATATAATCTCCTCTACTACAATTATAATTTAGGTTTTACTGTTTTCTTTCTTCTGTCTATCAATATTCTTCAGTAGAAGTATTAGTGCTTCCCCTCTTGCTTTTAATAGAGCTCTTTCCTTAATTTCGTCCATCTCTTCCAATGGGAGTACTTTTTTCTTTAATACCTTTTTAAAAAGTAAATATTCATCCTTCTTGGTAATAAAAGGGTCAACTTTTTCCTCGTGAATAAGCTCATCGATAGTGGTTTTTTTGCCATTATAGTTACCTTCTGTAAGATCAAAACGGGAATCTTTATACACTAAAAAGCAGTGTATCATTGGAATATAAGGAATCTTATATTTTTTTAGAATTTCGTTTGTTCCAGTCGAAATTTCTTCCGTTAATTTATATATACCTACATATTTATAGAGCGGGATGTTGAGCTCTTCTGCAAGACCTGCTATGACTGCATGCTTTGATGCACATGTACCCTTTTTTTCCTTAAAAAAAATCAATTTATCTTCATAATTTGAGTTATAACCATATTCAATTTTGTGTACATACTCGCAAGCTTGTTTAAATGATTTAAATCCAAGATCCAAAAAATTTTTTGACATTTCCCCTACAGGTTTGATCTCAGCATCTGGTAATTTTTCATATGAATCCATAAATATCTCCCCATATAATACCTTAAAATAGATTATTTAATATAGATCTGAATTCGAAAAAGAACTTAAAGATTTCAACTATGGTTTCTTGATACATTTTATAGAAAAATAGGTATTCCATGAATATTTAAAAGTATAAAAAAAAATATTAAGGCTCCCCAATTTTTCCTTTTCTTCGGCGTAACAACAAAAATATAACACTAGCTATTCCTATTCCTCCGATTATTGATATGACTGCAGTAACAATGATGACGATAGGAAATTCTTCAGATAATTTTCCAATGTCTCCAAGTAAAGTATCAGGATCCACAGCAATATATATATCAAAAGATCTATTTTCAAATCCAGAAGCAGAGATCGCTATTTCTAATAAGATTGGATCTTCTCCAGACTTTACGGTTATTGGATCTAAAGATACAAAATATAAGCCATTTCCTAAATTTTGAACGTTTGAGGAGACATCACTGCCATTCCACCACATCTGTATCGTACTAGATCCAATACCATCATTAGACTCATTATAGACAAAGAAAGTTATATTAAATTCTTCCATTGAGAATCTTTGATCCTTAATATCAATAAATAATAAATTTGACACACTGACTGGTACATCATCAGGTTCGGGTTCAACGGCAATAAGAGTTTCATAATACTTATCATTATGGTATTGTGCTACAAGTGTCATGTTTAATAGAATTGGAGTTTCTCCAGGCTCGACGAATATTGGAATTAAGGAGATGTTATATATGCCATTTCCAATATCTTCGATATCATTTGAAGACACAAGAATACGGTTCCACCACGCTTGAATTGAAAGCTTAAAAACTTCAAAACCTGCAACTTCACACGAGATCTTAATAGTAACAACAAATTCAGTTGTTGAGAAAGATTGGGAAATAACTTCTTCGACAAATCTAGGGAGTAAATTGCTAAAATAATTCAATATAACTGTAGTATTAGTGCCACTATCATCAACAAATTTCCAATCATTGCTAACCAATGCATTTCTTTCTATTATGTTATCAGAACTAGTAATAGAATATATGTAGATTCCACCATCTGAGTTGAAATATAGGTAATTCTCCGTGATATTATTTCTGTTGCAGTTTATTCTTAGATATATCCCATATTGTATATTGTTATTTACAATATTATTTAAGATGGTGTTATCAGAGGAACCACTTAAAAAGTATATCCCATATTGTATATTGTTATTTATGATGTTATTTAAGATGGTGTTATTAGAGGAATCTTCTAAATATATCCCGTTCAAATTATTATCACTTGCGGTGTTTCCTGAGATAGTGTTATTATTGGAATTAGCATTTAAAGATATCCCATTATCGTTGTTATTTGCGGTGTTTTCCGAGATAGTGTTGTTATCAGAATACCATAAAAATATTCCATTAAATCCGTTATCTGATAAGTTGTTATTTGTTAAGGTTCCTTTATTTGTATTATCCAACCTGATCCCCGCTTCATAAAAATCTGTTCCTGAATTGTAAATTTTGCTATTTCTGATGATAAAATAATCACTTTTAGAATTTTCGATTAAAATACCAATCCACGATCCGCCTGCGTCAATCTCTAAGCCGTCGATGACATACGGATCTGAATATTTTCCGGAACCCGAGCACCATTCTTTCAGTTTGGCTGTTATGCTCCAATTCAAAGCATTCACACCTAAACCGTCAATGTGAATTTTTTCACCATAATGAATGGAGCCTTCTGTGAGCGGAAGACTATCCTCACTATTTGCACTACCTGTAATCCATATGTAGGGATTATCTACAATTCCGTCGTTTTCAGAGTCGGGCGATGTGTGATTATCCCAATAATTGCCCCTCATGGAGTTGTTCCAGTTGTTTCCTATACCACTATCAAGACCTTGTGATATTAAATTACCTATGAAAGAGTTTTGGTAGATTAAATTGTTGAAAACAGTAGTTGTATTAAGGTTTATTCCGAATTGTTTATTTTTTTGTATTAAATTCCCCCATATAATGGTATCACTAACATTATTGATTCTTAAAGCTATTCCACTCCAATCGTTGTTTTTAATAATATTTCTTGAAACATTAGTAGAGTAGACATAATTCCGCAGATCAATTCCATGATCCGTGTTGTTTTGTATTAAATTCCTATAAATGGTGTTATTATAAGATGATGTTAATCCTCCTGAACCCCCAATAATGCAAATTCCTGCCCAATTATTTAGATAAACAGTATTTTCGATAACTGAATTAAAATCACTATTTCTTTCGATACTTATCCCGAATTTTGAGTTATTAGAAGCATAATTACTCGAAATCGTATTTTTATCGGAATTATCATAAATAAATATCCCATGTCCTAAATTATCAGATACAATGTTTCCCGAAATGTTGTTATTACTACTAGAAGATAAATATACTCCACGTAGTGTGTTTTTACTTGCTGTATTTCCTGAAATTGTATCATAATTACTACTACCTAAATAAATCCCGTGTTGTACGTTATTATTTGCGGTGTTTCCCGAAAGTTTAGCATAATTGCTACTCTCTATATAAATCCCGTATTGTGTGTTGTTATTTGCGTTATTTCCCAATAAGTTATTGTAATGGCTATTCCAGTTTAAGAATATCCCACGATTGTTATTTGTTGCGGTATTTGCCGAAATGTTGTTATTGCTACTAGAGTATAAATAAATTCCTTTTTTATTATTGTTATTTGCGATGTTTCCCGAAACTATGTTGTTATTACTATTAATCAAATATATACCATTTCGTCCGTTATTTGAAATGTTGTTATTTGTTAAGACACCGTTGTTAGTGTTGTCCAAGCTGATTCCCGCATCATTAGATCCACTCCCTGTGTTGTAAACTGAAACATTTCTGATAATGAAAAAATCGTTAGAATTTTCTATAAATATTCCAAACGGTCTCCCAGTGCCATCAATAGATACATTTTCAATAATATGAGGATCAGACCATGTTCCAGTTTGGTTTTGAATCCATGGAAGATCTGTTGCTGACCAATTATCTGCGGATATATGTATGAAGGAGACGTTATTCTCATCCCAAAATCCAAAATACTTCGGTTTTTTTAAATTAGTTTCGTCTCGAATTTCTCGATTATCATCATAATTCGATTGATTCTTGCTGAAATTATATTGGTTAATGGTTAAAAGCACGAAAATTATTCCTAAAATTACTAGAAATTTTCTTTTTTTTATATCAGACTTCATATAATTTTCATCCAAATATTTCTGAAATTAAGTATTGTTTTGACAAAAAACTATTTAATACTTTTGGTTAATTGCTAAATTAAATTTGCATCAAACTACTTGATGATGGTGGTACAGAAGACGATTATTGAATTTGCTTAGTTTAGTGAAAAGAAGACTAAGGATCTTGAAAAACTAATTACATTTCATTTTGGGATTTGTATATGCAATTTATTAATAAACTGTTGACAACATTAAGATATAATCCGCAACAGCCTCAATAGCGTCAGATATAGCTTCTAAAATATCGAAAACGTTCCCTGCAGTGAATATCGTAAAATAATTTACAGTGTATTCAGTTTCTTGTAATTCTTTTCTTAATTTTATATTAAGTAAATCCACTTTATGTTCAAACTGGTTAACATTTTGAGAATACTCTTTAATATTATTTCTTTCTTCAAGTAGATCGAGCACAAGCTTATCGAGAAATTGTCCGCATTCAACGGTAGTTTTCATCATTTCTAGGATAAATTCTATTGTTTTTTTACTGCTCTCTTCCCAAAATTTTATAGGGATTGTGTTGATTCTTCGAGCAACTCCAGTACAACAATTAGCTACATCATCCATCCTTTTAATTAAATGAGAGAGATTCTGTCGTACGTTAGGATTTAACTCACCTTTAGAGATATCTCTTTGGATTTCCCTCCTTAAAATATCAGCACTTCGTTCTAAATTATCAACCTTATGAAATAATTCATGTGATTTCTCAATATTTTTTTCATTTAATAATATCTGCAACCCAGCATCCAGTTCTTTCACACATTCTTGAACTATTTGGGCATGTTTTATAGACTTCTCTAAAGCATTAACAGCTGTTTCTCTTTTCAAATATTCAATTAAAGATCCTATTTCTACCACCTTTTTATTTCAATCATTATAAAACTATATTCTATTTTAATTTTTCATAAACTACTATGATAATCCAAATATATTAAAAATGTAATAAATAAAACCTGCGAAAAGTGCTGCTATTGGAAATGTGAGAACCCAGTATAACCCCATTTTAGCTAACCCTTTTTTATCAATTTCTTTCTTTTGGGCAATGCTTAAGCCCAGTATACAAAATATAATTACATGTGAGTGACTGATTGGGAGAGACCATAATGTTGCGATCATTAGAATTATTGCAGAACTTATTTGTATAATAAAACCCTCACTTGGGCGTGTTTCTATCATTTGTGAAGCTAAGTTTTTGATTACATATCGAGCAGCAAAATATATACCGAGAAAAGCAAATATTCCACAAAAAACCGCATAAGTAAGATATTGTGCATAGGTTATCGAATTTTTTTCTCGAAGGGCTAATAATATCCCCAATGCTTCTCCTGAATTAGCCCCAACCCAAATTTCAGCAAAAATAACTGCCAGAAGTAATAACCATTTAAAAGTTTTCTCGGACTTTTCGATTTGGTTTAAACCCCGTAACCGAGATAAGAAAAATTTAGCACTAACTTTAAAAAGAACATACGTTATCAGCATTCCGAATATAGGAGAAATAAACCATGATAGAATAACGCTCCCTAACTTCTCATTGTTAAATGTGATAATCTCCCCTGGAAGGAGGATGGAACGGGCTATTACAACTCCGAAAATACTCCCTATTAAAGAATGAGTACTGCTTAGAGGAATTCCAGCAAAACTCCCAGCAACTAACCATATAATGCTGCTTATTAAAACCGCTAGAAGCATAAAATTTGTATAGGTTTCTCCCTCACCTAGAAGACTTTTACCTATTGTTTCAGGGACAAAACCTCCACTAAATAAGAGCATACCTCCTCCAATTGCTATACCCCCTAATATTAAAACCAGTTTGAACTTAAGAACGCCAGCACCGACAAGCGGAGCAATAGTCTCGTCGTTAGCTCCGATTGAGAAAGCGAGGCCAATGGCCATAATAATTAGAACAATGATTAGAACTAAATTTTCAGCAGCCATGACAAATCATGAATACTTTTTTTATTCGAAAATTAGATATTTAGTTGCTAAGAATTGGATGGATTCAGCGAATTTCTTGATATGATCGGCTAATATCATGATGTCTTCAACCAATTCTTTAAGATAGATGAAAGTTCTTGATAAATAATCCATTTCGTAATTATAAAGTCGATCCAAAAGTCGCCATTCTTCTTTTCTCATCTTACGCCTTTCTTCCTTAATTTCTTCACAAATATCATGAGCTCTACTTAAATCAGATCCTATTAGTTTGACAGCATTAGAAAGCTCAATTGAAATTACTTTTAAAGATTTTAGAATGGATCGTATTTGTAATTTAAATTTTTCATCAGGGAAAACAGCCTTAAAAAGGAGTAATTTGTTAGCTATGAATTCCCCGATATTTTTAATTTCATTAATTTTAGCGAAGAGTTTTAGTCTATCTGCTTTTGAAAACATCAATTTTGATTTGAATATTTTTGATTCAAATTTCTTTTTGATCCTTACTTCTGAATCAGATTCAATTACATAATTTAAGTTATTTTGAAATTCTTCAAAATTCTCCTCTACAAGAAATTCAATACCTTCAATCAACTTAATGTTTTGTTCATGGATGGCATCCATAAAAAGGTGAGTTAAGCCGTCAATGCTTAGCTTATTAAGCTCTTTCTCTTCCACTTCTTTCATCATTGCATCAATAAAAATTATATATATATTGATATTAATTTCATGACTTTTAAGCAGAATGTAATATGAATCTATAGGTCTATATAGTTTCTATATTTGTTTGTGTAAATTTTGATATAATTTTAGTTTTGATCAGCTTTAATTCTTGTCAATGTCTACATAAAGGTAACCATTGCTAAACTTACCGCAGTCGTTGAAGGTTGGGTACAATAATCATTATTTTAATCATCATAATCTGGATTATGGGCAACATAGTCTTCACAACATCTACAGCATATAGGATCGTGCAGTATGCTATTATTCCCTAAAACTTGTATGCAGGACATTGATGAAGACACTTACCACAAAAATCTCCACAAATAATGCCTTGTACATTGCTTATTAACGCATCATCGTAAATTTCCATCTTTTCAAAACCATTCCAGAAATCTACAATCGTGAATTTTTTCTCATTTCTTGGTGGAAGTACTCTTTTACTCCTGGCACCCGACCCTTTTACCATAGCAAATATCGCCATGATGCAGCGTATTTTATCAGATTTAGTATATTCAAATACTCTCTCCCCAATCTTTACTTTAAAGGTTTCATCCAGCGTTAAAGCTTCTGTGGGGCATACTCGGACACATTTATAATTGCATTTTTCTGGTATACACAGTTTTGGACCATTATACATTGAATCAGGTACTAAAGGAGCATTTGTAATAATAGAATTAAAACGTATTCGAGCACCAAATCTAGGAACCAATACTAAACCATTGAAGCCAAATTATCCCAATCCTGCGGCTATCGCTGCATGACGATGAGAAAAATCATGCATGAATGTAACATAAGGTTCATTATTCCGTTCGAAAAAAGGGTATTGACCGGTTACCCATGTAGGAGGAAACATAAGAGATTTGTAACCTCTGAATTCTAGTAACCTTTTTGCTGCAAGGTTCCCAATTCTGGACATTTCAAGATTCAACAGACCATAACCGTAAAACAAATATGGTGAAATAGACTTGTGAGGTTCTGTATAATCACCTCAGACATCACAAACTCCATCCATGATTTTCATTCCTAGAGAAATCACATAGGTTGCATCCGGCATGTAGTGCCGTGGATGTGTTTCTTCTGGACCATCATCAAATCGGTTGACTGGAGCAATTCCAACTACGTCTGCTCCACGTTCCAGAAGATAGTTTTTAATTTCATTTGTTGACTCAACATTCCCTTCCAATTCTCATCACTCCCTTATATCAATAACATTTTCGTTATATAATAATTCAAAACCATTTAGAACTGATTTTAAGAACATCTACATTTACACTAGATAACTTTTATTTACCTTGCCATTCTGGTTTTTTCTTCTGGATTCTAGCCATAACTCCCGTCCTAAAATCCTTTGAAGTTAATAATTGGGAATTTATAAGCCCTTCCAATTCTAACCCGAATTCAAGATTTTGACCATAAATATCATCTATTAGCTTTTTTCCTAAACCTACTGCTAATGGGGCACTTTCTATTAATTCATCTGAGTATTTTTTAACCAATGCGTCTAATTCTTCCCTATCCTTTGCAACTCCATTAACTACACCCATTCTAAATGCTTCGATGCCATTAAAAATCCTTCCAGTTAATGCAATATCTTTTGCGTGCGATATTCCACAAAGACGAGTGAGTCTGGTTGTCCCAGAAACATCAGGAATGAGCCCAATTTTTACTTCAGGCATGCTGAATGTAGCATTTTCTAAGGAAAATCGGAAATCACAGGCAAGAGCGAGCTCAAAACCTAAACCCAAGCAGAATCCTTCAATTCTAGCGATAAATGGTTTTTCAATTTTCCCAATTTTTACTACCAAAGGGTGAAATCTTGTATTTAAGAAATATCGAAAATGAGGAGGTGTATTTAAGTCAGGACCTCGTTCTCCCCCCGAATTATCTTGACCCGCAAGAGTATTCAGATCGATACCCGCACTGAAATAATTGGTTGCTCCCGTGATAACAATAACTCGAGTCTTCGACCGTTCTGCCTTTTCGATTGCTTCTTCTAAACCATTTAGAAGATCCCAGTTTAGAGCATTCCTTTTCTCTAAACGATTCAGCTTAATGGTGGTTATTGTTTGTTCTTCATTTTCTTCAACTATGATAAAATTTTTTTCGCTCATTTTAAACCCACATTAAAAAAAATATATAAAGTAATTAAAGTATAGAAATTCCTATATTTTATTTATATTTCGAGTAGTTTTTTATTTACTTTTGAAATCCGTGGGGGATCCACAAAATCCTAGGGCTCTCGTAATTTTTAAGGGAAATGATTTTAAAACTTATTAAGAAAATCGAGGGATTAGTATATGATGAAAAAAGTTTATGAAAGAATAAATTTATTAGAAAATTCAATACGGGTTTTAGAATCTATTCTAAATAAGTTTGGACCGCGAACCAACTCTTTGCCTATCCGTCATCTCCAGAATCAAATAGATGTCTATAAACGTGAGCTTCAAATACGCAGAGAATACCCACCTTAAGAATTTCCATCCTATTTTTTTTAATAAATGAAATAAGCTGAACGTAGTTTTAAGGGTTTTTATTTCAAAGCAAGATCCTTAAACGTTAATATTATTAAATACGAAAAGATTAATAGATTTTAAATTAAGATTTAAAAACTTCCTTACCTGATTTTGGTTTTAATTATGGAAGAAACAAATACGGAATTAAAGAATTCATATTTAGGAATATTTTCTTTAAATTATTTCACTCAAGGAATTAACCAGAGTATGTTTGCAACTATAATTCCTATCTATTTATTGCAATTAATTGGAACTGTGAATGCAGCTGAGATTGCGTCCATTATGTCCATAATTCTCCTTCCATTTGGAGTTAAATTTATATATGGAATTCTCTCAGACAAAATTGGTTTTAGGAAGTATGGAAGAAGGAAACCTTGGATAATAGTTCCGAGTATTGCAGCTGGCCTAATTTGGATATTAGTTCCATTTATTATCACTCCATCAAATGCGATGACACTTATCTTGTTAGTAGGTGTAATTATAGTTATTGGAGTAGCTATGGGTGATACTGCTATAGATGGATTAATTTTAGATTTATATCCTTCCTCCGCTTTAGGAAGGGTACAAGGGATTTGTTGGGGATTTAGATCCGTGGGAATAATTGCTGGAGGACCATTACTAGTAGTTTTAATTTTGTTGACAGGTGGAATCATAGAATATACTTTTATTGGTTTGGGAATAATTATGATTATATTCTCATTTTTTACTTTATTTGTTAAAGAATCTGAGAAATCTATAGAAGTAAATGTTATTGCAAGTCTGAAGAAAATTTTTGGCAAAATAAAGAATTGGAAAGTCTTTATTTATTCATTATTTAATGCTATTGTTGATGGGGTGATTTTTTTATTCATATCCTTGTTCATCTTAATTCGGTGGGGTTTGGTAGCTTCTACAGGATCTACTATTGACTTAATAGGTGATCCCAATCAACAAAACTTATATGCTCCTAATGCATTTATAGCCTTGATTATTGGATTAGGTGTTATATCAGGGGCAATAATTGGTGGACGATTTTCCGATTTGAAGTCAAGAAAATCAAGTGTTTATTTATCATTAATGTTGACTACTGTATCTCTAATATTATTTTTAATACCTGCTCCTTGGTTTATTCTGATTATTTTTGCTTTTATTATTGGTTCTTCCGCAGGATGGAGGAATTCTGCTTTTTCCGCGGTGATTGGTTCGATAGCAAAATCATTCCCCGAAATGGACAGCACATATTACGCAACCTGTAATTCATTTACTAACATAGGATCTGTTATAGGTCTTGAGCTAACGTCCCTTCTATTTACTACTTTAGTAGGAGTTCCAACTTTCGCGATTTATGCTATAATTTTCGTATTCATGGCTATTTTGGTAAACGTTGGTTTAATTCCTTTTAAAATGATAGATTCAAACGAGTATGAGCTGGATAAGGAATAAATTCAACTCATTTGATTAACTTATAGCTCCTTTCCGAAAAATTTATATCATTTTATTAATGATTATTTTCACTCAATTCTAAACTTATTTCAAACTAAATGTGTTTTCTATGAAATTGGATTATGCTGATCGAGTAAAGAGATTACCTACCTATATATTTGTAGAAATTGAACAGTTAATTGCAGAAAAGCGAAAGCAAGGTATAGATTTCATTCCCTTGGGAATAGGGGATCCAGACTTAACCACACCAGATATAATTTTACAAGAGATGATTGATGAAGTAAAAAATCCTATTAATCAGAATTATCCTTCAAGTATGGGAGAGGATTTTTTTAGAGAAGGAGTTGCTAGGTGGAATAAAGTGAGATATGGAGTAGACTTGGACCCTAAATCTGAAGTTAGCCACGTCATTGGGGGAAAAGAAGGAGTGTCTAATATTGCTCGTGCTTACATTAATCCAGGTGACATAGTGTTATGCCCGGATCCTGGATATCCTGTCTATATAAATGGTGCAACAAATCTATGTGATGGTCAACCTTTTATAATGCCCCTTACGAAGGAAAACAATTTCCTTCCAGAATTAGAAGCTATTGAAGGGAACATTCTTAAAAAAGCTAAGATGATGTATTTAAATTATCCTAATAACCCTACTGGTGCAATTGCCCCTATAAGATTCTTGAAAAAGGTTGCGGATTACGCAGAAGATTATAATTTTATAATTGTCTATGATAATCCATATTCAGAATTTACATTTGAAAATTATGTTGCGCCAAGTATTTTACAGGTTAACAATAATCATCTTGAGATAAATAGTGCTTCTAAGATGTTTAATATGACCGGCTTTCGGTGTGGATGGGTTGCAGGGAACGCCGAAATCATCAGTGGATTGAGAAAGATTAAATCACAAGTTGACTCAGGAGGCTCAATTTTCATCCAAAAAGCAGTAATTAAGGGTTTGAATGAATATAGTTCAAATGAAAAACCCAGTATTCTCGTCGATAGCTTAAAAAAATATGAAGATCGCAGAAATATTCTTGTCAGAGGATTAAATAAACTAGGTTGGAAAACTGACTTACCTAAAGCAACTTTTTATGTTTGGACACAAATTCCTGAGAAATTTTGTGACTTGAGTTGTTTTGATTTTGTTAAAAAACTAATCGATGTTGGAGTAATTATTACTCCAGGAACAGGATTTGGGAGATATGGAGAAGGATATGTTAGGTTTGCTTTAACCCAACCAGAAGAGAGAATAAGAGAAGCCTTAGAGAGGATAGAAAAACTTCTAAATTAACAAGATTAAAGAAAAATATAAAAAAAAATTATAGTTATATTTTCAGAATTGAACAAAAAATTCGGTTACGGAATCAAGATTTCCCATATTTCATTCTAAGATACCCCAGGTTCTTTCGGTCGACATTTTCAATATTTTCAGTGAAATTATTTGAATTGTCCAACACTAACATAACTGGAGTCGTAGAAGAATCCCAATTTTTATAATAATTTAATATCTGATCCATTGACTCTAGATCTTCTTCCAGCATTTTTCACCTCGTTTTGTTATTTTTTTTTGACGAGGAGAATAAATCCTACTCTGGACCTAATTCGAATAAATTTTATTGAACAGCATTCATAAGAGAGAACAAATCAGTAAAAATTATAAGAAAAAGGTTAGAAAGATTTATTCTCTCTTAATAATACTACGAATAGCTACCGGCTTTACACATAATGTAAAACCACAATAATGATCCATAGTATTATAAGTCATCAATTAAAAAATGGTGAAAGTTGTATTTAAACTTTACCCAAATAATTCCCATTTGTCAGAATTCGAGCATTAAAGAGATAAATGATAAAAGAATTTTTTCAGGTATTCATTACAATTCTTTAAATTCACTCTACATTTATTTAACTAATTACTTCACTAATTAAAAATAGCGATAAGACTTATGGAAAGGAGGATTGTTTTAGTGGGGGCAGGATCGATTTCCTTTGGGCCTGCTATGTTTAACGATATTTACCTTAGCGAGATTTTAGCCGGTTCCACAGTCGTCCTTCATGACATCAATAAAGAAAAGCTAGAAATGATTTATGAGCTTATGGTAGCTGAGAATGAAAGAATAGATAATAAATTCAATCTTGAAAGAACGATAGATAGATCACTGGCATTTAAAGGTGCAGATTTCATAATTAATTCAATAGAAGTGGGCGAACGCTATACTTTATGGAGGCAGGATTATGAAATTCCAAGAAAGCATGGCTCCCATCAAATTTTAGGTGAGTGTGGTGGTCCTGGAGGTACGTTCCATGCATGGAGGATCATTCCACCGATTGTAGAGATTGCAAAAGATGCTGAAAAAATCTGTCCTGGAGCGTTCCTTATTAATTTTTCAAATCCAGTATCTCGAGTCTGTTTAGCAATAAAAAGGAGTGTAAAAAACCTAAAATTCATTGGGTTATGCCATCAAATTGGATTTATGAACAGAGATTTACCTAGGATGTTAAATACTCCATTAAAGCAACTTAAAATGAAGATAGGGGGTTTAAATCATTTTGCTTTTCTTTTGGGTCTGGAAAACAAAACAACAGGAAAAGATCTGATGCCTAAGTTTAGCAAAAAAGCACTGGATTATTTTACCGAACATGAAGACCGTTTTGAATTCTCTAAGTTAACATTTGAATTTTATAAAAGATTTAGATATTTTCCCTTTGTAGGTGATAATCATTTAGGAGAGTTCCTTCAATTTGGAGAAGAATTTACCCAAACTAAAGATATGATTGATTGGATAAATTTAAATGATAAAACGGGGCAAGACATCTTTAAAAAATTTCTTAATAATTACAAACGACTAAAAAAAGGAGAATATCCTGAGAAGGGTATTCTGTTTAGTAGACGTTCAGTAGAGAGGGCAATCCCAATAATTGAGGAAATTATTACTGACAAAAATTATTATGAATTTGCGGTAAATATTGCTAATGATGACATTATAAATAACTTACCTAATGATTTAATTCTTGAATGTTCGGCAATCGTTAATAAGCAAGGCGTCCATGGAGTTAAAATAGGGACATTACCTAAGAAGATCGCCGCAGTGCTTCGCATTGAAGCCACAATACAAGATTTATGTGTTGATGCCGTTTTAAATAAGTCTAAAGATACAGCAATTTCATGTTTGGCTATTGATCCAAATGTTGGTAATTTTGAAATGGCTGAAGACATCTTTAATGAAATGTTAAAAACACAAAAAGATTTTCTCCCAAATTTCAAATAAAAAGATCATTCTTTTGTTCATAGTTTTTACTCAATATTTGATATCTTCTGCTCCGGTAATGTGCTATTGTATCCTTTTTTCTTTTTTTGATCCACCTGCAGTCTTATATTTTTACTAGTAATTCGTGAATTTCACCACCAAAATTTAACTTTTACTGATTATTCTTGAAATAACCTTTTTATTTCAAAAAGAAATACTCAATTCTTGTTAAAGAAATAAATTAAAAAAACTAAGTGAATGAAAATGCAATCTTTTAATACTACTAAAATAAATTTAAACATTAATGTAAAATATTTCGGATAGATTTATAAATTTAAATTTTCATTAAACCCAAGATCCAATATAATTAGTTTTGAGGTGTGAAATCTCAATTGAGCAAAAGCTCTGAAGAGAGATTAACTAAGGCGACAGAATTATTACAAAAGGTTTGGTGGTTTACATTTTTTTTAGTTATAGCACCTTTTGCAGTTGGATTCCTTATCTATGCAATTTCTAATGCATTATTATCTGTGTATTTATTGAATCCTCTATTAATTTCTTTATCATTATCAGTTATCGCATTCATGTTCGCTTTTCTATTCTTCTATAAAGCCTTCGATAAATACAGAAATAAACCTTTTTTTCTCAACAAAGAAAATAATCTAGAAGCAAGAATCCATATTACATATGTAATAACTATTTTATCTTTGGTTGTAACTCCAATATTTACTATGATTTCAGCTTTAGTTAGTGGTATTTCATCCTTTTCGTTCCTACCTCTAATAAGCTTTGCTGTTCTGTATAATATAGTTTATTATTACTATTCACATAAACCTATCGATTTTTATAATAAAGCTGAGGGAGAATTCAAGCATGCGGTAAGCATAGAATTAATCATAAAGCAACCTTATAACATAATTATCTTATTCAATTATATTGTTCATTTTATTTTCTTATTTTATACTTTTCCTACTAATCTTTCTTGGACTTTTGCTCTAATCACCAATATTTCATTGTATGTCCTTACATTTACTAATGCAAGGAAAACTTCTAACAAAATTAAAGAATCTATAAAGACAAATAAGCCATTTCTTGAGGAGTTAACTCGGTTTAAACAAAAATTTTTGATTTCAATCACAAGTCTTACCTTCATTTTATTAATTCAGATGCCTTTGGTTTTAATGATATTTCCAGGAGAAATTGATTATACTTTAGCTGACTGGTTTAAGGCAAATGGGATCTTTTTAAGCGTTATATTTTTGTTGGTTTATTTTAAAGCTATATTTTATATTTACTTTCATTATAGTTCAATTTTCAAAACCTATAAAGATTCTATGGATAATTTTCAATCTAATGAGGAAGTTTCAAAACAGGGCGTCAAATATCAAAAGTATAATACCTTTATTTCTGAAATTTTAATAGGATTATTGACGGTGTTTGGTTTTCTAACTAATGGACATCTGTTTATTTTACCTATTTTATTTTTACTCCTTTTCTTCTTTTATTCTGAACAGAAAGCAAAAATTTGTCCGGTAAAATATAATAAATATGTTCTTTTATCAAATTCTACAGCTATTTTAATTTCGATATCATTTGGGCTCTTTTCTAGCGTTTATCCTTTAAATATTCAATTTGTAATATTTTTAATATCACTTTACTTCATTCTTCAAATTTTTGCTAAAATTGGCTATTTCGCTAAAGAAAGCATATTAATCTTCCAAAATTTACTTGCTGTAGCGAGTTTTACGATTATCACATACTCATTTTTCGAGTATACAACTTTTGAAGGCTTAGTTATTTTTAAATTTGCGATATTTACTTCAGAACCTTTGGTAGTTATTCTTTCAAATTTCTTTATTCATGCTTTAGTGATTTCGTTTACGTCTTTAATATCATTCTATATTTTATATTCTCGGTTTTTCTATCCATCACGCTCTAAACTTTTTAGAAGAGTTATATACGCTAATATCTTTTTTATAGAACTTGTTATATTCTTTTTAATAAACTTAAGAACTGATTTCTCTGCAGAAATTTTAATGTTATCTAGTTTATTATTCCCCACAATTTATCTTCTATTAATATTTACAAATTATCTTTTAGGAATATTTTCTCGCAAGGATTTCTTAGTCACAAGTTATTATTTATTTTGGATTTTAATAACAGATATTTTCCTCTCAATATTAATTCTCAACTTTAGTAATTTTATCATTTTAAGTATTGATTTTTTGTTTTTGTCAATTTTTTGCCATTTAAACTTCAAATTTGGACTTAGTTTAGAAAAAGTAAAAGAATCTACTGTAAACCAATTTACTAAAATTAATTCATACAGTATGGTTTTAGAGCTTTTTGCTATTTTTTTCTTCTTTTTCTACTCAATTGTGTTTGTAGAAAATCTACAGTATATCATACTTTCGATTTATTTCTCATTGGTAATAATGACTATAATAGTTAATCTTCTTTCTAGAAAAGAGATTTTATTTTCAAGTTCAGTAATTATTAAAATTAATATAATAACGTTAGTTTCTAGCGCAGTTATAGCCTCTTATTATTCAGTTATATTAACAGTTTTATTCACACCAGGCTCTAGATTTGTATTCCTATATCCATTCTTAAGCTTATTTTCAATTTTGATTCTCCCTTCATTTTATATGAAAAGAAAGAAGATTTATGAAAAATTCAACTATAGAGCCATAATATTAAATTGTTCGTTATTAGTGCTTTTTATAACATTAATACCAATAATTTCTAGCTTGGAAGCTTCCCAATTAGGATTACCAGTGGATTATATATTGGCAATTTATTATACAATGTTAATCTTTCCCTCTATTTCTTTGCTTTTTGTATTTGGAAATTATTTATTGGGCATTTTATCTCAAAAACGTTCGCTAATGGTAAGCCATTACTTATTATGGATTTTAATTATAGATGTATTTCTTGTTGTATTATTTTCTTCTCTTTCTCTGAATAATTATATCGTTGTAGCTTTAGATTCTTTATTTCTATCTTTTTTTAGTCAATTAAACTTAAGGTTCGGTATGAAATTAGACAAGGTAAAAGAATCTTCAGTTAAGCGTTTTACAAGATCAAACTCCTATATTATGACGATTGAACTTTCCGCATTGTTTTTCTCGTTATTTTATTTTATAATTTTAATCAGTTTAGAATTATATCTGAAGATTGTATTCTCAATGTATTTCTCGATGTTGGTTATGACTTTTTTAGTTAATCTGCTTTCTAAAAAGGAGAGAGTATTCTCAAGTTCAATAACAATAAAGATTAATGTAATATCTTTAATTTTCAGTGCAGGATTAGCTTTCTATTACTCATTTCTATACACTTTTAACACTTTCTATGTATTACTAATTCCATTCCTTAGTTTATTCTCGATTTTATTTTTTCCCTTGTATTATTTATTAAGAAAAAAGATATACGAGCCAATTATGAGGAAATATTTGCTAGTAGATGGTATTTTATTAGGTATTTTTCTCACATTAATACCTACCATTGTTAGCTTGGATCTTTCCCTATTTGGATTATTATTCAACAACATATCAATTTTAAACTATTCTTTTTACATACTCTTTGGTGTTTTAACCTTTACACTTTTTGTATTGAAACACTATAAAATGAAAGATATTTATCAAACAGAGATTGCTAAAACTCAAATTTTTATTATAGTTTTTTTAATTGGGACAACAGTTTTCTATTATCTTTTTGACCTTATCCCAGGAGTTTTCATTAAATTTCTCTTTCCATTAATAGCTGCATCATGCTTCTTCTATTTACCAAGTATGATCTCTTATAAAAACAAATATTTTACTGAAAATTTTGTTAAAAAAGTCATATTGGGTAATAGTATACTTCTATCTGGTCTTTTATCATTAATACCCGTATTTGTAGGTTTAGAATTAACATTACAAGAAATATTAGTTGATTGGATATTCATCTCAATAATAAGTCTTTTCTTGGTTTTTGGGATCTTAAAATTCTTATATTATATTAGTAATCGTTTAAAATTAATGGAAAAGCGGAAAACAATTCTAAATTTAATGCAAGCTCTGTTATGGCTTTCAATTTCGATATTCATAGCTTTCGAGGTTGAAATATATTTCCTTAGCGATATTACTATGAGTAGTGCAATTAACATATTCTTTCTGTTGAACATCTACACATTAAAATTATTATTAAACTACTCGAAAGAACTAAAGGTTTTTTCCTATTTGAAGGAAGGTTTATTTTACGGGATTACTTTTTCTACCTCCTTTCTCATTATATCCTTACTGCAATATATTCCAGGACTCAATTTCTCTTTATCCAATATATTTTGGTTTATCGGTTTATTTTTCCTAATAAATTTACTACTTGTTAGATACATTGGTTCAGAGGTAAAAATTAGATTTACTAAGTTGAAAGACGGGATTGAATTTATATCTTGGATGATAGTTCAATTTTCTATTTGTCTCTTTGCTTCTTTAGTTTTAATACGGTATAATTTAATTTTGACGTCAATACTGTTATTTTGTTTAATTTATACGTTCCTAATGCCAGTAACACTTACTTTTTTCCGAAAATTAAAGATATTTTCAGAAGAAAATCAGTTAATAATAAAAAAACTGGTTTTAGGAATATTTATAGTTTCAATTTTGGGTTTATACGTTGATGGATTCTATAGTATCTTTAATGATATGATGTTAATCAACACATTTGGATTTATTCCTATTACCATACTACCTGTAGTTCTCTTTTTAATACTTTATTTCAGTCTTTCGAAATTTAATATGATAATAGAAAGTGATTCCAACACTCAAATATACCGATTTTATATCTTGTCTTTAATATTGTTGCTAAGTCTCCTATTTATGAATTTTCCAATACCTCTTTCTCTTCTCTTCTCTTTAACCTTGATTATATTACTCTCTCAAAGAAGCGTTGTAGTAATATTTAGATTCCTAACATATATACTACTCAGTTATCTTTTATTTATCATCATAACAACATTTACTGGTGGATTTAGTGATTTTATTCTAATCTATTTACCATCTCTGTGTGTTGTATTGCTCCTTTCGATATGGTTAAATATTAAAAAGAATAATTTCCTTGAAAAAATCTCTTTATACAGCATGATCTCTCTATTATCCTTTACGTATTTAAGCTATTTCTCCAATATTCTCTTAATCTATAACATTACAATATCACTTTTCATATTCTTGTCTATGATGGGTGTTCATTTTTATAGATTAGGGAATGAAATATATAAATGGTTTATCAAGCCCTGTATATTATTGCTTATTTTTAATTTAATAAGCTTTATTTCATATTCAATGCTGTTTAACAACCCAATTTATAAAGACTTCAATTGGGTACTTACTTTTACTTTAACAATGAGTTTAACAGGGTTTGGATTTATATTCTTATTTAATAAAGCTTCAGCTAATTTTAGAAAAAAATCTTTCTATTTTATATTAATATCAATCATATTGTGTTTCCCAACCTTTTTGTATTTCTTTCTGGTTTCAACATTTTCTATACCTTTTAGTGATACAATTCCTCTAATAGCTGCGATTAATGTTGCTGTTTTTCTTTTCTACGCTTCAATTGGAATTTATCAGTGGAGGATTTCTTGGGCAATCTGGAAGTCAGGTTGGTATGCTTGGATTACATTACCTTTAGTTAATTTTATTCTAATTTATAGTGGGGTAAAAGGAGTTGATGTTGGTAGAAATGCCTTAAGTTTGTTCGGAACTGTTAGTATAGATGGTTCTATTTTTCTGGCCATAATTATATGTGTTATATGGTCCTTGCCTTTTTGGTACACCTGGTTAAAAAAGCACTTCTACCAAACTTTATTCATCACTTGGGGAATGAGTTTATTTTTAATATACTGGGTTAGTCAAAACATGTTTATTGGGATCCCCCCTTTGATAAACTTATCATTTGCTCTTTTTGCTATATTTTTGGTTGTTCCCTTACTAATTAAATTAAAATTCTGGAAAATTACTTCAATCTTTTGGATTTTTCAAATAGTTATTTTTGCTTTATTTTTATATTTTTATTTATACACTGCGGTAGGCCTTCCAATTGAGATTACAATCTCGTTTGATATTTTATTGATTGGGTTATTGGTGCTGATTTATTCATTTTTTCCTAATATAAGATCAATAGGAATAATTCTGATTTTAGGCTATTTTATTGTATTATCAGGCATCTTTTTCTCAATTTATTTCATTTTATTTACAATAATTAAAGATTCTATATTTTCGATTAATATTAGTTTAATTGTACTAGGATTTAGTCTTTTATCATCCAAATATGTAGAATTGCCAATTAGAATTATCAATCAAACACTTTCTTGGATTTTAATAATTAATTTTACCTGGTTAACTTTCAATACTTTCAGTTTATACCCAAGAATGGATATTTTTGCGTTCTTTTTTGCTATGACAGTTTTTGGTGGTTCCTTTTTAATTTTTAATCGTTATAAATTGAAGTTTAGAACAAATAAAATAATTCCGTATTTTATCATATCGATAGGTGCTGCTTCCTCCATATCATCACTATTCTCAATCTTCCTATTTGTGTCACCATATGTTCTAATTACAATTTTCTCTAGCTTTTTAATTGTTATTTTGTACTTCTTTTTTATTGAATATCGCTTTGTTTTATGGTTTTTAATCCCAATCCCGATAACTTTCTCTGTTTTTGAGGGTTTATGGTTATTTTATTTCGTTAAAATCAATTCACTTTTAACGTTTTTAATGATTTATCTGATTACTTTTCAACTATTAATTAACATATTCAAAAACATAGAAAAGAATGTACCGAAAGAAATACCAATACCGGAAGAAACACCGAAAATTATACAGAAAGAAATACTAATAGAAATACCGAAAGAAATAGAATTAAGAAATAGTATATACCGATTATTTTCATCCAAGAACCAGTTTAAAATTCTTAACTTTCTCACCCTACTTCTTAATTCAACATTGATCTCAATATTTTTCTCAATTTTAGCTCCCTACCTATTGAACCAAAATTTTAATTATCAGGTTCTTGATTTTCTAATTATTTGGCCCATTTTTATCTTAATTTGTTTAAAATACATTCTAAAATCAGAAATAAATCTAAAAGTAAGAGATCCCCTTCTCATTTGTAATAAAATCAGTTTTCTACTATACTTAATCATTCCAATAGCATTGACTATTAATTTATTTTTTATAATGAGTTTCTTACAAGTACCCATTATTATTGTAGTATATTCAGTCTTGCTAACTATTACTGGAGTTATATGGTTTGAATCATATTTTATTGATAGGAAGTTCCTTTGTCTTTTATCTAATTCAACTCGAGAAAAATTCACAATTGGGTCTTGGTTTGCCTTTTGCAATGTTATTTCTTTCTACTTTTTCCACTTAATACACTTAAACATATTCCTATTAGTATTTACGGTATCAATTTTAAATCAAATCACCCTCTATTTCCTCTCTAACCTAGATATTGCAAAACAAAAAATCAGTAATGCACGTGTAGCGCTTACTTACGCTATCCTTGTTTCAGGCTCGTTCTATTTAGGGTCTCTTATTTCAGAAGGAATATTAATACTTTGGCCGGGAATGGGAAGCTTTCTTTATATGACACTGTTATTCCAAAATTCTTTTCTAATCTTATTTATTTTAAGCTATTTTTTTGCGAAGGTCGAGATGAAATTGAAGTCTTCAATTGAATTAATCCTGTTTGGAGTATTTCAAGGAATTTTAGCAATAAATTGGATAATAATCTTTAACATGCTTAATGTATTAAATTTCTTTTCAATTATTTTAATTTTATTAATAGAAACTTGCCTTACGGTTAAAACTGTTAAATATTTAAACTCCCTTTTTCTTGAAGAAAAACAACCTAACTTCCTTGTACGTGTTTTTGCCTTGATAACTCTATGTTTGTATTTTGAGAGTAGTCTATTAATTTATGGTTATTTAATTGAATTTACAGGAATTGGATTTACAGGAAGTGTCCTTGTTTCTCAGTTGTTTTTTTTCACTTTAACAATACTAGACATTTATTCTTTTAAGAAAATTAAGAGGAAATATGCCCAATTAATCCATACGTTAAGTTATTTTTTAATTTCTTTAATGATCCTTATTGTTTTAAACCATTTAGTAGTAGCATATCCAATCTTGCTAAGCTTAGAAATAGCATTGTTTACTCTAATGCAATTTTATACAAATTATTCCCTCAATCGTACATTAACTCAATTTAACCCAGAAAATATTGAAAACTTCGCTAAATGGAGTTCTTATATAAAACATGGCTTAGGTATATTTTTCTATAGCAATTTATCTTTCCTCGTATTCCGAGCACTTTCCTTATCGAAAATGGAATTTCAATTAATCTTCTTAATTTTGAGTATAACGATTTATTTTTTCATGATAATCGATTCGTATTTAATGAAATTTTTAGGTAAGTTTGCTAATTATATCAAAATTATTTCATGGGTTTCAATTATGACTTTTTCAGCAATTAGTTTAGTTCTAGGGAGTATTTATATCAATATCCTGAATTTATTCATGATAAATCTAACGCTTTTGATGGAAACATTCCTTTCAATGAGATTGATCAAATATTTAGATACTCTATATTTCAAAGAAAAACATCCAACCTTCTTTTCCAAAGCTATTTCATCCATCATAATTTTATTATATTTTGAAATAAGTTTACTATTATTTGGTTATTTGATTATTTTTATAGATATCTTTAAGAGTATACTTATTTCTCAGTTGTTATTTTGCGTTTTTACACTCCTTGACATTTATTCTTTAAAGAAAATCAAGAAGGGATATGCGCAAGCGATTCATACGATAAGTTATTTTATAATTTCAATAACAATTTTCATCATTTTAATTGGATCTGTAGCACAATACCCACTCTTGCTAAGTGTTGGAGTATTAATACTAATTATAATGCAGTTTTACTCAAATTATTCCCTATTTGCTTCATTGAATCAATTATTTCCAGGAAAGAAGGAATTATTAGATAAAAGGAAATCTAATATAACCCGTTATTTAGGTATAGGATTTTATGTGAGTTTATCCCTTATTTTGCTCCAACCCCTAATTTTATCGCAAGTTGAGCCACAATTAATTTTATTAAGTCTAAGTCTGATGGTTCATGGGTTGATGATTATCGACACTTATTTAATGAAATTTTTAGGTAAATATGCTAACTATTTCAAAGTAATATCATGGGTTTTGCTAATGACCTTTACAACTACCTATTTAATTGTACTTTATATTGCTTACTTAATTTTATTTCTTTTGTCTTCAATTCCCCTCATTATATTTGTTTTACTATCAGAAACAGCATATCTTTTCAAGATATTAGATTTTTGGAAGTTTGTTGAATCAAAAAAAGAGAGAATTAAATTCTATCTTATATCAATATCATATCTGAACTTTATAGCATGGCCAATTTATTTTGTTACTTTTAACCTGATACAGGTTCTTAATCTATTAACTTTTTCAATTTTCATTTTATTCCTTTTCACATATGTAGATAAATATATTGGAAACTTTAAAGAAAAATTATTGACTTCTCTTAGAAAAATATCCTTTCTGACAATTGGAGTTCTTTTATCAACCAATGTTTTCATACTTTTAGGACTCATTCCAAATTCCACTTTTGTCTTAAATTTAAGTGTTGCATTGTTAGTTTTCTTAATTTTCTTGGGAATAATCGTAAAACCTTTTAGAAAGCATTCTCTAATAGCTTTTACTTTTTGGCTCGCATTATTTTCTTTATTGAGTTCAATTGCTTATCAGGTTTCGTTATTTTGGGTTTATCCTGTATCAATTTTGAGTTTAGCGTTTTTAATTTATCCTTTTGTATTTCTACTAGAAGAATTACGGGAATTATTTAATAAACTCATCGATTTTCTCTCTAAATTCTTCATTAAAGTCAAATTATTAATAACTAATTTCTTTAAAACAATTTTCTTCTATGTAAAAACCTATTACAAGGTTTTTTGGTTCTTATTCAGTACTTCCACTTCAATCTTTTTTGGAATTCTCTTATCTGAGGTAGGTCCCCTACCTATTCATTTAAACTGGTTTCATGATATATTACTAACGTTTGCTATTTTTGGATTTCTGTACTTGGTAATTCCTGCGGCAAAATCACTTGATCCTGATGTGATATTTAAAAGAAGGATAATACGTTTGTCTATAGGGTGGGGTAGTGTGATTGCTGTGTTATTTATGGTAATACCCATTGATGGATATATTGCCACAACTTTTATATCAATTGCTGTTGTCGGCACAATAATTTTAGTGTATATTGGTCGAAAAGAAGAAAGAGAAAAAATATCAATCAAATGGAGATTTTATACATTGCTTTCTCTTTTCCTTTTATTGATAATCTTCGGTGTTTTGTTATTTTTACAACTTTCTCTATTTAATCCATTTTAGAAATAACCGAAGTTCACTCTTTTTCAGCAAAAAGTTATCCATTTTAAACAAATTTTTTTATAAAAACGCATCAAAATTCTAATTTTAAGGGAAAAAAATTATAAGATTTAAATATGTGCTAAAATGAACTATTAATTAACAATATACATTTAATTACAAACGTAAAAAAGATTTAAAATAGTGATCTAAAATATGGCTTCAAAAAGAATTATAGCAATTATTTTAGTAGCAGTAATAGCCGTGGGTGGTGGAATAGCAGCGTGGTTTTTCCTATTAGCCCCAGGAGCAGGGACATATAAATGGTCTGCTTCTGATGCTCCCGGAGCTCCATCAAATATTAATGCTAGTCAAATTATTAAGATCGGAATGGTCGGTGATATAGGAGAAATTCAAGGAGATGGCAACTATGAAGGCGCTTATTTAGCAGCAAAACAAATAAATACCGCGGGAGGATTAGAAATTAATGGATCAACCTATTATTTTGGAATTACTACCGAAGATACAGATGAATCGGATCCTAGCCTAGTATTATCAAGGGGTGTTTCTGCTGCAAGAAGACTTATCTATAATAAAAAAGTAGATTTTGCGATAGGTGGTTTTCGCTCAGAAGCATTATTGGCATATCAGGAAGAATTCATGGACGTAGAAATGATTTTTATTGATACAGGTGCTTCAACTGATATTTTCACCGAGAATGTTAGAGACGATTACGAAAAGTACAAATATTTCTTTAGATTCATGCCAATCAATTCAACTTCATTAGGAGGGCAAATAATAGCAACCCTTGTCGGTTTTATTTTAACCATGAATGCAACATATCCTAATCATGAAGTCAAACAGATTGGAATCCTCGCAGAAGATTTAACTTGGACGGCAGGTATGATTGGCGCTATACAAGCTAACATACCACTATATACGAATTTAACAACATTTGGTACTTGGGAGGCAGAAGTTTTAACACCAGTCAAGTATGATATTATGCTTGATGCTACAGCAATGAATGCGTACTTAGCACAACTGGAAGCAGACGGAGCTGATATTGTAATTCCCCTTATTTCCGCCCAAGGAGGAATTATGATGATGCAACAATACGCTCTTAATAACTATGATTTTCTTATATTTGGTATTGATGTACAATCACAATTAGATACATTTTGGGCTGATAGTGGTGGAGATGCTGTATATGAGACAATTATGCAAACTTTGCATGAAACCAACAAAACAACTACTTCTATTGCATTTTGGAACGCCTTTAAAACAGAATGGGGACATGAACCACTCTATACCGCAGTAGGGGCGTATGATGCAGTAATGGGACTTAGAGATGCAATCAATGAAACTCAATCGTTAAGAGCACTTGATATTATAGCTGTGTTTGAAAGTTGGACAACATCTAATCCTCATCCAGGAGTTGCTGGTATGGGAGCGTGGTGGCCAACTACTCATGATATAGTGGCAGGTTTTCCTTATGGGTATACTTTATGGGCTCAATGGCAACCTAGTGGAGTTAAGAAGGTAGTTTCAGGTTTTGGTCTTTATCCTAGTTGGTTAACAACAGGATCCTACTTAGTCGCCCCATGGGTTAATGCAACGTGGTATTAAAATTCGTCTAAAAACCTCAATTTACAAATAATTTTTTTTTTTTTTCTATTTTTGGAAAATTTGAAATGGGATCAGTATTAAAATCTTTTTCTTGTTTTGAGGAGTTCTATATAAAAATTTACGAGAAAAGATCAGCTTTATAAGAAATGAGATAAAAATATTATTATCCTAAAATTTGATTATTTAATGAGTAGACCGTTATGGCGGGAGAGATAATAAATTTTTTATTTACTGGTACTTTAAATGGGGCAGTGTTTTCATTAATTGCTCTCGGTTATTCATTAGTTTACGGAGTAGGGCATATAATGAATTTAGCTCATGGAGCCTATTTTATGATTACTGGATATATGCTCTTATGGTTTCTAACTTTTATACCTAGTTTCCCTCTACTCAATGTACTTCTTGTGGTAACTATTGTCACTATAATAGGAGGTCTCACGTACATTTTACTTATCAAGCCATTGCAGGATACTAATGTTGGTGTGGTATTAGTAACATTTGGATTGGCTTTCTTTCTTGAACAGTATGCTTTGGGTATTTCAGGTACTACTTCTTATTCTATTAGTGATTATATGATAATTCCAGGAGCTACTAAAGTCTGGGGATACTCGATGATTAACCAATATATTTTGCTAATATTCATGTCACTAATTATCGTATTAATGTTCGCCCTGTTTATTAGTAAGTCAAAGCTAGGTAAATCAATAAGAGCGGTTTCCCAGGATAGAGAAGCAGCTACTCTTATGGGCATCAATGCCAATAGAATCTTGTTTTATACTGTTATGATATCGGCGTTCCTTGCGAGTATCGCAGCCGTTTTATATTTACCTGTAGCGGCAATTAATGGGCCTTCAATGGGTTGGTCATTCTTGACAAATTCATTTGCAGTAGTAATCCTGGGGGGAATGGGAAGTCTTATTGGAAGTGTTGTTGGAGCTTATATTGTGGGATTTTTAACTAGTTTTACAATCCTTTTCATTCCAAATGGGCCTTCATGGGCTAATTTAGTCCCTATCATAGTTATAGTAATAATGCTTATAATAAGACCACAGGGGTTATTTGGGAAAAAAGAACTTAGATGATCAATTAATGTAATTTATAAAAAGGAGAAAAAAAATGACCAATATAAATGAAAAACTTATTAATTTACCCGGTTATCTAAAATCATGGGTTACAACTTTTAATGGAGGATTAGGTTTATTCTGTATAATTTTTCTGATTTTTCTACCTTTTCTTTCTACTAATCTGAGTTTTTTAAAATATTTTTTGCCCCATCTTACATTGGCAATGATTTTTGCCATTTTCGCAGCGAGTTGGGATCTCCTTACGGGGATTTCAGGACAAATTAGTTTTGGACATGCTATTTTCTTCGGAGTAGCAGGATATCTTTGCGCATACTTAATTAGCTATCAAAACTATCCCGTTTGGCTGGCCATTTTAATTGGTACTTTAGGAGCAACATTATTTGGATTGTTAATTGGAGTACCGTGTTTACGATTGAAAGGTCCATACTTAGCACTAGGAACTCTCGCGTTTAGCTTAATCTTATTAAAACTGTTCTTACAAGGATCATTAGCACATATCTTTTTTGGTTCTGAAGGAATCTCAGCTCTTCCAAAATTATCTAAAAATCCAATAATAGAATATTTTATAGTGTTCATCTTTTTGATAATTTCTCTCATAGTATTACTTCAGATTAGCAAATCAAAATTAGGGACGATTTTTAAATCTATTCGAGATGATGAAACGGGTGCAGATGCTTCAGGTATCAATACAACAAGATATAAAGTTCTTGCTTTTATGATAAGTTCGTTTTTTGCAGGATTGGCGGGTACTTTCTATGCATTATACAATACTGCCGTAAACCCTGCAGGGAACTTTGGAATTGTCATTTCTTTTTTTGCAATTTTAATGGCCTCTTTAGGAGGTTTAACGACCATTACTGGGGCAACATTAGGGGCATTCTTCTTTATTTTTCTTGAATATGCTCTTATAGAAATAGGTGTAATAAATATAGGTGCTTTTACATTTGATGTTGGGCTCTGGAAATTTGCAATATTCTCCATAGTTTTAATAGTGGTTGTCAGATTTGCTGATCGTGGAATCTTAAGACCGACTTTAGAACGCCTCAAAGACCTATGGGATGTACTACTAGGAAGGTAGAATTTAAGTAATGAATGAAAAAAAGTCGATATGGGAAAAAAAATGGGAGTTATTCTAGAAGTTAAAAATTTAACAAAAAAGTTTGGTGGACTAACAGCCGTTAATGATTTCAGTTTTGAAATCTATCGAGGAGATTTTGTTGGTTTAATCGGTCCAAATGGAGCAGGAAAAACTACGGTTTTCAATTTAATATCTGGATTCGAGAAACCCAGTTCAGGCACAATTAGATTCGATGGAATTGATATTACTGGGTTACGACCTTATAAAATAGTTAATTTAGGGATTGCTCGAACATTTCAACTAGTAAGGTCATTTAAATTCTTAAGTTTACTTGATAATGTAACAGTTTCATGTCTTTCAAAGAGAGGTAAAAAGGCTTCAAAGAAGATAGGGACTGATGGATATGCGAGTTCAATTCTATCATCAGTGGGTCTAATAGACAAGGCTAGAATTCCTCCAGTTATTTTACCTCATGGTGATTTAAGAAAATTACAGATTGGTAAGGCTCTTGGAACCAATCCTGAATTACTTCTTCTTGATGAGCCCTTTAGTGGTCTTTCTCATGAAGAACAAATAGTCATAACGGATTTAATTCAAAGGTTGCATGATGATGGTGTTACGATTTTTCTTACTGGTCATGTTTTGCGTGAACTTATGACATTAGTACCAAGAGTACTCGTTATGCACCAAGGGAAATTTGTTGCCGACGGGCCTCCAGCAGAGGTTGTCAATAATAAAATTGTTATTGAAGCTTATTTAGGAGGAGGTGAAGGATTTGCTTAATATAAAAAAGGTATATTTCTATTATGGTAAGGCAAAAGCCCTTGAAGAGATAAACCTAAATATCCAAGAAAAAGTTCTTGAA
>SDBU01001029.1_pt1 | contig 41042 bp, 36 predicted proteins | sample 2277071 | NCBI WGS metagenome assembly SDBU01 (sample SAMN10397929, study PRJNA504765) | marine sediment metagenome | isolation source: marine sediment core GS08_GC12, 126 cmbsf | place: Arctic Ocean: Gakkel Ridge, Loki's castle | collected 2008 | reverse complement strand
AGGGGTATTTGGTGTCCTACAAGCCCTCCGAGGCGGTTCTATCGAGCCCACACGCCGCCGTCTGTCCACGTCGGCGGGTCTCCCCGTCCTTTCAGCGCAATCCCGCCAGCGTCTTCTTCCCAGCGAACGAGACACCCTTAATACACTAAGAGAACTTTCTGGAATATCGCGGGAGGACTTTGAGCAAGAACAGCGCTCGGCCCTGTCTGGAGGCCGGGTCAGAGGCGCATCCAGACTCGCTGCGAGGGTGGCCCGGTAATGGCCGTTAAGCAAACATTTTTATTCCCAATAACCAACCCTCTTCTGGATCAACTTCGGAAGGACACAGAAGCTGCTACTAGTGTACCTCGGCCTGAAGCGACACCAGTTCAACCTCCTCCCGAGTTCTCGTTTGAGCAGTTCAAAGCAGAGCAGGGGTTTGGCTTCCAGACCCCCGCTGAGAAAGCATTTCGTGCAGGGGAACCACCTATCCCTGTGCCAGATACAGGTCGTGAGGGTCCTTTTGAGACTTTCGGTCGCGTTCTAGGCAAGGCAGCGAGGGCAGTAGGCAATATTCCCCTCGCCCCGGGTCTGGCCAGCCAGGAGGAGGTCTTAGAAGCCCGGTTGGAGGAGTTTCAACAGGCGGGGTTTGACATCGACGACCCAAGTGTCCGTGCCAAAGCAGAGAGGGAAGTTGCATTGGGGGAACCGACAATCGGAGGGGTTGCGCTGGCCGGGGCCGCAGTCGGAACGGCCGTGACTGCGCTCCCGATTGAGGTTTTGGATGCCGGAACGGAAACAGCATTTTCCCTAGCCAAGTTACAGAAACCCAAGGGGTATACTGAGGCATTAGCTAATTTTCGGGACCGCTCTATTATTGTCCAAATGGCCCTGGGTCTGGTATTCGACCCGGCTATTGTCTTTGGTGTGTTGGGTGTATCCGCGCGTGCATCCCGAGGGGTAATTGCCGTCGCGGTCCGGGCCAATCTTACTAAGACCCTACCCAATGTCTCGAAGCGCGTCCTCGACGCGGCGGTAGAAGTTACCACGGACCGGCTAACCCGGGCTGTGGGGAATGAGGTCATCGTCGGGCACAATGCGAATGAAAATCTGATCGAGCACGGGGCGGCCGCGCCAGTAGGTGTCATTGGCTTCCAAGATGAGATGGCTGGCAGCTACCCATTCCTTTAATACAAATGGACCGTTTGCAACGGTGGGATTTCGGTTCCAGTCTGCATTATCAATCGTGCCTTCTGCGTCGAAAACGGGCTGCAGGACATGCTTGGGAAGGAAGGGCACGTCAAAACCGACCCACCATCCGGCGTAGGGAGCATTCATAACGATTTCAATCGTGTAATCATCAAGTGCTTTATAGCTCTCTACGTAAGTATCGAATGGGTAACGGGTTTGGACAGCGTTCCCATCATCCATGATCATATCGACAGTGAAAACGTAGTCGTGGGCGGTAACGGGTGTACCATCTGTCCAGACTGCATCTTCTCGAAGTTTGATCGTGAGTGTAACGCCATCAGCCGAGACACCACCGTTCTCCGTGGTGGGGGCTTCAAGCGCCAACTCAGTGTTCCATTGGCCAGTATCGTCAATCTGCCATAGACTTAACAGCTGAAAGTCAATGGCCAGCTGGGCGAACCACATTTGTGTGTAGTAGAAGTTCAAAGTGTCAGGTTCTTCAAAGAAGGTGATCGTTGCAGTTTTCAGTTTTGCTGGTGGCTCTTCGGCCACAGGTTCTTCAGCTGCAGGCTCTTCAGCGGCAGGCTCTTCAGCGGCCTGATCTGCAACTACTGGTTCATCGACCTTTGGTGAAGCACAAGCGGTCATTCCCAGTGAGAATATAATCAATAGGGTCATTAGTGTGAGAAACCATCTATTCTTCATTTTTCATTCTCCTCTGTTATGAACAATATGGTGGGGTTTGAGAATCCACGTTGATGGAATTTCGTGTTTTTTTAATTCACCTCCTTAGAAATCAATAATAACCAAAATTTATGACATCTATAGTGGATTGTATAACATTAATTGTACAACATATTTATATTATCTTTTTTCTAAATTGTCACCAGCCTTGTGGAGGATTTTATCCAGTTCTCTGTTCTGGTATTCTTCTAGGGGAGGTACTATGTGTTCCGCCAGGATGAGTTCGGCTTTGGCCTGAGCATTTTCCGCCAATCCGACCCGACCAGATTTTTCCCACGCTTCGAAAGAATGACGCACCCCCAGAGTATTGTATAACAATTCTCCGCCCTTTAAGTAATTGATGGTATGTCGCTGGGTTAAATAATTATGCTGCTTCTCCATTGCGTCCATGATGATATCCACAGCCAGGGAATCATCATTTACTTCAAAACCATTGATTATTCGGCGGACACTGGCAGCGATATCGTTATCGACAACCATTTGAGCTAATGAACCGGTTACACCTGCGGCCATCTCCCCAATTCCAGAGAGTTCATCTGCTCCAGCCAGGGCAGGCAGGATGGAATTCAAAGCACGTTCATACCCACTCTGAATTTCCAATGTATGAGAGTTTGTCGAAAGTCCATACACATTTACCGGCAGGCCATAACGATGACCAATTTGGACTGTTGCAGCTGATGCCATTCCCAGCTCCACTCCACCCCAGACTGAACCCCCTGTGCGGGGTTCCATCATCGCCAGGCGTCCACAGTAGATAATTGGCAAGCCCGGTTTTACCAATTGTACAATAGTGATGGAGGCCAATACCTCGGCATTCTGCTGAGTCAATGCCCCCGCTAGCGACATAGGGGCTGTTGTTCCTGCTGTTGGGCAAGGTAAAGGTCCAAAGGGGATACCGTAACTGGCGATCTGAACCATCGATTCGACCAGATCAGATGGAAAGGTTAACGGACTGACAGGTGAGACACTCATAGTCAACACTTCGTCTACAGGACCGATGACTTCGGCCATATCTACAGCGAATTTTACTTCTTCACCTTTCTGAACGCCCGGTCCCTGGAGGGGTTTGGTGGTGTGGGGTAGGGCATAACGGTACATCGCCAATGACATTAACTCACCGGGCACGTCAATTGGTGTAAAGAAAGGTGTGATCGTTGTCGCTTGATCCAGGGCGTCTAATAAACGTGTGGAATCGCGCAGGTCCTGTAGAGTAGCCCGGCGGAGTTTGCCGCTGACAGGATCATAGATGTCCCTGGCTCCACCTAAATTGTGCCAATGGAGAGAACCATCCCCTAGGGTGATGATTTTTCCATCTCGTCCCCGGGTCTTAACCTTTTTTGTACTGATCTCGATTGATTTTTCAACCAGATCTGGCGGTAATTGCACTCTAGCACCGTTTAATGTGGCGCCCGAGTCAGCCAGCTGCTCCCGGATTTGAGGGTGGTCTAAAACAATGCCAACCTCACTCAAGACACGTAATGTGGCTTCGTGAATAGCTTCGATTTCCTGGTCAGAAATAATTTTCCATGGATTCATCAATCCGTCTCCATAAAAAAACTTATGGGGTATGGAAAACCTATAAAAACCTTATGGGTAAGGAAAACCTGTAATAACCTTAAGGGGAATAGCAAACCAAATTATTATTCATCATCCAGCGCTGGCAATTTCTCCATACCAGCATCTGATGCCATCTTGGTGACCATCTGTTTGAGTTCAGCGACCTGTTCGGCTGGCAAATCCGGAGGTTGGTAGGCTTTAAGTATATCACCCAGTTGGGTTTTTGCACGCGTAAACGTGTCTGTCGCACCCATCTGCTGCCAGGTGCGAATCGAGCCGCGGTCAATTACCGCGGAGGGCATATACTGCTCCTCCTTAAGCAACTCGCGCGTGATGCGCAGTTTTAAAAATTCACCTTTAAAATTGATCCCGTCGTACATATCGGCTGCCAGTGGATCGGTGTGAACTTGCATTCCTTTGAGCATGCGTTTTGCCATCCCGATGGCTTCGGCATCGATCAGCAGTTTTTCGGGGCTCATACAGGCCAGAAAATCCAGCATGCACGCGCCGGAGATCATATTGATTCCCGCCAGGGCGCCGATCATGATGGTTGTGCTGCTCTCCATCCCGGCTTGATAATCAACCACCTTGGCATCGCTGGCACCCATATAAGAGTGAGTCGGGAATCCAAACGATTTGCCTACCTGGGCGTAAGCGGCGTCGATCATGGCGGTTTCAACCGCGCCCATCGGGGTGGTGCCATGGCGCATATCCATAATAGCAGGCGCGCCACCCCACACAATCGGCGACCCAGGCTTGGCTAATTGATGGATGGTCATCCCGCTGATGCATTCGGCGGCGTGCTGCACCACAGAGCCTAGCAGCGTAACCGGCGCAGCAACCCCGGCCAGGGGCATTGAGACAATCTCTGCCGGGATACCAGCCCCCGCCAGATCAATCAGGCTTTGTGAGCCAAACTGGCTCCAGATCAGCGGTGGGGAAGGCCAGTTGCAGGAATTCACAAACAAGACCCTGCGCTACCCCGGGCATTTTGAATGGTTGCACGCCTTCAAAGAATTAGGATTATTTTCTGAAGAACCCATTCAAATCAACGGAGACCAGATTGTCCCCCGCGAAGTGTATCATACCCTTTTGGAACCCAAAATCAGCTCATCTGAAATTCGCGATGTCTGTGTGATACGCGTGGTCGGCTATGGAAAGAAAGATGGAAAAGAAACCACCGTCACGATTGATCTGATCGACTATTACGATGAAGAAACTGGCTTTGCTGCCATGGAACGCCTGACCGGTTGGCACTGTGCCATGATGATGGGCTTCCAAGCGCGCGGCCGCATCCCGGCGGGCGGTATATCGATGGAAGTCGCCGTACCGGCAGCAGAGTTTATGGGTGCTGTGCGTGAACGGGGAATTAAATTCGAAGTTCGTTACGAATAAAGATCTGTGTTGGCTATATAATCATAGATGTGGAGGTTGCGCCCAAGGAGGTTTCCCTTTTATCCACCAATTTAGGATATATTTGTTTTTGGCAAAACTTGGATCATTCTCATATATTGCTCTAAATAACAATCTCTCCTATAATACTTCTGCTTTCCAAAAGAAAAAATGAGATGATGAGGAGGAGCCCGTTGTCAGACCCTATCATTATTTGTAGGGACGTCCATAAATGGTATGGGAAGTTCCATGCATTAAAAGGCATCAATATGGAAGTAGAGAAGGGGGAGGTTGTTGTGATCTTTGGCCCTTCAGGATCTGGAAAATCCACCTTCATCCGTGCTATCAACCGCTTGGAAGAGCACCAGCGTGGACAGATCGTTGTGGATGGCATTGAACTAAATCAAGATGTTCAAAACATTGAGAAGATTCGCGAAGAGACCGGTATGGTATTCCAGTTATTCAACCTCTTTCCTCACCTCAATGTCAAACAAAATATTACAATATCTCCGATACGGGTAAAGAAATGGTCGAAGGAAAAGGCTGAGAAAAAAGCCGAGGAATTACTTGAACTGGTCGGTATTCCAGAGCAGGTGGACAAATATCCCAACCAACTCTCAGGCGGCCAACAGCAGCGAGTGGCAATTGCCAGGGCGTTGGCGATGGAACCAAAGATAATGCTGTTTGATGAACCAACCTCTGCCCTTGATCCAGAGATGATCAAGGAAGTATTGGATGTAATGGTGAATCTGGCTAAATCTGGTATGACTATGGTTGTGGTCACCCATGAGATGGGTTTTGCCCGCGGCGTGGCGGACAGAATGTATTTCTTCGATGAAGGTATTGTAGTCGAAAGCGGATCGCCTAAAGATATCTTTGAAAACCCACGGGAAGATCGCACCAAGCTTTTTCTCTCTCAGATTATTACACATTAGCAAGGAAAAGAATAACTTAAAAGGCTTCATGAGAGCAATCTTTTTTCGAATAGTTAACTAATAACTCCATACCAAATATCAAATAGTAATTATTCTCATGTATAATGAGAGTGTCGATATCCACTAATCATAAGGAGGAAATAATGAAAAAGTTTTATACTCTATTTGCCCTCGTGTTGGTTTTGAGTTTCGGACTGGCAGCTTGTGGGGGTGGAGGTGGAGGTGGGGGTGACGGAACGCTATTGGGCGAAGTTAAAGCCCGAGGCTATCTGATTGGCGAAACTGACCCCAACTACGAGCCGATTAGCTACTTGGATCCAGACGCAGTCCGGGCCGATGACACTGTTTGCCCCGATGAACTTTTGACCTATGGAGAGATGATCGGATTCGACGTTGATGTAAACAAAGCAGTCGCTGATAAGCTTGGTGTGGATATCTGCTTCGCAACCCCGGATTGGGATCTCGTCACCGCTGGCAGCTGGGGCGACCGCTGGGACATATGCATCGGCTCGATGACCGCCACTCAAACCCGGGCAGAAGTGCTTAGCTTTTCCACTCCCTACGTCTACACCCCAGCCCAATTCGCAGCTTCCGCAGATTCCGGGATCACCAGTTATGCTGATCTCGATGGCCAGACGATCTGTCTTGCCGTAGCCACCACCTATCTGGATTGGATGAATGGAACTCTTACAATTACCGAGGACGCCATCTTTGCCGACCCTCCCAGTGACGTTACAATAGTTGAGTTGCCCACCGATCAGGAATGCGCCCAGTCCATTGCGGCAGGTCGACCGGAGTTCTCTGTCTATCTGACCTCTGCGGAAGTGATCAACTCCAACATTGCTGGTGGTCTGGATGTCGTCAAAGTTGGCGACCCGGTCTTCAGTGAAAACCTTTCGCCAGCCACTGACAGAAGCTCTTCATTTGAAATTGACACCTTCGTGGCTGAAATAAGCTCAATTGTTGATGGGTTGCATGCTGATGGCACCCTTTCAGCTCTTTCGCTTAAGTGGTTTGAAGTCGATATGACCCAAGATCCAACCAAATAAGCATCACGATTACAAAAAAGGTGGAAGTAGAAAATTCTATTTCCACCTTTTTCTTAGGAACACAAATGGCAACAGAAATCTCTCCTGTAAATCCCTTTGAAGAAGATCTCAAACGGATCCTGGATGAAGAGCACAAAAAACAGCTGAACTATAGGACCAAGCTCCTGGTTTCTTGGATTGGTTTGATGGCCGCGCTTGCCCTTCTATTTAGTGGTATAGAAATTGATCTAGGGTTTATGCAAATAAATTTCATCAGCTTAAACATAGATTTCATTAGAGATTACGCCCCATTCATAGCTAAAGGCGCACTTCAAACCATTTTGATCTCTATTACTTCCATTGCTTTGGCAATGGTGTTGGCTTTTTTATCAGCCCTGGCTCGTTTATCCAATAAGGCTCCTTTGGTGGCAATAAGCACTTTTTATATCTCATTGATTCGCGGGACACCCTTGTACCTGCAGGTGATCTTCTTCTTTCTAGCGCTTCCGCAAATGGGGATTTTTATGTCAGGTTTTTACGCAGGAGTTTCTGCATTAGGATTGAATTACGGGGCCTATATGAGCGAGATCTTTAGGGCTGGAATCCTTTCTGTTAGCAAAGGGCAGCATGAAGCGGCCACCGCATTAGGTATGAATTCCCGGCAAAAAATGGCGTATATAGTTATGCCTCAAGCTTTACGCCTAGCAATCCCGCCAATGGGAAATGAATATATCGCCATGCTAAAAGATTCATCTTTAGTATCAGTGACCGGGTTTGTCCATGAAATATTATGGCGCGCTCAGAAGGTGGGACGGCAAAAATTTAAAAATTTGGAAGCCCTGCTTATTGCCGCTGTTTTCTATTGGATATTAACTTTATTATTTACGGCTCTGCAATCTCGCCTGGAAAATCGTTTGGGAAGAGGCGAAGGCGAAATCAAACAGCTTTCTCATTAGGGGTTTCACGATCCCTTACTCATCATTAAATTATTTTAAAGAGATATCCTTTATACATAATTAACTTTATAGGATCGAATTTTTAGATAAATTCATACTCTGTACAGTCATAAACGGTGTCGATCTGTAGGCCGCGATTGGACTGACTGACGGGATCGTCTTACAAAACCCAGACCCTATCATCTAGGGCTGGTTAGCATTGATCTTCACTCTCCTCAATGACATCCTCAAATTCGTGACTTGGCATTTATCATTTAAACAACAGATTCTGGTAAGGGAACAAATAGCATCTATCAAGCTGTTTTCGAGATCTCTTCCAAAGCCTCCCCTAACTCAGCAATCTCATCCATAGTATTGTAATGCACGCCACCGATCCGAACCATGCCGCCGCTTTTTTCTACACCAAGCCTCTCTGTAACAGCCAGGGCAAAATAATTTCCGTCCCAAACAAATATATTTCGCTCAGCTAACATCTCTGCGACTCTTCGGGGATGTTTCTTCTCAAGATTGACCGCGAAGGTTGGAACGCGTTCTTCCACCCGGCGAGGGTCATTGAGACCATATATCCGCAGCCCCGGGATTCCTTGAAGCGTATTCATCATCGTGCGGCTGAGATCATGTTCATAGGCACGAATGGCAGACATTCCCTGTTTGAGGTGTAATGCCCGCCCACTGAAATTCTTTTGATACTGCTCGGCATACTCACCTCCGTACTCAACGCCAATCCATTCCAGGTGTTCCAAAGCTCCTATAACCCCAGCGATGCTCTCATGGGATTGTGTGCCGGTTTCGAATTTTTCTGGGGGTAACTTTGGTGCTGGACGGACTTTATAAGCTTTCAGCTCATCCAATAAATCGTATCGCCCGTAGAGAATGCCAATATGCGGGCCAAAGAACTTATACGCGGAACATGAGAGAAAATCTACTCCAAGGTCCTGAACGTCAATGGGTCCATGGGGGGCATACTGAACAGCGTCAACATAAACCAGTGCGCCTGCCTCGTGTGCCATACGGGCGATCTTTTTCACAGGATTGATTGTGCCCAAAGCGTTTGAAGCCAAGCCAACGGATACAAGTTTGGGCTTTTTTTCCAGGGCTGCTTCCAGCGTGTCTAATCTGAGCGTGCCGTCTTCCACGTCGAAATCAACCCATTCCACTTGACAGCCATTATCTTCTGCGATCAAAGTCCAGGGGGTGATATTGGCATCGTGTTCCAAGTGCGTAACTACCAAGGTATCACCCGGGTTGTGCAGGCGAGCAATCGAACGGCTGAGGTGAAGTGTGAGAGAGGTCATATTTTGCCCAAAGATGATCTCTTCTGGTCGGGAGGCATTGATAAAATCAGCGACAGCTTGACGGGCTTCATAAATCAATGAATCACTATTTTTGCTGGTGATAAAGGCTCCCTTGGTGTTTGCATTGGTATTCACCAGGTAATCTGTCATCCGGTTTAAAGCGCGTTGGGTAATTTGAGTGCCGGCAGGATTATCAAAGAATATAACGGGTCTTTTTAAGGCAGGAAATTTCTCTCGAATAGATGTCAGGTTGAGAGGCATATCTTTCTCCAAATAGATTTTAGGGAACGCTGGATTTATTTTCTAGTTATAGTAACACAAACGACAAATCGGTCTTGCCCACCAAGGTGATATTTGTATTCCACATCATCATGCTGTCCCCGATGATAGCAGATCTTTCCCATACCCCTGTGAGCACTAGGGAAATCTGGATCAACTTTAAGAACCTTGTTAAAATAACGTATTGCTCTCTGATGATCCTTACCGCTGTAATAATACCAACCTCAGCGGTTGATGTTCGTTCTCAATGACGGATCTAGATTGCTCAAGTCTTGCCACTTCAGATAAGTTTCTGGATCATTTCTACCATCAAGGTCAGGCCCTTCAGGGTTTTTTGGATATCATACCCAAAACCCGTCCGAATACCTTTATCCAGGCCAAAGTGTTCACCCGGAACCAGCAAGACGGAACTTTCCTTCCGCAGCCGGTCGATCAAAGTGGTCGAGTTGATTGGAAAATCATATTCAAAATAGGCAATTGCACCTGCGACTGGGCGGGCATAGTGAAAGAGGTGGCTGTATTCATCCATCCACTCCTCCAACACGGACAGGTTCGCCTGGATGATCTTGCGGTTGCGCGCCAGGATCGCCTCTCGGCGCACAGGTTCCATGGCAATAGCTGCCAGGCGGTCATTCAGCAATCCGGGGGTCGTGGTCACATAATCGTGATGGATCCAGATCTGCTCGATCATTTCTTCTGGCGCGACAACCCAGCCGAGTCGCAAACCTGGCAGGGCGAAAGCTTTTGACAGGCCCGATGTTACTATAACTTTCTCATAACGCCCCCAGAAGGTGGGAGAAGTATCACCCTCAACCTCAGCGCCGCGGTAGATTTCATCTGCAATAATCCAGGCGCCAGCCTTGCGTGCAGTTTCCTCAACTACTTCCATCTCATCTTCGGTTAAGACTGCGCCGGTCGGGTTGTTTGGATTGGTGACCAGGATCACGTTTGTTTTTGGCGTCACCACCCGCCTGAGTTCATCAACATCGAGCGCCCAGCGCTTCTGTCCGTTTTCTTCCCGCACAACCAGATGGAAAGTGTCAACGCCCTCTGCAAAGGCACGACCAAGCCCCCAGCCTTGCATATAATTGGGCACCATGAAAGCCAATCGCCTTCCTTTTTCGAGCAGAGTCCACAGGCTCACGAAATTGGCTTCAGAACCGCCGTTGATGACAGTGATGTTTGAGGATTTACAGTCTGGATAAAACTGGGCGATGCGTTCTCGGAGCAAAAGCGAGCCGATCGCTTCGGGGTAGCAAAGTTCTTGGTTGAGAAAAAATTCCGGATCCCCCTGGCCATCGAGAAGTTCTGACAACTTCAGCGGTGAAACGCCGCTTTCAGAAAGATTGTAATCGACGGCATTCTCATACTGGACCTGCATGCGTTCCATTTCAAATTTATCGATATGCATGAGATGCTCCTTTTCCAAAAATATGTCAGACCTCAAAGGAAGTTCCCAGACCGCGGGAAATCGCTTTCTGGTAGGTCAGTACAGCGATGGTGGTATCCTGGACACCCACACCGGTCAGGTCGCAAATGGTGATCTCTTGATCATTTTGCCTGCCGGTCTTGCTGCCAGCGGTCAACTCACCGATCTCAACAATATCACCATCTTCTGACAGGATACCTTCCTTCAGCGCATGATGCAGTTCGCCTAGACGGAAACACTGGCTTTTCCTGTCGCACACAATTCGGTCAGCTTTCCCCAGCACATCAGGGTACAACTCCTGTTTGTGTTCGCCATCAGAACCCATGGCAGTGATGTGCATGCCGGCATGCAGCCAGGCTGCTTTAACATAAGGCTCCCGTGCAGGCGTTGTGGTTGCCACAAATTGGGATTGGCGGAAAACCTCTTCTGGGCTATCCGATACCATCACTTCAACACCCAGTTCTAGTGTCATCTCTGAAGCATATCGCTCAACTTCATCAGGAATGATGCCGTACACCATCAGGCGTTGGAAATCCCGTACCAACCGCAGGCCTCGGATCTGATAGCGCGCCTGGACGCCCGACCCGATCACTCCGGCGGTCGTTATCTGATCTGGCGCCAGGTGTTCGGCAGCGATCGCTCCGGCGATACCAGTTCGCAGATCGGTCAGGTATCCATTATCGAGCAAAACTGCTTCGAGGAAGCCAGTCGTGGCGCTCATCAGCACCATCATCCCGCTCCCGTAGGGCAGCCCGATGGACGGGTTGCCAAAAAACCCTGAAGCAATTTTAATGGCGAAGTGATCCAGACCTTCGATATAGGCGGTCTTGATGTCAACTTCTCCCTGGTTGGCTTTCACATCCACGCGGATGATCGGTGGCAGGCTAACCTTGCCTTCCACAAGGCGCGTGAATCCCTGGGCAACCGCATCAACGGCCTCCTTGTTCATACCAACGCAATCCCGGATTTCGTTTTCTCTCAAGATTGTTACTTTCATAGATATTCTTCCCCGGCCTTCTTTATCTTATCTAATCCCAGCAAGCCCCCCTCCGTCCACTACAAGAATTGATCCAGTAATGAATGCGGAAGCATTGCTTAAAAGGAATAATACAGCTTGAGCGATGTCCATTGGGGTACCAATTCGACCCAAGGGACGATCCTTGGTAGAATCTTTGACCATTTGGTCATACCCTATCCCTAACTCTATTGCCTCAGATCGCAGCATGGGAGTATCAGTATCACCAGGGCATATACAATTCACGCGAATATTCTGAGGACCGTGGTCTAGAGCCATTGCCTTTGTGAGCAAAACAACTGCACCTTTTGAGGCGCAATATGCAGCTGCACTTTTTCCTCCCACTAGCCCCCAACAAGAAGAAATGTTGATAATTACACCTCCTCCAACTTGCGTCATTAGCGGAATTGAATGTCTACTGAGCAAATACACTGACTTGAGGTTAACCGAGATAATTTTGTCCCAGGTGGCTTCACTAGTTTCGAGTACCGAAGCTCGAGTGATAATTCCTGCCGCATTAACCAACGTATCGAGTCTGCCAAAATTATCGACTGTTTGCTCGATTGCTCTTCTACAAGGTTTATCCTTGCTAACGTCGCATTTAAGAAAAATAGCTTTTCCACCTTGGGCATTTATTTCTTTGGCAACTTCTTTTCCTCGTTCAATATCAATATCAAGGATGGCAACTTTCGCACCTGCGGTTGAAAGAAGCTTGACACAAGCTTTTCCGATTCCAGATGCTCCACCTGACACCAGTGCTACTTTATCCACAATACCGGCATTGTTACCATGGTTAAAATCCATCACCATGAGAATTCTCCTATTTGTATGTCGTGAAAAGCTTTGGGAGAAAAGGTTTCTCTCTTATTCTTTCACCCATGTCCTGCGCCATTTTCAATTCTTGATTTATCTGTAACCTGCTTTTAGAAACAACTCAATGAACGTTTTTTGGTATCTTCGAGGTGCCTTTTCATAGTTTTCTACAAGCCCAGTTTATCACGCCGCTTCAATCCCTCAATACTTTCAGCATGCTATTGGCCTCATATTTAACGACATCGAGTTGGGGGCGGATCATGTTCCACCAGCTGGTCTATAACTCAGCCCTACCCTCCCAACACCTCCAACTGATCCACCAACCTCGCCAATTCTTTAAACGAGGCTTCCACCGGCGCAGGCGTCGACATATCCACACCGGCCAGCTCGAACAAATCCATCGTATACAGCGACCCACCCGCACTGATGAACTCGAGGTATCGCTCGGCCATCCCCTTTTCACCTGCTAGGATTTTCGCCGCCAGGGCATCCGCCGCGCTGATTCCGATGGCGTACTGGAACGTGTAAAACGGTTCAAAGAGATGTAAGAACTGCGCCCAGGTGATGCCCGTCCATGCAGGATCATCTTTCATCGTCTCTCCATACCCTTCGGCATAAAACTCATGCAAGATGTGTTTCAATTCCACCGCAGTGAGAGGCTGGCCCTCCGATGCCCGGGAAAAAACCTCATACTCAAAGCGGGCCAGCGTGGGCATCTCGAAGAAATACCGGTGGTAGTTCGCCATGGCTTCATCTATGAGGGCTAGCTGGAAATCCCTATCATCTGCCTTCAGTTCCCGCAGATATGCTCGCGTCATCGCCTGGTGGAAGTTGGACGGTGTCTCTCCCACTGTGGAAGAGACAGACTCATACTCGTTGTAAACGTCCGGTTGGGTCTCCGCCGTATAAACGCCATGCATGGAATGTCCCAATTCATGCGTCAAGGTGCTCAAGGCGATGATGGAATCATCATAACTCATGTAAATGAAAGGGGGTTTGTGCCCCACCTGGAGGGAAGAGGCTGCGTTCTGCCGTTTTTCAACATTGGGTGCGTAGTCCACCCAGCGACCTTCCAGGCTCCCCTTCCGCAAAATCGAAACGTACTCCTCCCCCAAAGGCTTGAGCGATTCACAGATCCATTCGACCGACTGTTTGTAAGGGATCGCTGGAGGGTTGTTCATGGTGGGCGCCCATACATCATAAGGCCGCATGGCGTCTATCCCCAATATCTTTGCCTTTACGTCCCAGTAGCGGTGCCAGGTTGGGAGATTTTTCTTGAAAGTGTCAATCAGGTTATGGAATACTTCAAGAGGCAGCTTGGTGGGAGAGAGCTTCATTGCCAATACCGAGTCATACCCCCGTGCCTCTGCCAAGAACATCCACTGTTTCACATTTGCTAGATAAATGCTCGCCAGGGTGTTCTCCATTGACAGGTAGCCATCGAAATAACTCTCCCAGGCGGTGCGGCGGCGTTCCCGGTCGGGGCTTTGCAGAGCGATATCCATGTTTGCCTGGTATACCGGATATATCTTCCCCTGGCTGTCCACCGCATCCCGAAAGACCAAGTCGGTATCAACCAGCTCGGTAGCCGCCTGGTAGACACCGTCGAACGGTTCCGTCAGCATACTGAGGATTTCTTCGACTTCCTCATTACGTTGGTAAGCCTTCAATCTCAGCAGATTATCAAAATAATGTTTGTAGACCCGTAAGCGGGGTTCCTGCTCCGCCCAATCCAGCAAGGTGTCGCCGATCTCCAGGAGCTGTGGCCGGGCAAAGGCAGTCCCCGCTTTGAACTTCCCCTCCAACGCTTTCGCCTGCCCGAGATATCCTTTGGCTGCCACGTCAGTCGAATCCACGATCTGCGCCCAATCGGCGAATTCCAGCAAGATCATCATCCTCCGCCAGTGTTTTCCCCGCAATTCGAACCAATCAGCCAGCACACCCGGCCCTTCTTTCAAACGACCGTTATACTCGCTCAATTCAGACAGTTCCTTTAAAGCAGCCTTGAGGTCAGCCTCCCAATCCTTCCAGGTCGAGTAGACGGCTTCCCGGTTCCAGGTGCTCTCGATGGGGGCGTCTTCCCGCTTCAAACTTATTGTGTTACTCATTTATGATATCTCCTCATCAATACCCATCCGAATACCTTTATCCCGGCCGAAAGGAATAGCTATTTCATTTCGGCCTCTTCAAGGAATATTGGGTTAACAAGGTGCTATGATTACATTAGAAACGACTCAATGAACGATTTTTGGTATCTTCGAGGTGCTTTCTCATAGCCTCCTGCGCAGCCATCTTATCACGCTTCTTCAAGCTTTCGAGGATCCCAGCATGTTGCTTAGGCTCTGCAATGTAGGGGTCATGTGCTAGAATGCGTTCCAATTCATTCAGCATCTTTTCCACCAAGTCTACCAGTCGATTATTACCGGATGCACGAGCAATTGTGAGGTGGAACTCCAAATTCAGATCACATCCTTTACGATATGATTGGTCTGATGCATTCGATGGCGGATTCAATGCCATTTCTTGTTCTTGACGGTTATTCTCTTCAAGCAAATTGATATCGTCGTCAGTGATTTTCTCGGCAGCGAGGCCTACTCCTTCAATCTCAAGAACACTTCTCAGGTGGAAAATTTCCAGAAGGTCATGAATCGAAAGGGATTTGACCTGATAACCTGATCTGGGAATAGGATCAATTAATCCTTCTGAAGCCAGAATAACCAAAGCTTCTCTAGCTGGTGTTCTGCCAACCTCAAATGGTTCAGACAACTCTGTAATGGTGTAAATTTTGGTTGGCTCCAACTGTCCAGTAATGATGGCTTGCTTGATTGCCTGATATGCTTTTTCTTTTTTCGATATAGTATTTGGCACGTTTATTTGATCCTTGTGATAAATCTGCTAATCCTAAATATTATCCTAGTATACAATATTATTCATGAATTTATCCCCAGGAAAAAAATGCCTAATATTGTCCCGATTAATTTTGCAAACCGAAAGCAACTTAAGAATTTTATTCATTTTCCTTTTCAACTCTATAAGAACTGTACCCAATGGGTCCCTCCCCTGATCGGAGATGCCTTCGACGACTTCAACCCGGAGAAACATCCTTTTTTCCAGCATTCTGAAGCCAAATTATTTCTACTATCCTTCCCGTCGAATCATCTCTTCTGTCATCAGACGCAGGATATAACTAAGATGCCCGTAATAGGCTTCGACATCTGTATCGAGCAGATTCTCACCTTCCTCATATTTCTTTAGAAATTCTTGTGGCCAATCTTCCCCTTCTAACCCACCGCTATCAATGATTGATTGGGTGAGCCTTCTGGCAAAGTCCATTAGCCGCATTGATGGATATCCTTCTTCGTGCGCCTCGCCCTGGCCCATCAAATGTGCACTTGAAACCAGAAAAGACATCAATTCATAATATTTTTCTTCGCTAAGAGGAAATATTTTTTTGCTCATGATGACCACCTATTTCCATATGTATCCTCAAAAGCAATTTCTGTGATCGGCTTTCGCGGTGGTGGCTCGGGGGATTCGTCCGGGTACCCGAGTGTAACAAGGATATTAAGTGATAGCTGATCGGGAAGATTGAGGATTGTCCGTATCGCAATATCGGCGAATGAAACTACAATACAGCTTCCGATTCCCATAGAGTGAGCTGCGAGGACAATGTTTTCAGCGGCAATCGCAGCGTCCGCCATGTGAATCATTCTTTTATTTTCGCTGACTCGTTTTTGCTTCGATTCAGTGCAAATGACTACCATGGCAGCAGGCATGTCGAAGACACCAGGCGTGAATTTAAGCAGTAGCTTTTTCTGAGTGTCAGAAGTAACGACAATAAATCGCCAGGGGTTGCGATTACCCCCGTTAGGAGCCCAAATGGCAGCATCCAAAAGCTTTCCTAATATATCTTTATCTATTTGTTGATCAGTATACTGACGCACACTACGACGTTCGTAGATTGTTTTCATAATATCCATAATTGCTCCTTACAAATTACGCCAACCTGTTAAAATGCGGGCTCCTTTTATTGAATGAAACTTCTGCTTATGATCAATGAGCTATTTTCATCTATATGCTGGCTCAAGAGCATAAACCCGATTGCCGCATATTGAGAATAGCTGCCAGGATATTTAATACTAGTACCCAGGAGCGCCCATTTCCCTGCATAATGTAATGAGATCCGGGGCTAGATACATTCCTTCATCTTCAATCTGAAGGTCGTCAAGCCATATCGATGGGTTAAGAACCACACCATCAGTATGGGCGGGTGAACCTAACTCAGTTGCGCCAATACCAAATTGCATACACCCAAACACTCGCTCGTCTTCAAGAATTCGTCCCGAAGGACGGGTCACACCGGGATTAAATCCAAAACAGGCGTGATCTATAAGATATGCTTCCTCGTGACTAAAGCTGTCCAGCCATCGCGAAAATACGGTTGCTTCCTCCTCACCATCAATTTGTTTAACGTACCCACATTCGATGGATAATCGGACTGGACTTTGAATTAAACCCAACTCTGTGGGAGGCCATATTGCGCCATCAAAAACCAAAACACCTTCAACACTTTCCCGGTGGATCATATAACCAGATTGTCCACCAAGCATTTGGGGAAATCCACCCTCTAAAGGCGGAGGTTCCCAAAAAGGATCGCCTTTTTTGTCCACAAGCATTTCTATATTGGTGCCTGCAGGGCTGGTAACGATTACTTTCTCAGACGCCTGTGACATTTGATAAAGCAATGAGGCCATCTTTTGCATGGGTATATAATTTACCCGCCCAATCGTGCGAACCATCATGTCCACATCTAATCCGGTAAGACAGACATAAATACAGCCATTCTCGATGGCTTTGTAGTAAGCAGGACTGTAAAGCTGATATGCTACAGAAAAATCAAACCACACATCCGCCCCTAGAACAGCTTTTGATACAGGTGCTGGTGGGTCCGCCATAGGTTCGGACAGTGTCGGATAAAAAATAACAGTAGGAATTCCACCCTTTGAGTAAACAGCTCCTGCTGTGGCTCGCGCAACGCGCTCGTCCGACGCGGTATCAAAGGTAATAAGCACTTGCTGGCCGGGTTCGACCGGCCGAACTTGGGTCACCAACTTGTTCGCGGCGTCCACCAGCTCGATATTATAGTATTCATTTCGGGATTCTGTACTAAATGTACTCATACAAACTCCTACTCTCCAAAGGAACGCAGCGAATGCTTGTGATCGTACAGCTTCTGTTACTATCCATCATCGTAAGTTACCACTATGCCAGAGTTACTTGGTGGCCACCATTCGCTCCTCAATGGGGACATAATCTATATCAAAGCCGAAGTATCTTGGCCCCGCTCCATTTAACCCGCGCTCAGAACGAAAGACCTCCGGCCCTTTGATACCAATCACTGCTACTCTCTCACCAGCTTCAAGGTAGGTGTTAATTTTTCCTTCACCTGTTTCCAGATCTACTATGGCGGGCAAATCAGGACTTGTGACGATTGGCTCGTCGTCAAGCCAACCGATTTGATTCTCATTCTTGAACCAGCAACGAAAATTGTGCCCTTTCGATTTGTCAATCCCCTTTATATAAGTTGTGCCCCACATGTAGCCGCCGTGATCTTTCCACTCTTTGCGCACAATCTCTCCTGTGAACAATAGCCACCCTTGGGTGAAATCCACAATGGCTCCCACCGGATCTTTACCACTTTCATGTGCCTCGCGGACAGTTGAACCCAGGTCTAGGCAGTAAGTGAGTGTGTCGCGAATGATGATTTCCTTCGTTTCTTTGCCAGTCAGCAAAGTGGATGCAAGATGACCGCTTCCGAAAGCCGCTACGCTCAACATCTTTTGAATCCGCTCAACGGTGTGGAAGTTAGCCGCATTCTTGAGAATGCACACTGTTCCCCATTTGTCAACGCAGGCGAATGGATAAATATCTTTCTCGAAGAGATATGGACTTCCCTGCATTTCCTCAGGAACAGCCCTACCCGCGTAATCCCCATCCACGACTGGAAGACCAAACCGCGATGCTGCAACGAGAGGGAAGGCAGTAGAGTCTGGTCCCAACTCTACGGAGACTACCGCTCCAAGGGTTACTCCTTTGTAATCTGCAAGTTCCTGGAGAGCCGTCTCCATTTCCTTACCTGCCAGGATAGGTTTCAGGTCCATGGACTCGATTTCAACTTTGGTCTTGGGTGCCAGCGGCGCTATGGTTCCCGTCTCATACACTGAAGCAGTCCATGTGTCATCGGCAAGGTCATCCACATCAATCCACCCGATGGCTAGACCTTCATCAAGGGCATCGAGCAGGCTCTTTAACCCAAGCTCGGGGAACCCACCGCCGCCGATGCCCATGATAGCGCATCCTCGTACAAAATCTTCGCACTCTTGACGGGTCTTCAACTGTTTGTTAGGAATATTGTCTCTCCTTTTCGATGACCTAGTGGTAGGTAATTAACATTCAAGCTAATCATAGTTCTACCGATAACACATGAATATTGTTATATAGGACATGTTCGCTCGGTCGTATGCCTTCTTTCGTGTAGAACATGATAATCCGTCATCTTAGTTCAACAATATGGATAATTACCCACCTTCTTCCATGCGCTTCTCAATGGGTACGTAATCAATGTCAAAGCCGAAGTAACGTGGCCCTGCTCCACTCAGGCCGTGCTCAGAGCGGAAGACCTCCGGGCCCTTCGCAGCGATGACCGCCACGCGATCCCCGGCGTCAATGTAGGTGTTGATCTTTCCTTCACCCGTCTCGATATCGACCACAATCGGCATATCCGGGGTCGTGATTACCGGCTTGTCATCAAGCCAGCCAATATGATTCTCGTTCATGAACCAGTAGCGAAATGTATGTCCTGCCCAGTCGCCGGTCCCCTTGATATAAGTTGTTCCGCGCATTGTACCGCCAATATCCTTCCAATCTTTGCGTTCCACCTCGCCGGTGAAGAGCAGCCACCCGCCTGTGAAGTCTATAATGGCCTCGACCGGGTCGTTCCCCTGTTCGCGCGCTTCGCGAACGGCCCTTCCCAGATCGAGTGAGTATGTCAAGGTATCCCGGATGACGATATCCTTGGTTTCTTTCCCGGTCAGCAGGGTGGAGGCAAGACAGCAGCTTCCGTAGGCGGCCACACTCAACATCTTGCCGACGCGCTCAAACAGGTGCGGACCCTGGGCCTCTTTGATGATGCACACATTACCCCATTTGTCAACGCTGGCGCAGGGATAGCTGTTCTTCTTATAAAGGTAAGGAGTGCCCTGCATCTCTTCAGGCACAGCCCGACCTGCATAATCGGCGTCCACCACTGGCAGGCCCATACGTGTTGCAGCCACCAGCGGCGCTGGCGTGTTGCCGCCTCCAAGCTCCACGGGTACCATCGCGCTCAGCGTTACTCCAGCGTGATCCGCCAATTCCTTGAGCGCCGCTTCCATTTCCTTACCTGCCAATACGGGTTTAATCCCAATTTTCTCGATCTCGGCTTTGGTTTCATCTGTTATCGGCGCGGTTGAGCCCATGCCATAAACCGAAGCGGTCCACGTGTCATCCGCGATATCATCCACATCGATCCACTCGAGCACCAGACCTTCGTCTAATCCTTCAAGCAAGTACTTGAGCCCGACTTCAGGCTTCCCGCCGCCGCCGATGCCCATAATGGTGCATCCCCGGACAAAATCTTCGCAATCCTGACGGGTTTTTAATTGTCTGTGAGGCATTATTATTTCTCCTTTTGAATAGTTAGTTTGCAGGTTATAATGCGTCAGTTTTCTTTGTCATTCCGATGAGCCCAGGGATGAAGAACCTCTCAAAAAAATCCTAAGGACTGAAGGTTAAATAAATTGGACATTTATCACTGTTTCCTGGTTCGATTTCAGTCGAATAAGACCAAATAATAAAATCACCAGTCCTAAGACTCTTCGACAAACTTAGGGCATGCTCAGCCAACGATTCAGCAGCCAAAGCCGATGCATAAGCCCGTCTAAGATTCGCTTTCAATGAAAGTGGAGGCAAATTGTCATAGATGCACTATCGAAGATCAAAAACTTTAAAGCATGACAAAAAATGCTTCCGCTGGATATTTATAATTATTGATCGTTCTTCAACAGCAGAATCGCAAAGGAGAGCACTTATTTCCGCGTAAATCCGGCAATATGACCTTTCACTTACTGGCCGCCATGCGCTCCTCGATGGGTACGTAATCAATGTCAAAGCCGAAGTAACGTGGCCCTGCTCCACTCAGGCCGCGCTCAGAGCGGAAAACCTCCGGCCCCTTCATACCTATGACCGCCACACGCTCCCCGGCGTGGATGTAGGTATTGATTTTTCCTTCGCCCGTCTCGATATCGACCACGATCGGCATATCCGGGGTGGTGATTATCGGCTCGTCGTCAAGCCAACCGATATGATTCTCGTTTTTGAACCAGTAACGAAAAGCATGCCCTTCCCATTTGCCGGTCCCCTTGATATGAGTTGTGCCGTACATGTAGCCGCCGCGATCCTCCCAGTCCTTGCGCTCAACCTCTCCGGTGAACAGCAGCCACCCGCCGGTGAATTTTACGATGGCCGCAACCGGGTCACCCCCTTTTTTGCGCGCGTCGCGAACGGCCCCGCCCAGCTCGAGTGAATATGTCAGCGTATCGCGGATGACAATGTCCTTGGTTTCTTTCCCTGTCAGAAGCGTGGAGGCAAGATAGCAGGTTCCGTAGGCGGCCACGCTCAACATCTTGCCGACACGCTCAACCATATGCGGACTCTGGGCCTCCTTCAGGATGCACACATTGCCCCATTTGTCCACGCTGACGAAGGGATAGCTGTTCTTTTTATTGAGGAAAGTCACGCCCTGCATCTCCTCCGGTACGGATCGACCTGAGAGGTCGGCGTCCACCACTGCCAGGCCCATACGTGCCGCAGCCACCAGCGGTTCTGGCGTGTTGCTCCCGCCAAGTTCTGGGGATACCATCGCGCTCAGTGTTATACCAGTATAGTCCGCCAATTCCTTGAGTGCTGTTTCCATCTCCTTGCCTGCCATCACGGGTTTCAGGCCCAGTTTCTTGATCTCTGCTTTGGTCTCATCTGTTATCGGTGCGGTTGAGCCCATGCCATACACACAAGCTGTCCACGAGTCGTCTGCAATGTCGTCCACATCGATCCACTCGAGCGTCACACCTTCATCCAATGCTTCAAGCAATACCTTGAGTCCGACATCGGGTATCCCACCGCCGCCGATGCCCATGATGGCGCATCCCCGGACGAAATCTTCGCAATCTGTACGGGTTTTCAATTGTCTGTGAGGCATTATTATTTCTCCTTTTGACTGGAAATTAAATAACTTACTTAACTTCTAATCCAAAACGAGCCTGATCCGTCAAAAATATTCGTAAGTTATTTAGTTTTCGATACTAATCCTTGTTCTGCGGGTGATGCATGCCCATCGTCCCATATTGGGCAGGATCGTTCAATCGTATGCGTGCTGTTGTACAGATACTCTTACCATACGCCATCATAGGGCGATGTGCACAGCACGGTCACTCCCTAGCAGCCATGCGCTCCTCGATGGGTACGTAATCAATGTCAAAGCCGAAGTAACGTGGCCCTGATCCACTCAGGCCGCGCTCAGAGCGGAAAATCTCCGCTCCCTTCATGCCTATGACCGCCACACGCTCCCCGGCGTGGATGTAGGTATTGATTTTTCCTTCGCCCGTCTCGATATCGACCACGATCGGCATATCCGGGGTGGTGATGATCGGCTCGTCGTCAAGCCAACCGATATGATTCTCGTTTTTGAACCAGTAACGAAAAGTATGCCCTTCCCATTTGCCGGTCCCCTTGATATGAGTTGTGCCGTACATATAGCCGCCGCGATCCTCCCAATCCTTGTGTTCCACCTCTCCGGTGAAGAGCAGCCACCCCTCCGTGAAGTCTACAATAGCCGCAACCGGGTCGTTCCCCTGTTCGCGCGCGTCGCGAACGGCCCCGCCCAGATCGAGTGAGTATGTCAGCGTATCGCGGATGACAATCTCCTTGGTTTCTTTCCCGGTCAGCAGGCCAGAGGCAATAAAGCAGGTTCCGTAGGCAGCCACGCTCAACATCTTGCCGATACGCTCAAACAAATGCGGGCCCTGAGCTTCCTTCACGATGCACACATTGCCCCATTTGTCCACGCTGACGGCGGGATAGCTGTCCTTCTCATAGATAAAAGACGTGCCCTGCATCTCTTCCGGCGCGGCTTTACCTGCAAAGTCGGCGTCTACCACTGCCAGGCCCATACGTGCCGCAGCCACCAGCGGCTCTGGCGTGTTGCTCCCGCCAAGTTCTGGGGGTACCATCGCGCTCAGTGTTATACCAGTATAATCCGCCAATTCCTTGAGTGCTGCTTCCATCTCCTTGCCTTCCATCACGGGTTTCAGGCCCAGTTTCTTGATCTCGGCTTTGGTCTCATCCGACATGGGCGCGGTTGAGCCCATGCCATACACACAAGTTGTCCACGAGTCGTCTGCAATGTCGTCCACATCGACCCACTCGAGCGTCACACCTTCATCCAATGCTTCAAGCAATACCTTGAGTCCGACCTCGGGTATCCCACCACCGCCGATGCCCATGATGGCGCATCCCCGGACAAAATCTTCGCAATCCTGACGTGTTTTCAATTGTCTGTGGGGCATTATAATTTCTCCTTTTGAATGATTGGGGGCAGGCCAATAAATTGGGCTAATCTGCGTTCAACAGGTGGCACGCAGCCCAGTGGTCCTCACCCACAGAGTAATTCCTGGGTTCTTCTTTGCTGCATATATCCATCACGTTGGGGCAGCGCGTGTGAAAACGACATCCCGATGGCGGATTGGCCGGGTTGGGCACGACGCCTTCAAGGATGATCCGTTTACCGCTGCTGTCGGGATCGGGAACAGGTGTGGAGGAAAGCAGTGCCTGCGTATAAGGGTGCTGGGATGAGTTAAAGATGTCCTCGCTAAACGCCAGTTCCACGATCTGCCCCAGGTACATGACGGCGATGCGGTCGCTGATGTGTTGGACAACGCCCAGATCGTGTGAAATGAACAGGTAGGTCAGGCCCAGGCGCTGCTGCAGTTCGACCAGCAGGTTGATAATCTGGGCCTGCACGGAAACGTCGAGAGCGGATGTTGGCTCGTCCAGGACGAGGAACTTGGGATTGAGCGCCAGGGCGCGGGCCAGCGCCACACGCTGCGCCTGTCCACCGCTCAATTGGTGTGGAAAGCGTTTGATGTGCTCGCTGCTCAGGCCCACTTCAACCAGCAGGGATTCTACCTTGCTGGCAAGCTCTTCTCGCTGCAGTTCGGTGTGCGTACGCAGCGGCTCGGACACGAGGTTGAGCACGTTCATACGTGGATCCAGCGACGAGAATGGGTTCTGAAAGACCATCTGCATCTCGCGGCGCAGCGGCCGCAGGCTCGACATACTCAGGGCCATTATATCCCTGCCGTCGAATATCACTTTCCCAGAGACCGGCTCCAGCAAGCGAAGCAGGCAGCGTCCGAGGGTTGTCTTACCACAGCCGGACTCGCCCACAACCCCCATTGTCTCGCCGTGAAAGATTTCCAGGCTGACGTCGTCAATGGCGCGGATGCGCTGCTTCTGCTGTCCAAACTGCCTGTCTCGCCTGACGAACTCCATAGTAAGGTTATGGACTTCAACCATATGGGTCTTAGCATTCATGCTCATACTTCCTGGCCCTCCGCCTTTTCGTGGAGAAAACAAGCAGTCTGGTGACCTGGACCAACCTTGTAAGATAAGGGCTGCCTCTGCGAACAAAGATCCATCACGTGTTCGCAGCGTGGAGCGAAGCTGCATCCAGGTGCCGGGTCAAGTCCGCTGGGCACTATTCCAGGAATGACATTTAGCGCGTCTCCGCGGCTGCCCGGGTTTGGAAGGGAGGCCAAAAGACCCTGGGTGTAGGGGTGGTGGGGTCGATGGAAGATATCACGCACCTCCCCATACTCGACTATCCGCCCGGCATACAATACGACGACCCGCTGGCAGGTCTCGGCGATAACACCCAGGTTGTGGGTGATGAGTAGAATGCTGATGTTGCGGGCGCGCTGAAGAGAATTCAGCAATGTAAGGATCTGTGCCTGGATGGTGACGTCAAGCGCGGTTGTGGGCTCATCAGCGATGAGCAAATTGGGATTGGAGGATAGCGCCACCGCAATCATGACGCGCTGCTGCATACCGCCTGACAGTTGGTGTGGGTAGACGTCCATCAACGAGGCTGGGTCTGGCAGGCCGACATCGTCCAGCAGGCGAAGTGCTCTCTTCATCAGGTCCGCGCCTTTCGCCACGCCGTGATGTTTCATTACAAAGATAATCTGTTGACCGATGGTGAACACAGGGTTGAGTGCAGCCGCAGGGTCCTGGAAAATCATGGCGATGCGCTTCCCCCTGATCTGCTGCATGTCGTGCTCACTCAGCGCCAACAGGTCCTGCCCGTCGAAGATGATGCTTCCTTCCGTAATCTCGCCCGGGTGTGGCACCAGCCCCAGGATGGACCGCCCGGTTACCGACTTGCCGCAGCCGGTCTCACCCACCAGGCCAAGAACCTGACCGCGCTCGATCTCGAAGCTGATGCCTTGAACGGCATGTACATCACCGGTGGGGGTCCGAAAACGTACGTTCAGGTTCTCGACAGTTAAGAGAGGTCTGTCCATCAGCTCACCCCCCGCGTCCGTGGGTCAACGGCATCGCGCACGCCGTCGCCAAGCAGGTTGAAGGCGAGGGCGGTCAGGAAAATCGCCAGCCCTGAAAACACGGCCATCCACCAGCGGCCGCCCAGGACGTACAGGCGACCCTCGTTGATCATGATTCCCCAGTCAGCGGTCGGGGGTTGGCTGCCGAGTCCGATGAAGCTCAAACCGGCGCCCGTCAATATGGCTGAGCCAAAGTCCAGCGTGCTCTGCACCAACACGGGTGTGAGCACATTGGGCAGAATATGTTTCCAGATGATTGTCAGGTTTTTCACGCCGATGCCGCGCGCCGCCTCAATGAAGGAGCGCTCGCGCAAGGAAATCGCCTGGGCTCGCACCAACCGCGTATACCACGGCCACCAGGTGAGGGCAATCGCGAGCATCGTATTGAAAAAGCTCGGTCCCAGGGCGGCGGCGATGGCTATCGCCAGCAGCAGTGGTGGGAAAGCCAGGAAGACATCCGTCACACGCATGATTATTTCGTCAATCCAGCCGCCGAAGAATCCGGCCAGGGCTCCCAAAGGCGCGCCGATGAGCACGGCGACCACGACGACGAACAGGCCGAGGGACAGCGAGGTGCGGGTCCCGAACATCACCCGTGCCAACATATCTCTACCCATGCTATCTGCGCCAAGGGGGTGTTCCAGGCTGGGTGGCAGGAATTTATTGGCCAGGTTGGGTTCGCCCAAGCCCTCATTCGCGTATGGCGTGAGAAGAGGTGCAAAAATCGCCACCAGCGTGAGCAGGACAATAAACGCCAAACAAACCACCGCAAGGCGATCTTTCCTGAAGAACCATATGGTGGAGCCCGGCTCTACCCTCGGGAGTGCCCGGTCTCCAAACCAGCGTTTGAGTATATTGGCGATCATGATACCTGATGTGAGTCGTAGCCAGTGATTTTCTTTCGGGGTGGCATGGGGAAGGTCAGTTTACTATGGCATAGGCCAAGAGCCACCAGGCTCTCTGCCTGCTTGAGCGCGACGCCCGTCGGGTCAATGACAGGGACACCAGTGTAGCCCTTTTCTGCCAAACCCTGCTGTACTGGATCCGCCAGCCCGCCCATGAAGGTGCAGCCTAAAACGAGGGCATGTGCCTGATCCTCAGAAATGGCCAGCACACCCTGTGCAACCATGACCTTGATGAGCTCTTCTTCATCATCCTTGAGCTCCAGCACAGCCATATCGATGACTCGCACAGACGCACCGCGTCCCTGCAAATCGTACAACCGCCAAATATTATGAAATCCCTGTTTGTCCCGCTCCATGAGACCGATGACGCTGAAGCGATCGGCCAACATAGCTGCCAGGTACATACTAGATTGCGACGGACCAACAACAGGGATGCTGACCAGCTCACGCGCGGCGTAGAGACCAGGGTCACACATACAGTCGATGATCACCGCATCCATGCCCTCGTGCTCGGCGCGGATGACATGGCCTAAAATTTCCGGCACAGCCACTGCCACGTCATAATTGCTTTCAATCGATGCCGGACCACGCTCAAGACACACGAGGCTGATTTCCGTACCCGGGGATGCGAAGGCATGGTAGGGAGTCAGCTTGGAGTCCTTCAATTTCCCGGAAATCGTGGGGTTGATAACGAGTATCTTCATGTTTCAGTCTCCTCCAGGCAAGGGCGCTCACTCCAGCCTGATACGGGGATCCAGAGCAACCTGGACCATATCGACAATGATGTTAATGGTGATGTAAATGATAGTGACAACGATCGTGACCGCCATCACAACTGGGAAGTCCACTCTGATAATCGCCTCTGTGACATATTTCCCGACGCCAGGCCACGAAAATACCAATTCGATGAGGAAAGCGCCCGTAATAGACCAGGCAAAGGTAAGCCCCAGTACTGTCAGGGTGGGTATGATCGCGTTCTTGAGGGCCAACCGAAAAAATATCATCCTCGGCGGCAGCCCTGCTGCCCGCGCGGCGTCGATATAGGGCTCCGTAAGCACCTCAACCATGGCTGCGCGTGTCATGCGGATAGTCAGGCCAATCGGGTAAGTAGCCAGGACCGCTGTTGGCAGGATGAGGTGGTGCAGGGTATCCCTCCAGGCAACCCAATTTCCGCTGACGGCTGCGTCGATAATATAAAAACCGGTGATTGTCTCAATCGGGTGGTACAAAATGACCATGGTGCTGAGGCGCCCTCCCAGCGGAAGCCAACCCAGCCAGCCAAAGAAAAACAACTGGAGCATCAGCGCCATCCAGAAGGTGGGAATGGATACACCCCCTATCGATATCATGCGAGTGGCCTGATCCAGCCAGCTGCTCCTGCGCGCACCGGACAGCACCCCAAAGGGGATGCCAATCACCAACGCCAGCAGCGATGCTCCAATTACCAGTTCCAGCGTGGCTGGTAAGAAAAATTTGAGGTCCGTCGTGATCAAGCGACGCGACTGGAAGGACACGCCGAAATCGCCTCGAAGCACATCGCCAACATAGCGCACGAATTGCACCGGCAGCGGCTTGTCCAGGCCCAGCTTGACTTTAAATGCTGCCACCTGTTCGGGGCGTGGGCGGGGTCCTGCGTACAGTGCAGCCGGATTGGAAGGCACGACACGTGAGACGACAAACGTCACAACCATCACGCCAATCAGCACAAGCACGGCCAATCCCAGGCGGCGCAGAAGATAGGCGCTTCTACTCATATCCAGGTACCATACGAATCATTGTCAATACCATTCAATGTGCAAACACATAAGTCACTCATGGTCAGGTCACAGACCTGACCCTACAAAAGCTGTCTCACGTGTGAGCTAACTGTGCGTAACTAAATTTGATTCTCTAGATAATAACAGAATAATAACATGCTGGTGCAGGCAGATTTCTGCCTGCACCAGTTGCCCATAAGATTATAGATTAACGCCGCAGGTCGTACCAGAAGACAACATGCGCATAAGCCGGGTTGTTTACGTACCCGGTGATATCACTCCGGATGACGTGAACATCGGGTACGTCCAGGACGAAGATGCCTGTTGCGTCTTCAAGAAGCATCTCCTGGGCCTCAATGAACATTTCCGCAGCTGCGTCTATGTCGACGCCGCTTACCTCATTGGCCTCATCGATCAACGCGTCGAACTCTGGGTCGCTATAGTAAGCGAGGTTCCATTGCCACACCTCCTCAGTGTGGAACATGCCGTACAGCCAGGCGTAGGGCGATACGACGTCTGGCCACCAGTAGAAGGCGAACACATCCTGGGCTATTGCCGGATCGCTTATGGCCAGGTCCCACTGTGCTTCCCACTGCATGGCCTCCAATTTCAGGTCGATCCCCAGTTTGACCAGCTCAGATTTCCACAATTCCCCAATCTGCTGCTCACCCAGGTCGCCAGCGGCAAAGGTGTAGCTTATCTCAAACCCACCGTCTGGATAGCCTGCCTCCTCCAGCAGCTCCCTGGCCTTGTCGAGATCGTACGAATACTGGGGCAGGTTCGGGCCGTGGCCCCACAGACCCGCCGGGATTGTGCCGCGTGCCTGGGTGCCCAGCCCTGCATAGAGATTCTCTGCGACTGCCTCATACGGGAAGCTGTAGGACAAGGCCTGGCGCACCAGTTTATCGTTAGTTGGGGTTTTGACGTGGTTCAGAAGAAAAAGCAGGTTCTGGAATGAGGGTGTGATGTCCACTGTAACGCCCTCAACATCCGCCATGAGGGCGGCATTCTCATGGGGTATGCCCCAAGCGAAGTCGCCTTCACCGGAGCGCAGCATCTGCTCCATGACGGTGGGGTCCTGAGTGAACTGGAAAACAACCTTGTCGAATTGGCCTTCCTCCCAGCCGCCCCAATAGTCATCGAAGCGCGTGATCACGAGGCTCTGGCCAGGTGCGTAACTTTCGATGGTATATGGGCCAGTTCCGGCGTCATTTCCCTCGTTAAACCAGGCGTTGGCGTCATCCTTGTCCTTGACGGTCGTTGGGCTATAGATCCAGGATTGGTAGCCGGATGATAGGATGAGATCCAACGGTGCGGAGTAACTGAGAATAAACTCAACAGTTAATTCATCCACTACGTTGACTTCCTCCACCGAATCGAAGATGTAAGCCATGCCCCCCCCCCTATCCATGGTGTATTCGATTGAGAATTTCACAGCCTCAGCGTTGAGGTCTGTCCCGTCGTGGAATTTGACCCCTTCACGCAGGTGGAATGTCCACTTCATGGCGTCAGCGGATGATTCCCAGGAAGTGGCCAATTTCGGGCCGATCGTTTCTGCGCTGCCTGGCGGATTGTAGAAAGTCAGCGTTTCGTAGACATTGGTTGTCACAACGACGTCATCTGAAGCGCTTGTGCTGGGATCTATGTCGGGGGTCCCGACATGTGAGTAGACAGCGATATTCGGTTCTGCTTCCTCTACCTCTGGCTCTTCTTCAACCTCTGCCTCAGGCGCTTCTTCCACCTCCGCCTCAGCTTCGGCTTCAGGTGGGGCGACTTCAGTCGCACCCGGCCCGCAGGCGGAAAGAACCAGGGTGGTGAGCATTAGCAACAATACGATAAATTGGATTTTTCGGCGCATGGTTATACCTCCATATTCACACTTAACTGACTTGATTGATCAATTACTATTCAGCACTTATTTTTCATAGATACTCCTTTGTTACATTTTACACACGAACTAATAGATAAGCACTACCTATAGGTAAATATATTAAATGATATGCTATCTTTGTATCACAAGAATATTTAATGTGCAACTTCTCTTATTAAGCTGACTTGTGATATTTTAATTGATTGTGTATTGACTGGTTGTTATTGAGTTGATAAGATACCGGTAATGTATTATTAGTGTATCATTAATATATCAATTATACGAAATTAATTTCACAAAAGGAGAGTGAATTATCTGGTTGGTCAGCTTCTATTGGAATGCTTTTGACAGCATGCCAATCAGCCTCTTCAATAGAAGAGGACCCTGAAGCCGGGGAGATTTCTGAGGTAAATGAGATTAAGGTGAGTGTATGCTGAGGAATCGGACGAGATAATTATTCTGATAATAGGCATCCAGGCATACCCTGAGTTTGAATGTAGTAAATAAATCAAAAAATGCAGTGAAAACTCAAACTTTCAAAATAGAATCTTTTTAGTGAGGATAAACCAATGAGTCAAGAAATGTTTGATAAGCTGGCTGAAGCTTTAATTAAGGGTGAAACGGATGATGCCGAAGCATTAGCAAAGGAAGCGCTGGTAAAGGGTCTAGACCCTTTACAATGTATTACTGAAGGACTTACCAAGGGTATCTAAAAGGTTGGGGAACTGTTTGCTTCGGGTGAGTATTTTTTACCTGAGTTGATTATTGGTGCGGATGGCTATGCTGAAGATGCAATATCTGTAATCGATATTGCCCTTCGGCTGATTGATGCCCCTGCCTGACAAACCCCTAGCTAGGAGAAATCCCAATACATGCAATATATATTCCCCCCTTCAAAAGTTAAATTCAATATTCAAACATAACGCTTGGAGGTGCAAACGATGCGTCCCAAATTAAACCTTCTTTCAGGTGAGCTTGTTCAGCAAATCATCGAAGAAGGATTTGCTCTGTTAATGAACCCAGGTATACAGATTCATAACGACAATGCGCTTTCTTTGTTGGCTGATGCAGGCGCAGAGGTCGACCTGGAAAACAAGATCGCCAAAATTCCAGAAAAGATTGCCCGCCAAGCCCTTGATACTCGACCGTCTGAATTTTATCTATACGATTTAGATGGTAACCAGGTTGTTCACTATGGAGGAGATAGTGTCCAATTCACTCCTGGGTCGGGAGGGATCACGATCCTGGATAGTGAAACCCAAAAGCAGCGCCAGGCACTTACCGAGGATTATACAAAATTTATCAAGCTGGTGGAAATGCTTCCCCAAGTGGATGCGCAAAGTACCGCTTTCATCACCTTTGACGTGCCCGAGGGAATCGGTGATCTTTACCGTCTTTATTTGGCGCTGAATTTTATGCGAAAGCCAATCATCACCGGCGCTTTTGAAAAAGAAACCTGGTGGACGATGAAAGATATGCTCGTTGCCGTGGTTGGAAGTGAAAAAGAGCTGGCAGAGAAACCAATCGCGGTTTTTGATGTCTGCCCCTCTCCGCCATTGAAGTGGAGCGATATCACCTGCCAGAATTTAGTCGACTGCGCAAAAAATAACATCCCGGCCCAATTGATTTCCATGCCAATGACCGGCGCGAACTCTCCTGTCACGCTTGCTGGCGCGGTAGTGCAGCATACTGCAGAGTGCCTGAGCGGCGTAACCATCAACCAATTGGTAAATCCCGGCGCACCGATTGTTTGGGGTGGCTCTCCCGCCACCTTTGATATGCGTAAGGGGACAACCCCTATGGGTGCAATAGGCACCTGGATGATCAATTGCGCTTACATTCAGGTGGGCAAAGAATTAGGTATGCCCACCCATTCCTATCTTGGGATGAGTGACGCCAAGATCGTCGATGCCCAATGCGGCCTGGAATCCTCCAGCGCCTTTTTTGCTGCCCTGGCTGGGGCGAATATGGTATCTGGCCCCGGGATGATGGACTATGAAAGCTGCCTGAGCTACGAAAAACTGGTGATTGACGCCGAGATCCTTGGCATGGCAAAACGTCTCGTCGCAGGGATTGACGGCCGCCAGACACCCATCGCCCTCGAAATCATGCAGGAACTCGGTCACAAGGGAAGCTATTTGAGTCACCCCCATACGAAGAAATGGTTCCGTGAGGAATTGTATTTCCCCTCTGATGTGATTGACCGAGACACCCTGGAGGCATGGGAGAAAAAAGGGTCAAAATCCACTTGGGAACGGGCACAAGATCGAGTAGATTCACTCTTAACGCAATATCAACCATCGCCAATATCAGAAGAGGTTAAGAAAGAACTTCGCGATATCACCACCAAGGCAGCTAATAAGGTTGGTATGGAGAAATTGCCTGACATATCTTTTGATTAGATCATTGGCCAACAGTTTGACGGATTGTTTGCAAACCAATAAAGATTATTGAACAAACAGAAAGAAGGAAACATGGGCAAAAAACAGAAAATAGTTTATCCATATATCCCTAACTCGGAACCTTCGATTAAGCAGCAGATGCTTGATGAGATTGGTGTTGCCAGCGTTGAAGCGTTGTATGAGGATATTCCTAAGGCGCTCCGGATAAAAAAGAAGATGAACTTACCAGAACCTTTTCTATCTGAACCTGATCTCGTCAGGCACGTGGAGGAAATACTCGCGCAGAACGTAACCTGCAAAGATTATCTCAACTTTCGAGGGGCTGGGTGTTATCAGCATTTTGTTCCAGCAGTTTGCGATGAAATTAATGGACGTAGTGAGTTTCTCACAGCATATGCCGGCGAACCTTATGATGATCACGGACGTTTTCAAGCACTCTTTGAATACTCCAGTATGATGGGCGAGTTGGTTGAAATGGATGTCGTCAATGTGCCTACCTATGATGGTTTCCAGGCCGCAGCAACATCAATCCGGATGGCATGCCGCCTCACAGGCCGGAAAGAAGCGCTTATTTGTGGGGCGATCAACCCTGACAAGCTTTCCATGATCACCAACTACTGCTCGCCGGATATATCTATCAAACAGATAAAAATTGATCGTGTGACCGGAAATGTTAATTTCAGTGCCCTTGAGAGAGCTATCTCAAATAAAACAGCTGTAGTTTACTTCGAGAATCCTTCTTACCTGGGCATGATACCCATACGCGGTGCAGAGATTGCCGAACTGGCGCATAAACATGGGGCAGAGTGTACAGTAGGAGTAGACCCTATTTCGCTCGGAGTGATAGCCCCCCCCGCTGTGTACGGTGCCGACATTGTGTGCGGAGACATTCAGTCACTGGGTATGCATATACAGTTCGGAGGCGGGCAGGCCGGGTTCATCGCCACGCGTGATGAAGAGAAATATTTGATGGAATATCCCTCTCGCTTATTCGGTATCACACCTACGTGTGTTCCCGGTGAATATGGATTTGGGGATGTTGCTTATGAACGAACATCGTTTGCCATACGCGAGCAGGGAAAAGAGTGGGTGGGTACAGCCTCCGCCTTGTGGGGCATCACGGCTGGGGTCTACTTGGCACTGATGGGACCCCAGGGGCTGGCTGAGATCGGTGAGGTTATCATGCAGAGATCTCACTATGCTGCCATGCAATTGGCTGCTATCAACGGCGTGCAATCACCAATGTTCGATGGACCGTACTTCAGGGAGTTCGTGGTAAATTTCGACGGTACTGGAAAACCTGTAGCCGAGATCAATTCCGCTCTTCTTACCCAGGGTATTTTCGGTGGTAAGGACCTGAAGCAGGAATATCCTGAACTGGGAAATAGTGCACTGTACTGCGTTACTGAACTGCATAGACAGGCAGATATTGACCGAATGGTTGCTGCAGTAAGGGAGATTGTGCAATGACCCAAGATATCATGAAATTCCGCTACACTGATGGTAAACCTAATCTACGGCGCTTTCACCAGGCACGCTGGGACGAACCTATAATATTTGAATTGAGCCAGCCGGGACAGCGCGGGGTTTTATTGCCTGAAGCTGAAAGCGAGGTTAGAGATATTGTGGGTGATATCCTGTCGACGATCCCTGAAACAATGCGACGAAAGCAGCTTCCTGCGCTGCCTGAGATTTCACAGGCTCAAGTACTGCGTCACTATCTACGCCTTTCTCAAGAAATTCTGGGGGCAGATTTCAATGTTGATATTGGACAGGGTACTTGCACCATGAAGTACAACCCCAAGGTCAATGAACAGCTAGCCCGCCTGCCCGGAATAGTTGAGATCCACCCTCTGCAAGATGAAGAAACCGTCCAGGGTATTCTAGAAATTATGTATCAATTTGAGCAAATGCTTAAAGAGATTTCTGGAATGGCTCGTTTTTCATTTCAATCTCAGGCTGGCTCACAGTCAATCTATACCTGTACCGCGATTATGCGTGCCTATCACCAGGCGAAAGGTGATGCTGGTCAGCGTGATGAGGTTATCACGACCATCTTTTCACATCCTTCAAATGCGGCGTGTGCAAAAGTAGCTGGTTATAAAGTTATTACCTTATATCCAGATGAAGATGGTTATCCAGACCTTAATGCTCTTAAAGAAGCAGTGTCTGAGCGGACTGCCGGATTAATGATTACAAATCCTGAAGATACAGGCATCTTTAATCCAAAAATTAAAGAATTTGTAAAAGTTGTCCATGATGTTGGCGGATTATGTTTCTATGATCAGGCCAACGCAAATGGCATCCTGGGCATCACTCGAGCGCTTGATGCTGGGTTTGATATGTGTCACTTCAATCTGCATAAGACTTTTGCTACACCGCATGGCTGTGGCGGTCCGGGCGGTGGCGCTGCAGGGGTGAGCGAGGAGTTAGCCAAGTTCCTGCCCGTACCGGTGGTCGGATGGGATGGAAATAAATACTACCTTGATTACAATCGTCCCGATAGTATCGGTAAAATCCGCTCGTTTTATGGCGTAGCACCGGTCATTCTAAAGGCTTATGCTTGGGTGATGAGTCTCGGGGCGGATGGCTTGCGAGAGGTAGCTGAGGTTGCTGTGCTCAACAATAACTACCTGCTAAAGAAGATGCTCGAGATCCCTGGGGTTAGTGCACCTTATGCTGAGGGGAAGCCTCGCAAGGAACAGGTTCGGTATAGCTGGCAGGCGTTGTACGATGAAACAGGCGTATCTTCGGAAGATATTGGCCTAAGAGCCGCTGATTTTGGCCTTCACTACTGGACAAGTCATCATCCTTTTGTGGTACCCGAGCCAAATACGCTGGAACCGACCGAATCATATACCAAGGCGGAGATTGATGAATATGTTGCGGTTCTTCGTCACATTGCTGACGAGGCCCGAACCGATCCTGATTTTGTCAAAACCGCTCCCCATAACAGCACTGTGCATCGTATCGTTGACCATGATCCGCTTGATAAGCCTGAACACTGGGCTGTGACATGGCGCGCCTACCGCCGAAAACTGAAGCAAAACGAAGCCTAAAGGTGTAATTATGTGGTTGAGAAGAAATACATAGGAGCAACTTATATGAAAGGTTTAACAGAAAAGCGAGTCCTTGTCACTGGTGGAGCTGGCAGTATTGGCTCCACAACAGCAGCACGCTTCCTCGAAGAAGGTGCACGGGTTATCATTATGGACAGAGATCAGGACGCTTGCCAGCGTATTGAGGGGCAATTGCCGGCTCTAGAGAAAAGCATCATATGTGATGTGTCTTCTCCCGACTCAGTCAAGCAGGCTTTTGAGCAACTCCACGAACGGTTGGGTGGGGTGGATATACTGATCAACAATGCCGGAATTAGCATCCGACACCGGTTCATTGACATTACCCCTGAAGAATGGAAACGTGTTATCGACATTAATCTTAATGGTGTGTTTTTTGTTGCTCAGCAAGCTGCCCTGCTGATGCTCGCCGGGGAAGGTGGCGTCATTATCAACATGGGATCCACCAATGGTTTGGCTGGGTACCATTATTATAGTGATTACAACGCTTCAAAGTCTGGCGTGATAGAGTTAACCCGCTCAATGGCCCTTGAGCTGGGGCCAACCATCCGGGTTAATGCCGTCTGTCCGGGCTTCATCATGACACCCATGCAAAAGGCAGAATACACGCCTGAAATGCAGCGGGCATTCTATGAAAAGCTCCCGCTTAAAAGACTCGGGAGTCCAGATGATGTTGCTTCACTCTTTGCCTTTCTGGCATCAGACGAAGCATCCTGGATTACTGGACAGCATTTTGTCATCGATGGCGGTGAACTGGCTGGCGGACTGGCAAGTCAGCGGTAGCCGTTGACCAGAGAAAAGGTTCAGTCAATAATTAGTAACTAATGGTGCTAGTGGATCATAAGGAAAAATCAGCAATACTCATTTTTTGGAAAGTATGGTATTCGCTAAATATCATAAGGTCGCAAAATGGCACTTTCAAATCAAAGAATACTGGGTTTTATCGTTAACCCTGTTGCTGGCCTGGGGGGTAGAGTTGGACTGAAAGGAAGTGATGGACTGATCATCCAGCAGCGGGCCCGCGAATTGGGGGCAGTCCCGGAAGCACTTGACCGTGCAGCCGAGGCAATGAGGATGCTGAAAAAGTCAGCTAGTGATCAGGAAAAGATTGTTACTTATCCCGGTGAGATGGGCGAGAATGTTGCTGTACGTTGTGGTTTCTCACCCATTATCATCGGTGACATTTGTCAGGGGAAAACAACAGCTGCGGATACCCGGAGAGCTGCTCACGAGATGCTTACATTGGGTGTCGATCTGATTTTGTTTGCTGGCGGGGACGGTACAGCACGAGATATTTGTGAGGCAGTGGGTGATGCCGTTCCTGTGATTGGAATTCCGGCAGGCGTCAAGCTACATTCGGCGGTATTCGGGGTAAATCCAGTCAGGACTGGTGAGCTCGCTGCCCAATTCCTCAGAGATGAGATTCACATACTACGGAACGCAGAGGTGATGGACATAGATGAAGCGGCTTACCGACAGGGCATTGTTTCTCCACGTCTTTTTGGTTACCTGCGGATCCCTTACCAGAGGCGGCTTGTTCAGGCCCGGAAGTCGCCCAACCCTGTGAGTGAAGAGGCGACGCTGCATGCTATAGCGCTGGACGTAATCGATCACATGGACGAAAATTACTACATCATCGGCCCAGGAACAACTACCCGACCCATCCTAACTAACCTGGGATTAAGCAAAACATTGATAGGTGTAGATGTGGTATGTGGGCGTATACTTGTCATCGCAGATGCCAACGAAACGTCTTTGTTGGAACTCCTAGAAAACCATGCGGCTAAAGTTGTGGTTACGCCCATTGGTGGTCAGGGTTTTATCTTTGGAAGGGGAAACCAGCAAATCAGTCCAAAGGTACTGAGGAAGATTGGCTTAGATAACATCATTGTAATTAGTACACCAGAAAAGATACTATCATTGGGTGGGCGGCCACTTCTTGTTGATACAGGCGACTATGAAATAGATAAAGCCTTGAGTCGGCATATCAAGATTGTTACAGGTTATGGGGAGCGGATTGTTTATCCAGTGAGCGGAGGATAATCCAATTCCTTCTCTCAATTCGAACTGGTTTTTTGATAATTTTCCTGAATTATGTAGCCAAATGGGTCTAAATAATCGTTATCTAACGGAATAGGTCACCTGGCGCCGGGGTCAGCTAATAATGATTATTGAGTAGAAAACAATAAGGGGTGAAGAGATACAAATGCCCGATGTGCCCGGCGGTCAGGTGGAGCGGGGAGTAGGCGATAAACATTATCAAAATCTATTTCAGAAATAGTCGGATCAAAAGGGAACTAGGATAAGGGGAAACATTTCAAGCTCATAAACTTGAACAAGGAAATCCCCAATGGCTGAAAAAGAGGATATCGATAAGAAGTTCGCAAAATCCGCCACCAAAATGTTCTAGAGGAGGGACGAACGACGGTGATTTTTTAAATTCCTTGAATTGCCGATGATCCTGTGTTAGCATTAGTCCACATTATGAACTCTCATTTCATATTATGAACAAAAAGACCTATCCAGGCACACAATCAGTACAGCGAGCAATGAGTCTGTTGAACGCGTTTACAGATACTCAACCGGAGTGGGGGCTCAATGATCTGGCGCAGGCGGTTGACTTAAACAAAACAACCGCTTACCGCTTGCTCAGCGCTTTAGAGATTGAGGGCATGGTAACGCGTGATGAGCATTCTGGCGGATATCGACTGGGTCCAGGGGCTATTATCTTAGGTGGACGAGCCCTCCGAACGAATAACTTGAATATTGTTAGTCACGCAGAACTTGACAAACTGGCCGAGGTTACAGGGGAGACTGTTACGCTGGAAATCCTGATCGATTGTGATGTATTGATCATCGATCAGGTACAGGGAACCCATATGCTGGGAGCTGCGCAGGATATATTTTCCCGCTGGCCGGCACACGCCACCTCGACAGGCAAGGTGTTGTTGGCTTATTTACCGGTTATTTTATGCGAGGAGCTTTTATCTGCTCCCCTGGAGAAATACACCGAAAATACGATCACCGATCTGAGCGTGCTGCAGGAAGAGTTCACCCGGATACGCGCCCGGGGCTACGGAACAGTACATGAGGAACTAGAACTTGGCTTCGTCGCCTGTTCTGCTCCGATTTTCAACCATAATGGTCGAGTTGTTGCGGCAATCAGTGTGGGTGGTCCCAGCGTCAGGTTTCAGTCCGAGCGCATGCAAGAATTAGTAGAGATGGTCTTGCAGGCCGCAGGACGAATATCACAGAAAATTGGTTTCACAGGATCTGATAAGGATCCTTTATATCGAGAATAAATCATAGCAAAATAGATTATTTCAGATCAGGAGGCATTTAAATGCGACCAAAAATGAAACTTCTCAGCGACGAACTGGTGGAGCAGATCATTAACGAGGGCTTCGAATTATTAATGGACCCGGGTGTGCGCGTCCACAATGACGAAGCCCTGAAACTGCTGGCCGAATCTGGCGCCAGGGTGGATTTTGACACTCAAATTGCCTACATCCCAGAAAAAGTTGTGCGTCAGGCCCTGGAGACACGCCCATCTGAATTTTACCTCTACAACCTGGATGGGGAACAAGTCGTCCACTATGGGGGCGACAGTGTCCAGTTCAATCCTGGATCAGCTGCGATTACGGTGCTTGATAGCGAAACCCAGGAACAGCGCCAGCCCCTAACGGAAGATTTCGTAAAATTCGTCAAACTCGTTGAAACGATCCCCCAATTGGACGCACAGAGCACGGCCATGATATGTGTAGATGTGCCCGAGGAAATAGGGGATTTATACCGGCTTTATTTAGCTCTGAATTTCATGCGGAAACCGATCATCACAGGCGCATTCCGGAAGGATACCTGGTGGACCATGAAAGATATGTTGGTCACCATGGCAGGAAGTGAAAAAGCCCTGGCTGAAAAGCCGATTGCCGTATTTGATGTATGTCCCTCCCCCCCCTTGTTATGGAGCGATCTCACGTGTCAGAATATGATCGACAGCGCGCGTTATGGCATTCCATCTGAATTGGTCTCGATGCCTCTGGCAGGCGCAACCTCACCGGTGACCCTGGCGGGTGCCGTAGTGCAACACACGGCAGAATGCCTCAGTGGCGTGACAATCTGTCAGTTAACCAAAGCCGGCGCCCCCATTGTCTGGGGTGGATCGCCAGCTGCATTCGACATGCGCGAGGGCACAACCCCAATGGGAGCCGTTGGCACCTGGATGATCGATTGTGCCTATACCGAGGTTGGCAAAGCGCTGGGCATGCCCACCCATGCCTATCTGGGAATGACAGACGCAAAACTGGTCGATGCCCAAAGTGGTCTAGAATCGGCTGGCGGCACTGTCATGGCCGCCTTGGCAGGAGTCAATATGGTTTCTGGTGCCGGTATGATGGATTTCGAGAGCTGCCAGAGTTATGAAAAACTGGTCATCGATTCTGAGATTATTGGGATGGCAAAACACCTGATCAGAGGTATCGAACCTAGAGATAATCCCATCGCCCTGACCCTAATGCGCGAACTGGGCCACCGAGCAGATTATCTAGCCCAGCCACACACGCTGAAATGGTTTGCTGAAGAACTTTACACACCATCAGCTGTGATCGATCGGAGTACATATGATGGGTGGAAAAGAAAAGGTTCCAAATCATCCTGGGAACGAGCTCAAGATCGTGTTGGTGAATTGTTAGCGACCTATCAAGCTTCATCTATCTCCAATGAGATGCGAGCGGAGCTCCGCAAGATTACCACGCACGCAGCTCAAAAGTTTGGCATGGACCAACTGCCGCCATTACCTTTAGATTAGCCCAGCATTACGCAGATAAGGAGAATTCAAATGTCAAACGAATTGGTGACACAAATTACTACTTCTTTAGTAGAAGGAAAACCAGATGAAACAGTAAATCTGACGCGGCAGGCTCTCGAGGCGGGATTAGAGCCACTGACCATTATTGACGAAGGGCTGACTGTGGGGATGAATATTGTGGGTGATAAATTTCAAACCGGAGAATTTTTCCTTCCCAATTTGGTCATTGCAGCGAGCGGCATGAACCAGGCCATGGAGATTCTAAAACCCGAACTAGAATCTCGTCAGCAGGCAACCAAATCGCTTGGTACCGTTGTGATAGGTTCTGTGGCTGGCGATATCCATGAAATTGGCAAAACCCTGGTTGGAACTATGCTGTCCGCGAATGGTTTCCAGGTGCACGACATGGGCGTTGATGTTGCTAATGAGACATTCATTGCCAAGGTCAAAGAGACAGGCGCCAGCATTTTGGGGTTGTCAGCCCTGCTTACCACAACGATGACGGCCCAGCGGCAGGTCATCAAAGAATTAGAGGAGGCGGGGATCCGCGGTCAGGTAAAAGTAATTCTTGGCGGAGCACCAATCAGCCAGGAGTGGTCAGATACCATTGGTGCCGATGGCTATGCCAAAGATGCCATAGGAGCTGTAGAATTAGCTAAGCGCCTGGTCGGGTGAGAGAAATCATACTTTGCAAGCAATTACAAAACTCAAGATGGATCAGGTGAGGGTGCGTTATCCAATCATACCTCACCTGAAACGAACCACAGGATCGCAGTTGGAAAACAACAGAAAGAAAAAGGGGCTGTCCCAAAAGTAATTGGCACAGCCCCTAAAAATTTAATATAATGGGGGACATGAAAGAACAAACCTACAAACCCTACACACCTAAACAAGC
>SDBU01001028.1_pt1 | contig 41049 bp, 39 predicted proteins | sample 2277071 | NCBI WGS metagenome assembly SDBU01 (sample SAMN10397929, study PRJNA504765) | marine sediment metagenome | isolation source: marine sediment core GS08_GC12, 126 cmbsf | place: Arctic Ocean: Gakkel Ridge, Loki's castle | collected 2008 | reverse complement strand
CAGTCAGGCGTTTTGCCAGACTCTCTGTCTGGTAAAAAGAGAGTACCCGGTTTTTGATATCCGGGTACTTCTTTTTTTCGAAGATCATAGGTGCCGGAGATATTGAAGTTTTAGCTGCCAGGCTGAGAAAGCCCTGCGTCCTTTGGGGCTTTATTGAGTCACGCCTTTTACGCGATAAACAGGCGTGAAACAGTATTCCCCCTCTCCTCGGTCCTCTCCCACCAGGGGAGAGGAAGGGTTAGGTTGTGGTAATGTTTGTAGGCCCAAAGCCCATTGCCCAGAGCCCAAAGCCCGTGAAATCATCCAACTTCATTCAAATGCCTCACCCTGAATTCGGCGCCCATCTTGTGGGCTATTTTGCGGCACTTCGGTATATCCACCGTGGGGTGATCAACGACGGTGAGAACCACCTCAATGCCGGCCGAGATGCACTCCCGGGAAAAATCCAGAAGGGAATTATAAGACTCTCTGCCGAAGGTGGGGCGACAAAGTTTTGTGTAAGTCCTTGCGTCCTGTGCGTTGAGGCTCACTGACACAACGTCTGTAAGCCCTTTCAGGTCACCGGTAATGCTCCTTTTGTGAATGAGATTGCCAAGACCGTTGGTATTAAGACGGATCTTTTTGACTCCTGAATCTTTTAGCCTCCGGGCCACCTCTTTAATCTCCTCAAGACGGATAGTGGGTTCACCGTATCCACAGAAAACCACCTCTGAACGGTCCTGCCAGCCCTCCGATTCCAGAGCCTGCATCATCTCATCTACGGCAGGATCCATGGACAGTCTCAGGTCGTGACCCTTTACTACGGGATCGGAAGTCCTCTGACAGTATGTGCACTCGTTCGTACACTTTCCCGTTACATTAAGATAAACCGAGTCGCGTATCGTGTAGGCGATTGTAGAGCCTGGAAGGGAAATGGGAAGGTTGTAGAAGCGGATTGCATTCCTGGATGTTATACGCGCTACGTCATCTATGGAAAGCCCCTTTAGCTCTGCTATCTTCTGCACCACCAGAGTCACGTTTGCCGGTTCGTTGCGCTTGCCCCTGAATGGATGGGGGGTGAGGTAGGGACAGTCTGTCTCCACCATAATACGTTCCAGGGGGACTGCTGACAGGATCTTTTCGGTCCAATCACGGTTTTTTCGGGATGGGAAGGTCACGGTTCCGGTAAAAGACAGAAGTGCCCCCAGTTTCAGGAATTCCCTGGCATCATCGGCAGTTCCCGAAAAGCAGTGAACCACAAACCCCCTTTCGGGCAGGGGCTGCTCTCTCATGATCTGGAGGGAGCGCTCGTAAGCGTCTCGAACGTGGACAACCAGAGGAAGACCGGTCTCACCAGCCAGATGTATATGTTTCCGGAAGGAATCCTCCTGGAGGGGGCGAGGGGATCGATCCCGGAAGAAATCGAGGCCTGTCTCTCCGATCGCAACGACTTCATCATTTCCGGCGAGTGACTTCAATTCCTTGATCGTGTGGTCATCCAGGTCCGCGGCGTCGTGTGGGTGGATGCCGACCACTGCGGAGACTTCGTGGTACTGTTTAGCGATCTTTACGGCCTGCCTGCTTTCGGCCAGGGTGGAGCCCACAGTGACGATATGAATGAGGCCAGCTGCCCTGGCCTTGTCAATTACCTGGTCCAGGCTGCCTGAAAACTGTTTCATCTCCAGGTGAGCGTGGGAATCTATATATGAAGGTTCACTCATTATGGGCTCTGGGCGCTAGGCCCTTATATCGTCCAACGACCAACGTCCAATGTCCAACGTGAAATTCATCAGGACCAGGATTGACGCGTCGCTCTGCATCCTGCGATGCATCTCGCAATGATAAATATTGCCCTCTCCCCTTGTGTTCCCCTCCCGCCAGGGGAGGGGTAAAAGTAAATAAACCAATGCTCTAATTTCTAATGCCCTGATGTTCTACCCCTAAACTCTGCGGCCCCCTGCGCTAAGGGCTGACTAGCCCTCCCTGCGGAGCAGCCTGTAAGTGGCTGCACTGCGTTAAAAGCTCTTGTCTCTTTAGATGAAACCCAAGCCCAAGGTTGCCCTCTGTGTCCTTCCGTCTTTGTTCTGCGAACTTCAACGCGACAAGCTGTGGTTCAAACCCGATGTCCTATTTAATTCTCGTTCCCGGTTTCACATCAGCTTCAAACGTAAGCACGTGAATTCCTGAATCGTCTTCGGCGGCCAGCAGCATGCCCCTGGATTCAACACCCATTAATTTTGCCGGTTTCAGGTTGGCAACGATGGCTATTGTCTTGCCCACCAGGTCCTTGGGCTCGTAATTTTCCGCTATACCGGCAACGAGCTGCCTCTCTTCACCGGCATCTACGATCAGCCGGATAAGCTTTTTGGACTTTGGTACCTTCTCGGCTTCCAGAACACGGGCTGCTACCATCTCAACATTAGCGAAATCTTCAATGGATATCATGTTGTCCTTTCCCTTTCCTTTTGCCCCCTTTTTCTTCTTCTCCGAACTCTTCGGCTTTTCTTCATTCTCAGAACTCGTGCCGCTGGCTGTCTTCGCGATCTCTGGCACCGTTTCGATCCTGGGAAACAGGGCAGGTCCACGGAAAGTCTTCGTTCCACCGGGGAGCGCGCCCCATTCATCCAGGGATGTTACGGTGTGGAGTTCCTTCATCTTGACGATGCCTATCTGGCGGAACATCTTGTGGCCTGTTTCAGGCATATAGGGGCTTATCATCACCGCCGTGTGGCGGATTGCCTCGAAAAGAGTGTACATAACAGCATCCAGCTTTTGCTGGGCATCGTCCTTGAAGAGAGTCCAGGGCGCTGCCGAATCGATATATTTATTGGCGTTGCCAATAAACCCCCAGATCGACTTTAGTGCCCGGTCGAAGGCCAGGTCATCCATATAGCCCGCTATCGCCGAGGCCGTACCGGCCGCGTGCTCTGAGAGGGCCTTTTCGGCATCGCCCAGGTCGGCATCAGCGGGTTTTTCCGGGATCTCTCCTTCCCTGTACTTGTCCAGCATTCCCAGGGATCGCTGCAGAAGGTTTCCCAGGTCGTTGGCTAGATCAGAGTTGATCCTTCCTATGAGCGCCGAGTGGGAGAAATCGCCGTCCAGCCCGAAGGGAACTTCTCTGAGGAGAAAATACCTGATCGCATCATGACCGTACTCATCGGCAAGCAGGTTCGGCTCAACAACATTGCCGATGGACTTGGACATTTTCTGCCCTTCCACAGTCCACCATCCATGGGCGAACACCCTCTTTGGAGGTGGCAGGCCGATACCCTTTAACATCGTTGGCCAGTAGACTGTATGGGTAGTGAGGATGTCCTTGCCGATCAGATGTGTTGAATTTTCCCAGAAGGATCTGAATTTCTCATCATCAACCCCGTAACCGGATGCTGTGACGTAATTGATCAGAGCGTCGAACCACACGTAGGTCACATAATCGCTGTCGAAAGGTATCTCTACACCCCAGTGAAGCCTTTCCTTGGGTCTGCTGACGCACAGGTCCGCGAGGGGCTTTTTCAGAAATCCCAGGATCTCGTTGCGGCGGGTTTTCGGCCTTATGAACCCTGGATTATCCTCAATGTGCTTTCTCAGCCATTCGTGATAATTGCCCATTCTGAAGAAATAGTTGGACTCGTCAATGCGAATGACCTCTCTACCGCAGTCCGGGCAGTTTCCGTCCACAAGGTCCTTTTCCGTCCAGAACCGTTCATCGGGTACGCAATAAAGGCCGCTGTATGTGCTGGTGTAGATATCTCCATGCTCTTTGAGAATTTCCATGAATTTTTGAACGATAGCAGTGTGGCGGGGTTCAGTGGTTCTTATGAAATCGTCGTTACTTATGGCAAAGCGTCTCCAGAGCTCCTGGAAACGAACCACCATCTCGTCGCAGTGATCCTTGGGAGCTAAGCCTCTTTCCCTGGCTGCCTGCTCAACCTTCTGCCCATGTTCGTCGGTTCCTGTGAGGAACATTACTTTTTTCCCTGCTGAACGCATGTAGCGGGAAATCACATCGGCAGCTACTGTAGTATAGAGGTGACCGATATGGGGGACATCGTTGACGTAGTAAATGGGTGTCGTTACATAGAAGGTTTCGCTCACTTGATCTTCTCCTGGAATTCCTCGATTGTCATTACCAGAGGGTCCTGATCCGGGATGTCTACGGTGATGGTTCTTGTGAAGATATCCCAGCCCCGAACTCTGCCAGTCCCCTCCGGGAGGGTAACCTTCTTGCCAACCTTGGGAAGGTCTTTAGAGACCTCCTGGTACATATCGTATTCGTAGTTAAGGCAGCAAAGAAGCCTGCCGCATCCACCCGATATCTTGTTCGGGTTGAGGATGACATTCTGCTCCTTTGCCATCTTCACCGAGATGGGGGCGAACTCTTTGAGGAACGTACAGCAGCAAAATGTCATTCCGCACGGCCCGATTCCCCCCATTAGCCTCGCTTCGTCCCGGATGCCTACCTGGCGCATCTCGATCCTGAGTTGAAATTCCTTCGCAAGGTTTCTTACAAGCTCCCTGAAATCAACTCGCTTTTCAGCGGTGAAGTAAAACACCGCGTTGGAGCGGTCCAGAAGAAACTCAACGCTGACCAGTTTCATGGGAATCTCCCAGTCCTCGATGACCTCATGGCAGTAATCGAAGGCTTTTTTCTCCAGTTCCCTGTTTTCCTCGTCGCGTTCTATCTCGTCCGGCGTGGCTTTGCGCAGTACCTTGGGCTGCTCACATTTTGTACAAGGAATCTCAAGTGGAGGCTCGATAACAGTACCAATGGCTTTTCCCTTCGGGCCTGAGACTACGACTTCATCTCCAGGGGTCAGCTTGTGCTCTCCAGCATCGAAATGTAATGTCCGGTTCTGCCCTCTGATCCGTATAAGCACAGAACGTGCTGTTTTTTCTTTAGTTTCTTCCTTTTTTTCAGTGTCGGATGTTATCTGTTCCATGTTGTATCCTCTTTGAGATGGTTGTAAAAAGTTCATTCATGGCTTTTTACTCATCTTTAGTTATGGATAAAGAGCGGATAGTCCGCTCATATTGGCTGTACGGGTGCGTAGCTTCTTATGGTTAACAGCAGCCTGTCAAGAGTTAGTTCAACATTTGTGTTTTTATTAAGATCGTCTCTGGCATCCTCAATTGCCTCCAGAATGGCTGAAAGAGAACCTGCCTTGAGAGCAGTTGCTCCTTCCTGCAGTTCCGGAAGGTGCGAAATATGTATTACCTGATCCTCAGGACCTTCAAGTGATAAAATCATCATGTCCCTGTACCACTGGACCATAAAATCGAGAATTCCCAGCGCCTCCTCCCTGTTCCTGCCCCATCGTTCAGCAAGATCAAGGAGCTTCTTGTGGTCTGACTTGTGTAAAGAGGCAAGGGGTTCGAATTCATTCGCGAGTTTTTCCGGTACTTCCTCGGATTGGTAGGTAAGAGCCCGCTCCATGCTTCCCCTTGCCATGGATGACAGCAGTTCTGCCCTCTCTCCAGCGATTCCCTCTCTTTCCAGGAGTTTTCTTACGATATTTCGGCCAAGGGGTGAGAAGGACAGGGTCTGGCACCTGGAGGATATTGTGGGAAGGACTGAGTCTCTGTCAGGCGCGATCAGGATGAAGCGCGATGTTGCCGGAGGCTCCTCCAGTGTCTTGAGAAAGGTATTGGCGGCCTCCATATTCATGGTGTGGGCGCCATCGACAACAAAGACGGAAAACTTCCCCTGCATGGGCATGAGAATGGCTTTCCCGATGACGTTTTTTATCTGGTCAAGAAGAATACCTGTTTTTCCAGGAGCCGGTTCAGTAATGTACAGATCCAGGTGAGTGCCAGACGTATATTGTTTGCAGGAGCTGCAGGCCCCACATGCGAGTCCGCCCGTCTCACAGTTGAGGGAAGCTGCCATAGCAATAGCTGCCATCTTCCTGCCGCAACCCGGAGGCCCCGTGAACAGGTAGGCGGTGGGGATTCGGTTGCTCTCGATGGCTCTTTTTAATATTTTCAGTGGTCTGTCCTGACCCTGAATACTGTCGAATAGGTTACTCATTTACCTGTGTTTCCTGAATGAATGTTATTTCATAATCTGCCGTTGCGGGGTGTTTTGGTCCAAAATCCAAGGTCCAAAATCCAAGGTCAAATACATGGTAATAATTCTTATTGTCAGATCTTGGACCCGGGATCTTGGACATTGGACTATTATTTTAACGGCCCAAATCTGTTTTCTAACTCTTCCAAGACTTTCTGGGCCAGGCTCTCCGGGGATGCCATACCGTCGAGAATCAGGAACCGTTCCGGTTCCCGTCCCGAAATCGCAAGGTAACCTTCTCTCACCCGCTCGTGGAAGGCGAGTTCTTCGTCGTCGAATCTGGTTTCATCTGAGGTGTGTCCGTTCAAATTGCGCTTCCGAGCCCTCGCAAGCCCAACTTCGGGTGGAAGGTCCAGCAGGACAGTGAGGTCGGGTGAAAGCCCGCCTCTTGCGCACTCGTCTACCGCCCTGACCATATCCATTGAAAGACCTCTTCCGGATCCCTGGTATGCTTCGGTGGCATCTGAGAAACGGTCGCAAAGAACAATTTTTCTCTCTTTAAGAGCGGGTTCGACCAAGTCGTTCAAGTGCTGAGCCCTGTCCGCCGCATACAGGAGAAGCTCGGCCATGGGAGAGATGGCGGCACCTTCGGGATCGAGGAGTATCTTTCTTAAAGACACGCCCAGATCCGTTCCGCCAGGCTCCCTCGTGATGGCAGTGTCGAGCCCTTTCTTTATCAGGGCATCTGCGACGAGGGTGATGAGAGTAGATTTACCAGAGCCCTCGATCCCCTCAAAAGTAATGAGAATTCCTTTCACCAGTCTGCCTTCCGGTCACTGCTCTAGGAGCAGCACTCCGATGGATCTCCTTTGACCTTCTGGATGAGATGGATCAGGAGCGGTTTGAGGACATCGACTCCTTCCCGGACCGCCTTTGGACTGCCGGGGAGGTTTATGATGACTGTTTCACCCCTGACACCGGCTACGCCACGAGCCAGGGCTGCTGTGGGAACATGATCTCTTCCTGCTGCCCTCATTGACTCCGGAATACCCGGAATCTCGAAGTCGAGAATACTTATAGTCGCCTCGGGGGTCCTGTCCCTCGGCGCGGGACCTGTGCCGCCGGTGGTCAATATCAGATCCAGTTTGTCAACGTCAGCCCATTTGGACAGGGTCTGCGAAATAAGTTTCTCTTCGTCCGGTAGTATGTCGATCCTTGCCCATTCAATATCAAGAGAGGCAAGTTCCTCCATTATCGCGGGGCCGCTTTTGTCCTCGTACTCTCCGGCAGAAGCGCGGTCACTCAGTGTAAGCACGCCTGCTCTTATCAACATACTGTTTTTCCCTCACCCTCTATTATTGGTAGGGTCGTAAAAAGTCCATTCATGGCTTTTTACTCCACGGAAAGTGAAAAGTGTCATTTTCACTTTCCTCCCAAATCAACAACTTGCACTGCAAGTCATTGATTTGGGCGCCCTTCAAGGGGCGCTTTGATGACTTTTTACGAAGCCATCAATTATTATGCTATCCCCGGTCCTGATGCTTCCACCCTTCAGGACCTTGACGAATATACCTTCTTTTGGCATGACACAGTCGCCCGCCTGGAAGTAAATAGCGCACCGGTCATGACATTCCTTTCCGATCTGGGTAATCTCCACAAGTGTATTTTCGCCCAGTCTGATCCTGGTACCAACCGGCAGATGGATGAGGTCCACACCCACAGTGGTGATGTTCTCCGCAAAATCACCGGGGCCAACGTTCAGGCCCAACTCTGTCATCTTCTCGATGCTTTCAGTGGCGAGAAGGCTGACCTGCCGATGCCAATCCCCAGCATGGGCATCACCCTCTATCCCGTGATCAGCTTTCAATCGGGCGGATTCAACATTATCCTTTTTCACACCCTTTTCATCGCTGATCGAAATAGCCGCAATTTTCATAAAGGTGCGCTTTCCATTGTTAGGGTCGTAAAAAGTCCATTCGTGGCTTTTTACTTATCGGAAAGTGAAAAGTGTCATTTTCCCTTTCCTCACAAATCACTGACTTGCTGTGCAAGTCATTGATTTGGGCGCCCTTAAACGGGCGCGTTGATGCCTTCTTGCGAAGTCATCAACCTTGTTATTGTCGCAAAAAGCCCGTGAGCGGCTTTTTACTCCTCGGAAAGTGAAAAGCGTCATTTTCCCTTTCCTCACGGATCAATGTCTTGCTGCTCAAGCCGTTGATCCGGGCGCCCACGCTCGGGCGCAATGGTAATATATTGTCGTAAAAAGTCCATTCATGGTTTTTTACTCATCAATTGGTTGAAATATTAACAACACAGATTACCTTATGTAGGGTGGGGATTCAACTTCTCTGAAGAGAACTTGATGCTTACTTATTCTTTTTCCACTTCGGGTGTTTTACTCCAAACTGTTTAATTTTGTAGTGGATGACCCGTTTTGAAATACCGAGAAGCTCTGCTGCGTCTTTCTGAACAAAATCCGTCTTTCGAAGCGCTTCAAGCAGAGCTTCCTTCTCCAAATTCTTAAGATCCAGCTTTGATTGAGGAGTTGTAATTACCCCTCCTGATTCCCGGGTACCTGCATGCAGATTGAGATCTTCCGGATCAATATAGTCACTCTCACATAGCAGAACTGCACGCTCCAAAATGTTTTCCAGCTCTCTCACATTACCTGCCCAGTCGTGGTGCATGAGCGCATCTAAAGCCTGTTCGTTAAATTCTTTTATCCCTTTACCCATCTCTTTGATGTTGCGAGAGAGAAAATATTCTGACAGTGGCAAGATATCTTCTATCCTTTCACGGAGAGGGGGTATATGTACACTGACGACATTAAGCCGGTAATATAAATCATCGCGAAATCGTCCTTTTTTCCTCTCCTCATCAATATCCTTGTTTGTAGCTGCTATTATCCTGACATCTACCTTTATTGTCTGGCTTCCACCAACCCTTTCAAACTCCCTCTCCTGTAAAACCCTCAGAATTTTTGCTTGTATCATTGAACTCATATCCGCGATCTCATCAAGTAGTATAGTTCCATTATTTGCCTGCTCGAAACGACCAGTCCTCCGTTCAATTGCTCCAGTGAATGCTCCTTTTTCATGGCCGAAGAGCTCGCTTTCCAGAAGATTTTCCGGTAGTGCTGCGCAGTTTACCTTAACAAAATTATTGTTCGCCCTCGGGCTGTTGTTGTGGATAAGACCGGCAATTAGTTCTTTGCCAGTTCCTGTCTCGCCGGTGATAAGAACGTTTGATTTTGATGGTGCCACCTTGCGGACTGTGTCCAGGACTTTTCCGATAGAGTCGCTGACTCCGATGAAATCGTGGAATTGAAAAACAGCATTACTTTTGGGCTTGGTATGATCAGCTTTTTTAAGAGGTTTCCCCTGCTGAACCACCTTGTTAACCCTCATCTCAAGTTCGTCTATCCCGAATGGTTTCTGAAGAAAATCAAAAGCTCCCAGTTTCATAGCCTCAATTGCATTTTCAACTGTTCCGTAAGCAGTCATTACTAAGACCTCTGTATCGGGATTGACAGATTTTACGTGCACCAGGACATCCATGCCGCTCATATTCGGTAATTTCAGATCGGTTACAACAATGTCGTATATGCGATCGTTGAGCATTTCTACAGCGGTTTCACCATCCTCTGCATCATCTACGAAATAACCGCAATCCTTGAAAATTTTGACAATCCCTTTTCGGAGGACTGACTGGTCTTCAACGATCAGTAGGCTAATCATATACCCCTCCTTTAATTCTTCACCCGGTAAAGAGGAAGTACGACTATGAATTTAGTGCCGACACCCAGTTCGCTTGTAACATCAACAAATCCCCAATGATCGGATACTATTTTCTGAGTCAGAGACATTCCAAGGCCAGAGCCGCCACTTTTGGTTGTAAAAAACGGTGTGAATATCTTGTCTAGAACCTCTTCCGCAATACCCGCTCCAGTATCTTCAATTACAACCTGGATGTTCATTTCATCCCGTACGACGTGCTTTGACACCTCCTCAGGCACATAATCACCTGCGTTAGAAGGAGTCAGGCCGGTGCTGATGGTCAGGGTACCCCCATCAGGCATAGCTTCGTATGAGTTGTTGATGATGTTGCCGAGGGCCTGGTCGATCTGGTGAGCGTCCAGCATGACCGTCCCTATTTCTGAAAAAGCATACCAGACATCGATGCTGTGATAAGAGTGGAGGTTTTTTTTAACGCTATTGGTGATTATTTCATTGATGTTGCATTCTTGAAGATTTATTGGTTTCTGTTTTACAAAATCCAGAGTCTGAGTGATTATTCTGTCAAGCTTCTTCACTTCACTGAGAATCTCGTCTGAAAGCTGCATCTTCTGACCGTCTTTTTCACCTTTATGTAACAGGCCTGCGTTGACCTTAATACTGGCAAGCGGATTTCTGATCTCATGGGCCAGCCAAGCGGCCATCATACCCAGGGCGACGAGTCTGTCCTGAATCCTTTCTTTTGTTTCCTCTTGCTCCACAGCAGTTAGATCCTTGAAAAACATGGCGGTAGCAAGCCTGTTAGACTCGTCATCAAAAACCGGTGAGAGTGTGTAACCGATAGTTTTTCTATCACCGGTGTGAGCATTGATAATTTCAAGTTCGGCGCGGTCGGGAAGTGTATGCATTTCAAAGGAAATCCTGAAGAGTTCCAGAAGACGAGGGTAGGTGCTCAGAACCTCACGAGATTTTTTTCCTGAATACTCTGTTTCACTATCAAGTCTGAGAATTTTCCCTGCAGAATCATTCAGGACCAGGATGTCCCCTTCCCTGTCGATAATGATCAGGGCGCTTTTCATGTGTTTCAGTATGTTCAGTGTAAAACTGCCGGTCAGTTTCATATTATCCTGTCATTATTTTCAGACCCGGGTTCAGATCGATCCCCATATCAGGATGACATACTAGTAGCCTTTTTCCCATTTAGCTGTTGTTATATCTTCCACCCTGCTGCTGTCAAGTACATGTAACCTGAAATCGGTGTATGGTTTTGGGTGTTCCCCCTTTCAGGGAAAGAAAATGCCGAACTGCTGCTATTAAATCCAGGAGGTCCGATCATGCACAACCCCGGAATCGGGGAAAAGGACACCCTCAATACGCCGACTGATGACTGTCTTGTGCCAAACGCAAATTTTGGGTGTCAATTTTATCTGGACACGGCGTTTCAAATACAGTATCTATCTTTTATTTTCAGCAGATAGGGTAATTGAAGATGAATAAGAAAAAGCAAAAACACTTCGAACAAAAACTCAAGGCCTGGAAGGAAGAGCTCGTTCACGAGGCGGGCAGGACTGTTGACGGGATGCACGAGGAGAAAACTCTATTTGCAGATCCCACTGACAGGGCATCCATGGAGACAGACCGCAATTTTCTCCTCCGTATAAGGGACAGGGAGAGGAGACTCATAAGCAAGATCGATATGGCACTTGAGAGGATCGAAAATAAGTCATTCGGTCTGTGTGATCACTGTGGAGAGAATATAGAGTTAAAAAGGCTGGAAGCCAGACCTGTAGCTACACTTTGCATTCACTGTAAAACTATTCAGGAAGAGGAAGAGAAAATAAGCAGAAAGTGATCGATCTTTCCCGCTTCTAACCCGGTGAGGTCCTTTTTAACAGTTTCTGGTTTCTTGTAAGTCAACACAAGCGATTCTAATACAAATCTCGAAAATATCTTGAATATTCCAAGCAAATACCCACTGATGAAAAGCCTCGTACTGCTGGTTACAGCACTATCATTCCTGCTCGCAAGCGGCTGTAGCCAGGATAAACCCTATCGTGAATCAAGGTTCCTGATGGGTACTCTAGTGGAGATAGCGGCATACCCTGATACCAACAGAGTCAGAACAGCTGTAGCAGAGGCTTACGACAGGATGGAGGCGATCGAGGCTGCCACGGACCACCGAAAAGAGGACTCAGTTCTTGCTGCTTTGAGGAGGGGAGAGCGTGTGACTCTTTCCGGGGATCTACGGGCAGTTTTTGCCTCCGCCATGATGATCGCCAGGGAAAGTTCGGGAGCTTTTGATCCAACCATGGGTAAGGTAGTCAGTCTGTGGGGTTTTGACATGGATACGCCCCGCCTGCCCCTTGAACAGGAGTTGAGAAATTCTCTGAAGACGGTGGGCTTCGAAAAGATCACTTTGGCCGGCAGCATCATAAAAGCCGGCAGTCCTGTCTGGCTGGATCTGGGGGGTGTTGCCAAAGGATACGCGGTTGATGAGGCGGTGAAGGTTCTGAAGGAACAGGGCGCTTCGGCAGGTATTGTAAACGCTGGCGGGGATCTGAAGGCTTTTGGGAGGAAGCCTGGAGGAAAGAGGTGGCGGATAGGTGTTCAGGCTCCCGATGATCATCAGGAACTTACTGGTGTCCTTGAGATTGCAAATGGAGCTGTTGCCACTTCGGGGGATTACGAAAGATATTTTGAGACAGGGGGAAAACGGTACCATCACATCCTCGACCCGGGGACCGGATACCCTGCCAGATCGGGACTGAGGAGCGTTACGATAGTTGCTTTCGATTGTCTTCTGGCTGATGCCCTGTCCACCGCTATATTCGTCATGGGGCCGGAAAAGGGCCTGGAACTGCTCAAAGGCAGGGATGGAGTCCATGCAGTTCTGGTTCTTGAAACCGGTGAGGTACTGACCACTGACGGCGTAGGCAGTGAGGTGGGTTTTGAGAGAAGGTAAAGTTCATTTCCCGACCTCTGGAGCATCATCTTTCCTTCGGCGCCCTACGATCTGGGATACTTGTCTCCTCATTTTCCTTCTTCTGCTGACGTTTACGGCCCCCCGCATTTTGATCGGTGCGCCAGGCGGCTCCCTGAAGGCGGGCAGTTATATTGAGGTTCACACGGTGGATGGGTCATCGGTCATTTCCCTGAAGAAAGATGCTACTCATATTGTGAAAGGCCCTTTGGGGGCTGCAAAGATAATCATCGAGGATGGTCAAGCCAGGATGGAGAGCGCTCCATGCCCGCTGAAGATCTGCGAGGCCATGGGACCGATCAAGAATGCCGGAGAGACCATCCTGTGCCTGCCCAACAGGATATCCATAAAGGTTACTGGAGGAGAAGGAGAGCTGGATGCGGTCTCCAGGTAGAGTTGCATATTTAGCCCTCCTGATAGCTGCGGCTTTTGTGCTCTCAGGCCTTGAAAGAGCCCTGCCCAGCCCCGTGCCCATGATCCGTCTCGGACTGGGAAATGTTATGACGTTGACCGCATTTGCTGTTCTGGGCTTAAGAGACGGGGCGTGGGTGACTTTCGGTCGAGTTGCCCTTGTTTCATTTATCTGGGGCGGAGTATTTTCTCCCACAGCCGTGATGTCATTGACCGGGGGAGCGGCAAGCCTGATGGTGATGATCCCTCTGGCCCTCTGTGGCAGAAGGTTCAGCCTCTACGGGATAAGTATCGGAGGCGCCTTCGCCCATATCAGCGCCCAGCTTGCGGTAGCTTCGGCACTCTATGTGCAGTCTGCGGACCTGTTCCGGCTGCTCCCTTTCCTGGGGTCCATTGCTCTTGTGACAGGGATCATCAATGGGGGGATCGCAACGCTGCTGGCCTCAAAATTAATGTTAAACAAAGTTCCAGGTTACCAGATGAATTGATCCAAGGTCCAAAATCCAAGGCCCAAGATCGAGGTTGGTAATGAGTAAAACAGGCTATCGGCTCTAGGCGGTAGGCTATTTTTACCGTCCAAGGTCCAATGTCCAAAGTCCAACGTGGTTTATTAATGCTCTAACCGTTCGGCAGGCTCACGGTCCTGCCAGTCCTGAGCATAGCCGAAGGGAGCAAAGTCGAAGGATTTCTAATGCTCTAATGTTTTACGCCCATACGCCGTTACACCGACACACCGTTACGCCGTTTTAGGACCGATGAAAGAGGTCATACGTTTATCGGTCTTCTCACCGCGCCAGGAGTAGAGCAGGTCACTCCTGCAGGATGTGCAGTAATCGAGTATATCCAGGTTTTTTTCGGTAAGTCCTTCGGATTTCAATTGAATTGCTGCCGCATCTTTAAGACTCGCATATATTGTGTCGTCACGATGCTCGGTGGTTAGACCGCAACCGGGAATTTTCATGAAGGCATCCTGGACATCCTCACCGACTTCATAGCAACATGGACCGATAGCAGGTCCGAAGGCCGCCAGATAACCCCGGGGATCAGATCTTGTGAACGATTCAAAGGCCCTGACGGCTTTTCCTGCGAGCTCTTTTGCAAGGCTTCGCCACCCGCAGTGAACCGCCGCGACTGCCCCTGTCGACGGGTCCGCTATTAATACAGGGAGACAGTCGGCAGTTCTGATGCCGATAAAAACACCCGATATCCGGGTTAAAAGGGCGTCGCCCTCGGTGAAGCGATACTTTTCCTCTGGCAGTGGATCCTGGAGGGTGATAATTCTGTCACCGTGAACCTGCCTGACCGTGTAAAGCGCATCAGGGACCTCGTGGGTCACCGTTTCCCTGGTTCCGAATCCGTGGTCAAATCCCGCCTCAACAAGGAGCGAAGACTTCAGGAGTGCCATTACGACTTACCCCGGATCCAGAGGAACAGGTTGGTCAGGTCATCGGGGGGTGGGGCTTCGAATAGCATTTTTTCCCCTGTTGACGGGTGAGTGAATCCGAGATTAAAAGCGTGGAGAGCCGGACGTTTCAATGCTTTTAGCATTGTCAAGGCTTCAGGATCCTTCATATGGAGGGATTGAATACCACCACCGTATATGCTGTCTGCAAGTACTGGATGCCCGATGGATGTCATGTGGACTCTTAACTGGTGAGTACGGCCGGTCTCTGGTGTCAGCTCCAGAAGGGAAATGCCCAGCCTTCGCGCAAGGACCGTGTAATTCGTTATGGCCTCACGGCCTCCCTCGATAACGGCTATCTTCTTTCTGTCCTTGCGGGAACGGCCGAGGGGTTTTTCAATACGGCCAGATCCCTTTGGCACCTCACCCTTTACTCCGGTTATGTAGACGCGTTCAATGGTATGGTCACTGAACTGCCGGGAAAGCGAGGTGTGCGCCCCGTCGTTCTTGGCGGCAACCAGTACACCGGAAGTGCCCTTATCCAGGCGGTGTACTATACCCGGTCTGGTTACACCGCCGATGCCGGAAAGGTCGGTGCAGTGATTCAAGAGAGCGTTTACAAGAGTCCCGCTGCTGTGGCCCGGTGAGGGGTGCATTACAAGATGAGGCTGCTTGTCAATAACAATTAGATCTCTATCCTCGAACAGGATATTCAGGGGGATGTCTTCAGGCTCAAGATCCGGGGACACAGGGGCCGGGATCTCGATGGTGACTTTCCAGCCGGTCTTCAGAGTAATCCCGGGTTTTGAGATGGAACCGTTGACAAGTACTTGCCCTGTTTCGATGAGCTTCTTTATCCTGGAGCGGGTTATTTCCGGGTGTCTTGATGAGAGAAAAACATCCAATCGTGTGTTGAGATGTTCTGCTGAAATGGTATAGGTGCTGGTCCCCATGGGGGGATATTACCAGATATCGGAATCGATATTCCCGAATCTTTTCACAAGGACGTCAACAATGGCCCTGTTGTAGGGCGCCCACCTTTGGGGCAGGGTATGGTCGACGCGGGAGTCGTAAAGTTTCCGTCCCTCTTCCAACTGGTCACTGAGGTCCTCGAACAGGGAATCGTTCTTGATACTCTTCCTGATCACATCCTGGTTGTATAGAGCGATGTCAGACATGATCGTCCGCGCAAGTCTTTCAGCGTGTTTGGTATCTGTGATCAGTTCCATTGTAGAAGAGCCCTCCCCTAAAGAACTTTAGTGATCTTGGGTGCACCTTCATTGCTTCCTCCTCTGCTATAGAAAAACAGGAAGAGAAATGAAACAGTAAATCCAATGGCGGCCCCCGCCATGGCGCCCATATCAGTGCCTGTTTTGAACCAGCCGACAGAAGCACCCGCTACCATGACGAATGCAGGAAACAGGTATATCATCGTAGTTGCTTTGAGGAGAGCTCTTGCAGACAGCGAGATGATAACCCTGTCTCCGGGGTGGGCTCCTACAGGATTGTCAACTTCCATCTCCATAGTATTCTCTGAAGTTGAGTGGCACATATCCTTTGCCGCGCACTCTCCACAGGCATCAGATCTGACCATCGCAACCCTGGCACGGGTTCCGGCTACAGAGACTACCTGTGCCTGTTCCTCAAGCATTAATAGAATTTATGTGAATTTTAGAATTAAATCAAGGTGTGTTGTTCGAGTTCCACGTTCCAAGTTCCAGGTTCCAGGTTATATGTAAATGCACTTATAAACGCATGGAACATGGAACTTGGAACTGTTACGCTGGTCTTGCTCTTGAGATTTGCCTTCTATCGTGGGGGAGGGAGATCTGAACTCTGAGGCTTTCGGTGTCCGATCGGGTAAGCTCCAGTCTGCCGCCGTGGTCGCTAATGATCTTTCTGGCGATGGCCAGGTTCAGGTCACTCTCAAGGGTCCGCATAACGTGGACAGGACTGAGATTTTCCTCCATCTGGTTGGTATCGAGGGGTGGCCCCGTATCATCCACAGATACAAGGTTGGACTTCTGGTCCGAGAATCCGGAGATCGTTAGTTTGCCTCCGTCCTCCATCCGTTCAGCTGCATTGATGAGGACCGCTGTGAAAGCCTTTTCGAGCAGGTTCGGATCGAGATAGATCTTCGAAAGCGCTTTGGTGTCCTGTTCCAACTCTATATTCCTGGATTTAAGCTCTTTCAGGGTTGCTTCGAGGGCATTTTCAAGGATCTGGTCCACTGATTCCTCTACAAAGTGCGGCTCGGGAAGATCCACAAAATTCCTTACAGTGCTGAGCAGAGATTCCAGTATTTCTATATTCTGGAGAATAAGGCTCGACCACTCGTATTCGTTAGAGTCATCAGGTAGAGACTTCAGAAGTTTTCTGGCAAAGCCTCCAGCAGCGGTCACGGGGTTGAGTATTTCATGGGACATGCTTCTGGTGAGATTTCCCAGAACAGCCAACTGGCTGGATGCTTTCAGTTCGTTTATCAGATCGCTAACTTCAGACCAATCGAGAAAGCGGAATAGAAGGTACTCCTGCTCTGCCTTGGCTGGATACACTTCCGCCTTCAGCTTAACTATTATGGGAACGGCCCGGGAAGTGTGGAGCATTATTTCGTCGAAAAAGCCGACACCGTCCCTGGCAAGTTTCATGAGATTAGACAGAAGATGATAGGTGCTCGAGGGGGGGAAAACGGTTCCCAGAAAAGCGCCCTCCAGATTCATTCTTTTGAATTGAAGCACTTCGAGGGCAGTGGAATTCACATAGTTTATGGTTCCCTCCAGATCAGTAATGATTATACCCTCGAGGGAGTTGGTTATTAAGTGTTCCGTGAGCGCCTTATCCATAGTTTGCATTCATAGTAGCTGTGATTCACTATATGTATCCGAAGTGTTTTTGCCGTGAGCAGTGGGCTTTGAGCATTTAGGGCTGTGTGCTATGAGCCATGAGCTGTGGGCTTCAGTATATTGATTATATATACTTATTTTTTAGCCCAGAGCCCACCGCCCAGAGCCGTCACTCTATATCAAACTCCCTTCCCGTCAGCATCCGATATGCTTCCAGATATTTCTCCCTTGTTTTCGTGACGATCTCAGCCGGCAGCGCAGGAGCAGGAGGTGTCTTGTCCCAATCGAGTCCTTCCAGATAGTCCCTGACAAACTGCTTGTCGAAGCTCGGCGGACTCTGTCCCTCCCTGTAACTTGACACGGGCCAGAACCTGGACGAATCAGGTGTAAGTACTTCATCTATCAGGATAAGTTTATCATCAAGAATGCCGAATTCGAACTTTGTGTCAGAGAGGATGATCCCCCGTTTCATGGCATAATCCCTGGCTCTTTCGTAGATCTGGATAGTTATGTCCCGTACCCGCTTGGCTGTTCGGGTACCTAATATCTCAGCTGCTTGTGCAAAAGAAATATTCTCGTCATGTCCGGTATCGGCCTTTGTCGCTGGTGTAAAGATCGTTTCCGGCAGCTTCTGGGCCTGTTTGAGTCCAGACGGCAGCTTTACTCCGCAGATTTCCCCGGTTTCCTGGTAGTCTTTCCATCCTGAGCCTGCTATGTAACCTCGTGCTACACACTCAACCGGAAGGGGTTTGGTTTTCCGGACCAGCATGCTCCTTCCTTCGATCTGGGATGAGTATTTCTGGAGAAATGGCGGGAAGTCCTGGATTTTGTGGGCCAGCAGATGGTCCGGGATGAATTCCCTGGTAAATTCAAACCAGAACAGGGACATGGCTGTGAGGATCCTGCCCTTGTCGGGAATCCCGTTAGGCATTATACAGTCAAAGGCAGAGATCCTGTCGGTAGCAATCATCAGAAGTTTGTCTTCCAGGTCGTATACGTCGCGCACCTTGCCCTGCCTGAACAGCTTAAGACCGGGCATGTGGGTCCGGATGAGATCATCACCGTGTCCTGATGGGGCTGCTGGTGTCATCATGGATTCTCCTTTCATTGATTTAAAAAGTCACTCTTACATGAATTGAATCGTGTTGGCAATCGGTCTCCTTTTTTACCACGGAGGCACGGAGAGCACGGAGGTAACGTATCGGAGTAACGGCGTATCGGGGTGTGGCAGTTGATGGGTAACGAAGTATCGAGGTGTCGAGGTATCGAAGTTTACACCCCTCCCTTGACGGGAGGGGAAGGGGGAGGGTGAGTCATTATAACGTGGTTCATTTATTCTGAATTCAGACTTCTGAATTCTGGGTTAACAAATGTTGGTCGTTGGTCATTGGACGTGGTCATCCGTCAGCATTGATGGTGGATATAAGGAATGGTATATTTTACACTGCTGCTTGAGTTACAATTTCATAGAGGGGAGTATCTTTCGGACTGATCCGCTCATGGAAAATAAGACACCGAAAAAGGAATCCACTGCGAGGCTCATCTCTGAGCTTGTCAAATCTTTTAAGGCAAGGTCAATGTATCCGGTTGGTCATCCGGCCAGGGCCAAGTTCCTGGGACAACTTCTTAAGTCGATAGAGACTTTCCTGGAAAATAACAACAGCCTTGAGCTGACCGTAACGAAGGAAGGAATTCAGGCTGATGGCGAGGAGATCAAAACCAGCGATGCTGCCCATTCATATCTGGCAGAAGAATGCTTTGCCAGGCAAATACGTCACCTGAGTTTGCACAGGGGTTTCGTCGACAAGGATCTGGATGCCCTGTTCTCACTGCTAGCTGAAGAACCCGAACAGATCCGCGCCGACGGTGGTGCGTCGGACTATATTCGTACACGAACAACCGGAGCTCTGCTTGTTGAGGAGATCGATTACTCGGGGATCCTTGAAAAAAGAGTTGAAACTACAAGTGACAAACAGAGTGGCTACTCTGTGGAGTCTCAGGCAATGAAGGCCCCGCCTTCGGGCCACACTGATGAGCAACCAGTGAGCCCCACAGTTTTCGATGATCCCGGTACCCCCGAACTTTCCCAGGAAGAGATATTGACGGCCAAACTGGACGACCTGGACCAGGCTACTCAGTTACAGGATTACAGAAATACCCTTGTTGACATCAGGGAGTCTTTGAGGGCATCGGATATCATGGACCTGGACAGGTACGTTGTGATAGTGCTCCGTCGCCTGGGTAAACACCTTGGTAGTAAGAGGCCTGAAGAGGCTCTGTCAATGACCAGGGAAACAGTCAGGGAATTTACAAGGCCTGATCTCATGGAGACACTTGCCGGTGAACTTGCCAAACGGTCCACAACGGACCGGAATGCGATTATCGATGTCCTGAAGTCGATCCACGAAGTCTCGATACCCGCACTCTTAAAGCGCCTTACCGAAGAGGAGGAGGCATTCGGCAGAAAAACGATACTGACAACTCTCGGTCAGTTCGGTGAGGCGATCCGGCCGTACCTGTACGATTGGCTCGATGACGAGAGATGGTATGTCCAGAGGAACGCCATTGACCTTTTAAGCAACGTAGGGGGGGATGATGATTCAGTAAGAATTGTCGGTTATCTGGAGCACAAAAATCCCCAGGTACGCCTCTCGGCCCTCAGGTTCCTGACCAGATATCCGATTGATGTACCAGATGACAAGATCCAGGCTCTCCTTAACGACGCGGACAGGGAGATAAGGTCCAGAATGATATACGCCCTCGGTGTTTTAAGAGGCAGAAGGGCTCTGGACCAGTTGTTGGAGCTTGCAAAAAAGCCTGCCTTCGGGGAGGGGGACGTGCACACCAGGGAGAACGCTGTTAAAGGGATTGGACGAGTAGGGGGAGAGGATTCAGTGGGTTTTCTCAAAGGACTACTTGACAAGAGGGGTATCATTGACCGCGAGAGTAGCGAAAAGATTCATAAGGCGGCCGTTGAGGCGTTGATCGTGATCGGCGGACCCAGTGCTACGGTGGTGTTGAATGCTGTCCTCAAGAACCTTAAAGGTGATTCACGCAGATTGGCGGAGGATCACTTGAGGAAATCGAGCCGGGAGTAATAATTGACCCAGGACGCCAAACAGGTAGAAAGCTACCGGAATGTAATAAAGTTCCTTGATAATACCATCAAGAACGTGGGCATGTATCCACCCAGCCACCCTTCGGTCGTTGCTCCAACCAGGAGGATGTTCGAATCTTTAGAGGAAATTTTCGCTAATAATAACGAAATTCTCATCGGTATAATCAACGGTGTTTTATATATCAACGACTACCTGTTCTACGAAGGAACGGTGAGTTCTAACCAGATATTGCAAATGCTGGAGAAGTTCACCGTAGACGACCTGATCATCCTGAAGGGTGTCAGCGAAACAGAGATGCTTGCCCTTGCGGAGATACTTAACTCCAAGGGTGAAAACCGCGATGATTTCATCAGGCTGTTGGAGGGAAAGAACCTTAAAAGTATCGGCCTGCAGAGCTTCACAATGGGGGATGCCGGAGAGGGCGATCTCCCGGTAAAGGGGCTGGAGCTTTACCGGGACGCTGTCACCACGATGACCCATCTTTTCGGGGAAGTCAGGTCCGGGCACCTGCCTCCCTGGAGGGAAACGGAAGATGTGGTTGATGGCTTCATGAACAGGTTTTCCGAGAACAGTACACTCCTGTTGCTCCTTTCCAGCCTGAAGGGATACGATGCATACACCTATCAGCACTGTGTGAACGTAGGCATCCTGTCCTTTCTTCTCGGTGAGGCAGAGGGACTTGACAAGGAGTCTGTTAAGTGGGCAGCCATAGCCGGCATGATGCACGATGTGGGCAAGGTCAGGATCCTTCCGGAAGTGCTCAACAAGCCTGGTGGCCTTACACTGAGGGAGTGGGAAACCATGAAGGCCCATCCGGTATATTCTGCAGATGTCGTCCGGGGCATGGGCGGACCCGAGGAAGTTGCAAGAGCGGTTCAAGGCCACCACATGCAGCACGACGGTTCAGGATATCCGATCCGGTCCGATGGTTCGGGCCCGAGCAACCTCGCTACCCTTATTGCGGTTGCTGATGCTTACGATGCCATTACAACCGTACGCTCATATAAGAAACCCATGGATCCTGTGGAAGCGATGGAATACCTCAGAAACGGGAGAGGAACCAGGTTCGATACGTTCCATGTTGATTCGATGATCGCCATGGTCGGTCAGTATCCTCCAGGGACAATGGTGCGCCTTGACAGCAACGAAATAGGGATGGTTGTAGAGTCGGGCGAGGAGGCTGGAAAACCTGTTGTTCGAATGTTGATCGATGAAAATGGCCATCCATACCCAGAGCTCCTCGATGTATCCCTTTCCGGCTCTGACGGTCAAGGCAGGATGGTGGCCTCAGTTGTGGACCCGGCCGTTTACGGGCTGGACCCTGCTTTGTGCTAACTTAAGAAACTCACTCCTCTACAGGAAATGGATGCAGGTTGCCCAGTGCATCAGCGGCCCTGGCCCTGAGGAAGGGATCGGTGCCCCGGATCAGGATATCGATAAGGGAAGCTTCGGCTCCGGGATCACCGTTTCGCCCCAGGGCCTCAGCAGCAACGATTGCCACGTCTATATTGTCGCTTGCAAGGAAAGGCATAATCAGGTCGGTTGCCTTTGTGTCCTTGTAAAACGAAATTGTTTCAAGGGCTATCTGGACTACAGATGTGTCAGGGTCATCCAGGCATGTTGCGAGGGGGATAAAGGCCCTCTCAGGAAGGTTCACCTGGAGAGACTTGATAGTAGATACCCTGATGTCGGGATCCGGATCCTGTAGAAATGAGATAGTCTTGCCAACTGATTCGCTAGTGTTAAGATAACCCAGAAAATGAATGGCTCTTATGCGGTTCTGTGTGTCGCCGCTACTTGCTGCATCAAGTATTCCTTCGATCCTTGAGAGGCCCTCAACCCTGTCCAGGGCCCTGGACGCGGAACCGCGAATTATCTCCTCCGGGTCCTTCAGGACCTGTACGAGTGCTTTTTTTCGATCTTCGAGGGACATGGTCGGCTCCCTTCGGGCGTACGTGTTTGGGTATAATCTGTCTAGTTATTGGTAGAGTCGTAAAAAATCCATTCGTGGCTTTTTACTCCGCGGAAAGTGAAAAGTGTCATTTTCACTTTCCTCACAAATCAACGCCTTGCGGTGCAAGTCATTGATTTGGGCGCCCCTCAACGGGCGCGTTGATGACTTTTTACGAAGTCATCAATTATTTAATATCTGAGAAATTATATTGTAATTCTGTGTGTTTAACAAGTTGGGTTGAAAAATATCAATGGGCTTTGGGCTTTGGGCTCTGGGCAATGGGCTTTGGGCTTCAGTTATAAAAATGAATAATATGTGGCATATTAGTTGATAGAAGATCATAACACTCGGCGCTCTAGGTAAAGTCAGAGAAAGCATTTATTGTAAATATACTAAATACTCGAGACTCGAAACTCAAAAAACCAGGAGGTATCCGTGTCGAGGCTGTCCAGAATCGTTGTTGCCGCTCTGATTATCACATATCTGGTTTCACCAGTGCCACCGGCCCGAGGGGCTGAATCTTCAGAAGCCACCAAGGCCGACGATGGTGGGTGGTTGGTTCGCCGTCTGTCTTCGGAGCCCGCTACCCTTAATCCTGTTACGGCTACAGATGTGTACGAGTCGACAGTGAACAATTTCATTTACGAGAGCTTATTGAAAAGGGACAACAGGACACTTGACCTTGTGCCGCTCCTGGCTGAGTCATGGGAGGTTTCCCAAAACAAACTTCAATACATATTTACGCTGAGAGCAGGACTAAAGTGGCAGGATGGGACCCCACTGACGAGCAGGGATGTTGTTTTCACCTTCGATACCGTTAAGGACCCCAAAGTGGACGCACCTCACCTGAGGAACTACTTCCGCAACCTGGAAAAGGTCGAGGCCCTTGATGACAGAAAAGTGCGATTTACCTATTCCGAACCATATTTCAAGACTCTGGAGATGATTGGCGGTATGGGTATCCTGCCGAAGCACATCTTCTCTGACGGGGACTTCAATACACATCCAGCCGGTCGCAAACCCATGGGTACAGGTCCCTACCGGTTTGTGAAGTGGGATACTGGTAAGGAGATCATTCTGGAAAGAAATGAAGATTATTGGGGGGAAAAGCCCCATCTTAAAAAGATGGTGTTCAAAATAATCACAGATGAAACTGTGTCACTCCAGGTCCTTAAAAGAGGAGAGATGGATCTCATGGGGCTCACCCCGATCCAGTGGGTCAGGCAGACGAAGGGGAAAAAGTTCATCAGGATGTTCGACAAGTTACAGTACTATCTTCCAGGATATTCATTTATAGGTTGGAATCAGAAGCGCCCTTTTTTCTCTGACCGCAGGGTCAGAACGGCCATGACGATGCTCATTGACCGCGAGTTGGTCCTTGAAAAACTGCGCTACGGTTTCGGCAGAGTAGTCACGGGGAACTTCTTTTTCGAGAGTCCTGATTACAACAAGGGGATCGAACCCTGGTCCTACGATCTGGAAAAAGCAAAAAGGCTGCTGGAAGAAGCAGGTTGGAAGGACACAGACGGAGACGGGATCAGGGACAGGGAGGGGATACCTTTCCGATTCGAGTTTACTATCTCCTCTGGAAGCCAGTTCGCAGAGCAGATGGCCACAATATTGAAGGACAGCCTGGAGAAAACTGGAATCGAAATGAATATCAGGCCCCTGGAATGGGCCCTTTTCACAAAAGTTCTTAATGACAGGGCCTTCGATTCGGTAATACTGGGCTGGAGCCTTCCTGTTGAGGCTGATCCATTTCAGGTCTGGCACTCATCACAGGCTGAGAAGGGCTCAAACTTTATCGGCTTCGAAAACGCTGAAGCCGACATGATCATAGATGAGGCAAGGGTGACTTTCGACAGGACGAAAAGGATTCAGTTGTACAGGCGTTTTCACCAGATCCTTCACGATGAGCAGCCATATACATTCCTGTTTGTAAACAAGAGCCTGGTTGCCCTGGATAAACGGTTTGATAACGTGACGGTCTACCCCCTTGGACTTGATCCCACGGAGTGGAATGTACCGTTGGGAAGGCAGAAATACAAATAAGACCAACGACCAATGACCAACGTGTTTAGTAAAATAAACGACCAACGACCAAGGTCCAATGACCAACGTGACTGATCAGTATTGAATAGTTTTTCGACGTTGGTCTTTGGTCGTTGGGCATTGGTCTTGTTAAGCATGAGATGAAAGACATGGATACCTAAAGTGACTCTTCACCAGTATATAACCCGCAGACTTCTATTAATAATTCCCACCTTTCTGGGAATAACTCTCATCACTTTCATGGTGATCCAGCTCTCCCCGGGAAACCCGGCTGCGATGAAGATCGGGATGGGGGAGCAGGGCTTCATTGGCGATGAGATGACCAGAGAGATCGTTGAGCAGACCATAGCTCTTTATGGTCTGGACAAACCTATCTGGACAAGGTACGGCATCTGGCTAAAGAGGGTAGTTACTCTTGACTTCGGTGATTCCTACAAAGACCATCGGCCTGTGCTGGAAAAGATTGGTGAGCGGCTGCCGATTACCCTTGAACTTAACCTCATATCCATCTTCCTTGTCTACCTGATAGCCATTCCTGTGGGTGTGTACTCGGCAGTCCATCAGGGCAGTCTGGCTGACCGCATTACCACAGTTATACTTTTCATCCTTTATTCGCTGCCGAACTTCTGGGTGGCTATACTTCTCATTATGTTTCTCGGAGGCGGGGATTTCCTGGATATATTCCCCGTCTACGGTATTACTTCCTCGGGGCTTTCGGGGGCGCCGTTTATGACGAGACTGGGAGACCATCTCTGGCACCTGGTTCTCCCCGTCTTCTGCCTGACCTACGGTGGGCTGGCGGCCCTGTCGAGATACCAGCGGGCAGGAATGCTCGAAGTCATCAGACAGGACTATATCCGTACAGCCAGGGCAAAGGGGCTTTCAGAAAGGGTCGTTGTTTTCAAACATGCCCTGCGCAATTCCCTGATACCCATTATCACTATAATGGGCTATCTGCTTCCCGCCATGTTCGGTGGAAGTGTGATTATCGAGAATATTTTCTCTATCCCCGGCCTGGGTCAACTCGGGTTTGAGGCGGTACTTTCAAGGGACTACCCGGTTGTACTGGGTATAGCTACGATCTCAGCATTTCTCACTCTTATCGGGATCCTGATCTCTGATCTTCTCTACGTGTGGGTGGATCCACGGATTACATACGAAGCAGAAACATGATGGTGAGGCTTCAGAATTTAACGGCTCTGGGCTATGGGCTCTGGGCAGTGAGCATTTAGGGCTATGTGCTATGAGCCATGAGCTGCGAGCTTCAGTATATTTATGGAACAGATAATTTTTTAAGCCCATGGCCCACAGCCCAAGGCCCAAAGCGGGATACTTGAAAGTGATGATTTTCCAGGACCATTATGGGAACGACTGAAAAAAAGAGTAAAAGTTACAGAAAGATGGTATGGGAACAGTTCTGTCGCGACCGTATTTCCATCGTTGGGCTTGTCTTTGTCCTGTTCCTGTTTGTCCTGGCAATCTGCTCTCCACTGCTGGCCGGGAGCAAGCCGATTATTGGTTTCGTTGACGGAGAAATTCACTTTCCGGTCCTTTCCAGGGTCCAGCAGATCGACTGGAAAGAAGTAAAAGAGTCGAAAAAAGGGTGGGCCGTATATCCACTCGTAAAATATAGCCCCACCACGATCGATCTTCAGGCCCATCTGCTCCCACCGAGTAAGGATCATTTGCTCGGAACCGACGACCGCGGCCGGGATGTACTGTCCAGGATGATTCACGGATCCAGGGTGTCCCTGTCTGTAGGTTTTGTGGCTGTTTCAATCTATGCGTTCATTGGAGTTGTTCTGGGTGCACTTGCGGGATATTACGGTGGCAAGATCGACGTAATTATCTCCAGAGCCATCGAGGTCATGATGTGCTTCCCCACATTTTTCCTCATCCTGGCTGTCCTGGCCTTCCTCCGTCCCAGTATATACAACATAATGGTGATCCTCGGTCTTACCGGGTGGCCGGGGGTTGCACGCCTTGTAAGAGGTGAATTTCTCAAACAGCGCAAGCTTGACTATGTCGCCGCAGCCAAAGCCGTGGGCGCCTCTGACGCCAGGATTATCTTCTACCATATACTGCCGAACTCTCTTGCACCCGTCCTTGTTTCGGCCACATTCGGTATCGCCGGAGCAATCCTCATTGAGTCATCCCTGAGCTACCTGGGATTCGGAGTTCCGCCTCCAACACCATCGTGGGGGGAGATACTGTCCCAGTCGAAACACTACATTGATTTTGCCTGGTGGCTCACAATTTTCCCCGGCGCCGCGATCTTCCTGACAGTTACGGCCTACAACCTGGTGGGAGAGGGTCTCAGGGACGCGGTTGATCCAAGGCTTAAGTAGGTGTTTACGTTTGGAAGTCAGGAGTCAGAAGTCAGTTGTCAAAATGAAACCCGAAATCTGATAAAGAGATGGCTGAAAAGAGCCCCTATCCAGCCACAAAAAAGGAGGCGCTTGTTTTCAATTACCCTCGGATTTTTTCGAGCCGGTAACGAGGAATTTTTATTCAGGTCAAGGAAGTCAAAAATTTTCGCGGAGATGTACGTGCGGTACATCGTACAAGAAAATTTGAAGACTGACGCAGAGATGGAGAAAAATAACCGTTACACGGCCTGAAAAAAGGAGGCGCCCCCGTTACCCTATGCAACGGGGGCTGTTTAGAAGGAGGTTCCCGCCTCGGGGTTACCCCCAGAGGTCCAGCATAGCTTCAGTTGTTACCCAGGCTGGAGTATTATTGAAGGCTCCATGTTATTGATACTGGGTTATCGATACTGGAATTTCTGCAAAATTCATTCCTCCATAAGGACGTTTTTCGATCAACCCGCAGGTCGTCTGATTCCTTTGTTTGAGGGGATTTATGGACTATCATGTCAATTCCGTGGAGAAGGGTTTGTGTCAAATAACCCAACTTTTGGTGTGTTTTCACACTTCAAGGGGGCAGATCCCAATTGAGCAGAGAACGCAGATCAGACCCCGATTGACCGGGCAATCCTTATCTGATATCTATCATCGTTTAGTGCGATCCAAGGTTCAAGATCAACGTTGAACATTGAACGTTAAACGTTGAACCCTAAATCACACAGTTTATACTGAAATCAGGTGAAAAAAATGGTATACGCATCTGTCAGGGAAAGTGAGATCGTGCCGACCATCAAGATCGACATAGACAAATGCAAGGGTTGTGTTCTGTGCGTTGAAGTATGTCCCCATGTTCTTATAGTGCAGAGCAAGGAGATCAACGACCAGGGATACCAATATGTAGTGCTGATGGATCCCGAAGAAAAGTGTAACGGTTGTACAGTTTGTGCCGTGATGTGTCCTGACATATGCATCGAAGTGTTCAAATAGAGAGGATATGAGTTTGAGCGATAGTACGAGAATTCTGGTAAGAGGTAACGATGCACTGGCCATGGGGGCGATCAAGGCAGGGTGCAAACACTACTTCGGGTATCCCATAACTCCGCAGAATGAAGTACCCGAGTTCATGTCCAGGGAACTTCCGAAGATCGGGGGTGTGTTTGTCCAGGCAGAAAGCGAACTTGCCGCCATAAATATGGTCTTGGGAGCATCGGCTGTGGGGATCAGATCAATGACGTCCTCTTCCAGTCCGGGGATATCCCTGATGCAGGAGGGGCTATCCTACATGGCGGGACAGGAACTTCCCGGCGTCGTGATTAATGTTGTCAGATGTGGACCTGGGCTGGGTGGAATTGCGCCATCCCAGGGTGATTATTTTCAGGCCGTCAAAGGTGGTGGCCATGGTGATTACCATCTGATAGTGCTCGCTCCTTTCAGTGTCCAGGAGATGTACGATCATTCAATGCTGGCTTTTGAACTTTCAGATAAATACCGAAATCCTACGATGGTTCTTGCAGATGCGGTCCTGGGACAGATGCAGGAACCAATTGTTGAACGGGAGCAGGCGCCAGAGCCACCTCACAAGATGTGGGTCCTTGATGGTGCTGATGGACGTCCTGCCAGGCACTTGAAGTCACTCCTTTTAAAAGAAGGCGAACTGGAAGCTCACAACAAGCTGCTTCAGGAAAAATACAGAGAGATCGCAAAGCACGAGGTCCGCTTCGATGAATACAAGATCGAGGACGCCGAACTCGTGGTCGCAGCCTTTGGTACCGCAGCCCGGATAGCCAGGACCGCCGTCAGTCAGGCGCGAAAAGAAGGTATAAAGGTTGGATTGTTCAGGCCTGTTACCGTATACCCCTATCCAAAAAAGAGGCTTGCCGAGATCTCGAAGAGGGTCAAGAATTTCCTCGTAGTAGAGATGAACACCGGTCAGATGCTGGAGGATGTAAAACTCAGTGTTGCGGGGGATGCAAAAGTCTCGTTTCATGGGCGTCCCGGCGGAGGGATTCCTACTCCCAATGAGGTTTTGAAACGGATAAAAAAATATTATCCCAGTCAGGCTGAGTCCAATGCCCAAGGTCCCCCTTCGGCAGGCTCAAGGCAGGCAAGGTCCAACGTAGGAAAATAAACGAGGTATTTTAATATATGAAAAAAGTATTTGCCAAGCCGGAAAGTTTAAACGATGAGATTATGCACTACTGTGCTGGCTGCACCCATGGGATCGCCCATCGCCTTGCGGCCGAGGCCCTGGATCATTACGACATTGCCGGAAAGACTGTTGGTGTCGCCCCCGTGGGATGTGCTGTACTGATGTACGATTATTTCGAGTGCGATATCCTGGAGGCTCCCCACGGACGTGCTCCAGCAGTGGCTACGGGAATAAAACGCTCCAGGCCGGATATGGTCGTTTTCTCCTACCAGGGAGACGGTGACCTGGCTTCCATAGGTCTTGCCGAGATCGTACATGCCGCCAACAGGGGTGAGAATATAACGGTCATTTTCGTAAACAATACCGTATATGGAATGACAGGTGGGCAGATGGCTCCCACAACACTTCTGGGTCAGCAGACAACGACCTCCCCCTACGGAAGGAATCTGAATACCGACGGCTACCCGATCCGTATGGCAGAGATGCTGGCCACTCTTGAGGGAACTTCCTACGTAACGAGAGTTGCCCTTGATAAGCCGGCCAACGTCCTGAGGGCAAGAAAAGCGGTTTTCAAGGCTTTCGACATGCAGCTTAAGAATATGGGGTTTTCCTTCGTGGAAATGCTCTCAACGTGTCCGACAAACTGGGGCATGAGTCCCACCGAGGCCATCACACGTCTGCAGGAGGAGCTTATCCCGTACTTCCCCCTGGGTGTATTCAAGGAAAAGGAAGTAGCGGACTATATCTGATGGTGAGGCGACCGCGTCCAACGACCAATGACCAACGTCCAACCACGCCTCTGGCGTGGCAGGCGTTAAACGGTAATTGGAATTCGAGATTAGAAATTAGAGTATTGCTTAATGGGCTCTGGGCGTTGGGCTATGGGCCATGGGCTACGTCTATAAAATATCAATTCTTCATAGATGTTGACCGAAGCACAAACCTCATAGCTCACAGCACATCGGTTGTTATTTGATAGTTTTGTTTAACCTATAGCCTATCGCCTATAGCCTGTTTTTTCACATCACGCATTACGCGTCACGACCTTGGATTTTGGACCTTGGATCTTGGATTTGAAACGGAGTTTCAATGTACTACGACGTGTTCATAAGCGGTTTCGGAGGTCAAGGTATACTCCTCGCCGGTCAGCTTCTTGCTGAAGCTGCCATGGTAAAGGGCCTGGAGGTAACATTTTTTCCCTCCTACGGGGTGGAGATGCGGGGTGGTACGGCAAGGTGTACTGTGGTGTTTTCCGACGAGCAAATAGGTTCGCCCATTGTAGACAACCCCATGTGCGTTATCGCTATGAACCAGCCTTCACTCCTGCGCTTTCAGAAATCACTGCCGCCGAAAGGGCTGCTGATAGTAAATGATTCACTGGCAAAGATGGAGGACGTAAAGCGAAATGACCTTAATGTCCATGGGATATCCATGAGCGAACTTGCCATTGAGCTGGGTAATACGCGGCTGACAAATATGGTGGCTCTGGGTGCTTACGCTGAGCTTTCGGGTGCGATAGCTGCCGAGGAGATCGCTTCTTCGCTGGAGTCTGTAATATCAGCGCGAAATAAATCCCTGATTCCGCTCAATGAGAAAGCCATAATTGCCGGCGCAGAAGTAGCCAGAAACAATTCCAGTTGAGGATCCGGGGAGGGGGTAGCTATAATGGGGGAAACACCGATAGAGGTTGGAAAGCGGATCAGAGAACTCAGAGAGGAAGCCGGCCTCTCACTTCAGGAATTTGCTGAAAAAACCGGCTATTCGTCGGCACTCCTTTCCCAGTTCGAGAATCATCTCATCAGCCCGCCCCTCGGGGCTTTGGTAAAACTTTCCCAGGTTCTCGGAATTGATGTGGGAGATTTTCTTGGGGATTCACCAACGGAACCGTTTGCGCTGGTGAGAAGCTATGAGCGAAAAACAGTCTCCAGGGTTGCATCCAGGACAGGCGTCAACCTGGGCTATACCTACGAGGCTCTTGGTATAGGAATGAAGGACCGCAGGATGGAGCCTTTCGTTGTTACCCTGGAACCGGTCGCCATAAAGGAGAAACGCCTCTCCACCCACGAAGGGGAGGAGTTTATCTACGTTTTAGAAGGAGATGTTGAGGTTCACCTGGAGGATCACACCGACACACTCGAACCGGGAGACTCTATCTATTTCAAATCCTCGATTCCCCACCATATTATGTGCCCCGGTGAAGAACCGGCCCGTATTCTGGCGGTTATTTTTACTGGTTCAGAACCATCGTCTGAATAATAACCAGTCCCAAGACCAAGGCTGGATAGGAATTCAGAATCCAGAAGCCAGAATTCAGATTAAATAACAATAGTTATTGTGACTCACCCTCTCCACAAGGGAGGGGTATATACTTCGACACCTCGATACTTAGTTACCCATCAACCGCCCACACCCCGATACGCCGTAACGCATTAATAATCCCCTTTTCCTTTCCTGAGGGAAGGCGCTCCCGGTCTCCAGATCAGTATTAAAATAAGCGTTAAAAGTCCCCAGAATACAGACGCTCTATTCAGTATTGCCGGTGAGATATCGGGATAAAGAATCGGTCCCAGGTGGCGTGCGATGAACGAGCCGCCGTAACTGAAATCGGGCTGAACGACCCTTCTCAATCCCTCCTCCCATATAGTCAGTGGGCAATACGTACCAAGGGCTGCGAAGGTGCCAGTAACCATCATTCCGAAGAAGTGAAGCCATCGCACGGTGGGGGATCTGGTCAGGAGACCAAGAGGCAGGCCGACGACCATGAAAGTAGCCCATGCCAGATGAGCGACCATTAGTACGTCAGCTATGATAATAGACATTTCTTTCACCACGGAGGCACGGAGAAATTCCAGAGCTTGGGTTAACCACAGAGGTCACAGAGAGCACAGAGGAAAGCTTTTGGTGGGGGTAAACACAGGGAAAAGAGAAGAATAAAGATAATCAACTCTGCGGTGTAAAAAAAGTCCTTTGAATCTATCTGGCGTAGATGTTTTATGTTTTAAACCCAAAGAAAAAACTCTGTGTCCTCTGTGGTGCAAAGGAATCGCCTTTGTTTTCATGATGTTTTTACCCAAAGCCCGGGCTTTCCTCCGTGGGCTCCGTGCCTCCGTGGTAAACACCAACTCGCGTTTCTAAATCAATCAAGCTCTCTCCGGTCCTCAACAACCTGCGCATCCTCGGGAATTGTCCCCTTGGGTACCTGGACTATCTCGGCACCGAGCTTGGTTGTTTTCTTGACGGTGTCGCCGATGTCTTTGAGAGTACGGGTCGGGAGAGATTGCTTGCTCTCCACTTCAATTGTCATGTCATCCATTGTCCGTTCCCGGGTGATAACAGCCCTGAAACGTTCCACGCCGGAAAAGGCTGATATGGCCTCCGCAACCTGACCAGGATGCAGGAACAGACCCCGTACCTTAACCACCTGGTCTACCCTTCCCAGGATTGCTGTTAACCTGGGGGATGGCCTGTTGCATGGACAGGGAGAGTCATCTACCGCGGAGATATCACCGGTGGCGAATCGAAACAGCGTATTTACGGGGTTGATGGGAGTGACAACAACTTCACCAGCTTCACCTGCTTCGACAGGTTCTCCCGACTCGGGGTTGAGAAGTTCCACCAGTGTCGTGGGATCAAAGTGCATGCCGGATCCCTCTTCACACTCATAGGCAATTGCGCCAACCTCGGCGGTGCCGTATCCTTGACGGACGTGGATACCGTACTTTTCCTGTAATTCATCCCTGAGACTCTCTGGAAGCTTTTCAGCTATGACAAAGGCTTTTTCCAGAGCCAGTTCAAGATCCGCTTCCTGGGCTTTTTCCAGAATAACTTTCAAATAGGAGGGAAGTCCCACATAGACATTCGCCCCGAGATGGGCAGCAACGGACACCTGGATCTCGGTGTTACCGATCCCCGCTGGTATGACAGCACAACCCAGATTGTTTGCTGCCTCCTCGAACATGGCGCCTGCCGGGGTAAGGTGGTATGCGAAGCAGTTCAGAACTATATCACCTTCGGATATACCCGCCGCCTTAAAGGCCTTCTCCCAGCGGTAATATGATGGCAGGAATCCATCCGGATCGTAGATCGGCCCCGGTGAAGAGTAGAGGCGTCTGAGCTTTCCCGGTTCAACGGTGATCATACCCCCGAAGGGGGGATCGGCGGCCTGGATGGCCGGCAGGTCCGATTTTTTCAGGATCGGGAATTTTACAATATCCCCGGGTTCTTTTAATGTGTCGGCTGTTACCCCGGCTTCTTCCAGTCGCCTGACAAAACCAGGCGCTTTTTGCCATTCTCCGGCGATCAGCTCTCTGATCATCCTGGTCTGCTCGATAAGCAGTTCATCGTAGGGCAGGTACTCAAAATCTCTTTCGTGATGCATTGAGCTTCCTTTCACTTTGGTTTTATTTAACCGAAATTAATTATGGTATAGGATAATAGATAACCTACCTTATTAAAAGCAATGGAATCTCAAGCTTCATTTTTGAATAATTGATAATTTCAAATTACGACCGCATGTTTTAAGCCAGTTACGCATAAAAGCTACTGATGGATTTGATGCCCATCTCTCTGCCTGGGCTACAGCCTGCTGAGAGATTCCCAGTTTTGTGCCCAATGTGCCCTGTGTTAAGCTTGAATCCTCCCGTGCTGTCCTGAGCAGATAGCCGGGGATATCCTGTTCCCAGACTGGAAGGCGACCCCAGCTTTTCAGAACCTTCCACTCCTCAAATGCCCTGGGCCTTGATCTGGTGAGGTCAAGGTTAGGCAAATTCCGGTTTATTGAAGATGAATTCTTGATGTTTATTTTATTTTTTCTCTTGGACATGGTTTCAATTTGTTGAAAAACCGATGGATTTGGGTCGCTGATAATACAATATATATATTGTATTGCTGGAGTGTCAATATAATTCTTTTTAGGTAACGTTGGGACACTACTGGTTGCAATACATAAATAAATGTGTAAAATAAAGACTAAATATATTAGTCATATGACTAAGAAAGCGAGTCGGTCATGCTGGAGTCACTTTTTGGATCGATAAATAAAGAAAGAGTGCTCTTTTATATTTTTGCAAGGGATGAAGGATACGCGCGGGAGATTGCTCGTTTTTTCAATACAGATCTTCTGGGTATCCAGAGGCAGCTGGAAAATCTTGAATCGGGTGGAGTGTTTTACAGTCGACTTGCAGGAAGAACAAGACTTTATGCATTTAATCCTCGTTATGCTTTTCTTCCAGAGTTGAAAACACTGCTTGAAAAGGCGTTGTCTTTCATGCCTGCGGAGGAAAAAAACAGGCTCATGATGGTTAGAAAAAGACCAAGAAGGAAAGGAAAGCCGCTGTGAAAGAAGTTAAGGACATGACTGTCGGTGAATTGGGTGCGTACATTTGCAGCTATCTGGAAGATAACGGAATAAGGGTGGTGCTTTCGGGTGGGGCCTGTGTGTCAATTTATACTAACAATAAATATCTCTCAGAAGATCTGGACTTTATTGAACTGACATCCACTGGAAAAAAACAGTTAAAAGATACCCTTAGTGAAATTGGATTTCAAAGAGAAGGTCGACATTTTATTCATCTTGAAACGAATTTTTTTCTCGAATTTCCGCCGGGACCTCTTTCAATTGGTGAAGAATATATTACTGAAGTATTGGAACTTAAGCAGAAAACGGGAGTCCTCCGCATGCTCTCACCAACAGACTGTGTCAAGGACAGGCTTGCCGCCTTTTATCATTGGGGTGATAATCAGGCTCTGGAGCAGGCAATACTTGTGTCTCATGACCAGGAGATCGATTTGGACAACATAAAGCAGTGGTCTGAAAGAGAGGGGGCTCAGGAGAGGTTTGAGAAGTTCAAAAAAATGCTTGAAGAATGAACTGGACTCTTTTTTTCTCCATTGTCATGTGTTTATGGGATTTGCAACCACGTATTAATTTACTCTGGCATTTATCACTCTATGTTCTTCCGCCGTCGCTCTTATGAGCTATGGTGGACAAGCTGCATGCCCTGAGCCTGCCGAAGGGTGATTCTGTGGTGGATAGTATTAAAAAAGGTCCCGCCAGGGACCCTCAACTTTAAACTTTCAACCTTCAACTTGAAACTATTCACTAAACTACGAGAGCCACCTCTTCCTTCTCCTGTAGTGCTTGACGTCGCGGTAGCTCTTCTTCTCGCCGACCTTGGAAAGACCCAGGTAGAACTCCTTAACGTCCTCATTGTTCTTGAGCTTGTCAACGGTGTCGTCCAGAACTATCTTGCCGTTCTCCATAATATATCCGTAGTTTGCAATGGATAGTGCTATATGGGCGTTCTGCTCCACGAGGAGGATAGTGGTTCCTTCCTCTACATTGATCTTCCTGATGATCTCGAAGATCTCCTTGACCAGAAGTGGAGCCAGTCCCAGCGAAGGTTCATCCAGAAGCATGAGCTTGGGGCGTGCCATGAGTGAGCGGCCAATAGCCAGCATCTGCTGTTCTCCGCCGGAGAGATACCCGGCTAAAGTGTTCTGCCTCTCCGTCAACCGGGGGAAATACTCAAAGACCATATCCATGTCACGCTTTGCCTCAGCCCAGTTGGACCTGGTATGGGCTCCGGCAGTCAGGTTTTCAACCACGTTCAGGTCGTCGAAAACACGCCTGCCCTCCATAACCTGAAAAATACCCTTTTTGACGATCACCTCTGGATCGATTTTATCGATCCGGTCACCCATGAAAGTTATCGTCCCGTCGGTAACTTCGCCTTCCTCACTTTTCAGGAGGCCTGATATGGCCTTGAGGGTCGTTGATTTGCCGGCTCCGTTGCCTCCCAGGAGCGTGACGATCTGGCCCTCGTAAACCTCCAGGGACATGCCCTTCAGGACGAGGATCACATCGTCATAGATCACTTCCACGTTGTTAAGGGAAAGTACCGGTTCTTTCTTTATTGCTGTCTCAGGTGTCGTTTCACTCATATTCAGTCTGATATGTCCTGACTTACTTTATGTCTTTTTCAGGGTTGATGTTTGATGGACTTTTTCGAGGTTGTCAGGTTTCGCCTGATCGCCCAGTCGTCACTTCAGCCATTCGAGTCATTGAAAAACACAAAAGAGGGCGGGCATTGCCCGCCCTCTGCGTTTTTCAATCTACTGACCCATCCACTCTGGTTTGCGTTCGATACTGACCGCTTTTACAACTTCCATCTTGTTGTTGTTGTTAATCTTGTAGATCTTCAGTGCCGTATTCGGCCTGTGATCGGTGGGTGTGAAAGTGATCGGGGCGGACAGGCCGCCGGTATCGAAGTCTTTCAGTGACTCGAGGGCGGCTTTGACGCCCGCACTGTCCAGAGTCTCGGCGTTGTTCATGGCCTCCCACATGACCATCATGGAGGTCCAGGCCTGTACGTAGCGTACCAGGTGAGAGTCATTTGGATGCTTTTTCTCGTGCATCTCGATTATGGGCTTCATGCCGGGAACATCATCGCCCCACATGGCGAAGGGCGCCATTCCGTAGGCTCGCTCGTTAGCGGCTGCGCCGGCCAACTTGGCGAGGTTCTCGTCGAAGCCCCAAACGTTTACTATGAACTTTGTTCCGAGGCCCAACTTGGCGGCGTCCTTGATGATAACCGCTGTGCTGGCGGTGGTTCCGCCGATCCAGGCCCAATCCGGATTGAACTTCTTCATGTTGGTGAGCTGGGAAACGGCTTCCTTGGCGCTGAGTGCGACGAACTGGTCAGGACCCACATTAAGACCGAGGGACTTGGCCATAGCCTTGCCCGAGGGGATGGGGTTCTTCCCGTAAGGGTGGTCCGGATAGATAAAGACAACCCTTGGCTTCCGGCTGCTGTCGGTCCAGCTATCGTCAATGAACTGCATCGCCGCCCTGATGGCGTCACCATAGCTGGTCCCGACGTAGAAGTTAAAGGGAGTTTTGGAAGGATCGTTCAGGAGCGAATCGTAGGAACCTGACATGTAGATGACCTTATCCTTGTTGATCTGCTCCTTCAGGGCGTTTGTGTCGCCAGTGCCCCAACCCTGGATAAGGAAGATGCCCTTGTCCATGTAGTTCTTGTAAAGTGAGACAGCCTCGGGGATCTTGTACCCATAGTCGTTGGCGATGATCTCGATGTTTCTTCCCTTGATACCGCCGTTGGCGTTGATGTAATCGGCGGCGTCCTTCGCTGCGATAGCGTAGTCGGTGCCCACGTCCGAGGTGGGACCGGATGTGTCAAAAATCCCGCCGATTATTATCGGTTCGGCCGTCTTTTCCGGTGCCTTGGCGCATCCCAGTACGCCTAAAGCGACGATCGTAGTGATTGCAACTGCATATACGATCCAAGTGGTTTTAAAGACCCGTTTTCTCATTGCATACCTCCTGTATAATTCAGTTTTGTTACCCCCCCTGTAATATATAAAATCTCGTCACGCTCATGTGACAGATAGAAAACCCATTCCCTCGATCTGGATGAATCTTGCATCCTAATACGAAAAGGGCCACAGCTTCCAGTAGTTTTTTACAGTATGCCAGCGGGCCGCAAGGCCGTCCGGCTCATAAATCAGAAAGAGAATGATGATCAGGCCGAAGACACCCTCCCTCAAGCTGTGGAAAACGACAAAAATGTTTGGGAAAACACCGGTGAGGAAATGCTCCGGGATCCTCAGTAGCTCCGGGAGCATGGTCATGAAGATAGCTCCGTAAATGGCTCCCAGGACGTGACCCATACCGCCGATGATGATCATTGCCAGGTACTGGACGGAGAGCCAGATCCCGAAGTGCTCCTCTGAGACAACAAGGACGTAGTGCGCCCACAGGCTCCCGGCTATGCCTACCATGAAGGAACTCACACCGAAGGAAAGGATGCGGTAGAGCCAGATATTGACGCCCATCACCTCAGCGGAGAGATAGCGGTCCCGGATGGCGACAAACGCCCTCCCGGGACGTGTCCTGGTGACGTTCTTGGTATAGAGGGTGGCAAGGATCACCAAGATGTAGATGAGATAGTAATATGATCTGTCGCTGTCCAGGGTTATCCCGAAGAAGGAAGGCGACTTTACCACCATCCCGGAACTGCCGCCGGTCAGGGCGGTCCAGTTTCTCATAGCATATTCGATAATAAACTGCGCCGCCATGGTTGCGATCGCGAGGTACAATCCCTTCAGCCTGAGGGATGGAATCCCGAAGACCATGCCCACAAGGGCGGTGATCAGGCCCGCAAGAGGCAGTGCCAGCCAGAAAGGCACGCCTGCTTTAACAGTCAGGATCGCCGAGGCGTAGGCCCCCACGCCCATGAAGGCGCCGTGGCCCAGGGAGATCTGGCCGGTGTAGCCGGTAAGGAGGTTCAGGCCGTGTGCGCCGATGATATAGATCCCGATGAGGTTCGCAAGGTACAGCATATTCGTATTGAGAACAGCGTTAATCGGTTTTGAAATGAAAGGGAATATTGTTAGAAATACGAAGAGGAGAACCATCCATAACTTAATAAAGGGCGTCTGGAAGACCGCCATATCATCTTTGTAAGTCTGGTGAAAAATACCGCACTGCTGCATTTTGTCAGACCCTTTCTATCTCTTCAGTGCCGAAAAGACCGTAGGGTTTTATCATAAGGATGATCACCAGTATCACAAAAGGAGCTACCTCCTTGACTCCTCCGCCGAAGAAGTGATCAAGATAGCCGCCGGAGAGGTTTTCGAGGACTCCGATTATGAGACCTCCAAGAATAGCGCCGGGAATGCTGTCAAGCCCCCCGAGGATGACGGCGGGGAAGACCTTCAGGCCCACCGCGGAAAGAGTTATATTGACGCCATTTATATTGCCGATGAGTATGCCGCCGATAGCGGATACTACAGCCGCTACGCACCAGGAAATGGCAAAAATCTTCTTTACACTGATACCCATGGACTGGGCGACCTGGTTGCTGTTGGCTGTGGCCCGCATGGCTACCCCCAGACGGGAGTACTTGAAGAAAAGGGCGAATATGAAGAGGAGAGCCATGGATGTGAAAAAAGTATAGATGTAGACCTGCGAAACCACGATCTCTCCGATCCTGACCGGTGTCTGGGGGAAAATTTCGGGAAAAACCATTATCTGGGTTCCCCAGATGGTTGCTACAGATGCCTTGAGAACCAGGGCAAGGCCTATGGTAACCATAATGATGGAGATGGTAGGCTCACCGATCATGGGCCTGAGTATGAATCTTTCGACAGAAAGTGCCAGCACCACGGAAAAGGCAAGGGTGATCAGGATGCCGGCCCAGAAGGGCAGATGAAAGCTCGTCATCAGCGCCAGACACACATATGCGCCCACCATGAGGAGCTCACCCTGGGCGAAGTTGATCACAGAAGATGCCTTGTAGATCAGGACAAAGCCAAGGGCCACAAGACCGTAGACGCTGCCAGTGGCCAGACCCTGAACGATAAGCTGTAGAAAGAACCAGACTTCCTGCATCAGGCACCCGCCTCCTTGTCTGACAGTGTGCGTATTATAACCGTGGTCTTTATCCGGGTTGTACGTCCGTCCTGGAACTTGATCTCTGTGTCAATCGGGACAGATTCGGTATCTGTGTACATGGCATCAATGACTTCCTTATATCTTTCGCTGATAAACCCGCGCCTGACCTTCTGGGTTCTGGTCAGTTCGTCATCATCTGCGTCAAGTTCCTTATAGAGAAGTACGAACTTCTTCATGACCGAAGCTTTGTTGATTCTGAACAGGTCACGGTTGACCTTTTGCGCCTCGGCCTCGATCATTTCATAGACTTCAGCCTTGGAAGAGAGGTCAGTGTAGGTTGTATAACTTATCCTGTTGTTCTCGGCCCACTTTCCCACAATTTCCATATCGATGTTTATTATCGCGGTGATAAAGGGCAGCTGATCACCTACGACCACAGCCTCCTTTATATAGGGGGAGAATTTGAGTTTGTTCTCAATGAACTGGGGTGAGAAATGCGTTCCGTCCGACATGGCCATCACGTCCTTAAGGCGGTCTATAACCACAAGGTGCCCGTCATCAGTAAAGTGCCCGGCGTCGCCTGAGTGAAGCCACTCGTCTATTAGTGTTGCAGCTGTTGAATCCTCGTCCTTGTAGTAGCCCTGAAAAACACTGGGGCTTTTCGAAAGTATCTCACCCTCATCCGATATCATGATCTCAGTCTCGGGGATGGGTTTGCCCACCGAATCAAAATTTATGTCACCGTCATGATGGATGCAGGAAATGCCCGCGATCTCTGTCTGACCGTAGATCTGTTTCAGGTTTACACCAAGAGCGTGGAAGAAACGGAATGTATCTGGCCCCAGGGCAGCCCCGCCGGTGGAGGCAGACCGGAGTTTTGAAAAACCAAGTCGATCCTTGAGCGATCTGAATGCGCCCAGATAGGCCATCAGGTACTGAAGCTTGAGCCACGTTGAAGGCTCCCTCTTTTCGAACCTGCAGTCGGCCATCTTGTACCCTATGGGCATCGCTTTGTTGAATATAAGGCGCTTCAAAGGGGTGGCATCCATTATCCGGACCTGAACCGATGCAGCCAGATTCTCCCAGATCCGCGGCGGTGAAAACATTACGTTGGGTCCTATCTCACGCATGTCTTCCTGAACCGTCTCCGGCTCCTCAGGGAAGTTAACTGTAAATCCAACCAAAAGAGCGCTGGCAAGACACATCATCTGTTCACCGATCCATGGCAGGGGAAGAAAGGAAACGAATTCGTCGTTGAGGAACTTTGGATCTACCTTTATAAGGTTGCTGGCCATCTTCAGCAAATTGGTGTGGGTGAGCATGGATCCCTTGGGAAGGCCAGTTGTACCGGACGTGTAGTTGATGATGGCGAGATCATCTCCCTTGACTGCCTTTACCATGTTCACGAAAAGATCCGGCTCCCTTGCGTTAAGGTCCCTGCCCATATCCTCCACTTGTCTGAATTCAAGGAGCATGGGATCGTTGTAATTTCTCATCCCCTTGGGGTCGGAATAGATAACCTTCCGTACCTTTGGTATCTCCTCCTTGAGTTCCAGGATCTTGTCCACCTGCTCCTGATCCTCGGCAACAATGAATATGGCGTCGGAGTGATCGATAGTGTAGCCCACTTCCTTTGAGG
>SDBU01001027.1_pt1 | contig 41054 bp, 69 predicted proteins | sample 2277071 | NCBI WGS metagenome assembly SDBU01 (sample SAMN10397929, study PRJNA504765) | marine sediment metagenome | isolation source: marine sediment core GS08_GC12, 126 cmbsf | place: Arctic Ocean: Gakkel Ridge, Loki's castle | collected 2008 | reverse complement strand
AAAGTATCCGTCAAGTGGGGCTTTCTGTAAACAAGCCCGAACAATCGGTTATGTTTTGCCAGGTTGAAAGCTGTCTGCTTTAGCTGACAGTAGTTTACAGGTCGTATATCACCTCGCATCGAAATGTCATTGACTTCCTGTATATGCGAAGCCCGCCCTCATCCTCTTCCATGATGTCGGACTTTGATTCCATGTGAACTCGTTGAATTTTGTACGTTGAATATGCATCTACTGACCTCTGATCATGCAAAACTGCATAGATCCGATTCGACACATCCTCCATTGTCTCCATGCTCTGTGCCCAAACGTCAATTTGATATATCTCGTCACCATGTTGAACATCCATCACCTGGGGCTCGGGCACCGGCCCGGTGACAATTTCAAAATATGTAGAATAGGCAGGTTTTGTATCTGAAAGAGTTGCGACTTCAGGCATCCACCCATAATATATTCTGGGATCAGTTGCGGTCCGACCCGTTAGGGTTCGAAACGTCGCGTCGGCTTCGATCGTAACATAGAGCCATTTTTTGATTTGTTTCATTAAAAACCCAATTCGTCTTTGAGTATTTCGACAATCTTGTTTCTGGATTTTTCAAGAGCGGGCAAAAGGAATGGTCTAGCCGCAATCTTTCTTGATCCTTTTTCTAACTTTTCTGCATATTCAACGTCTGTGCCTATATGTGCAGTAGTCATCATAACACCGCGTTCTTTCGGATCGGTTAGCTTTGTTACTCCGGCTCCCCCTGGATGTCCGCCTTTACCACTAAATTTATATGGATAAGGTATAAAAGTTTTACCTGAAACGCGATGAGTCAAAGATGCTCTCAGCCGTCCAGTCAATACCGCAGGCGCTTCACCTGCCCTTGATGCAACGTGAAGAGCTCCGGTTTTTGATACTTTGTAAGACTCGCCCGATTTTTGCGTGGACATACTTCGCTTGGCTTCGTTCACTACTTCGATGGAAGCCTTGTGCATAGCTACTTTAGACTTGCGTTCCTCCTCTTCGGCAATTTTTAAAAAGTTATCGGTTAATTTTTTGATTCCTGTGATTATAAAAGTTGACATTAACTTTCCTCTCCACTCAAATAGGCAAGGAGCACTTCTTTGTGATGTCCGTGGCCGGCTGCGTCGTCAACCCTTTTTACAGTGAGAGTGATGTTTTGATAGACTACCCTGTCACTTTCGTTAATATCTTGTCCATCCTCAAAGAAACCATAAAATCTTGCCTCTAAATCTTCCCCTTTGAGCCCTGGGTCCAGTTTTCCGGTCCTAGCCTGTATTCGGCAATTTACCGAAGTGGCAAGGTCAGCCCAGGCAGTCGATTCCTGCCCATAATCTCCATATGTGACCGTTTTGCGCTGAATCGTACAGGTCCTATTTAATAGTCCAGTATATGACATCAAACATAATCCTTTCTCTTATATCGTTTGATTGTAGCTTTCATCCATGGTTCAGTGAGGGTATCCGCTCCTGCCTCATAAGCATAGTTGCCAATATCCTCTGACTTGAATCCTATTTTGTCCCGATGCTTATAAACACCGGATACAAGAGCAAGGCAAAGCATAGATAAATCATGATATTCAGCCGAATCAGTTTTATATCCAGCGGTGTACCAAACTTCTACATTATCGTCATCGTCAGTGAATGTGTCGCGATAGAACAAAGTGCCTGCTGGATGCCTGAGCCATACCCTGACACCAGTATAGAGAACGTATCGGGTCGTGGCTGTGACCTGAGATGTAAAGTAGTGCCCCGACATCATAATGCAAGTTCCGGTGTCTCCATCAAAGCTACTGACTTGCTTGTCTTTGTCTCCCGCACTGACTCCGGCAATCACGTCAACATATCCGCCATCGAATTTATTATCTGCGAATATAGCCAGGCTTGCATCGATTAACGTAGATTTGTCCGCCGCTCCGGAATCGGCCAGAGCGGAAAATTGGATGCAGGTGTCGTCAAGGTCTACTCGTTCAACATTTGTGATAGGATATTGTCTGAGGAGGATTTTCCTCGTACCATCCCCGGAGATAACAGCGTCCTCAAAATCCTCATATGGAGAATATGCCCGAGACCGCAATTTCCGGTTACATTCTTTTTCAATATAAGACGATGCCTGGCCAATCAACATTTCGATCAGGAAATTATCATCATCGGATGTATTTCCTAAATACAATTTTGCCGATTCCAAAGACGTTAGCGCCCATGATACAGTAGACATATTTTCTCCCTATACAATCTCGAAAAGCTCTTCTTCTCGAATCACTGTGTATGTGGTCCCGCTCACAAGCGTCGTGGCGGTGACTTTGATCATCGGGACACCTCTGACCTCAGTAGTCACAGTTTGCCAGTCATAATGATATAACCCTGTTGATCCCCCGGTATTTGTCATAGCCACAGCACTTACTCGCACAGTCCCATCTGGGTCGGTTATCGTTATCGTTGTTGTGATCGGATCGGTAAGTGTGTCGTCAATATCTCGAATAGTCGCTTTGATCCGGACCGTAGTCCCTCGTAAGTATGATTTCATTAGCTGTCCTTGGCGTCAATTTCCATCGCGAGTAAATGCGTGGAGTCCAGCTCGCTACCAAGCAAGTGTTGAGAATCCATTTCGCAACCTAACAGTGATTGTATATCCATTTCTGAAATATAAATAAATTTTACATTGGTTTTGAATGCATAACATATTCCACCGGTATTGCCATCAACAGTAAATTCTATGTAAATGGTATACGTCTTTCTATTTGAAAACCCATTGCCAGTTGTGCAAGCAATAAGCTCGGTATAAAATCCGGTCGTGTTATCGTCGTCGAGTTTAGCCATGCTTCCGGTAAGGATAGCAGCGGCAGTCTCGTCCTCATAAATACGATACGTGGGTGCGGTGTCTGCATCGGTCAACTCACCAGTGTTGGCGTCATGGGTACATATACCGAAAACAAGGTTGCTGCCGATTAATACTTTCCCGGGGCAGCTCATACCTAATTCGCAATAGCTTTGAAAGCGTAGGAAATGCCAACGGTATCACCACCAACAGTAACCTCGATATAGACAGTGTATGTTTTCCCATCTTCGAACCCGTTGGCAATCGTGCAAGCAACGAGTTCGGTGTAAAACCCGGTCGTATTACCATCATCAAGCTTGGCCATTACATCGTTTAATATGGCCGTTGCGGTTTCATCTTCGTAAATCCGATACGGGGGAACGCCGTCGGCGTCGGTCAAAACACCAGTGCCGGGGTCATGTGTCGTTATCGAAAATACAAGGTCATCGCCTATTACACATTCTGTAGGGCAGCCGATAATGTACCTTCCTTTATAGTCCTATAGTTAATTATCTTTGTATGCTTCTTAGCATTACAAGACCAACACAAGGGTTGAATGTTATCTATTGAATTTGAGCCTCCCTTACTTAAGGGAATAATATGGTCAACGGTCAAATTCCCCTTGTGTGGTCCAGGACCTATACATTTGTTTTTATATTCATTAAATAAAACTATTCATCTCCCGAATCGTCTTTAATTTCTCCTTTGATTTCATTGCGTTCAAAGATCGGGACTAATGTCAGGATCAGATAATTCCAGTTGTTGAGAGTCAACCTGTTACCCATTTCCGCTTGGATAAATTCCTGCAACCGTTTTTCTATTTCTTCTTTTAGTTGTGCGTTATACATCACGCCATCCTTGCTTTGAATATTTATCTTTTAGTCATTTAGCAATAAGTCTGCCAGTATGTCAATTTGATCCTCGATCTCCAACAAATCAAATGCCGCCCTGTCTAGCATAACCTTGGGATGAGATTGTCTAAATGGAACTTTTGCAATCACCCTCTCTGGAGTAACTTCATTTTCTTCATCATCCAGAATAGCAGGTGCTATACATCCATCAGCTATCCATTGCTCCATATCTTCCACAACAGGTGCATTAGGATATTCTCGTCTGCGAATCAAATGAAGATATTTTCCCATATTAGCATTAAGGTGTGTTTGAATATTAATACCTTTTGGTATATCTCCATGCCACTTATACTCATTTTCATTATCGTCAGTGATAGTAAAATGAATAGTTTGATCAGTATCATTTTCTCTTGTTTTATTTACAATTATTTTCATTATTTTATCCCCTTATTTGGACAGCAAGTATTTCAAATACACGGGTATCAAAAGTACCTGCTCCTGATGCTTGTATATTATATTGAATATTCCCAGAACTATCACATTGTGTCCACCCTACACTCTCTGACCTAGCACCATCTCCAATATTTGCAAGTCCACCTACATATACCACAGCTCCACTTGCAATAGTCGAGTTCCCTCTTGTTGTAAGATAAACATTAGCATCAGCTCCTGAATTAGAATCTCGTATTTGCATTCCTAAACATAAAGCACTAATTCCTTTACTAATCATACCATCAGTATCAGCTTCAACATTCAGATCTGTCCAACCTGTAGTACTATGACCATTTACTTCATTAAGAATATTAGATTGTGCGGGCTGTTCAAGCCAAACAATCTCCCCAGGAGGTGCTGAATAATTCCCTTCTCCAATAGAGGAACCAAAGGCAAGTATAGGTTGGGAAATGTAGGTAGTGTTGTCAGTCAAAAACTCGAACCTTGCTTTCATCCATGTGTTGTCTGTTACATTATTTGCCGTCGTTTCTAACCATTCCCAATCATCGCCACCTAAATGTGTTGATGATCTATTATTTGAGCCACCCTTATCTGTGATATTTAATCTAAAATGATTTGCCGTATCTGTCTTTACCCAACAACCAAACGTAATAGATCTCCCACGGAATTTAAGGAAGAATTCTTCTTTTGTATGGGCATCCCCATTCCAATCAATAACGTATATTCCAACATTACCACCAACAACTTTCAAGGAGTAGAAACTCCCATCTTTTGTATTTGAGCCGTTATGTTCACGGTATATACCAAGAGCACCACTCTTAGTCCACCCATCTGGCCCTAAAGCATCAGCTGCCACACAGCCTGGAGTGACTTCTATAACATATACGTCATCAAAATCAACAGTTTCTCCCACTCCCACATCTGCAACAAAAGTAATACGATTGTTTGTCTCGGTTGCTTCCCATATTACACTGTAACTTTCAAATCCCACCTCTGTTTCGGAAGCAACATAAGCTATATTAGCACCACCACCATTAGGTTCAACCTGTAAACCAGCCCCAGCACCAACAGCCCATGTCCCAGTTCCATTATCTAAAGTAGCAGAAAACTTATATAGCTTACCAATAGTTAATCCTACAAGGTCCACAGAAGTTTCCATTGTTGTGCCGGTACCATCATCAGTCATTGTGAAAATACCACCACCTACTGCAACAGTGCATCTCGTAGTTGTGCCATTCCAAGAACCAATAGCAGTCCCATCGTTATCAAGTATAGCAGCTCCAACATCAAAAGAATTTGATTGCTGTCCAATAGTCCTACCTTGCGTCAGTGCGGAATTACTCCATACCCCAAATCCTGAATTGGTTAAAAGATTGACTTGATGTATAGGAAGAGCCGCTAAATTACTGGGTACTATTGCCTTGGCTGTCTCGGTAGCAGCCAGAGCCTCAGCATCCGTAGCTATTGGTAAAATCCCTTTATTCGCGGTAGACGCATCTTCTCCAGTAATCGTCACTGTACTACCTGCCCCAGATGTATCAATGCCCTCTCCACCTGCAATAGTTAAGGCATGCGTTGAAGGAGTCGCTGTGCCAGCGTCAGCAGGGACAGACTTTGCAACTGAATCAGCTAGATCAATCTTGCCGGCAGCATCATCGAAATCATCAGCCTCAAAAGTTGCAATGCCTTTTGTAACATCATCTGCCGCCGCATCTCCAAAATCACTTTCATCAAAAAGTTGACGTTCACTTCCATCGTCTGAAATCTTATATAATTGTCCCCCAGCCTTCGGATACAAAGCCACCTTGTCAGCTGCGGGCGTGCCCGGTGTTGTTTGTTCTTCTAAAACGACTTTAGCCATTATTCTCTCCCATCAATACATAGAAATCCAGCAGCATCAATATTTAATGTTCCAGTACCTTCAACAATAAATTGCTCACAAATACTTATTTGCTCGTAATCATCTATCGTCACTGTTTCTCCCGTTGCTATTCTATAAGATCGAATCAAATTATGAATGTTATCTGCATAAGCCTTGATACTTTGCTGTGTGGCCAGCATTGTAGCAGAATCGGTTGCCATATCATCTTCATCTTTAACCTGAGTACAAGTGGCTCCACCATCATTAAAGGCTATGGATTTAATGTTTGATATTTGTTGATCATTCCAGTCAAAAGTAGCTCCGGCATCTGCACTTAAAGAGGCAAGCAACTCTGTATCTGTCAATCCAGCTATACCGTCAGCGCCAAAGACAGCATGCTCGTTCTGATTGGAAGTACCGTCTATCGTAACAATATGGTTATCTGTGATAGCATGGTTAATAGCATGAACATGATCAGCCCTTGCAAGTGAATGAGATGTTCCTGTCCCAGCACCAACCACAACAGAAATCTCAGCAGCATTAGCCGTATCAAGAGCATCGTCACCATCATTAGGATCATGACGATCTTTATGGGTGTCAAACTCAGCATTAGTAGCATAGTCAGAAAGCGAAGCGATTTCATCAATCGTCAACGTTCCTGCCGCTGAAGCAAGAGTCCCTAGATCGGTAAGATTCTGAGAATTCCAACTAAAAGCCGCTCCGGCCTGGCCAGTCAAGAGCGCCATCATTGCTGCATAATCAGCGGCCCCAAGTAATGACTGAACATTAGCGGCTGGATCTATACCATGATATTTCTGAAGGATAGTGCTTGCTTTTAAGACGGTTCCATCAAGCAATAACCCTGTACCGATAGAAGTACCAAATACAGTTTCAAGGCATCGCGCATCTAATTGAGTTTGTACGTCCGAATCAATGTCACTTATATAGTTCAGAGCTGGCACTAATGACTGAAGTTGTACCCTAGCGTTATAACGTTTGCGGTGTAAATCTATAGGTTTTGGCATTTTAAAACAAATCCCTTGCCTTTAAAATAAAAAAAGCTCGCAACTGAGAGGCTGCGAGCCTTCCTTAATTCAGCTTAAAATATTAATTTTTATAATGCCAATTCTTTTATGGCTAAATTGACAATTTTCTTGTGTTGGTCAATCCAAGAATATTCCCGGATCGTTCTCCGGTGGCCCGCATCGGCAATACTCGCCCTGGCCACGTCGTCATTTAGATATTTTTTAATCTTTCGCCGCAATTCTTTTAATGATGACCAGTAGACAATTTCTCTGTCTTCTTCAAAAAGATTGAAAAGTTCGGAAGCTCTTTCGTGAAGGACAAAGCCACCGGCTGCCATGATCGTGAAAACTCGCTTAGAAAAGTCTCCCTCGGTATTTCGGTTAATGCAAAGATTTATTTTCGATGATGCAACAACTTTTGAAAAATCATCGCCCCTCACATCTCCGCCCGGAAACCTACTGCCCCAGAATCGCGTATGAGCTTTTACATGACTTTTGAGATGTTCATGTACCATTTCTCTTTTCATGTCGTTATTAGTGCCGATAAACGAAATGTCACAAGCCAATTTGGGGACAGGATCAACCGGAAAGCTGATATGTGTTGCAGCTCCGGCAGGTACATGATGAACCTCTCTGTTGATTCGTTTCGAAAGGGCTTTCGCAGCCGCTTTTGACTCTGATATTATCAGGTCACTTGCTAATGCTACTGCGCATCGATGGGGATTCAGGTCCCGTGGCCAGTCAACCCAAAAAAAGATAACGGGCGCCACTTGCCGTAATTGTTCGACCAGATCGGGCGTCATACTGCCTGTACCTTTTTGGGTGAAAAAAAGATCCGGTTTGAATCTATTTATCCATTGCGTTAGATCTTCAATGCCCTTTGCTCTTGCTTTATCGTTTGTTTCTTTGCCATATCGTTTGATCGCGTTTGACAAATTGAAACTTTCGCATTCACAACCGATCTGCCAAAATATCGCCTCACGTGGTATGGGAACCTTGGCGACGTGGGCTATTCTGAGACCGATATGACTTTTCATAAATTTATAGTGCCATCGAATATTTCATGTATAGGTTGACCGTAAAAATGAACCACAATGGACTTTAAAACAAGTTCTCCCTTTTCCTCTTCTACCATCAATGAAATTGAAGTTCCTTTCGGTATAACAAAATTGCCTTGATGAAATTTGAGGTTCGCTTTATTCATTGTTGGACCATATTGGATTCTTGTAGTTATTTTTGCCATTTTGTCAATTCTCCAAGGATTTTAAATTTCAATATCCATCTCCCGCTTTATTCGTTTTAATGCAGATTTACGGGAAAAAAATTGAAGGGCTTTCTCTGAATTTTCAAGGACATCTTCCCGGTTAATTCCCCCGGCCCGCAACGATTCATATTTTTCAATAGCTCCCTCAGCGTCCCAGGCAGATACAGTCAGGTCAGGGAAAAGTCTCCTCTGCGCGTCGGTGCAATCGGTCGATATTATCGGCACTCCGGCAATGGCGTGGTGGATGTTCCACTTCCCCTGTATCTTCGTTTGTGTCATGTCGATACCGCAAAACGCCCGTGACATCATTTGAAACCAGAACGAAGAATGAACACAAAGCTCCAAGTCGTTTATCCCCATAGCCCGAATACTTTCCCTTGTCTGGTCATAGACGGCCCTGTGCCGCTTCATCATGAACGTAACACCTTTTAGGTCAGGATACCTTTCCTTGAGTCGTTTGAACACCATGAAGCTCTGAGCATCCCCACGCCTGGCATGAGGTTCGAGCCATATCGATGAATGGACGCAAAGCATGACAAAATCGGGATCTGGTTTGGGTGGAGGAAAAAGGTCTCGTTGTTGTTCAAGATCGTACCAGATTGGAAAATGGAAAACGTGCGCCTGTGGAGCCCAAGTCTTCCAGGTCTTGACATCCTCTCCGTTCAACGTGGCAATGTAATCAACTTTTTCAAGGGCTTGGCTTATTACTCCCAACGATTCAGGTTTAACAAATCGCAAAAATCGGTCCACTGCCCCCATCCATACGAGAGTTTTGGTCTTGATATTGTCGGCCATTTCAACGAAATGTTTCTGCCAAGTGTTGTAAAAGGTGTTTTCAAAGATCACGAGGTCGAACTTGTTCAGCCCTTTGGTTTTGTACTTCCAAATATCCCGCGCAACTCCGATCTTTGGTTCGGACGAAAACAGTGTTGCAAGGTCCGAATACTTCCCACTCGGTGGACCTTTCCTCATAGGTCGAATCGGGCCTCCGTTTTCGCCCTTATTTATGAGGCAGAGGACTTTCATGTTGTATTTTCCTGATATAGTTTTTATTTACAAAGCTTACAAATTCTGGAGAATCAATAATAAGTCCCGCCAACAAGCCTATAAATGTATCCATTACACCATAAGGATACAAGTTATAATCTTGGATGATTTCATCTGCAACATCCGGAAATTTTTCTTTTATCTTGCCGCTTATATGTAAAATACCTGTTTTCATGTTAATCCTCCTAAGATTTCCTCAGTCTTTTAATGTTGTTTCGTGTCCCACAATTAGGACATTTACGCCATTCAGAAACTAAAGAACCATCACAACTTTTGCACCAAAAACGACCACGCTTTGGGGTCAAAACCTTTTCGCGGTTTGTCATACTTTCCTTAGTGGTCCAATCCTGACAAAACTATAGTCGGGTGTCTCCAACGATGTCAATTCCGATCTACAATTCGGACATTTACTCCCTTCTGCTAGCAAATAATTGCCACAAGTCTTGCACCAAAAAACATCTAATTTAAAACTTGAAACTTCCGCCTGATTTGTCATCTTTTCCTCTGACATATACTCAACCCCGCTCTCGGTTCGATGTGAACACAGTTACACTCTTTTTCAACAATATCCTCAATCATATTTCTCACGTTTCTATGCTGTGCGGTTTCACTGGAGTCATGAAAAACGATAATACCGTCATCATTTACAAGTGGGCCGAACCTTTGATAATCGGCCTTGACAGCATCGTAAGAATGGTCTCCGTCGATGTACAAAAAATCTATCGGTTTATTCCATTCAATGTCTTGTGATTTGCCGATTATAAACTCAATCTTTCCCTGAAGTCCAAGTCTCTCGATCTCTTTTCTTGCATACAGATCTATTCTTCTTGGTCTTACATCAACAGTCCAAACCTTTCCGTCGTCAGGAAGGGCAAGGGCCATGCATATTGACGTATAACCATGAAACGTGCCGATTTCAAGAACATCCTTCGACATCGCGGCAAGGATGAGGCCATGAAGGATAATGCCAAGCCCTTGCCATCGAGTGCCCTTTGCTCGGACCTGTATGTCGGCTAATTTGCTGACATCTGATCTGTAAAAATCAGAACATTGCATATTAATTACGTTGAAGAGTTGCACAAAATTCAGGATCTTTCTCGTTAAGCCACTCCTGAAAGTCGGCATGTTCGGCCAGGTCAGTTAACAATAACCGGGTAATATATCGTCTTTCTTTACGCCCGATTTTGCTTGAGTCAAGAGTGCTCGGTTTTTGTTTCTTTTTGGTAAATAGTTCGGCAAAATTCATTGATTATCCTCCTTTTTTCTGTAAGTCCATTTTTTGTTGTGTAGATCAAAATCCACACTTAACCTACTTTTTTTCTCTCCCTTTTTGTTACCAACTTCCAGCCCCCTTCCCTTTTTTTGATCTTTTCTTGATTTTAGAGAGAAATTCCCTAACTGTCAAAAAAACATCTCCGGGTTTGATTGCTTTCATGCAATCCTGATCTTTGCATAAGTTGAAAACAAATATATGTTGACAAGATGAACATTTGAGTGGGCTTCGTATAATTGCTGAATTGTCTGTCCATGGACTATTTTTGCTTATAAGTGTTGATCCAAATATGCCCACAACCGGAGTACCGACCGCCGCTGCTATGTGCATGACGCTTGTATCACTTGACACTAGAATATTGCATTGCGTAAGCACCTTTGCCGTCTGCGTGATAGAAGTTTTCCCGGTCTTGTCAATTACTTTAATCTTTGAGGGAAGTTTTCGTTTCAATTCGTTCATTTCTCCAACGTCCGAATCTCCCCCCAACAAAACAATCCTTGCCCCATAATATCGCCAGAGGCTTGCACAAAGTTCATGAAATCCCCACCATTTCTTTCGTTCCCACCGCCACGTCTCGGATTTAGCCGCACCATTGCATATTGCGATAGTCAGCCCCTTGAATCCGGGAAGCCTTGGAGATGAAGCAACGGGCATTTGAATCGGTGGAGTAATGCCGTTGTATCCTATAGCATGAAGGCCGTCCATGTAAAATTCGACCTCGTGCCGCCTCATTTTGCGCCATTCGGGACTATCCCAAAAATGCCCATTCCCCTTGAAAATATCCATTGCTAATGATGGTCCGTTGTGTGACGTTGCGTATAATAAATCATAATTCCGGATATTAAAATTGTCCCTCGGATATTCAATCCAGTTTCGGACATAGGGAAATCCTTCACATATTTCTCGGATTGCAGATTTTCTTACATCAAGCCAGTCAGAATCAGTCGCAACGTCAATGACACATCCCTTCCAATCCGAAAGGGCTTTCATGGCAGCCGAAAACATAATCAGATTGCCAATCCCATTTTTGAAATAGACAGCGCAGGCGGTTTCTCCGCTCAATTTGACCTCCTTTCCTTCACGTAAACTTTTTTCTTTTTTCTTCCGAGTTTTTTTCGTTCTTCCACTGTTTCCGGCAAATCGTAATAATATCGATATTGGGAGATACAATCTTGAGAGTACCCTTCGGCACAAGATCCTTCACAATCGCCACCGACAGCACAACCAAAATGGAGAGGTGATTTTCTCATTTGTTAGAATTACCTATCATCAATACTTGTGATTTGACATTTTTCCCTTTACATCGATCACAGACAAAATAATATCCTACCGGTGTTAAATTTATGGTAACGTTGCCGCAATGGTGACAAACTGCTCCGCGTTTTTCTAGGTGGTATTTCCTGGCACTGGGCATTAATTCTCGCCATGTTTTTGATGAATATTGTCTAATCAATGAGAGGTCTCCGGGTTTTTCCGACCCTTTATGACCGTGAATGGTTTCATCTTGTTTGGGGTCGCTTTAGTCGTTACGCCCGTATTGTTTTTTACAGCAAACGAAAGAAAGTATATAAAAATTATAGATAACCCCCCGATGGAGAAAGTTATACATCCCCAAATTATAGAAACAATACCGAGAAATACATGTCCATAAATCAATCCGATAATTCCCAAACAAATCCAGCCCATCAATACCCCCTGCTATTTGGCCCGATCCCTTTATATTCGTAGCAAATAAATCCTACAGCTCCATTGGTAGATCTTTTACAACTCTCCAAGCAGCTCTTACAAACCGGCTCTATCCTCGATTGTATGACGTGCTTCCATCTTTTGCCGATATTGATATTGGTGTCTGGTCTTTGTCCATGGGTAGACATTTATTTACTTTTAACCTTTTTGAGTTCGGTTATTTTCAAGCCATTCGATCAGTACCATTTTGCATAAATTACACAACGGTCTTTTTCATCCTTAAGTGTCTATGAGGGAAAGGAATTGATGGAATTGGCCTGGCGACAAAAGGACAAAGTTTTTCCCAACCGTCGCCTCCGCATATGTCCATTGTAAGAAGTTTATCTTCATCTTTTCCAAAATAATCACTAACGCCCTGTATGAATTTATAGTAAGTTGCCCGAAATTGGATCTCATCAAAATGGCACATTCCAAACATTAAAAAGCGGTGTTCTGCCCGTCTTAAATTTATATTGATAACGTCATCTTTATATATGCCTCTCCGAACATGGAATTGACACGATATCAACCATGAATCAACATCTCTCACTGTGAGAATAAATTTCGCTTTTGGGTAGTAATAGTCCAGAAACTTATATCTGGTTGCAATTACAATATCGTTTGTGAATTGGAAATCCTTAATATCATAAAACTCTGGATTATGTTTGACAGTATGACCGAGCATTGACATAGCTATGGCCAGACTTTTTGAACCTGTTCGGGTCAAGCCGATTCCAAAATATTTAGGGTATGTCATATAGCTCCTCTTTAGGGACCGGTTTTATTGCCCTCGCAGGATTCCCGTAATAAATCCATTTAGCCCTTGTCGATTTTGTTACAACTGCTCCGGCTCCTATCAAACATTCAGTTTCAATCACAATGTCTGGTAATATTGTGGCATTGGCTCCGATACGCGCTCCCCATTTTATCAATGGTCCCCTTACCGAAACCGGGAAATTCCTCCCATGTGATATCCGGCGCGTGTTTACTATGGTGACTCTTGTTCCGAGAAAAACATTATCTTCGAGTATGGTCCCTTTGGCTACATTAGAGAAATGATACATAGCAACGTTGTTGCCAATTATGCATTTTGGATCGACAAAAACGTTGGGAAATAGATGAGACCCGTAACCTACTTTTGAATACCTGTCTATTTTTACATGAGCATCTATTTGGGCATTGGCTCTTATCACAACATTGTCACCGATAATCGCGCCATATCCAATAGTAACATTTTTACCGAGATTGACATTGTTGCCGATAATTGCTCCACGAGCGATAGAAACATGCTTTGCTATTTTGGCATTATTGCCTAATATATATTCGCCTATCATTTGGGATACAATTCATTTTCCGGGACGGGTTTTATAGCCTGTGCCGGATTACCATAATAGATCCATTTTGGTTTGGTTGATTTCGTCACGACCGAACCCGCCCCAATCAAACATTCAGTTCCGAGCTCAACCTCCGGCAAAATCATTGATTGCGATCCAATACGAACACCCCAACGTACAACAGGAGCTTCCCTTTTTGCCGGATAACCCCTTCCGTACGATATCCGGCGAGTATTTGCAAAAATTACTCCTGGCCCTATGAAAACCCTATTTTCGATTAAAGAACCATTTGCGATATTACACAGTTGATGTATCTGCACCTTATTGCCGATCCGAACTTTCCCGGCAATACTAACCATGCAATCAATCGACGTATTACTCCCAATTTCGGTCCGGCGTTTGATTTTGGTATGGTCGCCTATATTTGTGTCATTCCCAATTATACATCCATCGTCTATTATCGTATAATTGCCGATATTGACTTGATCACCTAAAATAACGTCATCTGCAATGATAGCACCATGCCCGATTTTAACATTAGCTCCTATGATAACATTTTTACCTATGACATATTTCACTTGTCTGTATTCCTTGAGTTTTTCCTGGCAGCCTCATTTGAATTTCGGAATGTATGGTTTCAATTTTCGCTGTTTAAAAAGCCATTGATTATCCCTTAATTTCCATGATTGAGGATGAACAAGGACTTGGATTGTTCCGTTTGACATCTGGTTGAAATGATTCAGAACGTCAAGACCGCGATTCTTTTCAGAATATCGGAGTTCAAGTTCCGATGGCATTACTTCCCATTCTGGGACAATCATACCGGAAAAGTATCTGCCCGAATCGGTCAGGTAGACATCGTAATCTGAAAGATAGGTTTCGTATTCAAGGTCATAATCTGACAAAGAAACTTTCGGAAATGTCCAATCGTCATAATTCTTTTGATGATTCAGTGAATTGAATTCCCTCCACATTTGACAGTTGTCATAATAATGGGCCGAAGTCCCTTTTACATCAATGCCGCATTCTCTCAAAAACATTAAGGGCCATTCAAGGGTTTTTTTGTAATTCGTATTATTCTCTAAATATTCCCTCAAAGCATTATTGTGAATACCTATCTCATGCCCACAATCTTGAATGTATTTACATTCATCGGCAAACCGATCCGTATATTCAAAATAAGGAGCTGTAGGCAAAATGAAGTAAGTAGCCTTTATTCCTCTCGTTTCTTCCCATTCTGCCATCCATACCGATTTGTCAAACTGGCCGTCGATATCATGGCGAAGAAGGAGTGTTTTCCCTTTGTCTGAGGGACAATGTTCTGAGAATAAGACCGACTTTGCATCTATCCGATCTAACAATTCCTCATAAGATATTTTCATATGTAGCCGAATTCCTTCAACATCGGCGTCATCACTTTAAGAGGCTCACTTTTAATCAAGTGGGGATTTTGTTTCCATTTTCTAATTCTATCAGTATGGACATTGTTCTTTATGTATGTAGCAAAGCTGGCATTCAATTCCGGTAAAAATCCCATAATTTCATAAATAGTCTGTGTAGGCTGTGTTACCAGGTCTTCATATGTGACTGTCAGCCATTTACCATATTTAATCTTCTTGAGTTGAAGGATATAACTATTGATATTGACCCATCCATAAGCGTTATACAGGGCATTGTCTCGGGTGTTCGGCTTGAAAGATCTCGGTAAATTTGACGGGGGATTTTCTTTGATGAAATATACCGAGTCCTTTCGTGGGTTTCTTTTTTCATAACTTAGGCAGCAATCTCGTCCGTCACGAATCAAGTGAATAAATTTTACTGAGTCGAATTTCATAGGCAGAAACACAGCCGATAAAATAGCATAGTCTACTTTCCAACCAAAAAAATCTTGATGGACAGTGGAAGGCAAAAGATAATGATAATCTGAAACATGCAACATAAAATTGAATATTTTTCGGATAAAATCTGAATCTGTGTCATCTAAACCTTTGAGATTTACCATTTGCACGTTTTTTCTATACTGCCAACTCAACCATCCTGATAGACCCATGACATCCAGGTTATCCCAAGTCCTATTGCAATTAGTTCCCAAGAACAGACCGCCCCGGTTCAGGGCTTCGCATAGCAGAGTACTTCCCGATTTACCTTTCGCAAGAATGACGACGGGCTCATCCATTATAATCCCTCTTTATTAAGTGCTTTGGCTATAGTATTTGCTATTTTGATAGCCCAGTCGTAATTTTGCTTAGATTCTATTTCATCAAACAGTATTATCTTATCATTACCTCCCCACCCCCAGGATTCATGGGCATGTTTGTTATTTTTTCTTATCACAGAGATTTCAAAGCTGCTTTCCTCTATTTCTTCTTCAGTAGTATCCTTTATATCTATCTCTTCATATGCTCCTGAAATTAAATCGGCCCGCAATATCTCTGTCATTATTAATGGTTCCCATTCGAAGTTGTTGCTCATAGAAACAATCCTCCCCGGTTCGGTGCCTCGCACAATAGAGTATTTCCCAACTTGCCCTTTGCAAGAATCATAACGGGTTCAACCGTAGGGCTTTACCTTTGCTTCCTTGTTGGTTAACAGATCGCTTACCGTTCCCATGCGGACACATTTATATGTCAATTCTCCGTTTAGCTTCATTTTGCGAATAACGTCGGAAAATTGTATTTCCAGCATTTGCATTCTGTGTTCTTTCAACTCCGTAAAAATGGCGACCAGTTTTGTCGTTTTTCCGAGAAAAATCGCCGTTGAAAATTGGCCCGTTCTGTGTCTCCTACCTGTACCTCTTGGAAATAGAAGGAGATCGTGGCCGTCCAGTAGATTTTCTACCATATATTTCACGCCATTCTCTTCGTGGACTCCAATATCCCCCTCTATTTTCAGCACATAGTCTGTTTTTCGAAGCATCCACCAAAGAGCTTCCCGGCTTTGCCATGCCTCGAACATTCGCGCCCGGTATGTCCTCTTGGTGCAAACTCGGCATTTGCATTTGTATCCGTGGCCTATGACAAAAAACATATCGCAAAGCAGGGCTGTTTCGACAGGCGGATAAACTTCGTGGATATCATATCCGCATATAACATAGTCCGCCGCCCTCTTCGCCGATACAATGGTCTCTCTCAAAAGTTCAAGATGTCCATCATGAGATGTTATGATAATTCCGGTTTTCATTCTTTGATAATTGTCCCGTCATGGATGTAGACTTTTATCTTTGGCTCTGCCTTTATCTCTTCGATCTGTTTTTGCGTAAAGTGCGTTGCATGTCCTACCATTATCGTGTCTCTATCAATGTCGGTTGCTCTGAAGTCGGACGTTTTTTTTGTCTTAAAGCCTATTTTGGAATACCTCCAATATCGTTTCGTATAGTGACATATATTGTTAATTGCCTCATATTCCCATTGATCATTGAGTAAAAGACCATATTTCGAAAACTGATCATAACCGCTTATCTGTTCCCACACTTTAACCTGAGAGGCAACGATTATGCTAATTCCCCACCCAATCTGAGTTATAAAAAGATCGTCTGCCATGCCTCCCAATAAATTCAGGGCAAAAAGCTCTTTTCTCTTAAACCGTGAGACTAAAGCGATATGATGTTTTCGGTGTATTCCATGACGACTTTCAAATAGCGGATTCCCGTCAAGCCATTCAGGAACCGGACTTTCCAGATATTCCTTTTCACCCAACCGGAGACACTTGCAGACCTCCATGGTCCAGTAATCGGCATTCCAAACCCATTTGCCTTGAGTTATGTGTGCTTGATCGGCAAGGGGTAATTGGTTTTCAAATACAAAGTTTTCCAGCTCTTCGAATAATTCAAGCCGGGTATTGTCGAATGGAGATTTCATAATATCTCTAAAACAACGTCAAATATCATCACCGCTATGGCACCGATTATAAAAACTAGTGCAAGTAAAAAATAATATATATAAAGCCCGGTGAGAATTGTCAGCATTTTTACCAACCCCCTCTAATGGAATCAACAATATATTCCCGGTCCTCCCTGCTCACCCACCAACCACAGGGAATGCAGATCATCTCTTTCACGAATTGATCGAGTTGGGGAAGATCTCGTTTGAACTCAGCAACGCAAGAATGCTTATCGTTTCTTTCGTGGACCCGGTTGACCATCACTCCCTTTTCGGTCATCATTCTTTCAAAATCGCTTTGTTTTTCCACCTTCATCGTGTAAATCCAATACGATGAAACGATATCTGGGTCATTTCGCAATAACGTGATGCCGGGAATATTGCTTAATTCGTGGTTATAATATCGGGCGTTCTGTCGGTGTCTTTTGAGAACGGCATCGATTCGTTTCAGGTTTGCTAGTCCGATCGTGGCGGCCACGTTGTTCATGTGGTATTTATAGCCGAACTCTTTTATGTCATTTTCACATCTGAATTCTTTTCGGCCATCTTCCCGGTCAATACCATACCACCGGATCAATTTCCCGCGTTCATAATTGTCTTCATTCGTAACGGCTAAAGCGCCGCCGTCAACACTGGTCAGATGTTTGATCGCCTGGAAACTAAAGCAATTATGAACCAATGTATTATGAGCAAAATATGTATGATTACCATCAACAGTTAAATTATAAACAATTTTAGTATTTGACTTTCCTTGATTATTCTTACTAATCGAATGATTAATCTTTATAACTTTTACTTTAGCTAAATTACCAACTATTGTGTAAGAATAACGACTCGCTTTAAATTTAGCCTTTTTTGTTATCCAAACTACGTCATCATAACTATGTGGCTCTAATAAATCATATTTATCTTTTTTACCATATTTAATTGTTGTACCGGATTCAACTTCAATTGCTATTATTTTATTATCTTTCATTGCTAAAAAATCAGGGATAACTCTTGCTAGTGGAATAACACGGTATCCATCTTGTTTATACCTTTTCATTATAGGTTCAACATATTTTTTATGATGTAAAAGACGTGAAGTATATCTCTTGTTTTTATTTTTAATAATAGACAATTTTTTTCTTTTCCGGTTAGAATTTTGTATTTGTAAATAACATTCAGGACAAACTTTCCCATAATAAGGGACTAAATTAATTGAACATTTTATACATTTCTTAGTGCTCACATAAAAATAATCACCAACTCTGACTTTTTCGGCTGCTAACCACAAATTTTTCTCATCTCTATCTATATAGACAGGATGATCCTTTGTAGAAATAAAACCTACTTGGCCTCCATAAAATCTTGCCCACTTACCAGAATATTTTCTTTGAAAAACATTTAGTACCTTTTGATAAGTTCCATCGCTAGTCAAAACCATATCGCCAATTTTTACATCTTTAATCTTTTCCTTACCTTTCTTAGTAATTATTCGAGTATTGCCATTAAAGCATGTAAAATCAGAAACAGAACCGATCATCCTTTCCCTATATTTAGCCCCAAAAGCATGAGCGGCGTCTTCTATTATTGGTATCTGTATCAGCGTTGACCCAATATGCGGATAATCTGCTATTTTCTCTATCCTGTCCATATCGCATGGATATCCACCCCAATGAACAACCATAATGGCTTTTGTCTTGTCAGTAATAAGATTTTCAATTTCATTGGGATCAATATTGCCTGTCTCTGGATCGATATCACACCATATCGGTTTTGCACCCTGATAAAGTATAGGCCAATTCGTTGCGCTACAGCTAAGAGGTGATGTGATCACCTCATCACCAGGCCCGACACCGGCCAAAACAAGAGCTAGATGTATCGCATGAGTGCCCGCTGCTACGGTCAGCACGTTTGGATTTTCTATATATTCGGACAATGCTTTTTCAAATTCCTCCACAGCATCGCCCTGACCGACAAACCCGGAGTGAAGTATCTTTGAGACTGCCGGGTCGAGTTTTCGATTCATCCCGACTTTAAACAACGGTATCATATTTTTTGACACGGCAAAACCCCATAGTTGCAAATTCGTCATTGCTTATATTGTGAATCTTTATCTTGTTGCTTCGCTTGTAATTGTTTATTTTGGTAATCACGTTGAACAGTTGCCTCTCAATTCGTGGCCTTCTTTGCTTCGTCAATTTACCGAAAATATCATTCAACACTCTGGTTCCACCAAAGAATATCGTGGTCCCATAAACACTCTCTCCCTTTCTGCTCATAAGACTGATATCATAATTTTTCAGAAAGCGTTTAATATATGGCCTAATTATCTGAGGTCGCCGGATTGCAACGTCTCCCTCTAATTTCACCATAAAATCTGAATACTTCGCGGCCAGCTCAATCCCTTGTTGTAATTGAGTGACTTCCCCGATTTGCATTCGCGTCTTGACCCGCATCTCATCCCATTTGTCGTTGCCGGTCCCGATCACAAAGAAATAGTCACACATCTTGATTGTCTTTACATTAGGGAGTTCGTTATGTAAATCATATCCGCAAATAATTACATCAACCGATTCTCTTGCCGATTCGATGACCCGGTGCAATGAGTAGAGTTGACCATCCCATGAAGTAATGACCGCGCTTGTTATTATATTGACACCTTTGACCGTTGGCATAAGGTTAAGCCTGGAAATCTGTCGATATGCAGACAATCCCAATTGCTGATAATTGCATGATTAACAACTCGTTTTGAAGCTAAACCATTATTTGTATCATGAAATACAATAACTCCTTTTATCGAAACATGAGGGCTGTATTTCGTAAAATCGGCTAGAACTGCGTCATATGAATGATCCCCGTCAATATAAAGAATATCTATGGGAAGATACCAGTTGATACTTTGTGAATTCCCTACTATGAATTTAATTTTGTCATTTACTCCAAGCCTTTTACTTTCTTCTATACATATTTGTTGCCCTTTTCCGTCAATATCGATTGTCCATATTCTACCATTTCCTGAAAGTGCAAGAGCTGTATGAATTGCCGTGTAACCGGCATACGTTCCTATTTCAAGAACAATTCGAGGATCCATAGCAAAAGTCAAGCTGTAGAGCATCATTCCTGCCGCATGGGAAGCTTTGGATCGGACCTGTATGTTAGCTAATTGTTTAATGTTAAATGGTGGGTACGTTTTCATGGTATACGTCCTATATATCTGATTATCCTGCGTCCTTTGGCTGGCGTTCTCACGTCTACCTGATATTGATCTAAGCCAACAGCGTCAACGAGTATATCGGGGTGAGGAAAAATATGTGTGTGGTAACTCTTACCCCCCGGTTTCATTTGCATCGGGACAACAATCGCTATGTATTTATCAGCGATTTCCTTCATTTTGGCTATGGCCTTTTTGAGATCGAGGACGTGTTCTAGGGTATGGCTGCATAGCACCACATCGTAAGTTTCTGACAATTTATTATCTTCGATGTAAGAAGATATGAACTGAAGATCTAGCCATTGAAGTTTATGGAGTCTCGCCCACGCCTTCTTGATCGCTATATCGCTGACATCAAGACCGCAATATCTCCTTGTCCCGAATCGGTGGAGAAAGGCTCCCATATGGCCAATGGCACAGCCGACATCTAAAACGCTCAGGCTTGACCAGCTATCAATATTGAAAATAAGCCAAAGTATATCCTTCTTGTTAAAGTTCCTTTTCCACACCTTTTGATGGACAATTTCATAAAGCTCTTTTATTTGCTCCTTGGAATATGATCTCCAATCTCGACTGAATTTGCCGTTCCATCCAGGTATATCAACGGTCATGTTCATGGGGTGTGATCCTCCTTAGCACTCCCCAAATTTATGCGGGCACTGAGATTTCTTCCAAATATCACATACCCTATTTTCCCCATAATATACATAGCTCCGTTTATAGTCAGTATGAGGACACGTCTTGCATTTGCCAGCAAAATAAAGTTCTGCTTTTTTGCCATGTATTTTGTTCTACCTCTCAAACTCTTTTTCTCCTGCTTCAATTTCTTCGGCCCTTTTTTTAGTCCCCCAAGTATTAAATTTTCCTGGCCTGGGGGTATCAGGAATGCTATTCATAGGTCTTGGCATAATATTTTCTCATCTTCTCAAAATTCACCCATTCAACATAAAGGTGACTGCACTGAGGACAAGTTACAGGTCCCGGTTGTCTTTCCATTCATGTTTACATTTCGTGCATTTATATAACGCCCTCATTGTAGACATTTGTCAGACTTATAAGCCGAAATCTTTTATTTAATACATAAGATGGCAGTATGACTCATGTTCTACACAAAAATACTTTAACCCATTAGAATAAACATTAACCCATGAATTAGTGTCATGGAAACCCGAAAAAAGGCCATGGATAGTAAATGTCCCTTTTTCTGTTTTTATTAATGTTCTCAATTCATCGTTCCAAGATGTTTCTAATTCTTCAAAAGAAACGATTTTACCAGCATGAATAACCTTTATTTTTTCTGGGTTTATTAAATCACAACCAACAAATAAAGTACACAACATCACTAGGGTTATTATTTTTAAGATAGATTTCAACATGTTATCCTCCCTGGCATTCAATTAGTCGAAATACTTCATTTAAGAACGTTGTATATGTGTATTTCTGCCGGACCAGATTCATCCCCCGCATGGCGATTTGTTCCCTCTCCTCTGGATTGTCAAGGTAGTACCACACTTTTTCAACAGCATCTTTCGGGCTATAGAAAGTATCAAGATCCACCCCTATTTCAAATCTTGCCGGTATCTCTCCGGCGAATTCATGCAAGCAAAACCCTCCGGAGGCCATGACTCGAAGCTCCCGGTCCGAAATGTCTGTGCCAGTTCCCGGCTTCAATGGACAAAGATTAATCATCGTTCGGGCCACTGTCTCTCTGAACTTTTCACCCGTTACTTTACCGTTGGGATACTGCTTCCCGAATCGATGAACGTGGAGTCCGTTCCTTTCGATTTCCTCAAATATCATTTCCCTGGATCGCATCTTTCCACCGATGAAGGATACTTGGATGGTTCTCTCTTTCGCCAATGGAAAATAGATGTCTTCATTGACAGCCCTCGGAATATAGTGAACTTTACTTTTTGGAATCTGGCCCTGCATCCAGTCGGCACAATATTTGCCCTCAACAATCCGCATGTCACACTTGGCCATGAGTCTGAGGCGTCGGTCAGTCATGCCCTCGATATGGGGATGAGATCGCCAATGGATTACGAAACATCCCTTTTTTTGAGCTTTTTCGATATAGCCGTCTGGTGGATACCATTCCCTCATCAACATGATGTCAATTTTGTTTTTCTTGATTATTTCTGTCTGCTCTTCAAATGATCTGGGTTTGCAAAAATGGACATCGAGTTCAGGCCATCGTTTCTCGATATACTCGGCAAAGGTCTTGCCGGGATAGGAAACGAGAACCGATTTGAAGGACGGCTTTATCATTTTTACATTATCCTCTTCAGTCCTTCAGATGGATTCCATTCATATACAAAATCAGCCAAATCTTCTCCCGGTTTTTTTTCTTTCCCTGTAAACTCAGATAATTTGTTGTAAATAAAAAAAGTAAGTTCTGTGGATTCAAAGGATCTGCCACCAATCAATACCTTTTCATCTTTCCTGTTTTGAATTTGTTCACCAACAATTATTTTAATACTATCTTCCGATATTCCCAAGGGAACGTTAATCCAATATTTATTACCGAGTTTTATCCCTGGAAGTCCATATGCTTCCGGGTCAGTTATTCGGTAAGCAATAAGTTTGCATTGCCAGTCGGAATTATTCATTTGATTACCAGATCATCTATTAATCGGTCAAATTTGTTCATTTAAAGATCTATTGCCTTCTTTGTCTACATATCCAATCTGTTTTGCAGGAACACCTACCACAAGAGCATAATCTTCCACGTTCTTTGTAACTACCGCGCCTGCCCCAATCATAGCATATTGGCCGATAGTCACTCCACAAACGATAGTAGCATTTGCCCCTATACTTTGCCCCTCTCTTTACCAGTGTTCGTCTGATTTCGTCCATCCTCGGTATCCAAGCTCGCGGATTAATAACATTAGTGAAGCAGACACAAGGCCCGATAAAAACATCATCTTCCAAAATAACGCCCCTGAATAGATAAGCTCCACCCTGAATCTTACAACGACTCCCAACCACAATACCAGGATATAATTCGGCACTGTTGTGAATTTTGCAGTTAAAACCAATCTCGGCGTCAGGATGATAGACATGACAATCGTCTTCGGTCATTACTTTACTGGGCATTCCTTAGCTTGTAGACCAGTTCAATCGACGGCCTGGCGTCCTCAATATCAAAACCCTTGCCATCGATGATATTTTGATAAACTTCGGTGTGAAGCTCAGTGAATACATTGTCGAAACTGATCATTTTATCGTCCACTGTGATTGACCGGTGTGCGCTTCGGGAATCACTCGCATCGATCGACAAGAACCAATTGACGGTTGCCCTCTCAAACTCGATCGTGCCTTCAGCTTTGATCTGATTACGATAATGAACTTTATAACTCTTAACCGGGCCAAAAATCCATATCACCATATCGAAAAGGTGAATGCCGATATTTGTTATAATGCCCCCGGATTTTTCAGTTGATCCCTTCCATGACTTGTGATACCAGGGGCCTCGCGGGGTGACATAATAAATTTCTACCCTTTTACGAGTGAGGTCCGACGTGATAGGTATGCCAAGAAGTGTCGGATAAAGGGATTTTTTAAGTTCGATCAGGTCGGGATGATATCGGAGTTGTAGGACTGGGTGAATCAGCCCTCCATTGTTTTGTTGTGCTTTCTTGAGTCGATCTATTTCGTTGGGATTGAGTACAAGAGGTTTTTCACAGATAACATCAGCCCCTACCCAAAGGCTCATATCACAATGTTCATAATGGCAATAGTTTGGAGAGCAAATAGATACATAATTAACCGGACAACCCCGTTCTCTCCGATCAACAAGAAACTCGCATAAGCTTCGATATCCTGTAAAAAATTCTGCCTTTGGAAAATAGTGATCTAGTATTCCTACCGAATCGTGATAATCCATCGCTGCAACGAGATCTCCCCCCACATCTTTGATTGCCGCAAGATGTCGCTCTGCCACATATCCGGCTGCGCCTATAAGTGCAAAGGTTTTCATGTTGTTGTGTCTTCCTGTTGAAAATCGGTTAAATTGAAAAGCGGGGTCGGGGGGATTTTCCAACCGAGTAATATGCCCCGGTCTCCCTGGCCTGGGAACCCCCAACCTTCTCCCTATCGTGGAATAATCATCGACTGATAAGTTTATCGACTCGGAGAAGGTACAGCGACTCGTGTTTCGCACGGCAAACTCAGCGGTTGCCCCTAAATCCGTGCGGCTTCCGTTAGCCCCCGACAAGGGCTTGTTCCGGCACGACCCCGCTCACTGTTATTTAATTTTACAACCCATGTCCTTTTCTTCAAGGATCGTGGCAAGCAATACTCTTTCGCCAACTTTTGCAACCTCTTCGATGGTATGCTCAATAAATTCTCTCAACCTTTCCTGTATCTCATCCAAATCATCACAGTTTTTCGGCTGATATCCAAGATAGGCTGAAGCCCGGAGTGTGAGACTTGCTTGTAGTTCATTTATTTCATCGTTGAGAGTTTCTATATTTGTTTCAATGTTCTCGACACAATCACGAAAATGAGATGCCCGGCCAAGATCGGCTATGACCTTTCCCTTGTGTGTCAATACGAGATTAACTCCCATTTTTTACCTCTTAAGGATTGAATGCCTCATAAATGACTCAATACGTTTTCGAGAAATTTGGTCCAGGTGAATTTTTCAAGGACAATTTTTCTGCCTGCTTCAGCCGCATGGCCTCTGCCATGGCCCAACCAGAAGTTCATTCTAGAAACGAGGTTTTCGGGTGTTTCCCATACTCCGTAAGCCGTATGAGGGAAATATGCATTATCCATTTCACGTGAAAATTCACACAGATAAAATCCCCCGCAAGCCATTGTCCGGAAGGCTCGGTCCGAGAAAGACCCCATTTGACCTTCCCGGTGAATACCAAGAACTATTTTTGATCTGGCAACGATATCACGATATTTCGCCGGTCGAACCTTAGCGCCTGAATATGTCTTCCCGAATGTGCCAACATTAAATCCAGCTTCTCTTAACACGGAAAGTACGCTGTCGCGCCATTCCGTTGGAGTTCCTATGAAACTGACATCGTATTGTTGCCAGGTCAAAAGATCCTTTTCTTTAGATTCGGGATAATATAGGTCAGGGTTGATACCGAAAAACATCTGAAAGCATTCTTTGCCGATGATGTCAAATAGCCAGTGAGCGGCGTATCCCGATTGGAGCGATCGGAAATCACATTCATCGGCAGCGGCAATCATCAACGGCGTTATGTTCTTGTGCCAGTCCGACCAGTGCCACCAAACCTTTGATCCTCCAGCCCTCAGATATTTAACCATTGCCGCCGTCAATCCCTTAAATTGATAGACGAAAGTAAGATCCGGGCCAAATCCTCCTGACATATAAGTGATCTCCCGATTACCTTCGCTCATGCTGATTTTGGCAAAGGCGAATTCGTGTTCAGGGAACTTCGTTCGCCAGTAGGGGGCGAGGCAGTCGTTTTTTTCGGCAACGAGGATTCTCATTTAAAAGACTCGTCAACGGTGTTTTCCTTTTCCTTCCTTTCATCCACGCTCGGCGTATTCTTGTCTGCAAACAATATAGCACTTTTAATCAACCCCCATACTGTTACCTTAAAAATAATCCCGATAAATTTAAAAATATAATAAATGCCTATACCAATCAATATCAAAAACCAAAAGATGTAAAAAATTATTAGTATGAAAATATAATAAGGAGCATCATCGCATTCTTCTTTCTTACCCGTTCTCACAAACTCTATTACTTCAGGTGAAAATTTCTTCAATAGGTAAGTGCCCACAAAAAGCATTACAACAATATAAGCCATCCAAAAAAACATTGAACCTAAAGATGCAAACAAAAAAGCAACCATTTTTATCCACCTCCGGGGTTTATTTGTTTTGCAAATATAATGATAACTATCAATGCAGCAAATAAAATCGAGGCAATCAGCCATCCACACTCAATAAAAAACAACTTTACCCTATTCATCATCCTATCAACCTAATCGGCCCGGCATCGGGATCAACTTTCATTTCAACATCACAGGAATTACACACAAAAACAATTCTTCCCACATACTCCTTTTTGCCCGATGGAGATTGAAGCGGAGAGACTTCCTTCATCTTGAATACCTGTTTGAAATATCCCGATTCGCAACTGTGACATGCAACGTCTGGACAGGAATTTAGATCAAGGCGAATGCTCTGTGGTACGTTTGCTGGTTTGCTTGTGTGCTTGAATTTGTTAGTCATCGCGTGTCTCCTTTGTCGGGTTTTTGTCGGGTTTATTGGAGAATTAATACCCCTTTAATTGTTCTTTAAAATCCAGATCGGCTAGATGGCGTTTGCGTAATCTAGCAATCCGACAGGAAGGACATGTGCCATGTGATCGGCAAGTCGCGTCATCCCTCTTCCTGCCTCGATATGGCTTTCTGTGTTCCTTACCGTATTTTATGGATTTGTCAAGACTCAATAGTTCGCGTTTTCCTTTTAACTGCTCCAATCCATAATAAACCAAAATAGATTATGATCTGTAGCCGATGCAATCTCACATTCGCTGGCCGACACAAAAAAGTTTCTCCTGTAAATGTCCCTCACTCGGATTTTATCATCGTCGGCATCATAGCATAAATCCGACGGTTCTGGTTGATAAGAAACAAGACCAGCTCTGGGGTGTCTTAATACGTCTGCAATATTTATTGTTTGCCTGTCCATGATCAACAATATCTCCGGTTATACTCTTCTTCAATGGCCTGCCAGAAATGATAAGGTCCCTGGATTATCCTCTCCCTTGTCTCTTCGTATTTACTCCAATCAAAATCAAATCCATCTATCCCCACTCTGTTTGATATGATCGGATCACATCCACACAAGAAACCCTCAACCGGAGTCCTGCCGGCTGCTTCAACTCCTGTCGGCAGATGAATGATGTATGAAGCTCTGTTATAAATCCCCGGTAAGTCGTCATAATATACATGTTCTTTGACCCTTACATTTTCAATACCTCTGAATGCAATATCGGTCTGTGGATTACTTCTCGTGTAAATCTCAAAATTGTACTCTGGATGTTGCCCGGCATAGATCGCTACGTTAAACAATCCTTTATTCCAAAAATCAATCTTCCCGGTCATTGAAACGACAAGGTTTGTTTCTCTTTTTGCGTTCGGGTCAATCTTAAAATGTTCATGGTCGATCGGTGGAGTCAAAAAGTGGTATGGATCAATGACATCGCCAAGAGCATTCCGGTGTGCCTCCATTTGAAGTGGAGAAATGAAAATATTCAGGAATGATCGCGCAAGGATGTGCCGGTAAAATTCGAGTCGCTTTATTCCATTCTCCTGTTTGACACTCCGGCATGCTTCCCAACAGTCGGGCTCACCCATGAGTTCCTTGTCAAAAAGGTGTCCGAGGTGCTTGCATCGTATTCCGACCCGGTGCTTGCAAAACCCAAAATCATGCTCATACCGGACATAGGGCCTTTCCCTCTCAAATAGGATCATGAGAAGATCATCCATCTGCTCGTTTGAGAATGCAGATATATTATTCAGGACAACAAAATCCGCTTCGTTCAGGGTCTTGCGGTCAAAGCGTTCCTGAGTAACTACCTTACAATTGAACCCCAACTTCTTGCCAATTTTGATTACGGTCAGGTTGGAAAATTCTGCCCCGATAGCATATTGACGTTTTGGTTGATCCTGCACCCAAGCGACAAGGCAATGTTCCCCGGTCGTTTCTCTTTTGGCTTTCAAGGGAGAAAGGTCGAGGTTGTTCATGCCCATGTCGGCCATTTGTTTAGCCTGGCGGTTATGAAATGGTTTTGCCCATTTTTTTCTAATCCAGTCATTCGCAGTGTCTTCGGGAATCTCCATTACGTTCGTTCCGAAACGGCGCTGGACGTCACGGTTGAGGATTGTGATTTTCATAAATCCATCCATTTCCTAAAATTAGTAAACTCGATTACGCCATTTGAATATGATAGATATTTTATAAAACATTGCTCACATAATGCGATATTACTAAATTCAAACCAAGTTTGCATACACTCATTATTACCTGCATGAAGAAGTGGTGAATTTTTAATTTTATGTCGCGAACTGTGGCAATAAACTTGCCGAAATGCCAACGGGTGATCATCGGGCAAAATATCATCGACATGTGAATGACACACCGGATCTTGTGAATGTTCAATCACCTTCATCAGTTTTTTCTCGCTATCAGATTATCAAGATCTTCTTCCATCCCAAGATACTCCTTATCGTATAGGCATCCATCCTTCATCTCTACTATTCCTGAATGAGTAACCCACTTCTCGATAAATTTTCTTTTATGAAAAGTTAAATTGTCAAAGAGCGGTCGGAATTGCGATCCGAGAGGATTTCCTTTCGTCATAAAATCTCCTTGTTTATTTTTTTAATTTCAACAAATTACGCAAATCTTCAAGGTGATATCGAGTGGCATCAAGAGTGCCTGCGATCTTCGCGTCCTTGTCCCGCAGCTCTACTGGGTATTCGAAATGTCGGTTCTATTTGCTCATGTTCATCTATTTCTTTAAAATCCAGATCTAAAGGACTTGCAAGATGAATCTTTCCATCAATTTCGCGATAGATAGAAAACTCAACCGAGCCTCTCAAATAATCTATGTGGATTTTCGTTTTCATAAAATCTCCTTGTTTTAATTAAAGCTTGATTTCTTTAACAAGCACTGCAATTTACTCAAGTATTTATTCAATCATCCCACGGGAGATCATTTTTCATGCTAAACATGGGTATATTTTTAATCTGGTGAAACGACCACATTTGAACCTCATTAGTTTCTTTGTTCAAATACGGATTAGTATAATTCACGGGATAGTGATGTGTACCCAATAGCCAGAAAAACCAATAATAAAACATTTTATCTCCCTTATTTTAATTAGGGCTTATTCGCCTTAACAAGAATTACAATTTACTCAAGTATTAAAATAGATTTTAATTAGGTGGCTAATCTACTTATTGTTATGTGTTTCCCAATATGAATTTAAAGCCTTTAGAAATAAATCATGTATTTTTTGAGCATCACCTTTGGTTTTATATGAAAAGAATTCAAACACACCGGAACAATATTTAAATCCCCACCCCCAATAAAATTTTTCCTTTTCAACCGGATATACATTTTGTACATGGGGAAGGACGGCATGATATCCTTCAATTTTAAACACTGAACCCATGTCCTTGTAGGGATGTTTCACACTTTCTTTTTTCATATTTTTGGACGGCTAACCTACACTTTAGACCCCTATGCCGTAGGGTCGGGGCTCTAGCCGAAGCCATCTTCGACCAGCAAAAAAAGGAAAGCAGCCCCACAGGTCGGATCGAAGATCTCGTGTCCTATGTCTTACTTCCCTGTCTATAGAAAATTTATTCGCTGTGGGCCTGTCTGTTACAGTTAGTAACTCCCCACTGAAGCACCAAAACGTGGAGGCCGAGGGGACTATTAGCGTATCCAGGGGTTGCATTCTCTTTAGCCCGGACATGGATGCTTTTCTCTCCCTTAACGCATAAGGCACAGCGAACAAATTGGGTGGTAACGATATGCTCGTTTGGCGGGGATCGTCCCACTCGGACTAGCACCGGCACCCAAGAAGAGTTGAAAATTTAAGGAGCTCCCGTAATTGTCACCGTCAGCTCCGTGGCATCGGTCTGTGTAACCGGTTCCCCACGAGACCGATCGAATATCCCGATACATGAGAAATCGCAGTGCCCGTTAGCGACTATAGTGGACAATCGAACGTAGCGTCTGAAATCTCTGATCTCGAAAAGGAACATATCCTCCCCGGACGCTTCGGTTGCCGCCGCTACAGTTGCGTAGGTTGCCCAAGTCGAATTGTCAATGCTGTGTTGGATCGTCATGGTAATAGTGCCAGCTCCCACAGCGGGCCATCTGTTCACGTATAGGATACCCATCAACGTTGTTGACCACTCATAGCCATGAGTTCTGGCCGCACGGCCTATGGCGTGGTCGATAACGTTAGAAAGATAAGCTCCAGTCCCTTGTTCACGTCGAGCATGTGCGTAAAAAAGGGAGACCTTGTTATTTGCTATAAAATCTCGTCTCATTGTTCATTCCCTATTATCAGGGATTCTACCCATTCGGCATTTTAAGATTCCGGGATCATCCAATAAAAAAAGCCGTTCATAATGCGGCGGCTTACTTGATTTGAAAATGGTGGGGGAAGGAGGATTCACACCTCCATCTCCGGCTGCGACCCAGCGATTTATTTAATCTACTCCCCTAAGAAAAACCGTCCATCGTGCAACGGCTTATTGCTGGATATCGGGTGAACGAGATCGAATGGCCGTTACTTTGCCTACCTTATATCCAGGTTATATTTTCTTTAGCGGGGGCCGGTTTCCCACCCCGGCTCCTGGATTCTATGACTAGTGATAGTGTATAACTTTCCTATCAACGACAGGACATAGATCCCGAACTGCCACCACCCTACCTAGCGCTGCCACGCCACCCCGCTATACCACCCAACCCTAGAACCACGTTTGTCTTCATGAGGTTGAAATATTTGCATTGGGCCGAATGGTTCATTTAATTTTACAGTAACTCCTTTTGGTATGATTATTGGCCCATCGGGAGGTGGTCCGATACCCTTGGGTATTTCTATCTTATCACCAGGCAAAGCAGCTTCTATTCTCGTTTTTAAAGCTACCCAAGGATCTCCGATTATAGGAACCATCTAGTCCTCTCGGGGGTTAATAGCATTCGTCAAGTTTTGTTGGATCAGGATGAGGGTAGAAGCCGATCTCTTCTTCGGAGATATTTCCTCCACCAGGATAATTATGACCAGTCCTGGGTCCCTTCATTCCCTTCTTGCATTTCTTCCCTTTGACTAATTCAAAGTCTCGTATGAAATTTGCCATGATCATCTCCTTTCACTCCACTTATATTCGGCCTTCAACCAGATTGACATACACAACCAATGAAAGTGAGGTTCACCCCAGCTGAAAGATATAACTGGCTTCCAGTACCATGTTAAAACATGAAGGGCAAATGTAATCCTGAATCCCTCTATTTTGGAACCGTTATATTTTCCTGTGGGCCATTTCACGTCTTACTTCTTTCAGCTTGCAAGTTAGGCAGATTTTTGTAACGGGATTTACTCTCTTTTTCCCACAATAACAACAGATTCCCAAATCATGCAGCACTCGACCCAGGGGATGATTGTCGCAATGGTGGTGTGCTTGCTCGATATAAGAGTACCTGTTTGATAAATTCATTACACTTTCACCATCTCAATCCCACTTGGAGGCGGATATCGTTCGGGGTGTTCACCGTCATAGTCATCGGGTTCAATATCAATGACTTCTTCTGGGAGCTTTTTGAGTTCTAAAAGCGATTGGCGAACTATTGTCATTTCGTCGACAGTATAGTCTCCGGTATCGTCATCAAAGTGTTCAAGACACCATTCGGCAGAATCGAAATTCTCATCGCCCCAAACGATGTGCGCCGGTCCATAAAGAAGTGGGGTATCGCATCCATCAAGATCCGCTAATGCTTTCAGATAGATATCGGCTACTGCTTTAGGCCAGCCCCAATGGCAATACCAGCATATCATTTAGTTAAATCCAACAATGAACTTTCGCATTTCATGTGCCGAAGACAAATGGCCTGCCATCATCAGCATAGTGCCCAGTTCGATGGTCCTGTGATTAGATGTTTCCGGGTGTTTCCCGATATCGCTAATCATCGAACTCCAGGCATTAGGTATTTCTCCCATATCAACATATTCTAAAGCTCGCCGTTTACACCATTCCATGTGTTCTGTTCTAGTCATCATGACGAAATCCTTTCACGCCAGCAATTAATTTAAAACATGTACCCCTGGCAAGATTTGCACTTAGAGACCCCGCTTATGCCATGCTCGGTCTACGTCAATAGGCTTCCCACATAGATCATACAATGTGCGTTTGCTATTGTGCCGTCTTAGGTCCTCAATCGGTCTGCTTTCTCACAATTATTTTTGTAGGGTACATATTTTAAAATCATATCATGTTTTGCTTCACATGTCAAGTGTTAATTTTATGATCCGCCAGTGGTAACGTCCAAAACCACAAAACTTTCGGGGATGGCACATTGTCCATCAAGACGACTATTAACCCTAAAAGCCGTTTTATTATTCCGAAACTTGTAATGCTTCGACATATCAACTCTGAAATCCTTCCTCAGCCCGATATAATACCACTTCCAGTTTCCCAAAATGACATCCCCTTTGGTCCCCAGAGTATAGGTCTTACCATCGGTCAGCACCACCGGAACGCCAAGCAGATACGCAACGTATCCCTTTTGAAGATCGATGCTCCAGCTTTCCTTGAGTATTAGAGCGTTGTTGGAATCCCTATCGTTCCGCAGGTCGTCAAACGCTGCTTTGTTCAGCATCCACACCGATCCCACATCAAAAACACTGGGAAGCTTGGTATGCATATTGATTGCATCGGCGAAACGGAACCGGGTAGCATTCTGCCGGTTGACAGTGAGAATGCCGGGATCTTGGACGACACCAAGAGGCTTTCTTGCACCATTGCCCCGGATAAACACCTGGTCAGTGACCCATATCCAGCTCATACGGAAAAGGCTGGTAAGAAAGTTTGCCAGGTTGATTGCGCTGTCCTCAAGCAGGGTATCGGTGACTTCGGTATAGCCCGAAAGCTCGTGAGCTACCAACTCCAGGAAGTCAAATTGAGGCTCGGTCTCGGTTTTCGTTCCACCTTCCTCGGTCCATGTCCATGCTACTCCCGCGAAATGATCAAGCGATCCTTCAGGGTGGGGAGTCTGCGCCAGTTTAGGCATACCGAGTTTGTCCCGGTTCATGGGCCATTGGGTAGCTCTGGGCCAGACAACCGCATCGGGGGAATCGTACATAACGATCAGTGCCCGAAATTCTTCCGGGACCAAATAACCGCCGTCCTCATCCTGGCTTTCTTGGAGCACTTTTTCGATGGGAGCATCCGGGTGCTTGACCATATTGGCCAATGCCTTAAACCATGCCTCCATATGGGGAGACAAGTGGACCCACGGTGCTATGGTGTTTTTGGTATTAACTATGGACCCACCACCCAACTTCATAAAACCGGGAACACTCAGTGCCTCGGGAATACCGACAGATGCCAAAATTGCTTTGTCGTTATAAGTCCCGGAAGGAATGTCCTGAGCTATAGCAGGCTTGCGAGCAGCTTCTATGCACTCGTTAATGGTCTCCTTCAACAGTTCTCTGTAATCATCGTTGAAGAAGTCACTCTTCATTTTTTCAAAGAGATCTTCATACTTCATTGCAAAACCTCATTATTTTCTGAGCCTTCCAGATGAGGCTTCGCCGATCAAATATTAGTCAAACAATCCTAACGTTCCACGGACCGTTTCTCGGATGATTTCCTGATCTTTCTCTTTGATCGTACCCAAGAACTCTGCATATTTCTCCGGTGTTAATTCGATCCGATGAGTTTTGGGTTCCTGGGGTTCGGATTTTTTTTCTACTTCGATGTCAATTTCTGAGTCTGGGAAGATCCCAAACGTAGAATCATCCTGGTCGTCAAGTTCGAATTCCAGGTCTTCGGGTTTATCCTTTAACTCAATTTCCGAGTCGAATTCCACATCAATTTCTTCATCAATCTTGGGTTCAATGGTTATATTTTTTCCTTCTTCTTTGTCTTCTTCAACCTCGGCAGGTGTCGATGCCTCAAGCACCTCACCAATGATCTCTTGAGCTTTTTCCAATTTGCTCTTGTTCTTGCGGCTCAGGACGGCTCCGAGTTTTTCCTCGGATTCTAAAGAATCAATATCTTTGCTCATAAATTGTAGAAATTTTTCGTTATTTCTGATCTCGTCAATAAGCTCTCTCTGTTCCTTCATCCGTGCTAAACTTCTAATCAAGGCTTCGCCCATATCAATCTCTTCGTCCTCAGAAATCATCTTTGCAAATTCGACAAGTTCCAGGATATGAGCGCCGGAGAAGCCGTCCATTTCGCCGACAATTTTTGAAAGCAGGGATTCGCTGATATTGCCAGCCCAAAGCTTGAGCATGTCTTTTCGTTCCTTTGCTTTCGGCAATTCAAAGTTGATAATATGATGAAATCTGCCTGGCCTGTCCAGCAGAGCATCGGGCAATTTCTCGGGATAGTTTGATGTCAAGATCGTTATCATTCCCTTATTCTGTTTGATGCCGTCCATCTCTGTTTTCAATAAATCAATAGCTGCTCCCCCTAGCCAAGTATCAACATCTTCAATAAAAAGGATGGATGGAGCAAGATCTCTTGCCATTGAAAAGCCAAGAGATAAAGCGTTCATAGCTCCAGCATAACCGAAGTCTCGGCTCGACACCCATATGAAAGTTGAATCGACATCATTTATAAACACACGACCAGTTTTTGTCTTGCCAGTTCCAGGAGGTCCAATAAAAAGCAATCCTCGACCAGCCATATCCTTGCCTTTTTTGCTTAAAAATCCGATAGTCTTTTTTATAGCGTCTTTGGGTTTGGCTTCCAAGATCAGGCTATCCCATCCGTCATCGGTCTTTGGTAAAAATTCACCGTTTAAAGAGAATTTTTCACCCTTGAGAAAGTTGTTTTCTTTGACCCATGAATGTACCTTAGCCAATAACGCCTTACTCCATTCCTTGTCTTTGCCCGATGTGATGATAGAAACGTCAAGTCCATACCAAGATGGAGAATATTTGACAATCAACGGCTTTCCGATAGCGTCATAAAACTGCATACCATTAATTAAGAAATCATCACTCTTTTGGGAATTGAGCTGGATAACATCGTAACATAATGGCACTTCACTTCTACCACGGAAGTTTCTCGTATCCTTCAACTTGAATTTGGCAAGGATTGTCTTGAATCCAACAAGGTAACTCCCTATGAGCGGACTTGGGATCGTATAGCTATTTTGAAATATTTCCTTTACCTTGCATTCAAGATATCTTTCAAAAAGAGAGAATATAAACGCTGGAGGATCGGGGGCTTCGACTTGTTCCACATCGAACACCTTGGAAAGCGTTCTGTTCCAACGTTCCTTGTATTTCTTGTCACCACTGGGAACAGAAATGTCGTTGTCGTCTTCAGGGTGATTTTCTATCTGACTCATAAATTCCTGAGCAAGATCCTCAATAAACTTCGCATTCTCCTTGACCCATTCTTTGGCTTGGGCCATAGTCCAATCCGATTTCTTGAAAATGTAAGCTATGATCTCCTTGTGGTCTAGGCAATAAATAGCAAATATTTTTTTCTCTTTATTGAGAGTCATTTGCCGCAAGTTACAATCGCCATGACCTCCGACGGATTTTGGGTTTGGAATTCGGATCTCATTCTCGGTTTCTTCGGGTTTGTGGACTTCATTGTCCTTGTTTTCGGGATCAACCTTTTGTTCTGCTAATTCATCGAAAGGACGTGTCTTGTCATGATCCGGCTCGTCTTTATATTCAAGCATACTAACGGGCCTGGCCTTGCTATCAAAAAAAGTGGCCTCACGATGAGCTATTTTGTCAACATTAAATATGTCTACATCTTTCAGGAGGTTGTCACCTGCTATGCCTTCCTCAGAAAATGCCTCTCCGCAATTGGCACATTCTGTTTTGTCGAATTTACAAAAAGGGCAATTTGGCATTACTGTCTCCTCCATAATCCAAACGCCTTTGTCAGTCTTAGTCCACTCAACTGGAATCTTTCCCTTTTCCTCTTTCTGCATAAGCATCTTGAAAAGAAGCTGAGAACTGTCCCCACCTATGCCCTTCTCCTGGGCAGCGACAAGAGCATCCGCATTGCTCGGCACGTTGACGGCAGACCCTTCAAGCAATTCCTGTTTGAGAAAATGCCAGCCACCGAACATATTCATCATATCACCATCGTCGCTCGGCTTTTCCTCGATCTTCTCCCTGGAAGTCGGGATGAACCCAACCGACATGGCTTTGAGAAAGTCATTTTCGTAGAGGAAATAAACAAGGTCGGCAAGGGGATGAACACCTTCAGGTGGAAATTCAACCTCTTTGAAAATAAGGGCGTCTTTGGTCTTGGTGACTTTGTTAACTCTCCCGATCGCCGGTATGCTTTGATCATGTCCCCACAAAAAAACAGGGTTCTTTCTAAAATTTTTTATGTCCCACCCGGAAGGTTCGATGATATCTCTATCTCGATCTTTCTTGGGTGTCGATGCTACGATAGTTATGGTTCGTTTTCCCCCGGTGAGTCTTTTCGTTTCGATGTCATCGAATGGTACGAAAGTCTTGAATACTTCACGTCCATCCTCAAGTTTCCTATCCAATGTTGCCATTATGTTTTACTCCCTTGTGGGCCTTCTCCGGGGGTGGTCCTTGTTTTCGTTATGATTGAGTTCTACTTTGTAATATGGCGTTACTCATCGATGTATATGCGCTTCGTGTTCCCATGCTAGTGTTGGCATATTTGACAGCATTTTGCGGATCGATCGATAGGTTCATCGCCCCTTGTATAGCATCCTGATTTGCTGCGAGAAAAAAGAATTCCCATTTGTATGTTTCGCGTTGCTGTTTGATTATCTGAAAAATCTTTTCCCTTGTATAATCCTTACTTGCATTTTCGAGGCCATCGGTCAAAATGGCAACGATCACTTTCCCCGGCCTATCGTCTTCTTTTGTTTCGGAAAGCCGCTTACCCACATCGTCCAAAGTTCGACCGATTGCATCCAGTAGGGCCGTTGTTCCACATGGAACATATGAAGATGAATCAAGCGGTTTCACATCGGCCAGATTTACTCCGGATTGGCAAAGGTGATAATCATGGTTGAATAAAACCAGAGTAAAATTCGCATTGCCGGGGATTTTCTTCTGCTCATCAAGAAAACTATTGAATCCCCCAATTGCGTCTGACTTTAATGGTTCCATTGATCCTGAATGATCGATAATACAAACTATTTCAGTCAATCCTTGTTTAGACATTTTAGCCTCCTTGGGATTTTTAGGTATTATAAAACAATCCAATACCTATTAATTAGGTATTACCTTCGACAACAAGTTATTTCGGTTTCCCATTTCTGGGATTGCAATCCGTTCCTTTTTTAATATAAGGCCAGATCGTATCCCTGTGTTGCGGATAGTCCGTTCCCACCGCCACCCATCCCCTGCCATTGCATCCATGACATTTCTTATCTTTACATTGCCCCGATCCTTCACAGACAGGACATTTGTCAGCTTTTGCCATTTGCTCCCTCCAATGTCTTCCATAATCCAACGCTAAAAAGTTCGGGCTTGAATTCTCTGATCCACTCCAACAAATCCAGCAAGTCAATTTCAACAAAGTTACAGCATCCATTATCAAGCCTTGCCTTCACAACACATCGGTTATTTTCGGTCTTCCAGTATATCTCTACCGGTAGACCTTTGCGGTATTCGCGGATTTTTTTCATTTTGAAAGAGTGGCATTGAGTTTCTTGATCATTTCGATAAGTTCGTTGTGTGTAACTCCATTCACGGATATATGCTTATCCACGTGATTTTCAATGTCTACTCCAATACGCATATCGCCACCCATGTCGCTTAAATAATACGAATGAACGTGTTTGGGGGATAATACAATCCAACTAAAAAATGCCAGAATGAAAACAATAACGAAAACAATCAACCCTGCATAGAATTTTTCCGAAGTGTCCATCTACTTTCCTCCTAAAATTTCGTTGTTTCGATCAACTTACCCCAGTCAATCCCTTCATTCTTTGCGATCCGTTTCAATTTCATCAATACTGTATCAAAAACGCTCGATTTTACAGGATGAGGATGATTTCGTATAATAGATTTCTCAAGGGCAATGATGTCTAACACAAGTTCTTTGAATGATCCGTTGTCAGATTGTCAATTAAGCCTTTACCGTTGAGTTCGAGTCTCGGTGTTGTAGATTTCTGCGGTGAAGGTGGACATGACGGCCTTTCTTGATTAGGTCTCGATTTTGTATTCCCCTTTGTTGCTCCTTCTCTAAATATTGGGTTATAAGATGATTCCTTACTACCGAGTTTTGACGTTTCTTGACCTTCCTCGCTGAATGTAACCTCTAATTTGGACCATTTCCTGCCTTCACCTTCCTGTTGGTCAGCCCAATATCTGATAGCATCGAATAGGCTTGACAATGGATAATGGGCAGAGATGTTGAGATTGATGCCTTCATCGGATATGATTTTCCAGGATTCGGGTCCGATTCTTTTAGCGGTTACTTTCAAATCACACCCACCAATTTTAAGCCGATCAGAATAATCCCAACCACGCCACTACTGCCGATACCGATCTCCATGAATCGCCGCTTGATGCTCGTTGTGGTCTTGATCATGGTCAAATCGTCCCGGTGTTCATTGCATGGCAGGTTTAAGAGTGCTGTCTTGATTTCCTCGGTGTCACCTTTGACCGATTTAAGCAGGACGTGATTCTCGCCCTGTTCGCGATCGAGGCCGTTAATCCTTTTCTCGTGTTCGGTGACGGCTAGGACCAGATCATCGAATCGTTTGTCGTCTGCCATTAGTCGTTATCGTAGTAAACAACGTAGCGAGCTCCGGTCCCTGTGATGGTGACATATATCCCGTTTGTCACTTCACCCCTACCTCCGGCAAAGATACCTCCGTAATAGTTTATTCCCCTGACTCGGAAGTTTCGAGGGATGAGCATTTTGGCAGATGCATCGGGGGCTGCGCTCAATCCCCAATCGTAAACATTGACAATTGCATCATTGTCTCCATCGACAGTTATGAGAATACCATAAAAGCCTCCCTTGCTTCTCAATATCAATCGATTCCCGGCCTTTTGACCCGAAATTATCATGTCCTTTTCTCCAATTATCGGTTCAATGACCGTTTAGTTAAAGTATATTTTCCATATCAGGACCAACTATCCATTCCCTGAAGTTGTCAAGTTTGTCAGGCGTGACATCTTCAGTGTCAACCCACTCGACATCTTCCCAGTCTTCCAGTATTACATCTTGAGACATAATTTATTCCACCTCATTATCTTCTGGTATTTCAACATCCTGCCCGAATATAACATGAGCAGGAAGCCAACCTGTTAATTTTACAGGCCTTGCATTATCTTTCCATTCCTTCAGTTTTCCTCTTTTATTGATTCTGGGAGGTCCTTCAGGATCAGGATTATCGATTTCCCAGTTTGTGAAAAGTATCTGATCAATGACAGCTTGACAGTTCGAATCTCCTTGCATAGCTTCTATTGCAATATGCCTGTAACTCCTCTCAAGAAATGTTGCATCATTGCGAAGCCTATTCATTTTATCGTCATTGTCTATAACATGAATAATAGATTTTCCATTTGCAGCTCCAATAACAAATGAATCTCTCACCCTCTCATCGAGATCCGGATATTCGTCTATGCCACCTTCGGGAAGTTGATCCCTGATTATCTCTGTCAAGAAAAATCCTTGTTTATACATTATAAATTCTCTTATCCTAACCAAATGTCATACTTTGGGAAATTCCAATCAGGGACACGATGAACCTCCCAAGTCAAATCGTTATAGTCGCTTGAGACATTGACATCACCATCATAGTCACAGGCGGACATTAATGCAGAAAGCCAGTAATAAAACATTGTTTAATCCTCCTTTATTGTCCTTTAATCATAAAATAATAAATAACAAACAACAGCCAAAAGATGTAAAAGTATTCAATAAAAAACATACATGCTTTTTCCATCATGGTGAACCCATTGCATTTATCTCAATATCCGAAAGCACCCTATCATAAATCCTCAATGCCCGCAACCACATCGGGCCAAACAACCCATACGCAAGCCTGAGATTTGTGCCCAGGGTGTAACTTCCATCAAACGCCACTTCCGTACCCCAGACAATCCCCGCCCCGCTATCATAGCCGATCCGCATCTTTAAGGTTGTGGAGGACCATTTTACGACAACTTTGTACCAGGTGTTAGCTGCATGATCTATCAAATGAGTTCCAGAAGTAAGACCATCCCTTGTTACAACATATGTGCTTCCAAGATTAGAAAAAAGTCTTAAGACAGAACTCGTACCATCTTCACATGAAACTATACCATAACTACCATCGGGTGTGTCTCCGACAGCATACCCAAACCTCACCCAAATAATCGCCGTCCCCTTCGCATCAAACAACCCCGCTGGCAATGTCCAAAGCGGATATCCGCTCTCTGTAGTGCGGGAGGCAGTTGCGCCGGAGGTAGGGACATGGCTATCAAAAAAGGCTTGCTTCTTCAGATCTGCGCCCCAGAACCAAGTGTTGACGGAACCATCACCGGAGAAGTCGTTGTCAGTATTGGCGTGGGCGGAACGCACAATAATCCATAATTTATCTGCAAGTGCCTCACTTGAACTGGCT
>SDBU01001026.1_pt1 | contig 41061 bp, 65 predicted proteins | sample 2277071 | NCBI WGS metagenome assembly SDBU01 (sample SAMN10397929, study PRJNA504765) | marine sediment metagenome | isolation source: marine sediment core GS08_GC12, 126 cmbsf | place: Arctic Ocean: Gakkel Ridge, Loki's castle | collected 2008 | reverse complement strand
GTAGCTGACTTCTACCGGGAGAAGAACGCCGTCGTCTACGAAGCGGCCCGGGCCATCTGGCAACGCGGCGAGGGTATCGACCAGGTGACGGTGGCGCACGAGCTGGAGGGGCGGCAACAGTTGGAGACGGCTGGCGGCCCCGCCTACCTCAGCCACCTGGTGTCCATCGTCCCGACGTCGGTCCACGCCCGCCACTACGGCATGGCCGTCCACCGGACCGCGACCCGCCGCCGCCTGATCCCCGCCGCTCATCAGATCGAACAACTCGCGTACGGCGCAGATGGCGACATGGACGACGTGCTCGCTCAGGCCGAGGCTGCGATCAGCGCGGTGCGGTCGGCCTACAGCGGCAACCTGAACGGCGGCCTGCGGTCCATCGGCGCCATCGCAGAGGCACGGAAGGCGGCCATTCAGGGCCTCATGGAGCACGGCTACACGTCGATCGGCGTCTCCACGGGGCTGCTCGATCTGGACAAAGTGATCGGTGCACTCCAACCCGGCGGCCTGTACATCGTGGGCGGCCGGCCGAGCATGGGTAAGACCCAGCTCATGCTGTCGATCGCCCGCCGCGCCGCCCGGAAGGGAGCGAAGGTCGCCTTCTGTTCGCTGGAGCAGCCCGAGCAGTCGGTCCTCATGCGAATCCTCGCGGCCGAGCTGGGCCTTGACCTCATGGGCATGGACCCGGTGTCCCGCCTCGCGGCCATCGCCCAAGTAGAGGCCGCCGCCGTGGATCTCGCTGACGTTTCCCTGTGGGTAAACGATTCGTCGGCGCAGACCACCGGACAGATTCACGCTCAGGCCGAGCGCCACCAGCGACGGACCGGGCTTGACCTCCTGTTCGTGGACTACCTCGGCCTGCTCAAGGACCGGGCCCAGCGCATCGAGGGCAACAACGCGGAGCACGTCGGGCGGATGGTGCGGCAGTTGAAGCACACGGCCCGGACGCTGAACATCCCGGTGGTGCTGGGCTCACAACTGAACCGCGACGTGGAGGGCCGACCGGACAAGCGACCCCGGCTCGCAGACCTCCGCAGCTCGGGCGACATCGAGCAGGATGCCGACGTGGTGATGCTCCTGTACCGACAGGACTACTACACCGAGCGGGGGATGCTGACGCCGAAGGATGAGTCGCTCAAGAACGTGCTGGAGATCAACGTGGCGAAGCAGCGGGACGGCGCCACCGGAATTGTCCGGGTGCTGTACCAGCCAGAGATCGGGCTGATCGCGGATCTCGCGCGGCCCACGCTGGAGGCGTAGAGATGAGCGACCCGAATGTGGACACTGCCGTCGCGTTGCTCCGAGCGCGGGAGATGGCAGGCATCCATGAGTACGGGGTGGACACCACCCGCCCTGACTACTCTCTGGCCGACTGGCTGGACGAGGCCATCAAAGAGCAGGCCGATGGATTGATCTACCTGATTGCGGCACGACGGGTGCTGGAGGCGTAGATGGCAGAGCAACTGACGGCGATTGAACGAAAGGTGGCCGACGCCACCGCGCCGCTCATCACACCAATGGACAAGCTCGCCGCCGACTGCATCAAGTTTGTGCGGGAGCTACAAGCAACGATGGATGCCATCCGGCAGGGCAATCATGAACACGGCAACGGCGACCTGATCGAAGGACTCATAGCGATGTCAACGCCAAACACGGTCGCACTCATGAAGCTTGCCGCGCGCATCGACACCGCGAGCACCGACGCTGGCGGGAGGGGGGAGGCGTGAGCTACATGCTGGGCGTGGATCCAGGGAGCCAGAAATCCGGTTGGTGCCTGCTTCAGGACGGCGTGCCGGTCGCGTGGGGTTGGGACGAAAACACACCGCTCCGCGATCGGATGGCCGACCACGATGATCTCGCGGAGTACGACCACTGCCTCCACTGCGCCGAGCTTGTCATCGAGGACGTGTCCCACTACGGGATGCCGGTCGGCAAGGACGTGTTCAGCACCGTCAAGTGGATCGGGAGGTTCGACCCGTATGAGACTGCCGCCCTGATCCCCCGTGGTGATGTCCTGCTGGCCCTCTGCGGGCGTCGGAAGGGTGCGAACGACTCCACGGTCCGCCAAGCCCTGATCGACCGCTACGGGGGCGACGCGGTGGCCGTCGGCGGGAAGAAGTGCCGAGCGTGCAAGGGGAAGGGCTGGATCGGTCACGGACGCCCTGCCTGTCCCCTCTGCCGCGAGGTCATTGGCGACGCGCACGGCACCGGCTACGAAACGCCGCCCGGACCCTTGAAGGGAATCACTGGCCACGTGTTCTCAGCGTTGGCCGTGGCCGTGACGTACCTCGATCAGCAGGTGGACGGATGATGGCCTACTCGGACGCGAAGCTGATCGCGCTCTACCGTGAGTGGAGCGACGAAACCTACGCGGCTGGCTTCTACGGTGCGACTGAGCACTCGGTCCGGCGCTTCCGCGGCTGGCTCCAGATAACGGAACCGGAACGCGTCAACCTCCCACCGCTTGACTACGAGCAAGACATGCTGGACGAATACCGAAAGCAAGAAGCGGGCGGGGGCCAGCTAGGGGGCGGAGGGTGAGGTTGACGATGGGCATGAGGCAGGGATTACGGTTCATGGCCCGCTACGGCGATGTCCTTCGGGTCGACTACAGGAGCGGAGGAAGCTGGCACGGAGTTACGAACGAACGGTGGTGGCTCAATGACGGCGGCGTTCCCTTCCCTCATGGCACATCGTTCGTTGGCCTCCGTCGTCATGGGCTCATCAACCCGGTCGCTGTAGCCACGCATGTTCGCTCCGGTTGCCCCGAAGTCGTCTACTCCCTGACCGCTGAAGGTTGGACCGCCCTAATGAACGAGCGCCAACGATGATCGCGATCAGCCTGTTTTCGGGAGTGGGCGGGTTTGAGATCGGCTTCCAGCGGGCCGGGATTGAGACGGTGTTGCAGGCCGAACAGGACGCGTGGTGCCTGCGGGTGCTGGAGCGCCACTGGCCGGATACGGAGCGGGTGACAGATGTGCGAGCAGTCAGAGCAGGCGTTCAACTGGCAGAACGGCATGGAGGAAGTTCGCCTACTAGACCACCCCACTCTACGGGCGAATCAACATCCGGCGGTGTTGACCTCATCTACGGCGGGTTCCCCTGCCAAGACCTCAGCGTGGCCGGCAACCGGGCCGGTCTTGGGGGTGAGCGCAGCGGTCTCTGGTTTGAGTTCGAGCGGGTGCTGCGGGAACTGCGGCCACGGTGGGCAGTTATTGAAAATGTCCCCGGCCTTCTATCCAGTGGTGCCTGCCCCTGCGACTACTGCGCCATCGCCAGAGAACGAATCGCCAGCCACCGGGACGAAAGCGATGATGCTCCCGCCCACGACTGTATTGAGTGCAGCGCAGGGCTCCGATTACTCAAAGCACATCAGGCGGATCATAGCGGCGACGACTTCGCGATCATCCTCGACGCCCTGGTCAAACTCGGGTACGGCGTGGCGTGGGCGGTACTGGACGCGCAGCACTTCGGAGTCCCGCAACGCCGCCGCCGCGTGTTCATTGTCGGCGGTCCTGGAGAGCGCGCCGCCCAGCAGGTTCTATCTGTCTGCGAAAGCTGCGGCGGGAATCCTCCGGAGGGCCGAAAAACGGGGCAAGGCGTTGCCCGAGCAATTACTAGTCGCGCTGAAGCACTTGAGCGGGACGGACAGGCCGGCAATCTCGTAGCCCAGCCCGTGATCGCCCGCCCATATGCTGACGGCGCCGGTGACGAGAACCGGAACCTGATCGCTGACACCGTGCGGAGCCACCCGCGGCCCGGGAGCAACACGCCGGGCGCAGTAGTCGTCGCCACGCTCCGCGGCCGCGAGTCCGCCCCGGGCGTCAACATGCCCGGCCGCGGCGGTGAGGACGACGCGAACCTGATTGCGCCAACACTTTCACCCGGCGACGCGCGGGGGCTGGCAGGACGAAGGGCGGATCAGCCTGGTGGAGCGATCATTAGTGGCGGTGTGCGGCGCCTGACCCCGCTTGAATGTGAACATCTCATGGCATGGCCCGACAACTTTACGAAGTACGCCGCGGACGGCGCCGTGATCGCGGACTCGCACCGCTACCGGATGTGCGGCAACAGCGTGGTCGCGACGGTCGCTGAGTGGATCGGGCACCGGCTGGTCGCGGTGGACGGTGCGCTGTGAAGTCCACGCCGCTCCGCCGCAAGACGCCGCTGGCCCGCGGCACACGCGCGCTCGACCGCCGGCCGATCCGCCGCGAGTCCGCCAAGCGCGCGCACGGCAGGGCAGCCCGGCGCAAGTGTCTCGCCATCGTCCGCAAGCGCTCCGGCGGCCGCTGCGAGGCCCAGGTAGCCCCGGGCTGCACCTACGTCGCCACGGACGGACACGAGCGGCTGACGCGGGCGGCGGGGGGCAGCATCACGGACCCGGACAACGTCTACCACATCTGTAGAATGTGCCACCGCTTTATCCACGATCATCGGAAGGCGGCCGAGCGGTACGGGCTGCTCACGAGTAGGTTCAGGAGGGAATGATGGGACGAATAAACGACGACCTGGCGAAGGCGGACGCGGCGACGGAGAGGCCGTGGGAATGGGGTGCGGATATGTACCCGGGGTCTGAAGGTCTCGTGACTGTTGGCCCAGAAACGCTGCGGGATCCAGACGGGATGCCCGTCGGCGCGACGGTGGTATTCGTCAACAACGGGCACGGAAGCGGCGACGCGTCACTAGAAAACCACGCCCACATCGTTGCGAGCGCCAACGGCTACCCCGAGGCGCTGCGGCTGTTGGACTGGGTTCGCGACCGTCTACGCGGGGGGCCGATAGCCCGCCGTCCCGATGATGTTGCCCGCGCCCTAGCCGCCATCGAGGCGTTCGACACGTTCCAAGTTCCACCGGGGAAAACTATCCACGCGCGTTCGGAATGAGGGCTACGTTGGGAATGGAGTTCTGGAATGACCACTGAGCAGCAGCCGGGGGAGTACGGGGAGCCGTGGCGGGTCGACAAGACCCTGATCGTGGCACCTGTCGAGAATGGACGACCTGGCGGGGAAGTCATCGTCCAATGTCGCCCCACGGTGCGGCGCTTGGAGCAGTGGGTCGATAGCGAAGTCCACGCCCGCCGCATCGTCGCCTGCGTGAACGCCTGTGCGGGCCGCGACCCGGAGACGGTGCTGCGGTGGATAGGCTTGCGAGACGTAGCAAGAGACCTGCTCAGAATGGCTGAACAAGGAACCGTTTTAGGGCCAGAGATTCGCCATCTGTTGGAGGACACCGATGACTGACGCAGAGCGCACGGCGCAGGCGCAGGAGATCGCGGCGCAGATCACTGGTGAGTGGGGAGCCAACCTGCTACCCGAGCAGCGGTTCGCCCTCGCAGAGACGAAGGATGCGGAGCCACGGTTGCAGGTCGCCATCGCCGTCGCCCTGAGCAAGGCCGAGGCCCGGGGCGTAGGCGAGAAACTGGGCATCTTCGTTCGCCGCATGGGCGAGTTCAACGGTCTGAACATCGAGCTAGAGACCCGGCTGGCGGCGCTGCGGACGGCGGGGCAGGCGCTCCTTGACGCCCACCGCAGTGACGACGCGGCCAACGCCCTCCTCCGTGACGGCTTTCCCACCAACAGGGCATTCGCCCACTACGTAACCGAGGTTATAGCTCCCGCGCTCGACCGCATGGATGCCGCCCTCGCAGCAGCCCCGGGCGGGGAGCAGGAACCACCGACCTGTGGCATCCAAGGCTGCGGCGCACCTCCAGAGCACACGGGGGAACACGCCCTGCCACCGATAGCCCCGTGCCCCGGCTGCGAACACCCGCCGCACGGAGGGGAGTGTCGGAGAGGTGAGGGCTTCCCTCCCTCGTGGTGCGGCTGCCTCATCAGCGCGGTGCCTGCCGCCCCGCAGGAGCCGGCCTAGCGCATCGCCTCGATCTCCCGCACCAGATCCCGCAGCCGCCGCGTCCGCACAATCGCGTCCGTCACGTCGCGTACCGGCTGCCTCGCGTTCACCCGCGTCTGGCGTATCTGCACCAGCCGCTCCTCGATGAACGTCACCAGCTCAACGAGCAAGGGCTCCCGCGGGGATGACATAGCTACGGGCGGTTGAGTACCCAGCCAGCAAGCGCCAGCATCCCCGCGCCTAGCACAGCCACGCCAGCCCGCGCCACGTAGGCCGCGTTCGCCATCTTCTCCACCCGCGCCATGCGACCGAGTAGGCCGTCGCTGCCGTCGTCAGCATGGCCGTGGAGCGACCACCACACGTCGTCCATGAGGGCCTTCTGGTCGTCAGGTGGAGTCCGCATCAGATGAGCCCCCCATCCCGGAGCATCTGGGCCAGCTCCCCCGCCGTCATGTTCGGGTCGATTGGCGCCGGGGCCATGAGCGCCTGCAACTCCGCGACCTTCGCCTGATCCACGACCAGCCGGGGCTCGGCGCCCGACAGGTCCACGGACATCGCCCCGAAGGCGTTCGCGGGCGCGGTGTCTTCTTCAGGCACGACCAGCCACTCTAGCGCCGCGTCGATAGTCGGCGATCGGTTGTCGTCGGTGTACGCTGCCGCTCCGAGTTTGATCTCATCGTAGAGGTGTTCCTGGTTGTGAACTGTTCCGTCCGGGGAGTACCAGATACGTACGTACGTCATGCGTATGTCCCGTGTGCGTAGATTTGGAAGGCTTTGTCCGTGTCTGTGCTGGTGGTGTAACTCTGATACGTGCGGACCTGACAGGAACCTACTGCCCTTGAGATAATTTGGATTGGGCCATCGAAGGGGCTGTTAGTGTTGCCTTTGGCGAGAGCCGCATACCCCGTCGTCGCGTAATCCGTGTCCCACGTCACCGTGTACTGCCCCACCGCGTCCTTGACCGTTGCCGACACGTTGTGCGAGTTCGCCTGAAGCACACCGCCCGAGTTCACGTCCGCGTACGACCACCCGTCCGCGATGGCCTGCGCGTGCTGCGTCTCCAGGTTGTTGAGATTCGCTGCCTCTAGCGCCGGGGGTACACCGTTGACCCATGTGGTCGGTGAATACGGCATCGTTACGCCTCTTCCAGGGTGTCCAGGCGTTCCACCTGAATGCTTTCGAGGTTCGTCTTCGTACGGGAGTACAGCACCCGGGCGATCATCTCACCCGTGCCCGCGCCCGCGCCCGCGGCCGCGCCGGCGAACCAGCCCAGCTCTTCGATCACGCCGACCGCCTCTGCCGGCAAGAGGATGTGAACCGTGTTCACCTGTCCGTTCGCTGGATCAGTAAAGGATGTCCGGGCCTTGCGGAACGTCTCGTTGCCCAACGCAGCGTCGCCTATGAGCGGCGGCGTGCTGTCGTCGCCGACCGCTAGGAACTTGATCTCGGTGTCGGTCTCGTTGCCATTCAGCCCGTCCCGCAGCAGGTTGAGCCCGGCGTTCGTAATGAGGTTCGGGAACTCGCTGACTTCCAGCACACGACCCGCCAGGTCGCGCACCGTGACCCGGATCAGACCCCGCCAGCCTTTACGATCTTCGATCAGCATGGGAACAGTGTCACCAGCGGGACGAGTCCCACCCCCACCACGGGGCACGCGAAGACAGTCTCGGTCACGGCTTCGTCCCACTCCCACGTATCAGCCTCCCGCACGACAATGATAACCAGCTCGTCGCGGCCGATGGTCAGCCGGTCCAGCACCTCGTCCTTCTGGTCTGCCAGCCCGCGGAAGAACCGGGTCCAGTCACCGCCCGAAGGGCCGACGATAGCAGTAATGCGGAACGTCGGCTTGTCCGCCCTGATCTCCCGGGTCTCCACCGACTCGATCAGCATATCGCCCAGCGTGAGCCATGAGATGGGGACGAGCTGCCCGGGCTCGAAGCCCGCCTCAACCGTGTCAAGGATGAACACCTGCCCGATGGTCGAGAAGCGGTCCAGCTTGGCAACGGCGGAATCCCGTGCCGCGTCAACGTCCGTGATCGCGGGCTCGTCGTCGATGTCTTCCCAGATTCCCGTGCCACCCTCAACCGCCTGCCGCGACGCGATCTTGCCGGGTTCATCCGCTATTATCACCAACGGATACTCGCCGGTGTAGACGATCACGACCGCCACCGCTCCGGGAATCGATCCGACGTCAAACGTTATGGTCGCGTCTGACTTGTTCCAGTAGCAGTCCCGCCCCGTCTCCAGGCCCTTGATTCCCACGGTCTGCCCGACAGCGTTCACCGTCACGGTCGGCACCGCGTTTATCGGGTAACCCACGGTGAACGCCACCGTTACCCCGTCCCCCGTAAATGTTTCAGTCTGCGGCGAGGTCACGCCACGGCCCGCCCGGATGATCTGCCGGTTCCGGTAGTCCGGCGCCTGCTCCGTCACCCGGGGCGTCAGCTTCGTAATCATGTCCACGTCAATGCTGTCAGACGCCAGTACCGTCGTGCGTGCTTGGAACGTTAGCCGCTTCAGTTCGTCGACATTCCACTCAAACCCGGCCTTCTCGCCCAGCGCGTCCAGCACCCGGGAAATCCGAGAGTAGTTGACGATCATCTCCGCGATGGTGGGCCCGGTCTCGATGTTGCCGAGCCAGATGCCCTCGGGGTTCATGTACGTCCCGGCCAGATCGCGGACGATGAACTCCGCGGTCTGCGCGACGTAGCTCTCCGCTGCCAGCCGCTTGTCAAGGAGTGCCGCGTAGCCCGTTGCTCGGATGGCGTGGAAGACGGTCGTCGACTCCTGGAACTTCCGGCGCTTCACGCTGTCGATGATGCCGCCGAACATGACGGCGCAGTTCTGGAGCACTTCAACCGGCTGGCCCTTTGAGTACGTCGCTGTGCCCGCCTGGTCGACCACGGTGAACTCGCAGGTGTCCCGCGCCTCAATGGCGTTGCGGATGACCAGCGAGTCCTTCTCCTTCTGAACCTCGACGCCGTCGATCTCCGCCCAGATGTTGTCGTCCACGCGGCCGATGCCCTCAAGCTCGAAAACGGAGCCGGCAACGAAGTTGTTAGCGGCCGGCTGAACGGTAATATCAGTGACGGCAGCAGTACTCTCCCATCGGCTTGAGTAGACAGCCACCATCCCGCTCCCGCGAGCCCCAGATACCGATAGCCGGTGCTTGTGTTTGGTAGCTGATGCGTACTCAGAAATCAGTACAGAGAACCCTTCAAAAATGTTGGCGGCCTCGCCGGCGCGGGGGATTTCACCGATGCTCGGGCTGGCCGGCGCTTGATTCGCCGTAACCGCAGCGCCTATTCCGTACACGCGTTGATAGTCATAGTTCGCGGCGACCGCATCCCCGTTGAACAGGGCATGGACCCCTTCCTGGCTCGTCCCGGCAGTGTCGCTGCGCCCGTACACGTTCAACCGCAGGTGCCGGTAGTTCTGCGAGATGCTGGCGAACGCCACGCTCGCCGCGGCTACCGTGAGCACGACCCGTTCGAGCAGCCGCTTCGGTACGAAGTACACCCACATCGCCGAGCCGGTCTTGAAGAGGGTGCCAGCGCTGGGGGCGAAGGCAATGGTGTGAACCGGCTCTTGGTTGTCCCGGCGGCCCGAAATGGTACCGACTACGGCGTTCGCCCCAGTAGCTTCGTGGAACCCAGAGATCGAAAGATAATGCGGATCGTTATCAGGAAGAGCGTGCTGCGAGATAGCAGCGACTAGAGGACCAAAGACACTGGCCGTTGCGGTGTCCGCCGGGATTATCCCTATCCTCTGATCGGCTACGCTACTCGCAGCGGGAGGGCCAGCGTTCATCCCGTAGAGGGCCTGATGGGCGTAATTGCCTCCGACACCATCTCCGTTGATAGTAATGAAGGCCGCATCAATCACGTTGGCGTCGTCAGAACGCAGGCTCCCGATCACGCTCAGGTCGCCGCGAGTCTGGGGCAGGTTCGAGAACGTGAATGTCCCGTCCGCCAGAAGAATGCTCTCCCCGTCCGCGACACGGTACTTCTCGTCAACAACGCAGAGCGTGACGGTCGTGCCCACCGCGAGGTTCCCAGCACTGGCGGCCACGGTCACGTCGGTCACAGCGGCAGGGCTAGCCCACCGGCCGGCCACAGCGTACACGGAGTTCTCGGCCGCCCCTGTGTGGGCCAGCACGGCCTTGTGACGGGCGGTATTGAACGCGTCGGGGATCAGGATCGACCCGCCGCCGAACGCGTCAGCATCGACCGTCGTGCCCGGGATGGCGCCGCACGTCAACTCAGTCTGTCCGTCTGCCCGGGCCGCGCTATCGGCCGCGCCCGTGCCCTTCAGGTACTGGTCGTTGTAATTCGCCCCGCCGTCCGAGTTGAACGTGGCTTCGAGGTTCCGCTCAGCAACAGCGTCCTCACTGGCCGTGTTGACGATCACAACGACGTGCCGCGCGCCGTACGTCGGGAACTTCGCGTGCGCCGCGATCGTGCCGGACGCGGGAACGGTCACACTGGCCGCGGCCACGCTGAGTTCAATCCTCTCCAGCACGACCAGCGGGGGGAGTCCAGGGATCATCAGCCGATGTCGATCACGTCGCCCGCGCGGATCTGAAGCGGCAGCGAGACGCCACCCTCACCACCGTCGCCCCACGTCACAGCGGTATGTAGCATCGAGTAGAAGCCGGGGTCCAGGCCGTCGATGGTGATCTTGCCCTGTGGGTTGAACGTCGCTTCAATGTCCAGCCGCCCGTCGTCCGCGTGCATGTGGAACTGCCAGCCCGGCTGACCGCCCGTAATCTTGATGTTCGCCATCACACCGCCTGCCTGAGTCTGATTTCATCCACGAGTTCCTCTCCCATCACCTGCGCCAGCACGTGACCGTCAACCTCGAACGTGATGTTGGCAGTCCTGAAGCCTGCGCCGGCGCCAGCCATGAGTCCGCCGCCCTGCTGAGTACGGGCGTCGAACGGCCCGGTGCTGAATGTCATCGGATTCGTAAAGCCCACATTCAGCCGCCCGAAGATGCGCGCCAGCTCGGTAAGCGCGTCCGCGGTCCTGGTCGTGATGCCACCCAACCCCGTGCCGGCGAGTTGCTTCAGCGCGCCGAGGACAGTCGTTGTAGGGTCTTGTATCCCAAGTAGCGCGGCGATCTGCGGCGGGAGCTGGAAGCCGCCCAGTCCACCCGCGCGCCGCAGTTCCGCCGGGTCGCGCTGGAAGACCTGGGCCCGCAGGCGACCCACATCAATGAGCGCCAGCGCCGCCTCTTCCGGCGTGAGAGCTTCGGCGAGCCTGCCCCGAGCCCGTTCACGCTGCTGCGTCTTCAGGGCTTCGGTAGTGCGGTCCCGGACGATACCCATGATGTTCTCGACGCGCAGGAACTCGTCGATCCGGGCATCGGCTTCCTCGCGAGCGATGCGCTTGACTTCCTCGGCCTCGGCCTGGGAGATGCGAATCCGCGCCATCGCGATGTTGGCGACGTGCTCAAAGGCATCCTCGGCTATGCGCTTTCGCTCTGCCGCATCTTCCTCGCGTTGCCGTGCCGCCTCTTCAAGACGCGCCTGCTCATTCTCAAAGACCTGAGCCCGTGTCCTGTCCAGCGCGGCCGCGAGGTCTGATTGCAGCCCCATGCCCTGCGCCATGAGCATGAAACCGTTGAGCTGCCGGTCGACCATGTCTTCCGCCGACTCCGCTATGCGGCGGTTGTTCAGTCGCCATGCCTGGGCGAGACGCTGACCGGCCCGGATGGAATCGAGGGCCATCGACTCAACCGAGCGGTTCGTATCCGTTGCCTGTTCTTCCAACGCTTTGAGATGTGCCTCGAAGGCTTCCAGCGACGGCCCAATGAGGGTCGCTTCCTTGCGGAGCAGCGGGAATGCATCGGCCGCGAGGGTCATCATTTCGTCGGTCGTGCCGAGGATAGCGTCCTTGATGTTGTCCAGCTCTTCGGTCATCAACTTGATCGGGTTGATGGCGTCCTTGCTACCCGTAGCGACGTTGCGGATTGCACGCGCTGCGCCACTGAGCGTGCTGCCGACAAGTGCGCCCAGAGCCACCGCCGCCACCGCCGCGGCAACCCACGCCAGCATGAGTACGTTCAACGCGCCCACAGCGGTCGCCAGCGCGGTGACAGCCACCGTCACCGGCGGGATCACCAGTCCCAGTGCGGCCATCGCTCCGGTCAGCCCGATAGCCGTAATGACCATGGCCTGCGCCCTCGGGTTGAGATCCGCGAACATGCCTGCCATATCGGAGAAGACTTCCAGCACATCACGCACAATCGGCAGCAGCGTCGCGCCGAGTTCAACGGCACTGATCTTTAGATTCGTGAGCGCCTGCTGGAACTGGAACGCCGTCGTCTCCGCCGCGACGGCGAACGCCTCATCGGTCGCACCCGCGAAGTTAGCAACCACGCCGAACGTGGCCGCCAGTCTTTCATTCGTCGCCCCGAGCAACACCGTTGCAGAGGTCATCGCCTCAGAGCTGCCGATCAGCTTGCGGAAGATTACATCGTCGTCGCCCGCCGCCTGCCGCACAAGCTGAAGGGCAGCGATCAGGCCGTCCTCGGCCAGTGTCTCCTTGAGCACATCGGCAGATACACCAGCATCCGCCAATGCAGTAGCCGCCTCCGCAGTCGGAGCCGACATCTGGAATATGGCGGCCCGAAGTCCTGTGATGACCTCCGACGTGGCCGCGCCTGTCCCTGACACCAGTGCCACAGCGCCGCCGAGTTCTTCCAGCGAGACGCCTGCGTTCTGGGCGATCGGGATGATACGCGACAACGACCCGGCCAGCTCCGACGCTTCCAGGTTCCCTGCCCGAACCGTGGCGGTGAGGATATCCGTCGCGTCCGCAGCCGTCAGCCCTTCCGCCTGGTACGACTGCAACGCCCCGACGACGGTGAGCGCGATATCTTTCGTCGTCCCGAGACCGGCTGCTGCCGCACGCGCAGCCGCTTCCAGCGTGGCCATCGCCTCATCACCGCGCTGGCCCGCTGAGGTCACAGCGAACAGGGCCTCAGCCAGTTCCTGGGGCGAACGGGCGGTCTCACCCGCGAGGGCAAGAACGGACTCCCGCATCTCGTCAACGGATTCCTGCGCTACACCGACGAGCCCGACGATCTTCTGCATCGAGGTCTCGAACGATGTCGCCATCTTGATAGCGCCACCAGCAAGGCCGGCCACTACGCCGGTGACTACCAGGAATTGCCGACGTAGCTTTTTCAGATTGGCGTTCATCTTCTCAACGCCAGTCTTGGTCTTCTTATTTACCTTGTCCCATTCACGCTCAAATACCTCAGCATCAAGGCGCATCCGCATGACAACATCGCCGACAGTGATCGCCAACTATGCCCCCTTCGGCGTGTAGTCCACGCCGGGGATCATCGCCGCCGCCGGACCCGTCGCGTCGCGGATGTCGCCCTCACCGCGCATGATCGCCGCCTCGCGTTCCTTCCGGTTTGATGCCGTCTGCACCATCAGGCGAAGCATTTCCTCCGTCCAGTTGTCCATGACGTACACCGGGTCAAGGTGCCACTCGACCAGGACAAACTCAAACAGCTCGGCTAGCCCAGCGCTCTCACGACCCCCTTCGCGAGCGTCATCGCTAAAGGGTCCGGCAGAGCCACGGCCACTATCTTCTGGAACGCCAGCGCTACCTCACCTTCGGTCGCGTTCGTCTCGATCCATTCCCGCTTGGCCTGGAGATCGACCGCGTAATCAAAGAAGAGGTCCAGCAGCTCCACTGGCCCGTCCACTAGGTTCGACACCAGCGCAGCCCTGAAGGCTTCAGGGTCGTCCGAGTCAACGGCGTTTCTAGCCGTCGCCGCAGCGAACAGCGGCGCGACCTTCTTCCGCCACTCAGCCTGGGACCGAATCGTCAGCAGCTTGATCTTGTGCGGCTTCCCGCCCAGCGTGACCTCAAGTTCCCGCTGAAGCAGGATGTCCTCTTCTGACCGCTCAGGTACCGGGGGCGTCTGGGCCGCTGGCTGCCTGGGCGCGCGTTGTCGCGTAGTCCTGCGTGGCACTGGTGTGCTCCTGTCTTGGCTTAGGTGTCGATGATGGTCATGCCGGCCCCGGCGCCCTTCAGCGCCTCGAACCGCACAGGCACAACCTGTATCCCGCCCTTGTTGTACGGCAAGCTAACCGTGCCGACCGCCGTCGCCAGCGGAAGCTCAATCGTCCGCGTACCGCCCGTGGGCGTCGTGCCCGTGACCTTGACCGACATCTCCTTGATAGTCCCGTCGCCAAAGCTGATCGTAGCCGCGGCCAATGTCGCGCCCGGGATCGCCTTGTCGATGTTGAAGAGACTGGCCTCTGCCATATTCACGATGACAGCGGCGACTTCTTTCGTGATGACCCGCTCAATGGCCATCGTCTCCTCTTCAACTTCAACATCGAAGGTATCCGTGGCCGTCTCTACGATCACACCATCGACGGTGTACCCGGCGTCAACGTACGCGCCACCCACCGGGTACTTGATCTCGATGTTGGCCACGCCGACCAGCACCCTTGACTTTGTGTTCGCCATTCAAGCGCCTCCTTCAGCGCGTCCGCCGGCAGTGCCGGTCTAGCTCGGGTCTGCGAATCTCATCGCCAACAGCAGGTCTGCGACATTGCCAGCGCCCGCTGGTGCGAACTCGATCTGCCCATCAGTGTTGTTCCACAACTCAGGCAGGAACGGACCGCACACCGCGATATCCCCCGCGGCGACGACAGCCGTCAGCGTCTCCGTCCGTCCGGTTCTGTCAGCGACCGCATCGAAGGTCCAGGTGTCACCTGTCACGGCATGGATGACAACCACCGTCTTGCCGTCGTTCGGCATCTGGAAGCTTCCGACCCCGCCGAGGGTGTTCCCGGCCAGCGTTGCTCCGTTGCCCGCCTGGTCCACCATCCCGTTCTTGGTGCCATCGACCACGGTCATAACCGTATCTGCCACGTCGTCCTCCTAACTCGGGTCGGCGACCCGAACCCACAGCAGCGTGTCGGTGGCCTTGCCGACTGCGGGGACCATGATGATCTGGCCAGCCTCGTTGTTCCAAAGCTCGGGCGCGAACGGGCCGATGATGGCGCTATTTCCAGCAGCCACTACCGGGGCCAGCGTTTCCGTGCGACCGAACCTGTTCGGCACTGCCGTGAAGGTGAACGTGTCACCGGCAGCCGCGCCAGCCACGACCAGAAGTACGGTCTTACCGTCATTCGGCAACTGCCAGTTGTCGCCCCCCGATGCGTCGCCAGCGAGAGCGTCACCGTTCCCCGCAATGTCTACGATCCCAGCCTTCACGGCCGGGACCACGACCATCGTCTGTACTGCCATATCAGAGTCCTCTCAATGCCCGCTGCCGGGCTCGCTTCTTCGCTCGCAGCGCCGAGTCCGCCGCGTTCTGGACTTCCTCCGGCGTCGGAGCCTTCACCGTAGCGGGCCGTTTCGTAGTCCCGGAGGGCTTTGACGCCCGGGAACGCCTTGCAGGCTGTCTCCGGCGGGCAGGCGTGGCGCTCTGTCCGTTCTCTGCCATTCGTTAGACCTCCATCGTCGCCTGGAACAGCCCGAGCACCCGGTGGTAGTCCTTCGGATCGACCGGCTGTATCTGCTGTCCCTGCACTTCCTCAACGACCGACATGATCCGGAAGTCGGTTCCGCCCACGTTGACCGTCTGGTTCTGAATCCCCTGGATCGTGTCGTACAGCTCCAGGTAGATGTCGTACGCGTCTTCGGGGGTCTCCGCCCAGCAGTCGAACTGGAAGCTCGGCGACGGGATCGGCGGGATGTGCGGGTTCGCCACACCGCCCCGAACGAAGAACGTCAGCGCCGGGATGGTTTCCCGCTCCGGAATCCGCGGCGACCATATGCCCGTAACCAACGCCAGCAGCACAGGCTGGGCGATAAGGTGCGTGTGCATGATCGCGACCGGGTTGCCGAGAGCCATTACGCTAGGTGCCTCTTGATCTTGCTGCCGAGATTGTCCTCAGTGAAGAACCGATCCTGCGCGGGCTTGAGATACGGGCGGGCAGGCATCCGGCTCGTACCCGTCTCCAAATAGCCGCCATAGCCGCTGGTCGAATACACCGCCCCCTCGATCTCGCTCTCGTTGACCACGCGCTCACCGCCACCCTCACCGGCCACGGCGCCCATGCCTGAGACCTCCGCCGCCAATGACCGCCGGTTGTTGCCGGTCAGGACCGGCGAGCCGTCGACGGACGCGCCGTGAACTTCGACGGTCACGTCGCGCATCCCCTGACGGGACGCGTCATCAACCTGCCGCAGCACTGCGAGGATGTCCAGGTTCACGTCTACCTTCGCGGTGAACTTCACGTCTTCACCCTCACCAGGGATAGCTCCTTGTGATGGTCGCCCGTGCCGTTCTGCCGGTCAGCAACGAGCACGATCTCGTAGAGCGCGCTGTCCACTGTCACCCGGTCATGCTCGGTCACGTCAATGTCATTGCAGAACAGCACGGCGTCGACCTGCGTAACCTCCGTGGCGTTCTGCCGCTCCCGTCCGCTCGCCGCCGCCTTCTGGCCGCCCAAACTGAGCCGGCACGGCTGCGCCACAAGATGGTTCGCGTACACCCGTGTCGGGTTCCCGAACTCAGACGGCCCGCCGTCCGTCCACCGCTCGAACTGGCCGGTGTTGATGAGCAGGGATGCGAAGGTCATGTGACATCTTCCTCCACGCCCATGAGATCCATCTCCGCCCAGTCAAACACCGGGATCGATGCGTCCAAGTCCTCGTAGTTCTTGGCGAGCTTCAGCGCGTTGTCGATGGCGCTCTTCCTGTACGAGTAGTCGCCGATGGTCTCCGCTGTCAGCGCCTCGACCGCCGACGCCGCCCACGACTTCAGCGCCAGCGCCGCGGCCATGTACACCGAGCCGCCCAGGTCCAGGAACGCCTGAATCTGAGCGTCGCTGAACGTGGCCTCTGCGACCGTCCCGATCATGAGCCGGACCTTTTCGATTTCTGTCATTAGATCGGCGAGTGCGAGTGGTAGCGAAGAGAGAGGGTGGCGATGGCCCCGGCCGTTTCGCACTTCAGCCGGGCATAGATCAGTTCGTCAACCGGAATCTCCGGCGCGCGGAATCGGGCCATCTGTTCCGTTGCGATGTGCTTCGTCCCGGAGCCGAATGCCAGGCGTGCATGCACGACCTTCGCAGCGCCGTACGAAACCTCCAGAATCCACCGCTTGTCATTGGTGTCTGTGCTGGTGATCGCGATCTGCGAAATGTGCATATCCATCGAGTTGTACTTCGAGGACAGCTTGACAGCGTTATTGTCAACCAGCTCCGCCCACGCGCCGAACGTATTAGGGGCACCACCAGCCGTGACGGTAACGGTCTCATCCGTGTCCTCTGGGAACAGCCTCGAGACGTGCGACGCCTCATCGTGGAGGTCGTGCGTATCCTCAGCGACGTGCCGCAGCAGCTTCATCAAGCCGATCATGCGTACCACCGCTTTTCCCGGTCGTACATGACCCGGGCCTCTTCCGCCGTCAGCACCCGGTCCCATATCCGGGGCCGCCACAGCTTGCCCGTGTAGAAGTTGGCGTCCTTCGTGTAACGGGCACCGATCACGAGGTCTCGAGTGGCAGTCTCCGGGTCTTCGATGTCATCCCCGAAGGATTCAAGTGCCTCACCGTTCCGGTAGAACGTCACCGTGATCCCACTCCGAACGGCCACCATGTGATGCCAAGCGCCCTGCGTCCAACCCTCTGAATACCGGGCGGACCGGACAGCAGCCCCCCCGGCGTGGTGGTGGCGGAGCGTGAGCAGCAACGTCGGCCCGAACAGGTAAAGCTCCCAGCCGTCGACCGAGACGGCATATCGGCCCATGACGATCTGCGAATCCTCCCCGCTCTCCCACCGGAGCCAGGCGGCAAGGCTGTAATCGCCGGACGTGAAGTTGAGGTCGCCGGTGTCGCCAGCATCCGACTCCGCGTACTCCGTCGTCCCGTTGAAGGCGAGCACGCCCAGCCCTGTGTCCAGCGACTCCCACGTCGGCGTGTTGACCAGCGCCACCGGGTGATGCGGCTTCGCCACGTCCTGAGTGATGATGCCCACGCCTTCCCTGAACGGAAGGTCCAGCACGGCCTCAACGTTGAATCCGAGGTTGTCGTACAGGGCGGTCATACCGCGTACACCGCCTCCCACGGGTAGGCCCGGTTCGTGCCGGCCGTCTTCTCAATCGTGACCCGCACGCCGTAGCGGTTCGGCTCCAGCGCGATGTTCAGGAGCAGCGGGTCGAGCACGCCGATGTACTCCGCCTCGTCCTGCTGAACGTAAGCGCCACCGTCAACGATCCGGTAGTACGTCCGCACCACGGCCGTCTCTGTCGCCTCATGCGCCGTGAAGTCGATCTTGACAATGAGCGGCCGGAAGACACCGGCGGGAGTCTCGTTGACGTAGACCACCTGCTCCGTGCCGTCCGTGGTCAGCGTGCCGCCGGTTTCGGTGAGTACCTCCAGTGCGTCAGTGACAGCCTGAATACTCTCGACGTTTTCTTCGAGCTGTCGGATGTCTGCCGGGTTGCTAACGTGGCTCACGGCTACGCCCCGATCCGTCTAAAGGCTTGGTATCGCATGTCGCCTTTCCTTCCCGAACACCAGCGGGCGGGTCTCCGACTTGTATCTGCCCGGCTCGTCCCGGTTCTCGTAAATCTCTGGACTCACCGGAGCAGCCCCGTCCTCAATAACTGCCCTCAGCCGCTCGTAGGCGAACGCTGGCAGCACGTGCCTGAACACCAGCCAGGTCAGATGGACGACGTGGCTCTCCTGCGGGCAGGTGCCCGGCACCCACCGTGCCTCGTACTCCGGGCGTTCCTCGACTACCTTCTCCCACGTCACCGTCTGGTCGTCGTGATAGTGGAGCACCCGGTCGTCCCGGTACTCCGCGGTCGTCTTGTGAACCGTGACGCCGTTTCCGAACGTTGCGTTCTCGGGGAACCAGTGCCAGCCGATGCCGTCGCGCTCGCACTGGTCGCTCATGCGATATCCGAACTCGCCGGCGTTCTCGCGGGTGTACTGAACAATCGGGGCCTCTTCGAGCAGTCCGATGCCCTCGGTCTCTACGAGCAGGCGCAGGCCGCCAGCGTGGAGGCCGTTTCGGGGGAATCCTGCAAACACGTACAGCATGGCTAACTCGCCGCGAAGCTGTAGATTTGTAGCTCGTCAGCTCCCATTGTTATGTTGGCGTCATGAACCCAGCCAATGACAATCACATCGGTGACTTCGACAGTCGGAAGGTTTGAGCTTCCCGCGTCAAGGAAACCCGTCGAAGCTCCCGCAGCGGTCGTGATCCCCCAACGTCCAGAGGTCAAATAGTTGGCCAACCGTGCCCCCGCGCCCATCTGCAACATGCTGTCGCCAGGCGCGTTTGTACTGCGTGACCATATGTGCGCGCCCATCAGTGAGGTAGCATTGAACCTGAAGTTGACCTGCGCGTAATCCGCGGCTCCCGCGGTTTTCCTGAGTCGCGCAATGCCAAGGAAGAATTGGGTCGCCGCAATCGTCAGACTGGCCGCCGTGAGCAGATTAACCGTGCTCGTGCTGGTCGTCGTCGCCTCGGTGGTGTTGCCGCCCTCGCGGGTGACCGCGCCGCTGGGCGCGTGAGAGTGCAGCGCCGTCTCGCTGCCATCGGTCAGCGTGTCGAGTTCCGCCCCCGTCGCCGTCGTGTCGTGGGACGCGACCGCGTGCGCCTCGTCGTGATGCGCGTCACCGGCAGCAGTGTGACCGGGAAGGTCCGCGGGGTTACGAACGTCGCCCACAGCTACTCCCCTTCGCTCACCGTGAGGTTTGCGCCCGCGCCCGTGGCGATCGCGTTGATGGCGCCCCGGAACATATTGGCCGCGTCGATCTCGTAGGAGCCGCCGGCAGCGTTCAGCCGAATCCCGCTGCCTATCACCGCCGCGTTCCCGCGCGCCAGGTAGATCGTCTCGGTCGAATCGTTCACGAAGACGGCGTTGGCACGCGCCGGGTTCGCAGCGAGAGCTTCGGCCGTCGCCGCTCCCACGGTCACGAACCCGTCGTCAACCTCATCGATCGGCCAGGTGAGAGAGTCTCCAGGCATGATCTTTCCTTGCGGGGGCGGAGCCGAAGCTCCACCCCCTGATTGCTAGCTGACGATGCCGCCTGCGTACGTCGCGCGCCAGTCCTGGCTCGCGACGCCGAAGACGTGCCGCACCCGGTAGAACACGTTGTCCGTGGCGAAGTCGCCAGCGAACGGGCCCACCGGAGCACCCGTCACGGAGACCTTGTCGCTGGCCTTCATGACGATCTCGGGACTCTCGTGCCCGGACAGGTGGGCATACGTGAGCGCCGGGATGTCGTTCGGGTCTGCGAACAGGTACCACGCCGTGTCGCCGTTAGTTCCGTCCACGACGGGCAGGTACGGGTCGACCACGAGGGTCAGGCCCATCTGCGCCACGACGTTGTTCGTCGGCACCGCGACATCGGGGCCGCCCGCGATGGTCGTCGCACCCGCCAGCCACATCTTGTTCGTGCTGGTCAGGATCTGACGCGCCGTCATCTCCAGCGCCGGAGGCACGACCAGGAACTTCGCCCGGTTCAGGATCGGCTCGTTCACCAAGTCCTGGAACTCGTGCATCGTCTCCAGCCCTGTCTCCAGGCTGGCGATGGTGAGCAGCGTGACAACCGCGTTCACGGCGAGCTGGTACAGGTTCCCGCCGTTGCCCTCGACGTGGGCGCCGACGTCGTTCGCGTACTCGGTCGTCATCAGCCGGTGCTCGGTCCGGACAGCCGCCCGGGCGAACCGCTCCGGCGTGTCCCGCAACGCGCTGAGGTCGTCGTTAGTCAACGCCTCCCACGAGATGTCGAACTGCCGGCCACGCTTCACGACTTTGATCTGGTAGCGCAGTTCCTTCCGGATGGACGCCAGGTACTCGCCCTTCTCGGCGACCGGATCCAGGAACTGATCACCGCCATACGTCGCGAAGTCGTACGCGACCCGGAAGTCCTGAACCGTGGGCCGAGCCTTCGAGAACTGCTTCCACACCGGATCGACGGCCTTGTAGGCCGCCACCATCTGCCGGTCCAGCACGTCGCCGAACATCAGCGGAAAGTCGCTGGTCGTCAGCGCTTCCATGATCTTGTAGCGCGCTACGTGCGCGGGCATGGTGCGGAGGCTGGAGAGGAAGTTCATCGTCTCCATCAGCCGCCGGTCATAGTCCTCGGGCTTCACCCGATCACTGAGGGCCGGGTCGTTCGCCCAGCTCTCGGTCAGTTCCATGAACTCTGGAGCCACGATGGCCCTCCGTTTCTAGTCGGCCGCGGCCTCGACCGGGGCCGGTGTTGCTTCGTCAGGGATGAACTTCAAGTAGAGCTGGTACGTCTCGGGAGTCAGACTCCCGTCAGCCGTCTGGGTTCCGGTCTCCTTGTCGATGACTGGCGTGACTTCGAGGATGCGGAGCGTTCGGACGATCAGGTCGGCGGCGGCCTCAGAGAGGTCGATATCTCGCCGGTCATCTCCTAGCTCATTGCCCTCTATGTCCCTAGTCCTCCAGACGACGGCGCCAGGCTCCCCGAGTCCGATCTCAAACCCACAGTTCTCGCACTTCATGGCGAAAAGGTGGGGAACCTCCTCGAATGGCCCCTTGCTCTTGCACACGACGCACGTACCCCTCATAGGGACGCAGGTCAGCGGCGTGAATCGAACCAACTCTTCGTCAGTGAAATCGAGTATGTCGCTGAGCCGCCCGCACAGCCCGTGCGTCACCACGTTCCCCTCGCGAGGAAGGATGCCCCGAAGTACGAGCCGCTCAGCTATGGTCAGTTCCATTTCGTTCCTCCGGCTTCCGTTGTCAGTCAGCCGATGCCGGGTTTACGCAACCGCGGCGTGCAGGTCAACGTGCCGAACACCGAACCCCACGATGTCGTACAGCGGGGCAGTACCCACCACACCCGTGCCAGACGTGCCGTCGTTGTACCCGACCGTCTCCGGGTTGGCCGCAGCGATCAGGGCGTCGATGTCCCCGACAGCCTGCGCGATGTTCAACCGCCAGGCATGGATGCTGGCCGGTGCGCCGATTCCAACGGCCCCGACGTACATCGCCTGTCCGGCGAACACGATCCTGCCGGCAGCCTCAGCGCCAGAGGTGTAGATCCCCACGTCAAGCGGCGTGATGATCGAGCCGTTGAGCAGCGACGCAGTGTCGATGTTGATCCACGAGCCGAAGCCGTAGAGTCCACCGGTCTGCGCGGCCGTCAGGTGCGCCTCGATGTACCCGCCCACGCCTTCTGACGCGCCGCCGGCCAACGTGGTGCGAAGGTTCAGACCGTAGCTGCCCGACGTGACGGTCTTGTACATCCGATCCGGCCCGCCGATGTCCGGCGCGTCGAAGTGGACCTTGACCGCGATGGTGTTCGTCACACCGCTGGCAACGATGCCCAGGGCGTAGCCGAACGGCACGTTCAGGGCCACGTTGCGAATCTTGCTGATCACCGCCGTGGTCCGGCTGATGTAAAGCTGCTCACCCGCGGCAACCGCCTGGTTGCCCGCGTCGTTCACAGCGACCACATCGAGAATCCAGATGCCCTCGGTGTCGATGGCGATCAGGTCGCCCGCCACGGTGTCATCATCGCCATCAAAGGCAACTCCCACACCGACTTCCTGGCCGGTTGCGCCGGCGCCGAAGACAACGGGGTCGCCCTTGTTCACGATTCCCCCGGCGTGTACCGGGTGAATCAGATCACTCTCAAGCAGAGTGACGTGCCGACCTTCGTAGGTGCTGGAAACTTCGTCTCCCGCAGCCTTCGCGTCAGCAACCGGGTACACACCTACTGCTGGTGCCATTGGTCTGCCTCGTCCTTCTCTCGGCTATTTCGCCGGTTGGAGTTGTCTGTTAGCGGGCGCCCAGGAACGCCTTCCGTTCCTCATCGCTGGCGTCGGGCAGGAACCGCTTGGCGGATTCCTTCAGGTCTTCCGCACTCGGCCCCTTGCCGTTCGAGCTGGGCCCCATGCCCTTGACTTTGCCGGCCTCCGAGAGTTCAGCGATGTACTCGACCTCGGCCGTGATGGCCTCCGCGATCTCGTCGCTGTTCTCGGCGTCGGCGAACCGCTCCGTCAGCCGCGTCTTCGAAGCGTCCGGGAGGTCGACTTCGCTTATGGCCTTGTCGATCACCGACTTGGCCTCGGCTCGTGCCTGCTCCCTCTCCGCTTCGGCAAGCGATTCCTGAGCGGTGTTGCGTTCCGTGGTCAGGGTTGCCACCGTGCCTTCGAGTTCCTTCACACGGTCTTCTGTCTCAGACATCCGTCGTGCCTCCTGTAGGGCCACGCTCTTCGCTTCGTTCGCAATGGCGTCCACCAGATCGGGGCGCCGTTCCCGGAGTTCGCCAACCGTCAACAGGTCGACGTCGTGCCTGTCGCTTTCGTACATTTGGACGGTGCCGCCAGCGCCGGGCTCCGTCACGAAGTCCACTGATCGGACCGCCACGATCTTTTCGATGATCGCCGTCTTGACGCCCTCGACCTCGCCGACCTCACCCTGCCCCACGGCGTTGATGCTGATCCCCATCGTGGAAAGCTGACCCTGATCCCGCAGCGCAGAGAGCTTGGCCTTCAGCCACGGCTCGATGATGGCGGCCTCGCCGATGATCTCGCCGTTCTTGCCAACCCGAGTGTTCGTGAGGTTCGCCACCCAGTCCTTGATGTCACCTTCCGGGCGCTCCTCGGCCTCCTGATCAGTCTGGTGATTGGCGTACATCTTCACGCCATCGAACATCTCGACCGATTCCGCCAGCATCGCGGCCGGGTAGTAGCGCGCTTTCGACATATTGAAGCCGGGCTCGACTACGACGACGGTGGCGATGCCCTTGCCATCGACGGTCGCCTCGGACAGCGACACCCAGCCGCGCAGCGGCTCCCGCACCTCGACCTCCTTGACCCACCGCGGCATATCCGCCCGGTCCACGCCCAGGCGGCTGTACGCGCCCCTGAGCTTGCGTTTGACGGCCGGCAGGGCCGCCTCGGGAATCTGAACCCGGTTGCCCCGGAAGCCGCCCGGAGAGAGAGCAGCGGCCGCGCGCCCGAGCTGTGCCCGCGTGATCTTCTTCTCGACGGTCTCCCACATGCGGAGTTTCCAGGTGGACGACTTCTCGCGGTCAGGCGTATACGCGTACGCCGCCGCCGGGAACTTCTCGCTGTCTTCAGTCTTGGCGACCGCCTGCTCCCGGAGCCACGTCAGGACGGCCTCGGCCTCGGTGACAGCCGACGCGACGGCGTCTGTGTCTTCGCCCTCCGCTTCCAGCAGCCCCTGACAGACGGTGATGATGTCCGCGATCCGGGGTTCGTCGATCTCCGCAGCCCGCGCGCCGACTTCCTGGATGATGTCGGCGTAGAGCCGCTGGAGCGTCTCGACCGTGGTGTACGTGGTCTTGCCCACCACCTTCTCCGGCTCCCCGATCTCGGCTTTCGTCTCTTCCTCGTTCAGCGTGTATGCCGCCTGGAACGTCTGCCCCTCGCGCTCGTAGAAGACATGCGTGTCATCCCAGTCGCGCACCCAGGGACCGTGGCCGTTCACATCACCGGTACGCGCCAGAAGGGCGGTGTTGAGAAGCTGCCTCGTGTCTTCGGCTGTCATCTGAGGCTCCCAAAAGAAAAGAGGGCAGCCCGAGGTTTCCCCCGAAACTGCCCTCTCGTTGACGAGTGGGGCGGACGGCTAGGTAAAGGTGCCAGCTCTCGTCAGGTGGCGCCTACGCCTTGACGAAGTTCAACCCCTTGCACTCTGGGCACGCTTCAGGTTTGACTTCACCCTTGCTGGTTGTCCTGTGTCCGCTGCCGTTGCACTTCGGGCATTCGACGAGTCCTTCTGGCAATCCCATCTCGGGTCTCCTTCTTAGAGCTGTACCTTCTCCACTGCTCGTTCGATCCGCTGTGGCTCACTGTCGTGCATGATGACCGTTACCTGACCGAACGGAATCTTGCGAATCACGTCGATCAGGCGTGCCTCTTTGGCGGTCAGCAGTACGTTCACTTTACCACTCACGACGCCTCCAGCATTACTGGCGCCAGCGCGCACCGGCAGTTGTGAGTTACAATGGACTCAGCCACATAGAAGCCGCTCTCAGTCTCAAGGTTGAAGACATGCCCCGCAAATGGCAGCCGCCGAACCTCGATGATCTGGTCCGCGAATACCTCTCCGGCGACTCGGTGAACCGCCTCAGCGGACGGTATGGCGTAGGCCGCAGAGCTATCGCTGCCCGACTCACCGATGCTGGAATCGAACTCCGTAGCCAGAGCACCGCCGAGCGTGTGAAGTGGAGCCAGATGTCGCCCGATGTCCGCGCCCGGCAAGTCGCTGCCGCCCATGATGCCACGCGGGGAAGCACCGTGTCTTTCGACAGCAAGTGTCGCCACGCCCGAACGGTTCAACTCCACCCCACCAACGTCTCGCCCCTGGAACCGATGCTCGCCGCCATGCTCCGCTCCCGCGGCATCGACACGATCCCCCAGCGGGCCATCGGCCCATACAACTGCGACCTCGGAGCCAGCCCCGTCGCCGTGGAAGTCTTCGGCGGCCACTGGCACTGGAGCGGACAGCACGCCGCGCGCCTGCCCGAACGCGTGCGCTACCTCTTCGATCACGGCTGGCATGTGCTCATTCTGATCGTTTCCGGCCCCCATCCGCTTATCGCCGCGGGTGCTGACTACATAGCCGCCTACATTGAGACCGCCCGCCGGAACCCAGCCGAGCATCGTGAGTATCGGGTGATTCGGGGTGCAGGTGAGACGATTGCCCGCTGCCGTTCGGACGACGACCATCTCGCCCTCATACCAACGTTTCATCGTAGCCGTAACACCCTGGGCCAGTACGCGGCTGTCCCCGGGTAGACATCGCGGATGCACCGGAGGCCGCTTGTGTCCGCTTGTGAACGTGGTCGCCAGCGAGACCACCCCCTGACTGGCGTTGGCCTGACACTCGGGCGTCACCGCGGCATCGCCTACCGTCACCCACCGCTTCCCCGTGACGCCCATGTCCTTGCTCCGGTCGAGGAACGACTGCTCCAGCGCCTCCGCCGTCTCAGTCCTCGCGATCATGTTCGCCCGGTGCGTCGCCATGTCGCCGAACACCTTGCGGATGTCCGCCTGTAGCCCCGGGATGCCGCGCTTGTTCTTGATGCCGTTCGAGATCGTACGCGCCAGCCGGTCACGCGTCGTGGCGTCGATGTTCTTGACCATCCGGGCGCTGCGCGTTCGAGCGTATTGTACCGCCTGACTCTGCGGCGGTCCCTCGAACGCCTGCGCCGGCAGGTTCGCCCGGCCCCACGCGATCATCTGCGCCGAGCCCGTGAGGTACGTCGTGGTCGCCGCGCCCGTCAGCGTCGTCTCAAGCTGGGCGCTGAAGGCGCGGATGACCGGGTCGAGCAGGTCGGTGATCTCGCTCACCAGAGCAACCGCTTCGCCATCTTTAGAGCGAACTCTTCCCGTTCAGGATCGCTGTAAACGGCGCGGGCGTTCGTGAAATGATGGGCAATGTATTCCTGCAAGGTCTTGTCCCCTACCGGCTCACTCACGGCCATGCCCGCATCCCGTGTCCACAGATAGATCATGCGCTGAAGAACTTCCGTGTTCGTCATCGCTCACCCGCCGCCCTCTCGGATGACCACACCGGGGTCAGAGTCAGCGGGTGGCACTGGCGGCGGTACAGGGTTCGGCCTACTTCGGTCGCGACCGGGTGCCGGTTCAGGACGACGACCGTGACGCCTACGCTGCCCGTGACCAGCCAAGCGAGCTACAACCCATCGCCACAACCGCTTCGCGTCGTCTACGGCTACCACCCCAGGGCCCGTATCCTCAATGCCACCGTCGTCATCGTCGTCGTCTGGCGGGGGATACGATGTCGGGTCGCGCGGCGGGCGGTTCTGGCAGGCCCGTGTGCGCTGTAATGGACGGAATCCCCCCTTACCATCCCGGAGCGCCCGACGCCGATCACGGACACAGGGCGCACACTGGCACGGCCTCGGCGGGTTGTTGCGTTCCATCACTCCTCCACTAGCTTGTTATACAGTGCGGAGATCTTGCTGGACGGCAGCGCCTTCTCCAGCCGCCGGAAGTACCGGGCCACCTCGGCCTCCAGCCGCTTCTCCGCCCGCCGGTTCGCCGCGTTCTGACTGTCCGCCGGAGTCCGCTGCTCCAGCAACTCCCGTAGCTCCGCAAGGACGGCAGGGGAGCCGGATGAGCCCACCCTGCCCCGGCGGCTCGTAGTAGCCGAGGCCGTTGCAGTGCTCACAGACCTGGCTCCGCAGCCGCCCCCGCTGGGGTCCGGCCGTTGCGGAGGGCTGCTCGACGGGCGCGGCCGTTCTTGATTGCGGCTCCCGGGGCGTCCTCGTCTTCGTCTTCGTCATATCCCTGCATCTCCCTCAGCAGCTTCAGAACCTCGGACGGAATACCCGCGCTCTCCGATACCTCGTCACCTGCCTCCAGCTCATCCAACACTCGGTTCACGTCCGTGCCGGTCACACCAATCGCCATGAGCGCCTGCTGCATGACCGTCCGGTTGTCCACGAAGTCCGGGAACGAGGCCACCATCATCTGGATCGACTTCGCCAGCTCGCCCGCGTCCTCCGGTGTGATCGCCGGGAAGTCGATGTCCACGGCCAGCTTGTCGTCTGCGACCCCGCTCTGCGACATCACATACTGAATAATCTGCGTGTACAGCGTCACCCAGGCGTTCTGGTACGTCTGGCACTGCTTCGTCACCGGCAGTTCGACCGTCTTCGACGTCGCCAGGTTCCCCGTGGACACGTCGCCGTAGTAATGCTCCGGCCAGCCCACCGCCGAGAAGACCTGATGCTTCAACTGCCGTCCGTCCTGGTACGCGTTCTGCGCCCGGGAGTTCGGGCTCAGGGGCTCCAGATTGACGCCCTCGTTCTCGATCGCAACCGAAGCCGCTTCCGGCTCCTCACCGTCAAGCTGGGCCTTGACCGCCGCAACCGCATTGGCGCCACCCTTGACCTTCTGCTTCCACGCGAAGCGGGCCAGCGCCAGCATGATCGCAGCGCGGGATGCCAGGAACTGGCGATGCAGCTTGATCCAGTCAATGGCCGGCGTCAGCAGCGAATTCCCCCGCTGCCCGATGGTGTTGATCGCCAGATGGAAGACGACCGCACCGTTCGTGTTGTCCGTAGCCCGGACCTGACCGACCGCCTCGTCCTTGACGTTCATCCACGAGCGGTAGACGGCGAGCTGCTTCTGGTTGAAGGTGTCCGTCCACTCCCGCTTGTAGTACCGCACGTCCTCGGCGTCGTCCGGATCGGTGATGATCTGCGTGATCTCCAGCGCACTCAGCCGCCGGATGCGCGCAATCTTCTTGCTACCGACAGTCTCGATCCACACCGCGAAGAACAGCTCGCCGTCAATCAGCACCTGGTCGCTGCTCTTGCGCTGCCCCGCCGGTGACGTGATCCCGACGTTTGACGGGTGGGCCCAGAACTCGCGGAAGACCTTCTCGGTCTCCGTGTTCTCTTCGGGGACCGTGAGGATCATCCCAGTCCCGAAGCTGAACCCCGTCCACAGCCGGATCGACTGCACCGCCAGCGGATCGTAGGTGGCGTAGATGCGGGCCTTCGAGATGGTCAGCCGCCGGGCCGCGTCGGTGACCTGCCCGATCGCACCCGTCTGCCCGAACCGAACCCAGCCGGTGTCTTCCAGGTTGAGCTGGTCCTCGACCTGCTGCGAAGCCTCGCGGAGTTCGTGCGTCAGGATCTCAGCCAGCTCTGGCAGCATCGTCATCGGGGCTTCCCCTTCGGCGGGTAGGGCGGCGGAACCCACGATGAACGGGTCATCTTGCCCTGAACCGACCGGGCTTCCTTGACGGTCATCGAACCGCGATGAACAAGCCGCTGTATCAGCTCTTCGAACTCAACGTCCGTCCACCCCGCGGGCGCCGTCACAGGTCGATCCCCGCCACCAGCGTCATCGCGTCGTACTCGTAGGCCACGTCCGCCGCCTCGTCGCTCAGCATCAGCTCCGTCAGCGCCCACACTAGCGCGTCCACCCGGTCTGGGGAGTCCGAGTCCGCGTACCGCGCGTCGGGAGCGAAGTTGCACATCTGATCCTCAAGCTCCGGGAAGAACCCGACGTGATGCACCTTGCCTTGCTCGTACAGCGCCGCCACCGGCTCCGCACGGGTACGCTTGCCCCGGGACGCATGAACGGCCTTGTACGCAAGCGCCTGGTTCGCAGACCGCAGCAGCGACTCCACCAGATCGCCGCCGTTGTTGACCTCACCGATGATCCGGTCGGCCCGTAGCTCCACGTAGTCCGTAACGGCCCGGTCTCGCCAACCCTCGGGACTCGCCTTCAACGACGAGTCGCGCATGACGTACGCGTGTCCGTTCGTGCCCAGCCCTGCGGTCAGTATACCCGTCAGGTTGGCGTTCTCGCCGTGCGTCATCGCGGGGTCAATAGCAGTCACCACCCGCACCATGTCCAGCGGCAGACTCTGGACCCGCAGGTTGTCGAGCCACTCCCGCTTCCACAGCGCCCCCGGAACGTCCATCAACAGTTCGCCGGCCAGTTCCTGCCGGCCCAGCCGCGTGCTCTCGTACCGCCCGACGATCTGAGCCCGGAACGACGGCGCCAGGTTCTGGAGGTTCTCGTACGTGTGCCCGGTCGTCAGGACAATGTCATCGCGGGACGCCAGCTCCCGGACGAGCCGCGTGGGCTTCGGCGTCGTGGTGATGACCACCCGGGGATCTTCGCCCAGACGCAGGCCCATCTGGAGCATGTCCCACGTCGCCTGAGCCCGCCGCCAGACGCCCAGCTCATCACAGTTGTGGACAACGATGCCGTTGGCGATGTACTCGTTTTCCCCATCAACGGCTAGGTTGTAGACGGTGGCCTTTCCAGCGGCCTCCCAGGTTGACGCAACGCTGACTACAGTAGTTGCCAACACGACTCTTGAACGTGACTCCGCAACAGGAACAAACTCGCTCAGTGCGCCGCTTCTCCTCAGCGCGCTTGGATTGACACGACCGGCAGACCGGAGCGGTTGTCTGGGTAACGACCCGGATAAGCCGAGTGCCGCAAGCAACGCACTGGGTTGAAAGCCGCTTGACGACGTGGCGAGCCCGATGCCGAACTGGCGTGACAAGCTCCAGATTGCTGATCTCGTTGTTCGTGCGGCTGCCATCACGGTGGTGGATGTAGTGGCCAGGAGGGATCGGACCGTTCGCCTGCTCCCAGACCCACCGATGCTGGTAGACCTTGCGCCCGTGGACGTAGGCGGCGATGTAACCGTTGGGAGTGGGCCGCCAGCGCATACGAGTTCTCCTTGCCGTAGATCAGACAGGTTCGTCCAACCATGCAAGGATAACACCGGGTGCTGCGCCGTTCCAGTCAGTTCGGCACTGCCCGAGAACCGTACGCGTCCCACATCACTCAAGCGCCGGCCAGCGCCCGTTACGCGCCGTGGGCCCCACCGAGTCAGCACCAAGCTGCCGACAGACAGGGACTCAATGGGCAACGCCCCCGCTGGCGTGTCGACCATCGTGCCTGCTATGAAACACCAAGCCGCCCCGTGCTGGGGCCCGTTCAGCCGGTCGGGCTCTTCAGACGAGTACAGCGTCGCCATCGCGCCGTTGGGCCACGTCACCCGGCGCTTCGACGGCTCGTACTTCGGCATGTCCCACGGCGGGCTGACCGCGAGGATGCCAGACTCGCCCTCAACCATCGTGTCCCGGGCGTCCGCCGCGGTCGGCGCCACCAGGGCGATGCGGCCAACGCTGTCCTTCTGTAGCCGCACCCACTCAGCGCCGACTCGGGTCTTGCCCCAGCCGCGGCCCGTCATGGTCATCCAGATCGGCCACTCACCCGGCGGGGTCTGCTGTTTCGGCCGCGCCCAGAACGACCACTCGTACCGCAGCGTAGCGGCCTCGGCCTCCGTGTACGTCGGCTGGTCGTCCGGGGGCAGCGTGGCGATGCGCTCGGCCAGGGATGTCTCGATGTCGGACAGGTCGGTGACCATGCGCCTGATTCTACCGCTTCACGTGATCCGGGATCGGGATGTCTACGAACGTCTGACCACCCGCCCCCAGGTAGATGAACAGTTGCTCACAGGTAGGGCACAGGAAGAGATCATGGTGACCGAGCGGACGGTCCGGGATAGTCGGCGCCACGTTCGCGCCGCTCCCCGCGCACAGCGGCAGGGTGGTCACGGCAGCCCCCGCTGTATCGCCCACAGCGTCCGGCCGCAGAGGCAGCACGGCGCCGGGCAGTGCGCGTGCCGGTACTTGCTGCGGCGGTGCAGGCCGTCCGCGTAGACAGCGCAACGGTTGGCGTTCACGCGCGTACGTCCTGTGCGCGCCGCTCAGGGTGGGTCACGCCGTGGCTCTCCTGCGTCGCAAGTACTCGCCCACAGTCTCATCGTCTCGCTGCTCAGGCTCGGGCTGCCTGTCGATCTTCGGGTCGAACTCTACGGACAAGCCGGGAGGGTCATCGTCTTTGTAGCAGGTCATGCAGAGGCCGAACCAGCGCCCGTCGTCGCGGATGGTCTTCGTGAGCGGGCTGTCGCAGATCGGACAGGTGTACGTGGGCATCACGCCCCCGTCCTCTCTGCCGCCCACCGGCGGCTCCTACGCTACGAGCCTGACGGTCCAGACTGCGAAGACGACGAGGCCGAAGACGGCCGCGCCTATGACGCAAACACCGAACAGCCCCAAGTTGATGCTGACCATATCTTGCAGGGGAGTCGTGCTGGGTTCACGATGACCGAAGTCTCGAATGAGGCCGCGGTTCACCCAGGCAATTCCTGCGAGCACGATTTCGAGAGCGAGCACGATCCACACCGCCGTGAACGCCTGCGCTGCGAGGGACACCTAAGACTCCTTGCGTTGGCGCCAGCTAGCGATGCGGCACTTCCCGTCGCAGTACCGCCGGTCGCTACGAGTCCGACGCGTCTCATTGATCGGGAACAGTTGCCCACAGTGAGCGCACTTCCGGTAGTCTGCCACGTTGGTAGTGTAACAGATGCCCCGGGGTATACGTCACGCGCCCTCCGGCGTCCGCTCCGGCAGCTCCACGCGCCCGTTCTCCCCGTCTGCCGGCGACACAGCCACCCGCGCCGCAATCGCCTGCATCCTGCTCATCAGCTCGTCCACCGCGCCCGTCAGCAGCGGCTTGCCGTCCGGGTCCGTGACCTCCAGGCGCTCCACCCCGTACAACTTCAGGTACTTCGCCAGAGCCTCCAATGCGGGCTGCTTCGGGTGTAGCTTGACCCGGAGACGCCTGACGGCCTGTGCGTCGTCGCCACGGCCCTCCACGTATGTCTCAACGATCAGCTCGGAGATGGCGCGGCTGACGCCCGGTGGCAGGCCAGCGAGATCCACGATGTCCGCACGCAGCAGCTCTTCGTAGTCGGCGATGTCGGCGAAGGCCAGACGGGCCAGTTCGGTGAGTACCCGGTCGGCGTTGACATCGGCGCGGCGGGCGGCGGCTTCCTGCCCAGCCATGATGGCCTGCCGAATGTTGCCGGAGGTTGCCAGCCGTGACGCCTTCTGGTTGACCGTCTTGGCAAGCATGCGCTCAGACCTTGCCGGGAACGCTGCGCGCCACGCGTCAGCCTGAGAGAGCCCAGCCACGCGGCCAGCCACGAAGGTCCGGTCAGTTGCCGTGAGAGGCTTGGCAGTCATGCGCTCTGCCTACCGCCTAGCCACGTCCCAGATGATCCACACGCCCGTCGCTGCGAACACCGCGGCCGCACCCACGTTGAACGCGGCACCTATCGGTTCGTCAGGCGGAGGCACGACCTCCCGCATGAAGGCCACGCCCAACAGAAGCAGGGCCGCGCCGACTGCATAGGCGAACACACGAGAGCCCGTCATCTACGCCACCCCCGTCCCGTGCGCGTGTTCAGTCATGGGCCTAGTCTACCGCGCGGCTCCTTCGACGACCGCGGCGGGGCGAGTTCGTACCCATGCTCTTCCGCCCACGCGAACCACTCCTGTTTCATTAGGCGGACCTTTCCACGTGACTCAGGCTTGGTGGGCGACGCTCCTGTCAGTTCTCTCAGGGCCGCATACCAGTCGCCGCCACGATCCCGAAGATCTCGGAGAATCAGCGGAATGGCGGGCTTCCCGAGGGCGATGATCTGCTGATAGTTCGTGTTGCCGGTGATGATCCGCGGGTTGGAATGGCCACCTGTTTCTTCGTGCCATCTGTCCGAAAGTCGCCAGAAGGTGGCTTCAACGCCCGTCGTCATCCTCGGCTACTCCGTTCCCTCGTGTGGTGGCTTGCGGGCCGGATTCTTAGACTTCGTACTCAGCCCACTTTGAGGAACTAATCGTTAGGGTAGAGCGAAGATGGCGGACATCTGACCACGGAATGAGCCAGACTCGGCCCCCGTCAACAGCGCACAGTAGATCGAAATCGCCATCTTGGTAGGGGCGAGACCCCTTCTCATTTACGCGTCGTATAGTGACCTCTCGGGTGGGTGCCCTACGTCCGGTTCGGCCTGTGTACGCAGATTTGACCTGAACCGTTTGCCACCCAGAGTCATGCCTGCGTAAGAGGTAGTCATACGGGTAGGCTCGCCCAAACGGAGTCGCTACTTCCCATCCGTGCCCTACGGCCAACGAGACGAAGAGGGCTTCTGAATAACTGCCGAGATTCTGTTTTTGCATAGGGCCAGTATACCGTACCGGCCCATCACTCTAAAGGCTTGCGGACCGGTTACCCCACCCGGCTCCATCGGCCACGGTTTGCGCGTGACTTTGCGCTGTACCGACCCATCCCAGCATTGCGAGGCGTCACCCGCGCGCTGCCGCAAGCCGCAGGCACCGTCCCGAGGGGCGGCACCCGCTCAGATAGTGGCGTGCTGGAGTCACCACCCTTGCTGCTACCCGGCCACCACGGATACACGTGGCCTTCTCGGTCCGACTCTCACGGACGGCCCCGCGTGGTTGCAAACCCACGCCCTCCAGCTTTGTACGGACGCTGCCGCGCCGCCGCCACTCAGATACGCACCGCCTCCCCACGCGAGAGGACCGAGTGCAACGCCTGCCGTGTAATCCCGAGTCGCCGCGCAAGGGCGGCCTTCGTGATGCCGGACTCCAACTGCCGCAGTAGGTCTTGAAGCCGTGCGTCAGCCTCAGCGCGACGGTTGGCGTTGTAGGCGGCCAGACCGGGGTTGGCAGGCATGGCGCAATCGTAGCACGATGCTCCTTGACATGCAACCCGGAAGGGTGTAAGGTGGCATGTATCGACCCACAGACCGGAGGGAAAGACATGCCAAACACGACCGGATGCCCATGCTGCGGGGACCGAATGGACGCGGTCAACGTCACGTGCTGGACCTGCTACCGCCTCACTGACCGCCTCACGCCGGGAGCGTACCCCGACGACTACGGGACTTTCTCGATATCACAAGCTGACGTGGACCTATGGGATGCCCAGCGCATGGCCCGCTTCGGGCGCGTCCGCCTCGGCATCGCCTAACCCCATCGACCCACTGGCAGACCCGGGAGCGAGAGACGGCCCAGGCAGAGAGGCGGACTGGAGAGCCGCCAATGCCCCACAAGCTGCTACCTCCACGTGGTGTGGGGCGGGTGACGCCAACAGCAGCAACGGCGACCGTAGGACGAAACCGCCGGTGCCCTACGTCGGGGCAGGGTGATAAGGCCGGACCTACGGAGCAAGTCGGATGGGTGAGCGGAATCACCCTAGGGCCATAGTGCCCCTCAATGGGGCCGACACCCGTCCGGCGCACAGCCTGAACCTCCAGAGAGGCGGGGACATGACCACCAACGACGGCAACGGCAACATCACCTGCCACGATTGCGGACTGGTCTATCACTCGGGCCACATCGACTGCTCATGTTGGCAGAGCCACCCGGAGGACGCGTGCGGACGGACGCGTGAACAGCGTCAGAAAGACCAAGCACCCAAACCGCTCCCGCACAGGAGGGACAGGATACGACATCTTGACACTTGCCAGAAGTGCGTAAACAACGGGGTGGGCAAGCGAATCGCCCACATCGACTGCTACAGGAGGCAGTACAACGATCTGTTGGAGGCGGCTAGATGGGTTGAGCCCTACCTTGTCGATATGAGAACCCGCGAATTGACGGAAGTGCCAGACCCCGCGATGGAAGCCCTTGTCGCTGCTATCGCGCAGATCGACGCCTGAGCCACCGACAGGAGGGAGACGCACATGACGCACACCAAAGGGCCGTGGAAGCTTCATTACGGGCAGTGGGCCGATCATAGCGATGATGGTGGCGGCGGCTTCCACATTCGGATGGGCAACTTCGACGAAGGTGGCGGTACCACGCAACACCTCATTGAATACGTCAAAGGTATGTGGCCGGAGGATCGCGGGTACACCGAAGCCGAAGCTAACGCCAAGCTGATCGCGCAGGCCCCCGCGCTGCTAGAGGCCGCAAAGGACGTGCTTGAAGCGTACAACGACCCGGAGAAGCCGATCTATCTCGCCAACGCAAAGCTCCGCGCCGCGGTACAAGAGGCAGGGGCAGGGACATGACCTACCAAGATCACTTGCGCACGTTTTTCAAGGACTCAGGCCCCATCGCGGATGCCGTGGTGAAGTGCGCTATCGCCATCATGGACGCCCGAGAAGCGAGTGGGGCCAGTGGGCCTGCCTACCGTGACTCCGCCCTCCTGCTGAACGACGCCCGTGCCTACCACGACCTCGCAGTGGCGCTAGAGGCCGAGGACATCAGGGCCGCGGTGGCGCTGGAGACGGAACGATGGCTAACCCGACGATGACGCTGGCCGGGGCGTGGGGGGTGCTGATCGAGTTCCAAGAGCTAGGAGCTTGGTATGACTCGCGAGGGATGAGCCGTGTGGGGGATGTCACTACCGTCAAGAAGGCCGTCCGCGCCTTCGGATGGGCGCTAGCCGAGCTGGAGAAAGCCAACCGATGACACCCGCTGAACAGCGCCTCGTCGTCCGGCAGCGCAACCGCCTGCTCGCCCTGGTCCGCCTCGAACGCGACCGCGTAGTGAAGCCCGGGGGCCGCTGCGAAGCGTGTGGCGGGGCACGCGACGACCACCGACGCGGTGACTGCCGCGGAGAGGCGCTCGACAGGGCAGTGCGCGAGATCGACGCGGAGATCGAGGGGATGGACGGATGACCATCTGTATCCCATGCGAAAAGTGTGGCCGCTACTTCAACATATACGTCGGAAAAGAGAGGCCGTGCTGGATATATGGGCGGCTTCCGGGACACCACGCAATGCCCTGCCGAGGACATTATCCCTGTGGTGAAGCCGTGTGGGATTGGACAAAGGCCCACGCGCTCAAGGAGCCGACCGATGGGTGAGACAGCGGACGACGCACGCAGGGACGCGGGGATGGGGCGAGTAGAACTCCAGCAGTTCATGTCCGAACACCCTCCGTGCGCGGCTTGCGGGCGACCAGTTCCCAGCCTGATAGATGTCCTGTGCGACGAATGTGACGCCAAGACACCCGAAGAAGAACTCGCCCGCCTCCGGGAGCGCGTGGAGGCAGCCGCGGCAGGTCTCAAGCTCTACCACCTGAACGTAGAAGCAGGTCTCAACCCTGAGGCAGATGATGATCTTGCCACCATAGCAAGGGTGCTTGACCCTGAAGGGCCGTTCACAAGAGAGGCCATCGTGACGATACGGGACAACGCGCTAGCAGCAGCCGCGCTGGCCGAAGGGGGCGCGCCGTGAGGCAGCCTCGCGAATGCGCCGGCCTAGAGCGCGGGTGGTGGGTCTGCGCGTCCTGCAACCGCATCTTCGAAGCCGACTCGAACTACTGCGACGCACGAGAGGGCGGCTGCAACTACTTCGCCGAACGCATCGACCGCGACGGCTACTGCCACTGCGAGGAGATTTATGTCCGCCCCTAAGTCTCTGATTCTCCCGCGGCGCGACGGGTACTACACCGTGGATGGCACGCCCTACGTGTCAGTTACGACCGCTCTCTCGGTCATCCGTGAGCCCCACTTGGAACGCTGGCGGGGCGACGTGGGCAACGCGGAGGCGGACTTCCGCCGAGACAGTGCCGGTGAACTTGGCTCCCTCGTTCACCAGATCATCGCGGAGGGTCGAGAAGACCAAGACACCGACCATGCCGAGCTGGACCGGATGTTGTTGGCGTACCGAGAGTGGGCCGAGATGTCGCTGGAGACCGTGCTCGCTCGGGAGACCACGGTCATCCATCGGGGCTATCAGTACGCCGGGACGCTGGACATGCTGGCCGTCCTCAAGGGCGACACCCTTCCGTCCGTGATCGACTTCAAGACGGGGGTCGAGTCACCCGTAGCCGCGCTCCAGCTCGCAGCCTACGCGGAGGCTGTCCGCGACAGCGGCACCCCCACGGTCCGCGAGCAGGGCATCGGCCGGCGACTGGCCCTGTACTTGAGGAAGGGCGCGGACGCCGGCAAGTGGGCGGTCCGCGAGTTCAACGACCCGGCGGACTTCCGCCGGTTTACCTACGCAATGGATCTCTGGCGATGGAGGAATGAACGATGACCCTGCCCGACGTACAGATCGAGACCGCCGAAGTCACGACGCTCCGCTCGGAAGGCGTGAGCTTGGCTGAGATGGCCGAGACGCTGGTCGTGACCGAGGCCACGATGGGCGACGCCAGCGACCTGCTTGGATGGATCGCCCAGAACAAGAAGCGGCTGACGGAGCAACGGGTTTCGCTCGTGAAGCCCCTGAACGATCACGTCAAGTTCATCAACGAGCAGTTCAAGGAGTGGATGGACCCCCTCGAATCAGCCGACAAGGCCGTACGCGGCAAGGTGCTCGACTACCAGCGCGAGCAGAACCGCATCGCCGCTGAGGCCCGGGAGGCTGAAGAGAAGCGCATCCGTGCCGAGCAGGCCCGGCTCGCAAAGGAAGCCGAAGCTGCCAACGAACCGTTGGCGCCAGCGCCTCCACCCATGCCCGTGACGCTACCCGCGGCCCCACCGAAGACAACCCGCTCCGCACTCGGGACCACGACGACGCGCAAGGTGTGGCAGCACGAGATCACGGACGCCGACGCTATCCCGCGGGAGTACCTGGCCGTCGATGAAAAGAAGATCGCGGCCGTGGTGCGCGCTGGAATCCGGTCAATCCCAGGGGTTCGCATTTTCGAAACGGACACGCTCGCGGTACGGAGCCGGTAAAGGAGACAGCATGAACGAACAGATTGAGACCGTCGAAGGAGAGTTCACCCCTGTTGACGAGACCGCCGTGGTCGTGCGCCAGTCGTTTGACATGGCGCAGGCCAACCCAGAGGCCGCGTTCGAGCGAGCCGAGGCCATCGTCAAACACATGGCCGCCAAATGCACAGGGCCGCAGTTCGTCGCCCAGATTCAGGGCCGAGCCTACCCGAAGGTCGAGTGGTGGACCACCGTTGGCGCATCGCTCGGCCTGTTCCCGGTTGAGATGTCCAGCGTTCGGCACGAGCATGCCGACGAGGGCTACTACTACGAAGCCGTGGTTGAGGTCCGTCACAGCGGAGTGGTCGTCACCCGGGCGTCCGCGATCTGCTCGACACATGAGCGGTCGTGGGGCAACCGTGACGAGTACGCGGTCAAGTCGATGGCGACGACGCGGGCCACGGGCAAGGCGTTCCGCATCGGGCTGTCCAGCCTCGCGGTTATGGCGGGACTGGAACCGACACCAGCCGACGAGATTCCCCCGCAGGGCTTCCAGGATCGCCGCAGAGCCCCCCGACAACCTTCAACCGACCCAATGGCCGTCGCGCGCCGCGAAGGGCTGGCTGCTCTCAGGGTGATCCGGGAGACGTCAGAGGATCAGCAGGCGTGGGTTGCTGAGCACTTCCCCAAGCTGGCTAAGAAGGGCGGGGCGGACTACACGCTTGAGGACTGGGGCGACATCACGACGCTGGCCAGAGAACAGGCGGGCCAGGACGATCTCGGCTGGGGGCCCGACCACGCCGCGGCCGACGCGGAGGCCGACGCCGCGGCTGCCGCGAACGCGGGGGCGCAGCCGTGACGCGCGAACACACGCACGGATGGCTCTGGTGTGCAGCAGGGCTACTTGCCTTCTTCCTGGCGATGCTGTGGCTGATCACTTGGGAGACAACGCGGCTCGGTGAAGGCTCTCGGCTTGGCGCGTTGGAAGCCACCGTGGAGGCAATGGCCGATGAAGGTCGTTGACGTTCCGTTGGAGGAACTAGAGCAGGCCCTCACGGAGAGAGGGCGCCGCACCTGGTTCCCGCCACTGAGCCACTGGGAACTACTCGTGGAACAACACTCGCCCGAGGCGCGCAGGCTGATCGCCGCGACGCTCACCGGGCTGAACGCGACAGCGGAGAGGAAGGCGAAGGGATGACACTCGCTGGGGCGCGGGACGCGCTGAACGATCTGCGACGCAGCTTCGGTGCTATGAAGCGCAACGACGGCGTGCTCTGGCGCGTACGCGACGCCCTCGCGTGGGCGCTGACACATCGATGGGCTTACTGTCCATCCCACGGCATCCCTGAGACATGCCCAACGTGTCACATGCCTCTTGAAGAGCAGCATGATTACGAATGGAATCCTCCCCCGGCAACGGAGGCGAACCGATGACCACCGTAGCCGACCAGCTAGTGACCGCGCTCGGCGTCATCGGCAAGGCGGAGGCGTTAGCCGACAAGTGGGATGCCCTTGCCGCGACACGTAGGGGGCACAGAAACCGCGAGTCGGTGTGGGCGCCGGGGCTGAGAATGGCCGCCGAGCAACTCCGCGCTGTCCTGCGCGGGAAGGTGGCCGCCGCCATCAAGGAGGCAGAGTGAATGGCTGAGACAACGGCGATCTCCTGGACGAACGCGACGTGGAACCCGGTCACGGGCTGCACGAAGGTCTCTCCGGGCTGCGAGAACTGCTACGCCGAGCGGAACATGCTCCGGTGGAAACGCGGGCTGTTCACCGACGTCACGTTTCACCACCTCCGGCTCGATCAGCCCTCCAAGTGGAAGCGCCCGCGGATGATCTTTGTCTGCTCGATGGGCGACCTGTTCCACAGCGATGTGACGGATCGCCAGATCGGACGAATATTCGAGGCGATGAAGAAGGCACGGCAACACACGTATCAGGTGCTCACGAAGCGCCCGAACCGCGTCCGCCGCTGGTGGGACTGGTATCGCCAGATCATCGCGGAGACCTATGGGGGCAAGCCAGAGTGGGCCGAGTGGCCGTCGAACATCTGGCTCGGGACCAGCGTGGAGTCTGCGCTGTACCTGCCCCGCATCGACTGTCTCGAAGGGATCGCCCCCCTGACGTTCGTGTCCGCAGAGCCTCTACTCGGTCCGCTTTCTGGCGGTCCGCGTGGTGTGGGCCTTGAGGACTATCTCGGCGCCAACTTGGTGCAGTGGGTCATCGCGGGCGGGGAGTCTGGACCCGGCTCCCGTCCGATGGACCCTGCGTGGGTTCGGGAGATCCGCGACATCTGCGGCCTCTACAACACACCGCTCCATGTGAAGCAGGACTCCGGGCCGCGTCCGGGCCAGCAGGGACGCATCCCCGACGACCTGTGGGCCATGAAAGAGATGCCCGCTTGATCTGCCCCAACTGCGGAGCCGACAACGTAGGCGCAGCCGTGGCCGCGACCGACTTCCGCGCGGAATCCCCGACCTGCCGTATCTGCGGGCGCGAACTAGGCGCACCGCGCCGCTGCAAGGAGTGCTACTGCCCAGATCCGCCGGGTTGTGTCGGACACGGACCTCGCGGCAGAAGCGTGGGCCGCGTGTTCTGCGAGCTGTGCCCGATCAGCCCCCTGGTGGACAAAGAACTGGCCGCGCAGGGGCGGAAGCCCAAGAAGCCGCACTCATCGGTGAGGGGGTGATACACTAGAAACGCAAGCATCGCGGGGCGACTGAGTACATATCGAACGCCCCCGGGCGACCCCGCATGCTTGCAAACTGCTTGGTCATCGCCTGGGGGTGTTTTCTTTTGGGAATCCCGTGAGCGCCATCTGGGTTGAACGCATGATCGGGACCGGGCTACCGCCCACCGCGACCCTCGTGGCGATCTTCCTGGCTCACCATGCCGACGACAGCGGCCGCGGAGAACTGCCAGCACGACAAGTGCGGACCGGCACCCGCCTGAGTCGGTCCGCCATCATCGAGGCCGTTGAGCTAATGGAGGACACGGGCCACCTCACCCGCTCGCAAAGCATGGGCCGCACCGCCACTCTCACGTTTCAGCTTATCTGTCGTTCTGTCGTACACATTCAGGAAGGAATGTCTGTTTCTCCACGACCCATTACGCCCCCCCTGGGTTCCCCCCCGATGGTTTCCCCCACACCCCCTTCCTTACCC